>OLIJ01000011.1_pt1 | contig 386699 bp, 356 predicted proteins | sample 1609731 | NCBI WGS metagenome assembly OLIJ01 (sample SAMEA4350159, study PRJEB24818) | metagenome | biome: human; feature: gut; material: faeces | place: Denmark | collected 2013-09
CTTTAGCTTGAGCCGCCGCCCATGCATCTGGGAATAAAGCCCTGCTAAGTTCTTGTCCATCGCGCGGGGCCGTTCCCTCTGGGATGTGTGTGCGGTTATCTTCCCACCAACTGAACAGTAGCGGTAAGCCGCCAGCTGGCTTTGCGTCTAACTGTTGCTTAGTGACCGCACCTTTCGGGTCTGTCGCATCACCGGCTAAAATAAGGGAGCCTGTTAACGTGCCTCCAGTCGTATCCAGCTTCCCGGCCAACCCATCGGTCAGATCCTGATTGCTGGCCTTATCTGCGATGGCCTTATCAAACTCCGTCTGGCTGACTTTCTGATTAATCTATTGTTCAAGCGCTGATACATCGATGCTTTCTGCTGATGCTTTCGCCCTGGCGGCGAACTGTTCCGCTTCATCCCGAAATCCCTTGGCGGCAGTTTTATCTCCCGCGGCCGCTGTTGCTGAGTTTCCCGCTGCCTCGGCACCAGCCAAAGCAGATTGCTCACTCTGAGCGGCGGCGTTCTTGCTGCTTTCGCTTTCACTGGCGGATTGGGCGGCACTGTTCGCATTACCGGCAGCAGCTGTGGCCAATTGCCTCACTTCAGTATGCAGTCGGTTAACTTCACCGACCTGGGTATCAACCGCTAATTGTGCGGTTTCGGCACCTTCGCGAGCAGCTTCAGCCCGATCTGCATCCGTTTTCACTGCCAGCTTAATTTTAGTGGCGGTCTGTTCAGCAGCGAGTGTTGATGCTTCGTCTGCTGCTGACTGGGCCTCATTGCTATACTGCAAAGTATTGGCTTCAGACAAAGCCGCAGCCTTGGCGTTAGCAATAACAACACTCTCACTTTCAAACGCATGAATCGCTGATTTAGCGGCGGCAGCGGCACTGACACCAGACTCATCCCGGTAACCTTGTGCGACTGCCAACGCAGTGTCTAAATCCGCTGCATACTGTTTTGCTTCGTCACGATAATGGGCGGCGCGCTCTGTCGCATCTGTCGCACTGCTTTCTAAAACCTTAATGGTCGCCAGATCATTGGCTACCTGCTGTTGGATTTGTCGGAAGTACAGGATCACATCAGGTGTAAGCTCTGACTCCATGATCTGCTGCTTCAGCAATTGATTAAGGGTGCTGGGGCCGGTGGTGTTATCCAGCGTGACTGCGCCATAGACAAAACTACGGCCATTGACCGCCACCGTAATAGAGTAGCTACCCTCTTCCAACTGGATGCGGTATGCACCTGTGTTGTTTGTTCTTACCGTCACTGAAAAGGTATTTAGGACAGTCAAACTATTTGCTACCGCAGTAAGGGTGATTTGTGCATTGACCACCGGCTCACCCACCGGATTAATCATAATGCCGGAAACAGTTACGCTCACTGTCCACCTCCCTGATACTGCGCCTCTTTCAATTGCTGGGCGAAACTCTCAGAGTTCTGTTTAACCCCCAACTGATCACTGAATGCCTGGTAATGCTGCATCGCTAAATTGAGATTGGCCCCCGCGTCACCATCTTTACTAAATGAACGATACAGCATCCAATCTACCAACGGATTCACATAGAGTTCATCAACCGGTACCGGCGTTTTATCAGTCAGATCATTGATAGCAACGGCCACCGGAACTCTGGCAACCACCGCCTCAATACCAATAGGCTGCATAGCACCGGGAAACAGGTAATACACTTTGGGTGTCAATTCGTTGTAGGTGTAACGCTCGACTGAGCCAGTCATTTGATGCCAGTCGGGGTATTGGCTATCCAGTACATCGCGCGGTACCGGCCTTAATGCCCTGCCGTCTACTAAACGAATCATTTCAATTAAGCGGATCGCGCCCTCCGGCAACCTCTGTTTGGTTCCCACTTCCGTGGTCATCACTTCAGTCGTAGCACCTGCATCTGGCCTTGCCAGAATAATGGCCCGGATAGCATCATTGTAATAATCACATAGCTCCGCCAACGGCCAGCGCAGCCATGCTGTATCTTTGAGCTGGGTATTAACCCGCCCAATAATCTCGGCAATAGTGATCATTAGAAGAACTCGTGTTTACGAATGGGGTTATTGAAGGCGGTGATCGGGGAGTTATCCAGCGCCTCACGGAATGCGCGACGATAGCCATCGACAAAGCGCACGCCAAAATATTGTGAGCGCTGCGGATCAGTCCACGGTTTGCCCGGCATGATAAATAAATCTTCCAGCGCACCAATGGCGATCACATCAGCGTAATCATCTGCCAGTACATCCGGTACTTCAGTCACATCACGTTTGGGTTCAATAGCAAAATCCACCGTCACTTTGGTCAACGGCTGATTGAAGATGATTTGATTGGCAGACTTGACGGTAAATTCAATGCCTGCCGTCAACATAATACCCGGCGCACTGGCATTACTAAGCTGATTAGTGAGGTCAACTACCCGTAGCCGCTTGACGCATTTCACCAGCTCACTGTCCGTCAGGATATAAGTCGTGCCCGGAGTAATATCATTAAAAGTGACCGCGTCACGGCAGAGTAATGACTCACGACAAAAGGTGATCGCTGCTTCTAATGCGGCCTGTTTCATCATGATATCCAGCGGGCCGCTGATATGCTTTCGTATGCTCGGCAGAAATGCGTCAAGTGTCGCCATAGTTATTCAGCCTCAGTGCTGGCAGCGTTTTTAGTCTGAATGGCTTCGCGAACACGCACGCGGTAATCATCCACCTTTTCCTGAGCAGCCTGCTTGATATCCAGATCTTCAGATTCGACTAACGTTGCCAGTTGAACAGAAGTCAGCTTGGCAATATCAACATCACCGCCACCGATCTTCAGGACAAAACTATTTTTTGCGGCCTCAAGTTTGGCTTGTTCTATAAGTTGCGCAGCCAGCTCTGCATGTTCTTGCTCTGAGGCTTGTTGCAAATTGAGCGTACTTTCTAATTCATCGTATCGAATAAATACTGTTGGGAAATCCAACAACTGATGGGCAATGGCACTTTCAACATCGACCGGTTTATGGCGCGGGAATACCAAGCGGCTACCGGTAATGGTGTCACGTTTTTTTTCTTTTAGGCCGATATAGACCACTGCGATTTTATTAGGCATAGGAAACTCCAGATAGCAGATAGCAGATAGCAAAAAGCCCACCGAAGCGGGCTTAGAGGGGAATAATATGGAATTAGTAACCGACAGCTACGTACAAGATGTTAACGACCAAACGGCCATTTGCCGCACCACCGGCAATTACCGCAGTCACTTTCTCGCCTGCTGCTTGCGTGCTGTAAGGGACAATTGGCACATTCTTTGCGACAGCAGCGGTATGGCTAGCAGCAGCCACTAATGAGGTGGTTCCGCTCTTAACCTCTACGGTTACACCTGCACCAAGCGCTTCACTGACCACACTCACACCATAGATTCGCATACCAATAGGCAATTCCAAAAACTCAATCACATCACCGGCAGCAGCATCTTTCAAAATAATCTGCCCTTCAGCCAGCGACAGGTTTCCTTGCGGGCCTTGATATACCGCATCGCCAATAGAAGGCGCTTTAATAATGGTCATAACATTTTTCTCCAGACAAAAAGAGAGCAGACCGAAGTCTGCCCCTTGGGGTATTAGCGTATTGAATTACTGAGGGATTACTTGCCCAGAGTGACCGCTGAATCCACGACCATGACGCCGTGGTCATTGACTCGGCCATCTTTCTGTTTGAAGCGGATCTTCTTCAAACCGTTAATCCAGCGGATAGAGACTTCAGTCCCGTTGCCATGGTCCACTTTCTCTTCGTTGTAACCGAAGAAACCGCCGCCATCGCCAGTACCGTAAGCGTTAGCCAGTGCCTGGCCGCCCAACAGCATAGCGCGGTCAATAGTGGTGCCAGTGGTGATGATCTTGGTTGATGCCGCCAAGTCATTATTGGATACCAGCACCTTAGAACCCGTATTAAAGCGGACTGGCGTACCGCCATATTTCCGCACCAGCACGTTGCGCCACATGGCACATTCGCCTTTGAATAGCGGGTGATCAAAGCCCTTAGAACGCTGCACTGCTCGGGTCATCATGGCTTGCCAGTCTTTACCGGACGTTGAGGTATACCAGTCATTCCACTGGCGCGGTGTCACGTAGAGAACAAAGTACGGATCTTCGTTAGCCAACTCATCTTTAGACATGCGGATCGGCTGTAACGGGTGAGCCATTTCATCAAGGAACAGGGCGATGTTATCGACAGTGGCCAGCGTGAACAGGTCCGCTGCATCCAAGGTTTCCATGGAGGTGGCATCACCAGAATAGAAATGGCGGTCATAGGTTGGCGGCAACACATCGTTAATCATGATCTTGCCAAACTCACCGTGATCAGCCAGCGGCACGATGGTGTCATCGGCCATGTAATCGCCACGCGCCCCCGCCAGATGGAAGGTAGCAGACTGATCCTGCACATCATTGAAGTAAGTCCCCAGCAAGGTGCGGGCGGTCTTATTCAGGTTGTGCTTGAAACGCTGCTCAGACATCTTCCCGCCCGCATCAACCAGATGGCGGCCTTGGTTAATCTTTAGTGCGAAATCCGCAAATGCCAGATTTTCACCGCGACCGGCCAATTTCTCATCACCCATAGTGGGACGCTTAGACAGTTTATGGACGATCTGCATATCCACTTCATCACCCTTCTGCTTTTGCAGATCAGTGATACGAACAACCGGTGCATTGTGGCTGGTCTGGGTAGTACCTTTCTTATCAGGATTGACCGACTTCGGCGCTTCCTGTTGTTCGGTTAACACGTTAACAAATGAGCGGTTACGGTTTGCAGCAGTGAACAGCGCTACCTGCATCAGCTTATTCGCTTGGGCAGAGGTGATAGTCGTCATAGATACTCCATAAATAAAAAACCCGCCAAAGCGGGTTGAGGTTTAAGTCAATTGGATTACTAGATTGCCTGGTCTAACAACGCCTCAATTTGGGCATCAGTCATACCGGCAAACATGGCTTGTAGCTGATCCGGAGAAGCATTAGCGGCCTGCTCCAAGGGCGAAGCTGTATGAGTTGTTGTTACGCCAAGATCCGACGGTGAGCCAGGGACTTGCGTCGCCGCAGTGGCAGCGGCCAGTTTCTCGGCTGCAATCCGTTGCACATCTGCGGTGGTCTGCGTGGCCGCAGAGGTGGTGGTGGTCGTAGCCTGCTCTTGTTGAACCGGTTCGACCGATTCACCGTAGGCAGCCTTGGTGCGTTTCGCTACTTCCGCAAAGCGCTCAGTTAAAGACTTGTCTTTCCATGCAGGGTCATTTTGCAGATTAGTATCAATGTGTACCGCCAGTGTGAAGCGGTCAGGGTCTTGATCCTGCCATGACTTCAAATCAGGTACGGCATTCATGGCATCTGCAACTGGATTACCACTCGGCTGATTGGTGGCTTGTGCTGGCTGGCCTTGTTGCAGGTAATCGATTTTCTGCACCACGGTGTCCAGCACTGCCGCCATCTCAGGAAAGTTTTCACGGATGAAATTGATTTGCTCAGGGGTAACCTGCGCTTTTTCAGGTAAGGGAACGGGCTGCATACCAGCAGAGTTGATTTGTCGCGTTAACGCTGCCAGTTGGCGTTTCGCTTCAGCTAACTCCGTTGCCGTTTGCTGATTGGTGCCTGCTAAGCGCTGTTTTTCAGTCCGCTCGGCCACCAGCACATCGTAAGGAATAACGTGCTGCCCGTCTTTGCTGAGAATACCTTTTGGCTTCTCAGTGCCTTCAGTGGTTGCCGCTTGCGTGGTTGCAGCCGTTTTAGTGATCGGCACTTCCGTGGTTTGTGCTGTAGTCGCGCCCGGCGTCAGCTCGTCTTTCTTATCGCCCGTATTGACTACGGCATTGGTATCTTCAGTAACAGCAGCAACTGGGGTAGTCGTTACCGCTGCTGTCTGTGTTACATCAGAAATATCCACATCACCAAATCCATCGATCAGTGCTTCCAACTCTTCTGGCGTTTCATTACCTGTTAATTCAATGTCCACGTTATGACTCCTGCATGACTATTTACCGGATAGATCCGAATGAGAAAGGCGTATCGCTGCCCATGCGAATAAGCACTCTTGGATAAGAGCGCTTAGCGACATGAACCTTGATGGTAGAAAAAGAAAAGCCCACGAATTGTGGGCAAGTAATTCAGATGAAAATCAGAGATACCAGAAAGCAAAAAGCCCCGCGATTAGGCGAGGCTTAATTCAGTGCAATGTAGTGCATCTTTGGGAAATTTAGCGCGTATCTAGGATCAATTCAATAAGTTTAATAATTTATCGGTATGTGGCAGCGGAACGGCGAGGCTTTGCAAACACATCATTAATATTAAGAAATTTATATATATCATATTCCGTGAATTTATTTTTCGGGCCTAATACCACATCAACTATCGCATTTAGTGCCGAAAAATCAAATTCATAGTAAGAAGTTAGATAGCCAGAAGCAATGCGATATCTTAACTCGCCAACCTGTTCAGGCTGATCGAGCCTAGGTACATCGTAACTTAAGGACGATGTTGGCCAATAAATGATCCGCTTTTCTTTCTCTTCCTCAAATGCAGGATTTTTGATCTGCATGCCCAACTCGTTAAGTTTATCGGTGAGGATAAGCAGAGATTCTTCAGAATTACCAGGCATTACGTAATATTTATTCAGTAAAAGGCTAATCTCCCGCTCTAATTCATGCGTGTCTAAATAGTCAATTTTACTCAGCTTAATTCTTGTTTCGCCATGCAAGCGTAGTGAATCACCCAAGCCAAAGCGGGATTCATCAAACCCAATTGCAACTCCCTCACCATCCAGTGCATACGCCCGCCACTGGCTAAGTGAATCGTCATCCGTAGAGAAACAAGCCACATACTTCGGCAAATTACTTACAGTAAAAGAAGACCATACCTGATTACACCAATCATTATTAGTCTCATCTATTATGCTTCGTAGTACATTACCAAGAGAATTTTCAACCCAACGATCCTCAGCAGAATCATTCATATTGTTAGTGGCAGAGAGCCAAAGTTTCTTCTTCTCAATAATCTGTAGGAAAGCCTCAGGGTTGCAGTAATGGTAAATCAAGGACACGGTAGAACCCTCAGTCTGTTTCGATAATTTATTCTAAGGGAATCTGATCTATCTGTCCCTGAATAGTCTGCATCATCTGTTCATGTAACGCACCAATCTCTTCGGTCACATTCTGCATATCTTGCAGCACCTGCCCCGTTTTAGCCTGAGTATAAGCATCACTAAAGCGCTGACCATTGGCTAAATTTGTCTCACGTTCTGCCTGGGCATTAATGCGTTTAGCCTCGGCCTCTAAGCGTTCAACTTTCGCTGCTAACTCACGCATTGCCAGCTCTTGCTGTTGCTGCTGTAGCTGTTGTTCCTGCTGTGCGGCCTGCTGCTCTTCTGGTGTCATTTCATCCGGCGATTTTGGTGTACCCAATGCGCCACGGATCCGCTCAACAAACTCCTGTTTATTTGGCAGGTCTAACAGTTCTACCCACATATCCAACACGCTAACCTGAATCTGCGGTGGCAAGCCGGTGATGACCTCAGACAAACGCTGCGCCAGTTGAGATTTATAGGCTGGCGTCTGTTGAATCGGTGCCAGAGCGATATGCGCACGTAGCCGTGATACATCGTTATTCATCCGTCCAGCCTCTTCGGCGGCATTCAATACCACCTCTTTGCGCTTGCGTGGATCATCACGATTGATCACTACCGGATAATTTCGGCGCTTGGTTAACTCTTCCAGCAAATAGCACAACAATAACTGGCCCACTTGTTGGCAAGCAAACTGATAGTTGTCGTTGATTTCCGCCAAGGTAGTCGCACCCTGCTCTACCAAGTTACTGATTGCCACCCCACTGGATGCGTTGGAGTCTTGCCCGAGGAACGCTGAGTAAACCCCCAATCCGTCCTGAATCAACTTCATAGACTCCTGCATCACCTGAAACTGTTGCTGGGCGACCTGGAAATCCTGCTGGATATTTAATGCATCTGCCGCTGTCGTTTTATTGGCGCGGTTGGGATTGAGGTTAATCACCCCATCCGGGCGCTCGATTTCTTCGGCCAACTGTTTATCAGTCATATTGGTCGCATCCGCATCTTTAATCACTCGCTTGGCCTGTAATAGCCAGGTCAGTTTGATGCGACGGAAATTCACTTCATCCTGTGCGGGAATGGCACGGCAGGCCAAACCATAGGGTGCTCCCGTTTTATCTTTGCGATAACCCCAGAATGGGATCAGCGGAAACATACCTTGCGGCGCTGTACATGGGCGGTCGATGATGAAATGAGGGCCGACAAACCACGACTCGCGGATCCGACTGACTCGCGCCATGGTGACCTGAACCCGGTCAGTGGCCACTGCCACAGCATGCATTACGTTATTCTTGTCATATTCTACAACGCGGCCATTGCTTAATTGCAGGATTGGCAGGCGCTGGAAGGTCCGATAGTAGATAACCTGAAGCAATACACGCTTACGGTTGGATGATACCCATTCGGTGCTCTCACGGCTCCACGATTGATACTCTTCATAGGCGCTCATCAGATCCGATTCTTGCCCGGCCGCCAGTTCGGTATCCACAAAGCCTTTCCACTCATTGAGGGAGTAATCGATAATTTGCGATTTGTCGGGGAATGTCCCTTTCACCTCATCCACATCCAGCCAACGCTTACGCATCAACCAACGGCAATCACTCAGATCCGCCTCGCGGCTGAACCAATCCCAGAACACCTCATTACGATGAACGGTAGAGACTTTGAATTTATTGGCAAAGGGATCGTCGTTACGGCGTACCTCTACCCATGATAAACCGGCTTTGATTTGCTCGGCATAGGCATCACTGCGGGCTTTGTTCAATCCACTTAAACGGCAGGCATCAGCAAACTCAGCATTGACGGCTTCAGCCATGATCTCCATTTCCTCATTGGGATCATCGGCAATCACCATCAAATCAGTGCGGGTCTTGGCTTCCATACCCAGCACACCGTCAATAGTGGGCGCGATAAGGTTATGCTGCGTCAATGGTTGCCCACGTTCCCGCAGCTTTGCCACCACTTCCGGCGCAAGTTGATCTCCATCGTAATAAGCACAAGCCGTGTTAGCACTGGTGCGCCAGTCTGGCTGATGGTCAATATCTGAAGAGATATCCATCAAGCGCTCAAGGGTAAAGCGGTCGCGGTTGACTGGCTGAGCAGGCTCAGTTTGATTGGTCGCGGTATTCATCAGATAGCCATCCAGTGTTTAGGTTTCGAACGGTCAATAGGCGTATGTTTAGGGCGTGCTGGCATACGGGCTCTCATTTCTTGTGCAATGGCATAGCTCATCACCTGGTCATCAAAACAACCGGTTTGGGCATTCATGCGACCTCTTGCATCGTATACGTAGGTATTCAATTCATTGATGGTGCCAATCCAGCGGACACCAGAGGCGCTCTCTCGAAGCAGTGATTTAAGCCCCTCGATGATGACCGGTTTGCTTTGTGCGGTAGTTAGCCAGCCCAGTTTTGGTGTTTCATCATCATGATCACGGTCGAGGTATTGCTCTGAGTAGATAGAACGGTGCGGGTAAATTTCACGTAACTTCTGTATGACTGCATGGCCGTGGTTGTTACGCTCCGGCCCAATAAATGCCGTGTTGTACCAGCGGCCAACGTGGGCCATCAGTTGAGCGAATAACTCAGCATCCAGATAACCGAACCAGTGGGCGACCTGTTCCCCGCTAGACTTTTTCACCACATCAAATGATGATCGGTCACGATTTTCCAAGCCCTCAGCGACATCCCCACCAATAGCGTAATCCTCATCTGGATCCGGCAGTTCCCACACCAATAAGTGATTCAGTAGCGTGCGTTGAAGTTCTTCTGCATTGCCAGCACGTAATGCCTGAACTTTGGTTCGTTTACCGGTTACTGGCTCAATGTCATATACCAGCAACGGAGACTTACACTGACCTTCGGCCTGCATGACATTGATGGCGGCAAATACGCGGCGGCCAGATGTTAGAAATGCCTCAGACGGCGTGCTGGGGAATTCCTGTTTCATTTCCTCCTGCTGCTCAATCTCTTTGCGGATATACCACTGCTTTTGTTCATCGAGCAAAGTGATACCCATCGTTTGCTCAACAGCAGCAAAATACTCCTGATGGTATTTACTTAAACGCAGACCGCCAGTTGGCACTGAAGTTTGATATTTAGGATCTTGCCACCAGGCAAAGAAATGGAATTTATAATCTTGTGATGTGAGCGGTAGATTTAATTGGCCTAAATCCATTGCTCGCGTGCTCATGGTGTGGAAATCGCCGCCTACGCCTTCAGCAGTGCTTTCAATAAATACAATGCAGCCGTCTTTGATGGCGTTGAGCGTTCCCGTTCTGACCTCTTTCGCCTTGGCCGGATACTTGGCGCAAATTTTTCCATGCTCTGAAATATGTAGCCGTTGAACCGTCCCTGAGCGAAATGAGGTTGATACGCGGATCTTTGAACCATGAGCAAATTCTATATGCCCTCCATTGGCACCTTCACGTCGGGTATTGATTTGAAACGTTGCGCGTAACCAAGCAGGCAAGTTATCGAACGGAATAGATATTTTGGTACTGAATATTTCCCCTGCTGCCGGTAAATCCTGAGCGATGATCCCACAGGAGAGATTTTTGTTAAAAAGCGCCTGATCGAGCAGGTAGATATCTATACCTGTTGAGAAGCCTAGTTGGCGAGCTTTTAGAATGATATTTCGATAGTGCATATTCTTGAACAACTCTCGCTGTGCAGGGCGCATGCGAAAAGTCACTAGCTCGCCATCTTCATTGACTATCTTGTATAGGTTATTCAACCGCCACCAAACATCAGATAAATGAGCTTTGATATAGGCTATCTGTTCTGCCTCAGTCATTACGGCAATATCTGCATCGTTAAGTCTATCGTCTTGTTTCACAGCAAACCGTCCTGTCCTGAGTCCCTAACTTCCTTTACTGCTTCGCTGAGTGGTGTTGTAACTCCCTTGCCTTCTGACGTTAATTTTTGAGTCTCAGCCTCCAACTTAGAAGTGGCTGCTTTAATGCGGTAGGTATCAGCCTTTAAACGAGGCCCGTTGATGGCATCCAACTTCAATTTACTCAAACTGTTCTCTATGGATTCAATACGTCCAATGTTTCTATCCAGCGCTGATTCAGCCTTGAGCAGCTTGTCATACAGTTCTATTCGCGCTTCAACAGACTCCGCTGCCACTAAATCCTCGTGGATTTTCCGCATGGTCTTGGTCACTGATAATGCCCGCGCTCGGGTGAATATCAGTTCGTCATGAAGATCTGAATCTGCCGCAGCCTCAAACAAGTCATCTGCATTCAGATACCGCGCATAAGCGCCATGCTTTCTGGCTGCCTGATTGCCGGGAGTAAAAGCGCCAACCGGATTGGGATTACCTGCATTACCTTCTGAATGACGGTTACCTTTGGTGAATTGCCCGTTGCCAGATCTGCCGGAGTTCGGTTTCTCGGCTGGTTCTGACTCGGGATCACGATCATCGTCTGCGTCCGATGATAATTTCTGTTCTTCTTCTTCCACGTCATCACTGTTTGCGCACTGTTGCGCAGTAGCATCGGATTGCGCATTGTGCGCAGTTCTACGGGGTTTCTTTTGCGCAGACTGCGCAGCACGAGGTTTGATATAGCGGCGTGCAGATTGGTAATTAAGTCCATGCTGTTCACACCATTGCTGAGCGGTAATTCCTGTAGCCGCGTTATCAGCCAGAAAGGCAGCTTGTAACGCTTCCCAATCATGCTTTGCCATAGTGTTCTATTGGTCTGTTGTGGGCCATTATTGAGCCACCTCTTGGGAAGTGACTCTGTAATGACTTGCTTCAGCTCATTTATCCCCATTGGATTGCTGTGATGGCAGACTGCGGATCAACTCTCTATCGTTATTGGCCCGGTCTAACAGGGTCAGTAACGGGTCAAGCCACAGCACTGCTTGGCGGTAAGTCATTCTGTGGGGGGAAGTGGTACCAGTAAGGGTTCCGTCAGGTTGGCCGGAATTGCGCATTGCCCTGGCACGTAGACCGTCCGTATAGTCGTACATCCGCTGAGCAGTAGAATCAGGGATATACCGATCAGCGCATTCCTCAACGTTGAGGTCTTTGCGATTTTCAATTTGCCTTTCCTCGCTTTTGGCAGAAATGGTGACGTTATAGCTACCGGCCTGCGCAGCTATCTCATTGGAGCGCTGGAACTGAAAAGCCTGTAATGCCTGGGTAGCTTTTGATTCATCCAGATCACTTTGCAGTTGTGATAATTGCCCGGCCTTCTCAACAGCAACTTTGTGGAAATAGAAAGCGGTACCGCCAAGGCACAGGATCACCACCAGCAGAACGCTGGCAATCGCGATAAGTAGTTTTGTGGACATATCAGGATCCGGGCTTAATGCCGTTTACTATGAAAAAAGCAGGGGTAATGGCATACACCAGTGATTCAGATTTCACGTAGCGTTACCAAAACAGCATGTAAATGGGTGTTATTAGCTAATTTATAACGGTTTTATGGCATCAGACATAATTCGCGCTCGACTTCACGGCGATTGACTAACCCCTTCCAGACCTTGCCACCAGCCTTAATCCATCTACGCAGCTCATCGCACGCGCCAGAAGTATCGCCACGGTTGAGTTTTTTCACCATGGTGGAATTGGTCATGGCAGTAATACCAACGTTGTAGCCAAATGATGCCAGGGCAGCTTTACGGAAATCGGACATTGGAACGTTAACGATGCGGTCGATGGCGGCAAATACGGGGATCAGATCTTTGTGTAGCAAAGCATCACATTCAGCATCGCTGTAGCGTTTGCTGGGGATGATATCTTTGCCAGTGTGACCATCGCAGACCGTTAGCACGCCAACCACATCACGATAAGGCATATACTCACGCCCTTCCAATCCATCGCTGCCGCCCACAAGGGCAATTGCGATCGCCATAGCACCACCAGCAACTACACCGTATATTTTCTTCATTAAAGGGGAGGACACTGCCATTATTTATCCCCTCTGATTATTGTGTATCCCTCTCGCGCTGCTTTTTCGATAGCTTTTGTCTGCCGGCGCTGCCAGTAGGCGTTCAGAAAAAAGGTAGCCACCCCGATGATAATACCGATGACAATCGCCCAATCATTCAGGGTTAAATCTTTTAATAGGTTACCCAGCTTCCCAACCAATACCAGCACCGCCCCTGTGAGATATGAGGCAAATGATGTTTTTTCAGGCATTTTCATGCTCCACCTCCCCGGTTTGGGGAAATAAAAAAGCCTGCTGGGCGAACCATGCAGGCTTTTGGGGTAGTCAGGACTGACCGGAACTGACCAATAAAAAACCGGAGCAGCTTTTAAGCATACTCCGGCATCTTTCGGAAATTTAGCGCGTATTAATCATTCAGTCAATGGAGGGTATTGCAAAAGGTCATTATTCATCAAAGCAATAACCACCGTCATCTGCTGATTGTGATTCTCCGCCCCATCAGGCAATGCTCTTTTAACCTCAGCCCACAATTGAGACGCTAAATATTCTTTACTGGGATTAGCTAAGACTATTTTTGCTCCCTCGACGGCATAATCTTTATTTGGACTGTTTTTGTTCAAGTAAACGCTAGGTGGTATCCCTTTAACCCAACCATTTTCACATAAGCCGAGAAATGCAGATCTAGGGCATCCTTTTTCACGGCTAACTTCACTTGTCGTAAAAAAAGTTATCTGCCGTAACCATGACTCTTCTAAATCTTGACCACGAATATAATGCTTCACAACTTCTACTGCTGTATCACCATATATTCCCATATCAATCCCCGATTTCTTCACTCACTCGTTGCTTGAGGATATCAGCAGCTTCGGACTCTTCAATCAACAGCCAGTGCATGCATTCCTTCACCAGCGGCACATATTGCGCAGCCCACTCCCCGGCGGGTATCTCAGCCCCTATGATGCCCATAGATTTGCGCAGATGCTCCATTGTTGGCGGTATACGGCCACTGCCGCCGCACTCGTTGCACGTTTCGGGATGAGGACGCAAGGTTTTACCAGCACCATGACAACGGGGGCAGACTTGCGTTATCGCCGCCTGATGATTGGCCCATACCCGGAGTGCTCCGCGTTCTGTTTTGATTTTAGACTGAAGGGTATTTATTTCATTTGCCAGTAATTCAATAGCGCCATCATCAAGTGCCTGGGCTTTATCTCTTTCCAGTAATTTGATTTGCTGCTGTAGCCCATCAACGACTTTTCTGGTTATACCGGTACGGGATCCGTAACGCCGCAGTAAAGTGGCAATTTGCTCTACCTGCGCCGGGAGGTTTCTATCCAATACCATATTAAGCGCTAGCTGACAGGCAGCAATGGCACGCGCGGGATGCGGTCGCTTATGCAGCCACACACTAATTGCAGCCCGTAAGCGTTGCTCTGCCTGGCAGTCATTGCGGTATTTGGTCATCAAAATGTCGAATCCGGCAGGATGGCTATGCTGGCAGGTAGCAAAAGTCCCTACTATCTGGTCTTTGGTCAGAACTGCACGACCTCTGCCAATGTTCAGCGATTCTATGCTGACGCAGCGCGGATCGTGCATTTTGATAAGTTGTTCAATTGCAGTGGTCATTGGTCAGTCCTGTGTTTTAAATTCCCAGGACTGATTCTATAGTTCATTTCATAAATCGCAATAATAATAAAATTATTGCAAAAAATGAAATGCTTTTGTGTTTTCATCATGCACAAAATCATCACTGCCAACACGATGAGAACCAAATAATAATGTATTATTTTACCTTGGCTCTGAAATTAATAGCTTCTAGCTCAAATATTTCCTCAACACTTCCCTGTTTCAAATATATACCACCGGTTTTGCTTTTTATGTTTAAGTCATGAACTCGATATAGATAGTAACGATCTTGATTCTTTGCTGCTACAGACAATTCGTTAAGTGAAATATAAAATGGGGTATGTATTCCACCAGTTGTTGTTTTGACTTCGATCAGAATCTCATTTCCCAAAGAATCGAATGATTTAATGTCATAGCCTGCGGAGCTATCGACTGCCGAAATTCGTTCTACTTTTGCTGCTAGATCATTGCGTCCAGCTTTACGTAAACGTTCAGACTCATAAACCATAACTAATAACTCACCACGATCTCCAAGAGTTCTGTTACGTTCATCTACTGCTGCCCAATCAGGTTCAGACTTTTTTTTCTGTATATCAGTTTTTTTTGTTTTGTTAGATATAACTTTCTTTTCTGGAGCATTTACTAGATTCAAAGAGAATGTATCCGGATCAAACTCCTCAATAAGTTCGTTGCATTTAGGGGCTATTGTGGAAACCACAGAATCCTCCCCTAATTGCTTGGAAAGATTACTACTCATCGCTGCATGGATAAGGCGCCACTTAAATAGAACTGGATTTGAACTATTTTCATCATGCCATTCATACGCAAGCAAACCTAAATAACTATATTTATTTTTTTTATCACTACGTAAGAAAAGATGAATGTTACTCGTATTAAAATCATGAGAAATTAGTTGAAGAGTTCTATCACTATCAATCCCCATCTGTGTTTGACTTTCCCAGCGCAACATACCATCGTCAGACAAAGAGTCAGAGTAAGGATTTGCATTAGATATTTTCTCAAGTGTGACCATAAAAACAACATCTTGAGATTGGTTATTTAGCCATACAATACCTGTGCCGCCCCAACGACCAGCTCCAGGGCTAAATTTACAGCCAGGTTCAAACAGTTGGCTAATTTCTTTCCTAGAATATCTATCAAATAAAATAGGTCTCTGTATTACGTTTTTCTTGGGCTCAATATGAAACCCTAACCCTTGTAGTATCCCGAAGCTTTCAGAGTCAATTCCCCCCGTAAATTCATCAGGATGAAGAACTCTATTCATCACATACAATGCGGAGAAACCAAACACTACCTTTGGTGGATATCTATGGCCTTCATAAACTAAATCATAAATCGTAGAGTCGTTATAACAAAACCGTTCAGGCTCAAAACTGGAGAATAGTTTAAGTGTTTCTTTAATGTTTTTTACTGTTAATGAACTCAAGAAACTTTTGAGATTTAATATTCTACCACTTTCCCCTTTTTTAATATCGAAGACTTGACCCTTTTTAACATAGATATCTGATTTAGCCATTAAATATGAAGCCATATCTAAGTCAATATTAGATATGTAGGCGCCTTGTATTGGCTTACCATTCTTATCAATGGGCGCCAAATAATCACGTTTAATTTTTACCAAGTGGCTAGCGTGTTCAGTGATATTAATAGGATGCTTTAACTCTTTAAAAATAGCGCCAACACGCCAGTGCGGTATACCTGTATCATTCCAGTCATCAACCATTGTCGGATGCGAAGTTACCACCCCAACATATCCAATGACTTGCTGGTAACAAATAAATATGACATCCCCCACACATGCTTGGCCCAGCATCTCTCTATAACCACGTTTAGTTTTACCATCAACACCAGAGACAAGGATGCCATCCTTTATCTCCCTTTCATGATGCTTTTTACTGTGATTAACCCAAAAGAATTGCTGCACTGTTGATTTATTGCTCATGATTATCTTACAAAAATTTTATTTGTAGACAAATTACAGGTCAAACCAGGTCTTATCAACTAATGTAACTAAATATTAATCGTCCGTGATTGAAATCACAAAATAATTAATTACATAAGGTTACTCTAATTTGAAATATAATAACAACCTGCGATTAATTAGAGTTGAAGTATGGGGGTAAAACTCTTTTTAAACGTCCATTTTTATAATTAATTTAGGATAAGTAATATTGAATCTGTGCTTGGGCATGTTTAAATCCATAACAAACTTTAGCGATGTATCCCGCTATTGTTAGCCGAGATATCCACTCAGCCTGAGCTTCCATTAGTATTCCTTTATTTGTCTTCATTTCTATCCACAACCCCGCATACCCGCCACGCGGCAACGCCAGAAACAAATCTGGCACGCCTTTCCGCAATCCTAGTCGCTTAGCATCCCTCGCAGCCTTTGGCCCACGCTTCCCTTCATTGGGTATGTGGATCAGATAATCCCCGATACAAATACCATCGATAACGGTTTTATCTGCCCACTCAATCAGTGTGGCCTGTTCCTCCATTTCCGCCTGGTGGTTAATTTTGCGAACTTTCCCGTTACGCACTTCCAGCTTTGCCACTGTACCGATGATGCCAATGGCATCTATGCTATTAAGCAAACTGGCCCCCTTTAGCGATTACCAGCGATTCCTCCAGCCAAACCCTAAGAGTTGCATGCAATGCCAGTAATATCGTGTCCTCAAGCTCTCCGGGCTGCCATTCGTATGGTACCCGCCCATCAATAACATCATGGCAGCAGTTGCACCCAAATACGGCCCAGAAGTCATCTGACTTATACCCCATGCCGTGGGTTGAACTGGGTAAATGGCACAGTACCGTTGTTTCTGGGTTACTGTTACAGATACCGGGGATCTGGAGCGTGCAGAATTGGCCCCGCGCAGAATCGCGTAGGGCTTTACTTCTAAATGCCGGAGATTTCATATCAATACTCCAGCAGCCGGTTAACTGCCTGTTCCATTTCATACTCGTTATCAAAGTGCTGGCCTAATGTCTCATTCCAGATAACACCGGCCACGCCTTTATAAATACGGTCAAAAGCCCCCTGATCCATATTCACGAATGCGATACTCCAGCGCTGCTTCAATGTGCCGCCCTCGGGGTTGGGCATCAGGTCATAGAATCCGGCCTTGATCATGACGTGGTTGAAGTAGGCTGCATCAGTCTTTACAGCCTCCCCATCAAACCTCTTCTGGCGCTGCCTGATTACCCTGTCTAATACCGCTTGAGCAATAGACTTTGTAACATTCTCATAGAGTTCTGGATCTCCAGCGGCACTACCCACAGCTTTAGCCACCTCATGGGCTATCCATTCCTCTGGCGCACTAACAAAGGTCCAATCCGGTACCCAATATGAGAAACCCAGCTCCAACAATTTCCAGAATTTACGGTGATGCTTCAGGTTGCGCCGATCGCCAATTGGACTCATTGAGATTGGTGTGCCCGCAGGCACCCCTTTCATCGTTTCGCGATCATGATCAGTGGCGTACTTGATTCCACCACCAGGTAACAGGACGCCCAGCACCTCAGTCTTTTTCTTTCTCGGGGACTTAGTTCGCTGCGTTGTTGTCATACGGCCCCCATTGAGGACAGCCGCTCGGCCTCTCTACGGATCTGGGCTAAAAATGCTTCGCCAGTGGCAAGTAACTGCTCACGGCTGATATAGCTAATGGCTGGGCCACGCCATTCCTTATCGAAAATGGCAATAGCCGCACCAAACCCGGCATTACAGGCCACCTGAGTGCTATCTTCGGGACGGAACCATGCAGGTACTTCAAAACCAATTCTGCCGCGAATGAAAGCAATATGGTCAGCTTCTTCAGGCCACCACACCTCTGACGTTGCCGCTTTGGTCAAATAGACATATCGACCGCCGCGCTGCCGCATTTCAGAGGTATAAGCCATGATGTGCCGCATACCAGTGATATATTGCCCTTCATGCTTCTTCGCCGTGCTGTAGGGAGGATTGGCGAAAGCGGCACCATTCAACTCGGTCAGTTTCGCTGCCCAATCTTGAGTGAGCGCATTATCTTCCGCAGTGTAATAAGCGGGTGTTTTTGCATTCTCACCATCACTGAACAGATCCAGGACTAACGGGCCAAACATCGCATTGATACCCCAGAACAAAGCATCTGGCGTGCGCCACTGATCACCAATCAATTTCAACTTATGCGTTGGGGCGGATTTGAGAGCTGCCAGATCATGAACATATTGGGTATTGGAGAAATCAATCATGCAATGGCTCCCCACGACCAGAATTTGGAACCAGGCGATAAAACCAAACACGCTTACCGCTATCCTCATTGCGGACAGTTCTGACCTGTTTCACCAGCCCATGACGGACAGGATTAATTTCACGCAGGCGTGCGCTTATAGCGGTCTGGGTATCACCTTCACCGGGGAACATCTGGGATAATAATTTTTCGAGATCGCGCAGGGTCCGCCAGTCAGCACCACTGGCGGCACTGATCACGCGGTTTAACTGGCTGTTTGCATCACTTAACCGACCAGCAAGGCGCATAGACCTTACATCGTTGTTAATACCAACTCTTTCGGCGTTGGGTACGTGTGGCTTGATCATCATTACGCGCCCTCCCCGACCAGCACTTGGCGGGTTCCGTCTGGCGTTGGTTGTGACACAATGCCTTCAACCTGCATTCTTTCTAGCAGCCAGGCAGCACGGTTATAACCAATGCGGAGTTCACGCTGTAGCCCAGAGATTGAGGCTTTACCTCTCGTCTTGATGAAATTCACTGCCTCGGGATAGCGATCATCATCGTCTCGCTCTACGCCGTCCAAATCGACCCATGAACTGCTGGTTGCCTCGCCACCCAGCGCATCCACCAGATGGGCAATCAGCGCAGCCAGTTCACCTGCCATCAGAATAAAATCGGCATCAAATCGCTGAGCATAATCCTCGCGATCGATATCGTCGTTTTGCTCCAGCAGCGTGGCACTGTATTTCACTTTCTTCAGACTGCCATCGTCAGATAACATAAAGCTAATGCGCCCCTGCCACTCCAGCGCTAGCTTGGTCACCAGCTTACCGGCGGCGATATGACCGCGGATCTCATCGCTAACTAAATCCTGATGCTTACTGCGCAGAATACCGCCCTGCTCCAAAACGGCTTTTAACTCGGCTTCCTCCTGAAGCACCAACCCAGCAGGCGCGGCACCTGAGCGCAACCATTCGGTCAGCGTCAGTTCAATTGGGGTATCAAGTGTCATAGGGATAACAGGTAGTGAACCCATGGTTTTGCGCAGTAATGCCAATGCATTTTCAGCTTTCCGCGCGCTAGCAGCATCGATGATGATTAACCCAGCCCCTGCGTTAATCCAGATGGATGTTGTAGAGTATTTGCTAAAGGCCCGTGGCAGCAGAGTCTGGATAACTTCATCTTTCAGCGAGTCTTTTTCTGTTTTTTTCAGTTTACGGTGTTGCTCTTGTTCCAAGCATTCAACTTTACTCGCCAGCTCACGGGCGATAACCGGCGCAGGTAAATCCTTTTTTTCACACTGCAATGTGATCAGGATTTGCTTGTTAGCCACATGCGCTAGCGTGGCGCTTTCGTTACCCATTGGCGATATCCAACCAGTTTTCGCCATATCCTGGCTACCACAGGGTGTAAATGCGAATTGCGCCATTTGCTCTTCCAGATTGGCGAAAGATACATCGCGGGATAGTTTGTAAATCAACACGTTCTTGAAATTAATGCTCATTGGTCAGTCCTCAGTAATTTGATTATTATGCAAACCGTGGTCGGCGGCCTGCTGCAATGACTCTCAGTGTTTACTGTCCAGAGACTCTTGTAACCTGATACTTTCATCGTGCCATCCTCTCGCCCTTTCCTCCTGATCCTGTTTAATTTTGTCTTTCAACTCGTCTAAAAAATGACGGATTTTTGTTGGTACCCCATTACCCAACTTGCCCTTATCTGATAACAACAACTGATATTTCTCAGCTTTAGGTTTGGGCAATAGTCCTGTTGTTACCGCCTGTTCAACCGTGCGTTTTACCGTTTCTTTGTCCCATCCCTCCGACACTGACCACTCCGGTGTTCGGCCTGTCCCTTGTGCTGCCTTAGTCAATCGCTCATAGGCGGCAATGAAAGCCATACGCGCACCCACCTTGTCACCTTCCTGCATAATGGGCTGAGCAATATTCCATGCCTGGGCAATTTCATGCGTCCAGACCACGGTGTTAGCCTCATCTTGCGCCGGTAATGCCAATGCCCACGCCTCATTGGCTGAAAGCCAATCGGGCTTACCGGCAATATGTTGGATATTGCGGATAATATCGGCAGGCTTTGGCGAGAAACGGCCCTGATCCGGATCGGTCAGCCAGTTACTGAATGCCTGGCGCACTGTGTCGATATCGTTGGGCAGCAACGCATTCCAATAGAGTTCCAGCACGGCTTTTGAAGCATCTTTGCCGTATATCGCCAGAGTGGCTTTCATGATTTCTGCAAATTCACGTTTATCATCTAAACCCTGCATACTCACCACCCATCATTGACAAAATCATCCGCAACCCGCGCATTGTGCGCCTCCAGCGCTTCCTGACGACTCATGCCGGTGTTACCAGCGCACTGATTTTGTGGCCGACTACGATTCTGCAACCATTCAAATTTCAACCCCTGCCAACCGGCGGCCATGGCTTCAGATAACGCATCATCCACAGACCATCCAGCAGCAACCGCTTTACTCAACTCCTTACCCAGCATGTTCACCACGGTCTGAGTCATTGGAGCTCGTTTTGCTTTTCGGTGTTTTAGGTAGTCATCCCAAATCTCAGAGCTAACAGCCATCGGAAAAGCGGAGAAGTCTATTGCCGAACTTTTAGCCGCCTTACGTGTGCGCTTCTCTGTAGTAATCTCTGTAGTAATCTCTGTATGATCGAAATGGGGAATCCCTTGCCCGCCAGTTAGGGAATCCCTTGCTGGCGGCTTGGGCTTTTCCTCGTTCGCCAATTGGGGTTTTCCCGTTTCCCGAAATGGGTTTTCCCCATTTGGGGAATTATCAATAGGTTGCGATAACATTCCATCCAACCGATCGGTATCAATCTGATAGTAAATACGGTGTTCTAACCGCTTATTTGTTTCTTTCAAAACCCCCGCTTGCTTGAGCTTTTTACGAGCTGTGAGTTGTTCCTCGTAGGTCAATCCTGTTTCAGATTCAATCTCTTCCGTAGTTTTAAAAATGCCAAACTCTGAAGTTTCTTTGCCCGTCCAATAGAAGAACTGGCAGAACAAAATGACTGCGTTTACGCTCCCAAGATATGGAACCAAGCCAGGGTAGTAAGCAATCGGCCGGCCAAATTGGTATATGAGTTCAGATGGCGTCATAGTTCCCCCTACGGCTGCTTTGCATCAGAGGGACTATGTTGGCGGGAATAAAATGCCTGGGTAATACCAGACAAAGCCCCTGTGATAGCCATACGGCGGGCCTCCTGCCCGTCAATAGCCAGTTTTTTAGCCACAATATTAGCAATCAGTTCTACCGATTGTGTGGTCGTTGGCGTGATGTTAGTCATTGGGATTTCTCCTGGCTGATTGGAAGATCAGGCAGCCATTCAGGTACTGGCAGCCCGGCGAGTTTTAATTCGGCATGGACGTGAGCCAGCATTTCTGGAGCTTCAGCAAACATCGCCAAAAAACCACGAATTGCGGCCACATTGGTTTCTACTGCGGGGTTTGAATCCAGCGCATTGGCGGTGCTTTTTATGGCCACTGCCTCGCTTTCGGTCCACCTGGTCTTAATCTGATCTTCACGCACGGTATGGAACGGTAAACCGTTCTTTCCCACCTTTTTCCGGGATAGCAACTCCCGCCGGACGTCAGAGGCTATCGTAGCCCCTGCCGTTATAGCGGCAGGTTGATAAATTGTGGTCATTGGTCAGTCCTTAAATATCTTGGGTGATTACACGCATGGACATAAACTGTTAATCGTTTCTTTTTTAGTCCGCCATGGAGGCGCAATGTCCAGTGATAATTCCCTTAGTTACATTAGAGCCTTGGTCGATGTTGTCGCCATTACCGTGCTATCCGGTAGTGATGAACAACATAAGCTCCGCATCAAGCAAAGTCTGGATGCAATCATGAATCATCCGACATTGGAGATTTCACCTGAGGGTCAGGAATTATTTGCTCACTTTGCTGCCCTTCTGGATGGTTCAAGCACTGAGGTTTTCCTTTCAGCACGCATAAGCCAAGAAGATCCAGATCCTGAAAAGTCACACTCTTCCCCTCATTTGCGTTTATTGAGAGGGGGCAAAGAGGAGTAGCAGTTTTTTGTGTTTTACGCTTAGCTCTCCAGCTAGCGAGCCAACGCTTTAGGCTAATAGTCATTGGTCAGTCCTCTATCTTTACTGATGAGCTGGTTTGGTCAGAACCAGACTGAGATTTTCCGGGTTACGGCCATAGTCGGCCGGGTTATAGGTGTATGGGATGTCGATAGACATATGGCAAAGCAAAGCAACTTTTTCAGGTAACCCACGCTTACGGTAGGTTTTGATCGCTTCATAGGAACACTCAAGGGCTTTCGCCGCCTGATACGGGCTACTGAAATGGTTGATCACCTGTTCCGCAGCCTTAATGCGCACATCCAGCGAATTCGATTTAGTACCATTCATCACAAATTTTCACCTTAACAACCAAAGGTAGAATTATACCCATAAAGGTGAATATATACCGAAACTATACCGAGCGCAAAGTTTACTAAAGTTGAGTTACTTTTATACCTATGAATACATATAGCACTTTCGGTGAGCGCCTGTTGGCGAGACGTGAAGAACTCGGCATGACGCAGGAAGATCTTGCGGCAAAAGCCGGTATTACTCGCATGGCAATAAGCAAAATTGAGCTTGGGATGACGCAAAAGCCCCGAGCAGATAATCTATTTGCGTTAGCCAAAGCCTTACAATTGAACCCCAATTGGTTGGTTTCAGGGAAAGGAGAAAAAGAAGCTAATAATCAAGCGACGATCAAAATCGATAACGCTTCACCGATCGACGTACTCACCAGAGAGGTTCCATTGATTAGCTGGGTACAAGCTGGCGCATTCACAGAAGTTACTATGCTGCCGCGAGATGAGTATGTTTATTACCCCTGCCCTGTAATTTGCAGCCCGGAAAGTTTCGCTTTACGCATTGAAGGCGAATCAATGCTGCCGCGATTTGAGCCGGGCGATATTATTTATGTTGACCCAGAATTAAACGATCCTCCGAGTGGAAAATATGTGATTGCCCGAATGGAAGGTAGCGCAGAAGCGACATTTAAACAGTTACAAATACTTGATAATCAACGCTATCTTAAAGCTTTGAATCCAGACTACCCGGCTGATGCCAGATTTGTAAAAGTAAACGGTAATTGTGAGATTATCGGCACCGTGGTGTGCCATGTTAAACCGGTATAAGGATATAAAATGATTGTTAATCATCCGATATCAAAAGACGATAAATCAGCTTGGTTGGCAAAGTTAGGCAGTGGGCAACTGGGTGTCGCTAAGACTTACCTCCATTTTCTTCTCGCTATGATTTTTATCTCTGCGGCTACTTTTTTTGCCGTGTTTGCTGACTGGAATTTCTGGGTTATTGTGCTGGCGATGGTGATTTACGCAATCTACATATTCAATGTGGGCCGGGGCCTCTGGTGTGTATCTAAAATCATCAACAACAAAGCACTTAGAATCTTGAACAAGTGTATCTCTGTATTCTCCTATTTCTGTGGGATATCGGCTTTTATACGGGCAGCTAACCTCGTACTTTTGTATCTCCAACTTCAGTCATAATCCCCCACAATCCGAATCTACTCACCGGCATAGGCCGGTTTTTTTTGTCTTAAATTCAATTCAATACATTAAATACCGAAACTTATCGATCTTTTAGTTGCAAAAGTACCGGTATAGTTATACCTTTTAGGTATCCGCAAGGATACGCTCTTTAACAAATCGGTTAAGTGACATCAAACGGTCCGCGTGTACCGGTCACGGCTCAGCTAAACCACGAATCACCCACAATTGAGAAAAAAATCATGAAGTGGACTTACCCTGCCTCTGTCAGTGTGAGGAGGTAGGTATAAGATCACTGATAACGGTGTTTACATGAATAAACCTAGCCTAGATATACAACTACAAATAAAGGAACTACTGGAAAAATATCCGAGCTTTACTTTCCAGCAACTCAATAACTGGCTGAATAAAGACGGTCTTATGCTGTCAATTCGCACTATTGAAGAAAATCAACAGTTAGCGGGCACTGATATAACGATGAGTAACTCGGTTCCCTGTGGGAAGAACCTCAAAAGCAATCTCCAATAATGGTTCTTCTGGAGTAGTGTTTGCCAGCGATGCATAAAATGCTCTTCTCTCTAGTGGCATATTTCTTACTAGTTTTTCTGCATGCGTACTGATTTCAAATACCCCGCACTCGACACATTTATAAGCTTTGTAGTTAGAAGAATCGGTGAACACATAGCTTCCAGCGCTATCACATAGCGGGCAAGTAGATTCAAATCTTTCTTTCATACAGATATCCTTACTTGTTGTGGTGACAGCAAGGATAGCACGCGCCGGGCGTGGATAAATATCCCGGCAAAAGCCAACTGAGGACTGACCAATGGCCACAACATCTCGTCAAAAGCGTATGGCAAAAAAACGCAATGCCCATATCCAGGCACTGGCAAAGCGTGAAAGTAACCGAGTTGAAAAAGCAGTATTAGTTTTGGTGCGGTGTAAACCGATGCCAGATATGCCAGCAGTACCCAGCAAGCCCAGAACTTCAGCAGATCCAGAGAAACGGATTGCAGCAGTTGCCCGCCAAAAGATGCGTGGTTGCAGTAAGTTACCTCGCGGCGTGCGTTAAGCATTAATTAGCAGTAAAGCAAAATAAACCATCGGAGCTACAGCTTAGGCTGTGGCTCTTTTTTTTACCTAAAAGGAACCAATATGAGCAATTTACCAGCAATTAGTATGAAGCAGATTGAATCTTCCCAGATCCACAGCATCGGCCATGACCCAGTTAGCAACACTCTGGCGATTCGTTTTAAGTCGAAGGGTGAACCGGCAGCCCTGTATCACTACCAGAATGTGTCCGCTGATGATTACGCGGCATTCTCCGGTGCTGAATCAATTGGCTCCCACTTCTACCGCAATATCAAGCCAGATACTGATCGTTATCCATTCCAACGCATTAATGAAAAGAAAGACGGCGAATAAGTGGCTTAACCGCTGCCTCTGTTCGCAGGGGCTTCGGCAACACTCCTTACCGTGAGGTGCATCGTGAATGAATACAACTATCAGCGAATGGTTGAGCAATCGCTGGAACAGTATGACCGCCTATTAATTTCGGATCCTGATGAGCAAGAGGAATTAGGCAAGCGGATTGAGTTTTTACGCCGTCATTCAAAAATGCTCGGCGCTTTTAAAACCGCTGTCAAAAATGGCTGCTTTATTGCGGGTGCAAGTACCCATTACCTTGCAGCTCTTACCGAAACAACCGCTATGGAACTCTATCTGGATGAGGTGCAGGAGGAAATATTTCTCCGTGTTGCCAAAGCAGAAAGAGCCATGGAGTTAGATGCAACACAAAGCACCTTCATAGACTAGGAATTATAATCGCGATAATTATTTGATAGCCTTTTCAATAAAAATTGCTCTGCAATTAGCAAGGAATTCATTCTTTGTTGCTATTGGATCTGCTTTAATCTCAGCCCCCATTTCTGGGTTAGCCTTAGCCTGATTCAATATCGATCTTAAATAGTAATAAGCCGATTTATTAAATTCAGCATCAGCCGATTTTCCTATTTTTTTATTTTTTTATTGAAATCATCCCAAACGCTAACGCCTGCGGCGATAGCAAGCTCGTCTGATTTTCCTTCGCTGAAATAAGCTTTTAGTGTTTGAAAACCGGCAAGGCAGTTTGTATCTAATATCGTTAGAGTCTTATACCAAGATGTCTCTGATTCTTTGCCTTCACATCCAGTCAGACGATACTCACTTTTCTCATTCTTAGAAAGATCTGAACTCACGTAGATCGTTTTGTGTTGAGCATAAGAAAAGGGAATAAAATCAGTATCTTGACTATTATCTCCTGTAATACGGACCTCACCGCAAACAAACGTTTCGCCGGTAGAGTTGGTGACTTCAGTGATTGACCGATATTCCACTGTTTTCGGGTTCTGCATGCCTTCACGCATGACCTTTTCCATGGCTGGAATATCTACAGCAAACGCTGATGGAATACTAAGAATTGATGCTAATAAAACTGCAAGTTGTCTTTTCATACTGTTCTTACTTATCCATATCCTAAAAGAGAAAAGCCCCAGCGATTAAGCCGGGGCTATCCCAGGAGTGCGGGACCAACCGCAAACCTACTGAGGACTGAACAATAACCACGAGGATTATTATCAGCGTGGTTGAGTGACCAAACCCAACCATGGGAAAGCATACCATGACTATTGAATTCATCAAGAAACTCCAATACCACCACCGCGTTACCAGCGACAACATTCACCACTACCCCAAACAATCTGGCCTGAAATTTTTCTTCGCCTGTGTTTTAGGCGCGTTCCTGTTTCTGGCTATCGCTGTCAAAATCTGAGGGCTGACCCATGACCACCCAAGCAGTAACAACCAATACTCTCCCGCCCGCTGTGGTGGGGTTGAATATTGATGAACCCACCTGGAACGCACTGAAAAACAGTATTTACCCTGGCGCTAAAGATGATTCAGTCATCATGGCGGTCAGTTATTGCCGCGCCCGCCAGTTAGATCCACTGATGAAACCCGTGCATTTAGTGCCAATGAGCGTGAAAGATGCGCTAACCGGTAAATATGAAATGCGTGATGTGGTGATGCCCGGAGTTGGGCTCTATCGCATACAGGCAGACCGCTCTGGTAACTATGCCGGTGCACAGGAACCCGAATTTGGCCCTGACCTCACACAAGTTTTTAACGGAGTAGAAATTACTTTCCCTCAGTGGTGCAAATACACCCTGAGCAAACTCATGCCTAACGGCACTATCGTGGAGTTCAGCGCGAAAGAGTATTGGCTGGAAAACTATGCCACCGCGGGCCGCGATACTCAGGCACCCAATGCCATGTGGAAAAAACGGCCCTATGGGCAACTCGCCAAATGCTTTGATGATGAAACTGAAATACTCACTGATGAAGGGTTTCAGCTATTTTCTAAAGTAACAGGGAAGATATTACAAGTAACAACTAATGGTTTGGAATCATCCTCTGCAATTCCATTTGTGCAGCCTTATAGCGGCTCAATGGTGACAGCAAATGGTAGTCGCTTGAATTTTAGCGTAACACCAAATCACGATATGTTAACGAACAACGGAAAAGTAGAGGCAGCAACACTATACCAAAAAGCTACGACAGATAGTTCTAAGTGGACAATTCCGAGATCTGTTGTTTCAAATCGGCCTGATGCGAATATTAGCGATCAACTTTTATACTTAGTTGGGTACCTATTAGCTGATGGCTACCACTCTGGATACCATCAAATCAGAATTTCCGTATCTAGACTCTATAAAATAGAAGCTTTATTTTCTTTGGGATTACATAGCAAAGTATCAGTAAAAAAAGACGCGGGCAGAGAGGCTGTGACCGGCAAAAGAATCATTAAAACCATCCGGGATAAGAAGAGTTTTACATATGATTTTAGCTTAGTGTCAAAATATATGACGGCAGAAAAGCGTATTCATCCTAAATGGATTTTATCATTATCATCCCGGCAGGCTAAAGTTGTTGTTGATGCTCTTTTAGAGTTTGATGGCTCTCACAATGGCTCTGTACGCCGCTTACATCAACGAAATACTAATGTCATATCTGCATTCGAATTATTAGCTATTCAAGCTGGTTATTCAATAAGTAGCCCTTCCGTACAAAAAAGCGATATTGGCTCGTGCTCATTATTCACTCTTTCTGAAACCACCTCTTCACCAGTAGTGAAAGGCCTCAGTAAAAGCTCATCATCATTAGTCATAACTCAAAACACCTCCGGCAAAGTATGGTGTGTAACAGTACCATCAGGTGTCATTGTTGTGCGTCGCCACGGGTTATCTATGCTCTGCGGTAATTGTGCAGAAGCCCAGGCATTGCGTAAAGGGTGGCCGGAAATTGGTCAGCAGCCGACAGCGGAAGAAATGGAGGGTAAAAGTCTTGATGTGACTGAAACTAAAGAACACAGCCAAGGCAACCAGCCACCAAGTCAGCCGCAGGCACTACCAGAATACAGCGCGGAACAATTTCAACGCGCGCTGGCTGACTGGACAACACTGATCAATAAAGGCAAGAAAACCGCCGCGCAAATCATCAACACCATCGAAAGTAAATACACCCTCACCTCGGCACAAATCAAAACTATCGAACATCTGGAGGCAGAAGATGCAAATCATTAATGTCCAGCAAGGCACGCCAGAATGGCACGCCTTACGCAGTCGCCATTTCACTGCCAGCGAAGCCCCGGTAATGATGGCAGCCTCCAGTAAAATGCGCCGCGATGAATTGCTGAATATGAAGGCCACCGGCTCGGAACGGGAAATCAGCGATTGGGTACAAACAAACTTGTTCGATAAAGGCCACGCGCATGAAGCCACAGCGCGGGTCATCGTAGAATCCATGATCGGTACCGAATTATTCCCTGCAACCGCCATCGATGACGATGGCTATTTGTTGGCTTCCTTTGATGGCATGACCATGATGGAAGATGTGTTGTTTGAACACAAAATGTGGAATGCCACACTGGCGCTGGCGGTGAAAAATAAAGACTTGCCGCCAGAGTATTACTGGCAGTTAGAACAGCAACTTTTAGTGAGTGAGTCCGAAAAGGTCATTTTTGTGGTATCAGATGGCACTGAGGATAACTTTGTGTGGATGGAGTATTTACCGGTACCTGGTCGCCGTGAAGCTTTGATGGCGGGTTGGCAGCAGTTTGAGCAGGATTTGAACGGTTACACAGCCCCTGAGCTCAAAGATATTCCGCAAGGTAAAGCCTTAATGCGCCTGCCCGCTTTATTGGTAGAAATCGAAGGCGCAGTAAAAGAGTCCAACCTGACGGTTTACCAGAATCAGGCGCTGGCTTTTATTCAATCCATCAACACTAATCTAGTGACCGATCAGGACTTCGCTGACGCAGAAGAAACGGTTAAATTCTGTGAAAAAGCCGAGAAAGAACTGGATCTGATTAAACAGCAAGCGCTGTCTAAAACTGAGCAGATTGATTTACTGTTCCGCACCATCGATACCTTGCGTGATGAAATGCGCAACAAGCGGCTGGACCTGTCAAAACTGGTTAAGTTACGCAAAGAGGCTATTCGCCTTGAAATACTGAATAAGGTAAAAACCGCTCTTGCTGAGCACATTACCGATATCAATAAACAGTTAGCTATTGTCACCCTACCCACTATTCCGGCTGACTTTGCCACTGCCATCAAAGGCAAGAAAACCCTCACCTCGTTGCAAAGTGCCGCCAACGATGAACTGGCCCGCGCCAAAATAGCCGCGAATCAATTAGGTAAGAAGTATCAGGCCAATTTAGTGTTATTTGCTGATATTGAACCGGCTTATAAAAATCTGTTTGCTGACATCAACCAGATAATTGCCCTTGAGCACGAACATCTGGCGCTGATGATTGATCAACGCATTACCCGGCAAAAACAGATTGAGGAACAGCAGCGACAACAAGCAGAGCAACAACAAGAAGAATTGAAAAAACGGCAACTGGCCGCCGTAGCGCTCGTAACAGAAACCGCTACCGTAATCACAGCAGTAACTCCCCATCAGCCGTTGCATCCTGAGGGTTCGGTGAGTTTTCCTGACCAACTGGGTAAAACAGCAAATGCGGCAACAATAGACAAGCCAGCTAATTGGATTGCCCAAATTGATGCTGATTTAGTAGCGGCAGGAATTGAGCTTACTATTGAAACAGTTAACCGCCTGTACAACGCGGTAAAAGCTGGCCGGATCCGCTATTTCTCTATCACGCAATAACCTTTCATAACCTGCCCCGGCAGGCATTCCACAGGTAACCCATCATGACCACACAGGCCACAACTGCCAGTGTGCTGGAGTCATCTCTGCGTCCAGTTCGGGCGCAGTTAGACCTTGCCATCGAGCAGACTACCGGCACCGCACAGCGCTCTATAGAGCGCGCGACTGTTTTACTCAACCAAGCACAGTCCCTATGTATTGAACAACTCAACATCGAGACTGACGAGTACAACCTTTTATTCGACCGTTTAGAAAAAACTGAAAACGACCTAACCACGAAATCCTTGGCGTTAACACAAGTGCAGGAACGCATAGAAAATGCAGACCTGTTAGTCGCTGAAGCCAATGCGCAGCGAGACAGTATCTCAGCCAAATACAATCTTTCACTTTCAGACCAACGCGTGTTGGCTACTGAGGTGAATCGGTTGAAGTCACTGAATCCTGAAAAAATGAAAATCCAGATCGTTCGCCTCAAAGATGATTTGGAGAGCAAGCGCACGCTGTTAAACCAGCAACTAACAGAGATCCGGCGATACAAAAAAGAGGTGGCAGAAAAAACCAGCAAACTGGCTGTCATGGTCAATGTTAATGACCAATTGAATAATGCCGTTTCTGACCTCACCAACCGGATCCAGCGTATGGATGGTGACGTCGAGCCAACCTACTATCGTGGCAATGATGGTATTGAGTTTTACTTTTATACCTTCCAGTGGGGACTGAAACTGCGCTCAGGTGATTACGATATGCAGCTCATTAACGATATTGACTGGCATATCGAAATTCGCTCCACCAGCGGCATTGGCCTGATCGTCTCTGTCAACGAGTGGGCATTACCCGTCTATCCCATGGTTGATGATTTCAAACAGAACTGGCCGGATGGCCTGACCCCAGCGGTTACCCAGCGTATTCGAGATCTGCTTGAGCCTACTCACCCACACTTAGTTAAGCGGGCTGAGTGGGCAGAAACCGTGCTTACCGAAACCCTGCCGTTGAAAGATCAGCATTTAGAGCTGCTGGCCCGTTCGGGGATCCATTCGTTATTTGATGTTGTCCGTCGAACGCCGGATATGTTGGCTAATGCCGTCAAAGGCTTTGGGATCGCCAGCGCCCGCCAGGTACATGCTCAATGCACCCGAATCGTAAAAGAGTGGGAATTAGAGCAGAAACAGAAGGAAGCCGCATGATGGATGAGGAACTGAACCAGAGTACCGGCAACTACTTTAAAGAAGATGACCGGGGAGACTATACCGCTCGTATCATCTGGCTAATGCGCTGTCGCGCAGAGATCCGCAGTGGTAATCCCTATCGACCGATGCCAAAACCAATTTATTCCGGTAATGAGCAATGGCGTGGCTTATCTCAGGTGAATACGGTCGATATCGGTATTCGTAAGCGCTACTCATTGGAAGTTTTGCTGGCTATCTATCAGTTTCACCGCGCTGGCCACAATGAAACCTTGATTGCCAGTGATACCGGTATTCCGGTGACCACTATCCGCAAAATGTTGGAGCATAAAACCCAGAGCCAGCGCAAAGCATGGCAATTGGCGCACCAGCTCCGCATTCCTTCAAGAAGGAAAATTATTAATAGATTAAATGTAATTAAAGATAGCTAGTATATTGATTGACCTATGATTTTTTTCCTCTGGACCTCACCATCATCAATGACTATTTTATAAATTTCACAAGATGGATAAGTTGCAGAAATAGTATCATAGAGAATTTTCTCTATATTTGATGAAATCTTTGCACCAAATGTTATAGATTCGAGCTCGTCACATTCAAATATATAATCACCATAGCTAGCTAACTCATTTTTACGCAACGCTAAAACTCGCCATTCTGATTCGTATGACCAAACGCTTTTTTTTGTGTAAAAAATTGCTTTTCTCGCTTCCTTTTCCAAATTTTTAGAATTTCCATACAAAAGAAAATCAACTCCTGAAGAAACGACTATACGTTTATCCGAATATTGTACTTCCTCTGCCGCTAATAAAGGTGTATCTAGCTCTTTGATATGCCTAAATCCAAGAACACATCCAGTATGGTTAGCCGCATAGTTTGCCCACATAGCGTCATTATCAGCCGATGTAGTAACACATAAGACTCGGGTCTTTGATAGGTCTATACCTTCTACAACTTCACGTAATCCTTGTTCACATTTGACGTCTAAACCATTTTCTATCAACAAAGCCAACTTGGTTATGATTTCATCATTATTTACTTTTTTAGATATCTCCTCTTTGACCTTTACGAGCATTTCTTCAGCACGTAGTGATAATGCTTTACCTGTCGGCCTGTTTGTTTTACCTAAAGCAATATCTACCAACGCACTTATAAATTGACAATGTGAATCATCAATTTTAGGCTCAAAAACAGGCATTCTTTGAAATTCAAGCAAATCGTTAAACAACTGTGGACTTGACCACCTTAGCTTTGACGTTTCAAGAACTATTTTTGTCGTTTCAGACGTCATATACTTGTAAAAAACTTGTGGGTGTCGCATGTGATCTCAACATGAAAGTTACTGTGAATGCATATAGTATTACTTATATAAAAGTAGATGGCTAGGCAATTCAATATATTTTAAGCTTTAACTAATATATATAATCTACTTATAGTATTAATCTAATTTCTATATTTTAATATGTTTTTCAAAATAAAGACTCTTGATACAAGCATCCTTTTTATCTGACATTCATAGCCCCTTACCACCCCAGACCAAACGACCATAATAAGGGCGCAGCATCGTTGCGCCCTTTCCTACTGAGGAAAGACCAATGACCAAACTACTGACGTTAGAAGAGTGGGCGGAAGAAACCTACCGCAGCAAGCAACCAACTCCCCAGACGCTCCAGCGCTGGGCGCGAGGTGGCAATATTTATCCGGCCCCTGAAAAACATGGGCGGGAATATCGGGTACAGCCAGGTGCGATTTATATTCAGCCTAAAAGCTATCGGCTGGCAAAAGAAATACTTAAAACATCCCCCTGCACAAGTTCGTCACTGATAGAGAGAATTATTCATGGCAAAGAGGCCAAAAAAGTATGATGCCAATTTGCCAAGAAATCTGACATATCGGCGTAGAGAGAAATCATTTTGCTGGCGCAACCCAATAACTGGTTCCGAAATATCCTTAGGGCAAATCGCCCGGAGGGATGCCATATCTCAGGCCATTCAGGCTAACAACTATATTGAATCAACCTTTCAACCAGTAGCCCTACTTGAACGATTGCAAGCCCCTGCCCCAACTCCTGCGGCTAAAGCCGAGATTAATACCGTAGCGAGTTGGCTAAAGCGCTATTCAGAACTATTAAAGCGTCGCGAACTGGCTGAGAACACCATGAAAATGAGAGTCCTGCAAATCGGATATATTAAGCAAGAATTTGGAGATAGGCCGATCGAGACTGTGACCACCAAGCATATTGCTGATTTTATTAATACCTATGTCGATAATGGTAAAAGTTCGATGGCGGTAAATCTACGTTCTGTTTTGTCTGATGTTTTTCGCGAAGCAATAGCTGATGGTTTAATTAGCACCAATCCAGTGGAAGCAACACGCACGCCGTCACCAAAAGTTAAGCGGGAACGGCTCGACTATGCCGCCTTCTGCAAGATTTATGAGGCTGCTGGCCAACAGCGGAACTGGGTTCAACTTAGCCTGGCTCTGGCGCTGATTACCGGCCAACGCCGTGATGATGTGCGGCAATTAAAAAGAAGCGATGTTCATGACGGCAAGCTTTGGGTAGTCCAGAGTAAAACCAAGATGCAGATTGCGATATCGCTATCATTACGGCTGGAAATAATGAATACCACGGTTGGGGAAATTATAGAAAAGTGCCTGAATAACAGTAAAAGTGAATATCTCATCAGCTCGCCAAGTAAAAATTCAGGCAGAGAACCCGGAGCCTTAAATGCGGACTCGCTCACCAAAGCATTTGTTAAAGCATTGAAAGCAACCGATCTGGTTTATGAAATATCCCCGCCCAGTTTTCACGAGATCCGCAGCCTGGCGTCGCGTCTTTATGAAGCGGAATACGGTAAGGAATTTGCACAGAAATTGCTTGGACACAAATCGATGAAAATGACGAATGTATACCTGGATTCACGTAAAAATGAGTGGGTTGAGATTTAGGCCGAGTATAGGATTTCGGGGAAATTTCGGGGGATTTCGGGAGAAACAGAAAAATATCATTAAAATCAATAGATTAAAAAGAGACCGAATACGATTCCTATATTCGGTCTAGGGAAATGGCTCTTGGGAGAGAGCCGTGCGCTAAAAGTTGGCATTAACGTAGGCTTGTTCAGCCATACTCTTTAAGAGTAGTCGAGGACATGTGTTTCGCCAACTTAGCAACAGAAGTAATTAATAACGGTTGCAAACTAATTTAAATGATACAAATTAGCCTACCAGTTAAGAAAGGTAATTATCTGTTAAATAGAAAATAAAGGCCGTAGCGATGCTCAAGTTGTCGTGCTTACTTTTCGCATAAAGTCATCGCACGCTGTTGGAAAGGTAGCAAACTCATCTTTTGACCAGGGTTCTCGCTATCATCTAATAATAAAATATCTAGCGGTTTCGCAAGGACATGGCCTGCTTTCATTTGTTCAGATGCAACATCATTAAGTGGATATTGCGCTAATGTGCTGGGATTTATCACAAACAAAGCTCCCCCTGAGCGGCATTCCAACATCACCTCTTCTCGGGTAAATGCCCATTGTTTGCCAAATTCAAACTTACTGACAGTCACTATTTTCCCAGCGGCAAAAGCATTCACGGATAACATCAGTAACGATAACGTCAGCACCAAACCTTTCATTTCAATCATCCTCAATTAACTGATTGTTTTGATTTTCTCGCATAAAGAGGAGGCGATGCAAGCTTAACGGCAATAACTATCAGGTATAATTTTTCACTATACCGGTGCCATCGTGGCAAAAATACTCACTAAAAGTAATACCGCAGCGCCAAGGACGATTTCAGCACAGCTGTTTACTACTAACCAATAGTGGGCTTTTACTGGCAATTTGCGCAGCATGGGAACAATCAGGTAGCGGTTAATGATCGCGACAACAATCATAAACAGTACCAATATTGCCTTGCTGAGTAATAGCATCTGATAGACAGATGTCAGCGTTAAAGAGGCCTCACGTAATATAATAATGCTGTTAATCACACCGGTGGCCAATACCAACGCAACTGCCAAATGTCCCCAACTTGAAAACCGAATCAACGTCGTGATGGCTTCACGTTTCACATCATCCCGACGTGTATATGCAAGGCAAACAAGCAACGCGGGCAAGCATCCCAACCAGTAGCCCGCACTGAGCAGATGTATGATTTGGTTAGTCTGATGAACCCATCCCAGTACACCATCGTGCATTGCAGCGTGCCCGGTAAATGCCAAACTAGCCAGTAGCAAGGTTGAGCAAGCCACCATCAACTGATAGTAAAGACGGGTTGTGCCGAGTAATACTACCCACATACTCAATATGGATAAGCCGAGATGCCATTGCCATATCTCGCCAAAACGAGTCCCCAACACCGCCCACCATACACTCAGTCTGTAGGTATCAGACCAGCCATCGCCCATCATGCCAGCTTGAATGGCTAAAAGCCCGATAGCTGAGGCTAGCCCCAGAAAGGTGCTGAACATAAGGAGTGGCGATAAGCGGTTTTTGAGTATCGAAGAAAAACGGTCTGGTGCGAGTACGGCGGTGAAAATACTGATACCAAACATCAGCATCACCGCCAAAAAATGCAGAAAGCGACACAGAACGAATAGAGTCGCCAGTGACATATTATTTCACTGTGAAGCTGTATGTGCCTTTGGTTTTATGACCATCAACAGACACAACATGCCATGAAACATTATATTTACCTGCTTTCAATGCACTATCGATCGGCAAAATTAATTGCGTGTTGTTGGCTGGATCCAATTTGAGTTCGCCAGTTTTCACCACATCGTTATCTGGGCCTGTCACTTTCACGCCACTGAAATTCAACTCAATACCTTCAGAGAAGCCCAGTGTCACGGCCTCTGGCGCTGAGCCGATGGTGGCATCAGCAGCAGGAGATTCAATTTTCAGATGCGCGTGAGCCAATGCTTGCTGACTGGATAGTCCAACAAATAACACAATAAGTGCCGAAAGCATGCGGCAAGAAGAACGTACTTTGTGAATAAACATAATATCCCTTAGTCAATGGGGAGAAGAATCAATCTGCTACCAACCATATCCTATATTGGCAGCGCGAACCCCTATCACTTCCAGTCAATTGCACTACCTGTGAGGTAGGACACAAAATAAAACGCCAAATTATGAGTGGCGATTGAAATATAACCAATAACTGAGCAGCAATTAATCTCATCCTGCCCGTCACCTTTTATCATAAATGATAACGATTTGAATATAGCAAGACAAGAAACCATAGCTAAACAATATGTTATTAGCACAAAACAATAAAATTAAGAGGAAACAGCAGCGGTGAGGATGGCGTATATACAATAAAAAACCGCAGTTTCCGGTTCAACTAAGCAGTGGATAGAAACTGCGGCAAGTTCAAATCAAGCCCAAATATTAAGCCTGAACGTGGTTTTGCGCTGCCATTGTTTTTAAATCTTTATCGACGAAGAACAATGAATTGCCGCTATTACCCACCAATGCCAGTTTATCCAGGATAGATTTGAACAGTTTTTCTTCTTCATGCTGTTCAGCCACATACCATTGCAGGAAATTGAATGTGGAGTAATCGTGGGTAGTCATTGCAACATGGGCGAGTTCATTAATTTGAGTCGTAATGAGTTGCTCGTGTTCGTAGGTCAGTTTGAATACATCAGCCAGTGATGCAAAATCAACCGGCGGTGCACTGATAGTGCCTAATATCGGCATGGAGCCTGTCCCACTCAGGTATTCAAACAAACGCTGCATATGCTGCATCTCTTCTTGAGAATGCTCTTTTAAAAAAGCAGCAGCCCCTTCAAAGCCTTTATCACTACACCAGGCACTCATCTGCAAATAAAGATTGGCCGAGTAAAATTCCAGATTCAGCTGCTCATTAAGCTTCTGTGCCATTTCTGTTTTCAACATAATAATTCCCTAATTTTTATAATGCAGGTAAGCAACGGTTAACCTGGGGTATTATGCCAAGATAAAAACAAAATAAGAACACCCTATTCACATTAATATCTATAAATAACCTAACAACATGATTTATATCTTTTTTATAAAATATGCATTCATGAAGTTAATTATTATAAGAATCATTCACATTACCGCACAAATACTAAAAAGAATGATTCCTATTTGCGCTCAAATTAAATTAATAACATTACGAATGTTGCAGGTTAATATTATTTAAATACAAAGGGTTTTAAACTAGCATAATTGAACCACATTACCCACTTGCCAATGTCTACCCACTGCATTACCTTTTGCGCCATAACTGCCCACACAGCACGAAGGAGAAGACAATGGGATATAATCTGGCTGAGCTTTCTGACGAAGAAACAGCAAAAATGAATGTTGATCTGGCCGCCTCTGGTGTCGCATTTAAAGAGCGCTACAATATGCCAGTCATACCTGAAATGGTTGCACGAGAACAACCTGATGAGCTACGGGAGTACTTTTTGCAACGGCTGGCACACTACCGTAGTGAGTCCAATAAATTCTCTCGCTTGCCGTATGAGCCCAAAATGAAATCATAAGAAAAAGGCTCCCACATAGGGTCTGCGGGAGTTTGTCGGCAACAACGGCTAGAGTTTTCGAGCAAACTTGTCGGTTGCAAGAATCAGTTGATGCAGGATGCCTGGTTCGTCAAAGGAATGCCCTGCACCTTCAATAATATGCAATTCAGCTTCCGGCCATGCTTTTGCTAAATCCCATGCATTCTGTGGCTGACAAGCCATATCATATCGCCCATGAATAATTACCGCTGGGATATGGCGAATGCGCGTGACATTATCCAGCAATTGGTTATCGCTATCCAAAAAACCCAAGTGGGTAAAATAGTGATTTTCAATGCGGGCAAATGCCAAAGCAAAGTCATCTTCACCGAAGGACGCCGCGCTTTTGGCGGGCAATAGGGTGACAGTTTCGCCCTCCCATAGACTCCAAATTTTAGCTGCCTCTAATTGTATCGCCTTGTCAGGTGAGGTAAGTCGCTTGCGATAAGCTGCGGTGACATCACCCTGCTCTTCTGGCGATAAAATAGATAACACACGCTGCCATTTATCGGGAAAGAAACGAGAAGCTCCGTCCTGATAATACCAATCCAACTCTTTTTTACGCAGCGTAAATATCCCGCGTAAAACCATCTCACTGACTCGTTCTGGGTGAGTTTCGCCGTAAGCCAGTGCGAGAGTTGATCCCCACGACCCGCCGAATATCAACCATTTATCGACACCGGCCATTTTACGTAGCCGTTCAATATCATCGACTAAATGCCAGGTAGTGTTGTTATCCAGGTTGGCATGAGGTTTGGATCGCCCGCAACCACGTTGGTCAAACAGTAATACTTTGTATTTCTTTGGGTTGAAAAGTTGCCGATGATAAGGCGCGATCCCACCACCAGGGCCACCATGAATAAATACAGCGGGTTTACCCTCAGGATTACCGCAGAGTTCCCAGTAAATCTGGTGGCCATCTCCCGTGTCTAGTAAACCACTATCGTAAGGTTCATACGCTGGATAAAGCCCACGTAATTGTTCCATTATTTTTCCATGTTTGTTAAGACACTAAAGTTATCAAAGCCTATACGGCCCTCAGGGTCAACGATAAAACGTGACATTTACGCCAATCAGTCCATTAATTCCATCAACAGGTGATAAATACACCATAAGTTAATTGATTTTGCGGGGCTACGTCACAGCCATTAAGCAGTAATAAGGGCTGTGAGTGTTTAATAATTTGCTTATTAAACAATAGTCTAATTAGATATTCACTTTCTTCCCTTGCAACTCACCCTGATTAGGTGGTTAATAGGAGGGCGTACCAACCTAACCAAAGGTAAAGAGAGGCAAGCCATGAGTAAGGGAATGGACAGCAAAAAGAACGCGAAGAAAAAGCCACTAAAAACGCCAGCTGAGAAAAAAGCTGAGAAACGCGCTAAAAAGTCATCTTCTACTAGCGCAGAATAACGGGCTTTTCGTCTCGTCAGTCAACCCGCCACGCCAGGCGGGTTTTTTGTTGCTAAGATTTAAGGCATTGCGAGGGGAAAAAAAATGTATTTTCGTGTCATCGATACAGAGACTTGTGGCTTAGAGGGCGGTATTGTCGAAATCGCGTCCATCGATGTGATGGATGGGGCATTGAGCAACCCAATGAGTGACTTGGTTAGCCCAGACCGGCCAATCAGTCTCGATGCCATGGTCATTCACCATATCACGGAAGAAATGGTAGAAGGTAAGCCACGGATTGCTGTTGCTGTTAGAAAGTATCAAGGTAGCCCTTATTATGTCGCCCATAACGCCCCCTTTGACCGTGGTGTATTACCGGAGATGGGCGGTCAATGGATTTGCACGCTAAAGCTGGCCCGCATGCTCTATCCTGATATTAAGCACAGTAATCAATATCTGCGTTACGCTTTACGCCTGAATGTTTCAGTGCCGGATAATCTTTATCCGCATCGAGCTTTGTATGATTGCTATGTCACCGCAGCACTGTTGCAACGTATAATGCGAGACTCTGGGTGGAGCGCTGAGCAAATGGCGGAAATCACGCAGCAACCGCAGTTGCTATCAACATTTAAGTTTGGCAAATATCGGGGGAAAAGTATTGAACAGATAGCCCGACAAGATCCGGACTATCTGCGTTGGATGCTGGCCTCAATTACCGACCTTACGCCCGATATGCGCCATACCCTAACATATTATCTGGCCGAGTAAGCCGGTGTTAATCAAGCCAGAGAGAGAATGAAGGCATATTCCAAAGCAATATCTTCATAAGCTTTGAAACGACCAGATTTACCTCCATGACCCGAATCCATATCGGTATAGAGCAATAACTGATGATCATCAGTTTTCATTTCCCGCAGTTTCGCGACCCACTTTGCCGGTTCCCAATATTGAACCTGTGAGTCGTGCAACCCGGTAGTCACCAGCATGTGCGGGTAATCCTGGGCTTTAACCTGATCGTATGGGCTGTATTGCTTGATGTAATCGTAATAAACCTTATCGTTTGGATTGCCCCACTCATCATACTCGCCGGTCGTCAGGGGAATAGATTCATCCAGCATGGTGGTGACGACATCAACAAATGGCACTTGCGCCACAACACCTTTGTATAATTCAGGCGCCTGATTAATCACCGCCCCCACTAGCAAGCCACCCGCACTGCCGCCCATGGCGAAAACACGGCTCGCATCGCCATAACCCTCGGCAACTAATGTTTTGGTTACATCAATAAAATCATTGAATGTGTTCAATTTACTGAGCAACTTGCCATCTTCATACCATTGCTGCCCTAACTCACCACCACCGCGAATATGGGCCAAGGCGAAGACAAAACCACGGTCTAGCAGACTTAAACGACTGCTACTAAATGCAGGATCCATGCTGCTACCATAAGAGCCATAGCCATAGACCAACAGCGGATTACTCCCGCGGGCAAAGTGGTCGCGGTGATAAACCAATGAAACTGGCACTTTGACACCATCCGATGCAGCAACCCAAATCCGTTCACTGCGATACTTTTCTGGTGTGAAGTTTTTAACTTCCTGCTGCTTGAGCAACTGGCGAGCACCGGTATCCATATTCAGCTCATACATGGAGCTTGGCGTGGTCATAGAAGAATAACCATAGCGCAACAGTTCAGTTTCCGGCTCTGGGTTATACGCCAGCCAGGTCACATAGGTAGGGTCATCAAAAGTAATTGATTTTTCTTCGCGAGTAGCCCAGTGAATTTGCCGCAAATGCGTCAACCCTTCACTGCGCTCTTCTACCACCAGCCAGTCGCGGAATAGGCTGAACCCCTCCAACATAACCTCTGTTCTTGGCGCAATTAATGATAGCCACTGAGATTCATCAGCGAAATCAGCTGGTGCTTTCCCGGCTTCTGCGATTTTATACAGACCGAAGTTTTTGCCGTCTTTATTCGAACGAATGTAAAAATGCTGCTTATAGTGATCTAATCCGTATTCATGGTCTTTGCGGCGTGATGCGAACATTTGCGGCAACGGCTGGTGCTGATCGGCATCCAACAGTAAAATTTCAGAGGTTGTGGTGCTACTGAGATGGATGACAATAAAGCGCTCAGACGTGGTTTTTTCCAAACCGACATAGAATGTATCGTCAGTTTCCTGATAAATCAGTTGGTCTGATGCCGGATCTGTTCCCACCACATGGCGATAGACCTGATAAGGCAGTAGCGTTTTTTCATGTTTACGCACGTAATACAGTGTTTTCGAATCATTCGCCCACTCAAAGCTGCCCGAAGTATTACTGATGACTTCCTCTTGCCAAATGTCGCTTTGTAAATGCTTTACTCGGATATCATATTGGCGACGCGATAAAAAGTCCTCAGCGACCGCCAGTAGTTGATTATCCGGACTAACATCCAGCCCCCCCAAAGTATAAAACTCGCTGTCCGCAGCGCGCTGGTTGCCATCCAGTAATGTTTCCCAACTGCTATCAGCCCAAACCGGCTGGCGCACGTAAATGGCATATTCATTACCTGGCTCAAAACGTGTTTGATAGCGGTAGCCATTACGGGTATAGGGAACGGACTCTTCTTGTGGCGGAATACGGGAAACCATTTCCTGATACAACGTTTCACGCAGCGGTTGCTGCGGCTTTAATACTGCCTCGGTGAATTCATTTTCAGCTTGCAAATAGTTCAGAACATCAGCGTCAGTGCGCTCATCATCACGTAGCCAATAATAATCATCTGTGCGGATATCACCGTGCATTGTCATCGGATAAGGGCGTTTATCTGCCTTTGGAGGTGTGGTCATTAGTTGAAGTATCCATCTGTGTTCGTTACCGCGAGAGTGACACGATTACATGGCGATGCCAAGCAGCGACATAGCCTTATTATTGAGTTGATGAGAGCTCATTCAAGGGTAAACAAAATGATAGACAGGTGCAGGATATGTTATTGCCAGCACCTGTTGGGAGTGATTATTAATTCCAGAGTTGCGGGGTCACGTTGGCAGGGTATAAGTTATAGTGCCTGCCTTACAGTCGAGTACTACCTGGTAGGTCTTATCCCCTTTCTTGCCCCGAGCGGTCAGTGGAACCTGCCAAATATCATCTTTGCCAGTAATGTCTACTGTGCTAATCCAAACGACCGGGCTATCCGTTCCTAACCCTTTTTTATCCGCTTCCCAACGCGTTATTCGGTTTTGTAGGAAATCCCGTTTAACTTGTGTCGCAACTTGTGATGGTGTTAACCCGGTACAAGCAGGGACTTTTGCTACCCGCGGTTCCTGAGCCTGTACATGACTGATGACACCAAGCAATCCGCTGGCCACTATCAAGGCGAGTCCTGTCTTTCTCATCATTCCTCCAGATATTATTATTTCTATCCTATGGCCGGAGCAATGACTGAAAGGGTGGTTACCGAGTGAATAGCGCTACGGAATCAAAGCATTAACACTATTTAATTACACCGAGTAAATTCAATCACGTAAAACTGCGCCAACCCCGGATAGATATCCTTAATCACTTTTTTCAGTTCATCCAACGACATATTTTCTTGCTCCGCATGGCGTTCTGTCAGGGCATCCAAAGTGATTGCCGTGACAGACTTGACCAAGATATTGCAGAAAAATACACCGTCTTCATTGCGACATACGCGCAGGACTTCCCCTGGGCGAAAATCGGATTCACTGCTATCCCGGATAGTGATCGTTTTACGATCAGCCAGAATATCCGCCTCAAACCGGCGAAAGAAGGTGATTTCACGATTCATTTTAGATCCCTTTTTCACTTTTTGCCGAAATCAGGCAGATTAAGCTGCTTGATTTTCTTCAGATTTGGATTTTTTATCTGTGGCGATTTTTTCAACTTTCGCTTTTGGCTGCCCCTCGGCGGAGGCCGCAGGATTGGCACCACGTAGAATTTGCCCTAATGCGTCTTTGTTCTCTGCCAGGAAGAAGCTCAAGGCCTCGCGTTGCTCTTCTTCGAGTGTTAAAGGCGATTGCGACAACCACTCAGACAAATTGTCAGCCAAATCCAGCATTTTATCGTAGGCATCGGCTTCTTTTTTGGTTGTGAAAGTCATTTTTTCCTCACCCTGTCTTACCACGACGAATTTTATTTCAACGGCCATTGATACGCGTCCTCTTCACTTACAGGTAACTGTACATAAACACAGTATAGTGTGATTTATTGGAGCGATGCAACCACCATCGCTCTCCACTATGATTATTTTAATAAACGAGCTTTACAGTTTTTACCTTTGATTTTGCCTTGCTGTAACTGCTGAAGCGCGCGTTTGGCACTGGCCTTGCGAATAGCAACATAAGCATGGACCGGGAACATATCGATTTTACCCACGTCCGCAGCGGTCAGACCGGCTTCACCGGTTAACGCACCCAAAATATCGCCAGGGCGAATTTTAGCTTTACGGCCACCATCAATGCATAACGTGACCATTTCAGGTTCCAGCATAGTGTTGGCACTGCGGCTCACCTGCTCGGCTGGCGTCCATTTCAATTTCATTTGCAGATAATCTTCAATGGCATGAGCACGCGTCATTTCTTGTGGCGTGCACAGACTCACGGCAAGGCCACTCATCCCTGCCCGACCAGTGCGGCCGATGCGGTGCACATGCACTTCCGGATCAAACGCCAGTTCGAAATTGACCACCAGTTCCAAGTCTTTGATATCCAGACCTCGAGCGGCAACGTCCGTGGCAACCAGTACCCGACAACTGCGGTTGGCAAAACGCACCAACACCTGATCACGGTCACGTTGTTCTAAATCGCCGTGTAATGCCAACACACTGATGCCACGGGACTCCAGGGCTTCGTAGACGCTCTGGCAATCTTTTTTGGTATTGCAAAACACCACGCAAGAGGCTGGCTGGTAGTGACTAAGCACCGAGATCAACAATGGCAAACGTTTTTCACGAGTAGTTTCGAAAAATACCTGCTCGATAGCCGGCGCTTCATCGCCATCATCAACTTCAACATTCACCGGTTGGCGCTGAACCCGCGCACTGATTTGTTCAATACCGGCTGGGTAAGTAGCAGAAAATAGCAACGTCTGGCGTTGTGGCGGGGTATAAGCAATCACATCATCAATGGCATCGGTAAAACCCATATCCAACATACGATCGGCTTCGTCCAGCACCAGAATTTTGAGGTCATCCAGTACCAGCGTTTTCTTGCGCAAATGCTCCTGAATACGCCCCGGCGTGCCGACGACGATATGCGGGGCATGCACCAGAGAATCCAACTGATGGCCCATCGGCTGGCCGCCACACAGGGTTAGGATTTTAATGTTCTGAGTAAAGCGTGCTAATCGGCGCAACTCTTTGCTGACCTGATCAGCTAATTCGCGGGTTGGACACAGCACCAAGGCCTGAGTCACAAACTCACCTACGGCAATTTTGTCCAGCAAACCAATGCCGAATGCCGCAGTTTTACCGCTGCCGGTTTTAGCTTTTGCCCGAACATCCTGCCCATTGAGGATGGCCGGTAATGCTGCGGCCTGTACCGGTGTCATCTCGGTATAGCCAAGTTCATTAAGATTGGACAACTGCTCAGCAGGCAGAGTCAGGGAAGAAAAGGAAGTTGTGCTCACGGCAGTAACTCTTATAACTGGATGGAATGGCAGCGATGGCCTGAAGGCGAGCGCAAGATTTTGCCGCGATAATAGCAGAAATAGGGCCATTGCCGGAACTATACTGCATCGATACCGGTAAAATGACGTGATTCTCTGCTTCACAGCCGATACGCAATCGTTTTCGTTGCCGTTTTACCCTATACTTATGCCCGTAAAATTCACCGCGCGATAAGTAACGGTGTAACTTTCCCACTGATGTAGGTACCTAACTATGCTGACTATTGGAACCGCTCTGCGTCCGAACGCCACCCGTGTCATGTTGCTTGGCTCCGGTGAGCTGGGCAAAGAAGTGGCTATTGAATGCCAGAGACTGGGGCTGGAAGTGATTGCGGTTGATCGCTATGCAGATGCACCCGCGATGCATGTTGCCCATCGTAGCCATGTGATTAACATGCTGGATGGCGCTGCGCTCAAGCAGTTGGTCGCGCAGGAAAAACCGCACTATATCGTGCCGGAAATTGAAGCTATCGCTACCGATATGCTGGTTGAGTTAGAAAACATGGGCCAGAAAGTTGTGCCCTGTGCCGAAGCGACTCGTTTGACTATGAACCGTGAAGGTATTCGCCGACTGGCCGCAGAAACACTGCAATTGCCGACCTCCAGCTACCGTTTTGCTGATACTGAGAGTGCATTTCGTCAGGCGGTCAGCGAGATTGGTTACCCATGCATTGTCAAACCGGTAATGAGCTCCTCAGGTAAGGGTCAGAGTTTGATTCGCAATGAGCAGCAACTTCAGCTCGCATGGGATTACGCACAACAAGGTGGCCGTGCGGGCGGCGGTAAAGTGATTGTCGAAGGGTTAGTACATTTTGATTTTGAAATCACTTTGCTGACCATCAGTGCTGTTGATGGCATCCACTTCTGTGCCCCAATTGGTCACCGCCAGGAAGATGGCGACTACCGTGAATCCTGGCAGCCGCAAGCGATGAGTGATGTCGCAGTGGCACGGGCAAAAGAAATTGCCTCACAGGTTGTCAAAGCGCTAGGTGGCTATGGGTTATTTGGCGTGGAATTGTTTGTCTGTGGTGATGAGGTTATTTTCAGCGAAGTTTCGCCGCGCCCACATGATACCGGCATGGTGACATTAATTTCGCAAAATATGTCTGAGTTTGCCTTGCATGTGCGGGCATTTCTGGGCTTGCCTATCGGCACTATTCGTCAGTATGGCGCGGCGGCATCGGCAGTTATTTTGCCTGAATTGACTAGCAACAATATTACTTATCATGGGTTAGAAACGGCATTGGTGGGTGATACCCAGATTCGTTTATTTGGTAAGCCTGATATTGCCGGTAAACGGCGGTTGGGAGTGGCACTGGCGGTAGCGGATGACACTGATACGGCGATTGAGGTAGCAAAGCGTGCCGCGAGTGCGGTCGTCGTGACAGGCAAGTAGTTATGACCGGTAAGTAGTTATGACAGGAAAGTCATCCGTCATATATGAATAACCCGCCATTTCGGCGGGTCAGACAGCTAACAAACCTCGATAACTCGATCTTGCAAGGTGAGGACAGGTAGAAGAGTAAAGCGTCCGCGCCAAGGACGGCGCGGCTCGAGCCCCCAGGGATGGGTTTACGGCGTCTTTACGATCTACCTGTTTTCACCGCTACGGGCACTTTGTTATTAACCTCACCCGCCATTTAAGTGAGTTTCAGAGAATAGAACAGCTAAACGCTGGGTTTACCCCTCGTACGGGTCTTCTATTTCGTCCGCATCCTGTTCATTATCGCGACGATAATCAGACTCATCATGTTCATCAAAATCTGTATCTTCAAAGATAGCCATGGCTTGTGGATCATTCTGGTGCCGCTCACGGATTTCTGCGGCGACCAAGGCAATCGCCTCACCACTGCTCATCCCTTCCGACATGAATTGATGAATACGTTCGACAGCTTCTTGCTGTTCCTCATGAGAAAGTGAAGGCATACCCGCTAACATTGATTCATCTCCTACATATAATTGATTCAGTATACCTGTTTATTGTTGCCTGAGGTGAATTGAGTGCCGCCTATCAGCAGCCACAAACATAGGGTAATTTATGCTAATCTTCCCCACCGCGGATGGCGAAAGCGAAAATACCATTGCGCCCCCTAATATAGCTACCCGAAAGAAAAGAATAGTGACTCATGAGTGTGAAATCCCTGACCTTCAAAACCCTGCCTTATCAGCCTGATGCCCTGCTTCAACAATTTGCCCCGCTGGCTCATCAAGCCTGGGCCATGTTGTTGCATTCCGGATTTGCTGAACATACCCATAACCGCTTTGATATTCTGGTCGCCGATCCGCGAGTTACCCTCACCACGCGGGGCGAGCAAACAGAGATAATCAGTGCGCAAGGCCAGGAATTCTCCGGTGAAGACCCTTTTTCTTTATTACAGCAACAGTTGGACCAATTTCTCCGCCCAATATCCCCCCACCCTGACCTGCCGTTTTTAGGCGGAGCGTTAGGGCTATTTGGCTATGATTTAGGGCGGCGGGTTGAGGTATTACCGGCGCTGGCCGAGCAAGATATCACCTTGCCGGATATGGCTGTTGGCCTGTATGACTGGGCATTAATTGCTGATCATCATTTGCAAAAACTGACGTTGGTGTGTCACGGCGATGCAGAACAGCGCCTGCGTTGGTTACAGCAACAAAAATGTGCAGCAGCCACTCAACCATTTAAATTAACCAGCCAGTGGCAGGCCAACATGTCGCGAGAGCTATATGGCGAAAAATTCCGTCAAATTCAGGAATATCTGCACAGCGGCGACTGCTATCAAATTAATTTAACCCAGAGATTCGGCGCAGAATATCAAGGTGATGAATGGCAAGCTTTTCTGTCATTGAGCCGCAGTAATAGAGCGCCCTTTTCGGCTTTTATTCGCTTGCCACAAAACACCATTCTGAGTGTGTCACCAGAGCGTTTTTTATGGCTGGAAAATCACCGCATTCAAACTCGCCCTATCAAAGGTACCTTGCCGCGACTGGATGATCCGGAACAGGATAAGTTGCAAGCACAGAGGTTAGCCAACTCCGAGAAAGATCGCGCTGAAAACCTGATGATAGTTGATTTGCTACGCAATGATATTGGCCGGGTCGCGCAAGCGGGAACCGTGCGCGTGCCTGAATTGTTTGTCGTCGAGCCTTTCCCAGCGGTACATCACCTGGTGAGTACCATTACCGCGATTCTGCCCGCCGAATCGTCACCTACAGCATTACTACGGGCCTGCTTCCCCGGAGGGTCGATAACCGGTGCGCCGAAGATTAGGGCCATGGAAATCATTGAGCAACTGGAACCCCAGCGCCGCAATGCCTATTGTGGCAGCATTGGCTATATTAGTTGCTGTGGCACCATGGACACCAACATCACCATCCGTACCCTGCTGACTGAAAACGGCAAGATATATTGCTCAGCTGGCGGTGGCATTGTGGCCGACAGTCAGGAACAGGCTGAATATCAGGAAACATTTGATAAAATTGCCCGAATACTGCCTTTACTGGAAGGTGATGAATAAGTGAGCGATTCTGTGAGTGACAAATTTGTGAGTCAATCAGGGCAAACTTTGTCTGAATTTATCAGCCGATTCCAGCTACAACAGCCGCAACCAGGCAGTTTTTCTGCCAATAGCCACCATGCCGCGGTATTAATTCCTATTGTTTGTCGGCCTGAACCTACCTTGCTGCTAACCCGGCGCTCAGACCATTTACGAAAACATGCCGGTCAGGTCGCCTTCCCCGGTGGCAAAGCTGACCCACAGGACAGCTCGCTGATTGCAACGGCTTTGCGGGAGGCCGAGGAAGAAGTGGCTATTCCGGCATCCGCTGTACATGTATTAGGGCAACTGGCCCCACTCGACAGCTCCAGTGGTTTTCAGGTCACCCCGATTGTCGGCCTGATTCCTGACAATATTACCTTTCATGGTAATGAAGAAGAGGTCGCCGGGCTGTTTGAAATCCCGTTGTACGAAGCACTCAGGCTGTCGCGCTACTATTGGCTGGATATTCATCGTGGGGGAATCAATCACCGGGTCTATCTCTCATGGTATGAAAGCCAGTTTATCTGGGGTTTGACGGCAGCCATCATTCGCCGTCTGGCGCAGCAGGTCAATATTTGACGCTAAAGGCACATGGTAAACAGGGAGAATGAGTGACCAGCTTCACAGCCTTAAGGCTAAAAAAGCTGAATTACAGCATAAAGCGATCTCTATCACCCCACTACATCGATTTTTACTCTATTTTCCCCGCACAACCATTTTAAAAAAACTGTAAATTGCTCTGTCAGCGTTATGAAATACCTGTAAAATATCTTTCATCACTATAAACCACTAAAAATGTAAGGTTAAAACCCGATAGTGATAATCATAAATTGATAGCGATATGTCATTGTTGCGGTATCAAATTAATACCGCCAACACCAGTTTGGCCAAATTAACAGGCTCGGTGATAGCAATACTCAATACGAAGTAACCTGCGGCTATGCACAGAGTTCTTATACTTAATATAAATATTCTTGGCACATTCATATGCGCCAAGAATAACAAAAAGCTTTGTTAAGGAGTTTTAGCGTGATTAGTGTTTTTGATATGTTCAAGATTGGCATCGGCCCATCCAGTTCTCACACTGTTGGACCAATGAAAGCCGGCAAAGAGTTTGCTGATTTGCTGATAACTCAAGGGTTAATGCCATCAGTCACGCGGGTAGCCGTGGATGTTTACGGCTCACTGTCACTGACCGGGAAAGGTCACCACACCGATATCGCGATTATCATGGGGTTGGCTGGCAATATGCCAGATACCGTGGATATCGACAGCATCCCCGCTTTTATTCGTGATGTTGAATTACGCCAAAAGCTGATGTTGGCCAATGGGTTGCATGAAGTGGACTTCCCCCGCGAAGGTGGGATGGTCTTCCGTAGTGATAACTTGCCACTGCATGAAAATGGTATGCAGATCCACGCCTTTGCCGGTGATGAGAAAGTACTTAGCAAAACCTATTATTCCATCGGTGGCGGTTTTATCGTGGATGAAGAGCATTTCGGCAAAGCTGCGGTGAATGCCGTTAGCGTCCCTTATCCGTTCCATTCAGCTGAAGAAATCCTGGCTAACTGCGAGCAAACCGGCATGTCTGTCTCCGGTATGGTGATGCAAAATGAGCTGGCGATGCACAGTAAAGAAGAGATTGAATCCTACTTCACCGCGATTTGGCAGACGATGCGTGCCTGTATTGATCGCGGTCTGAACACTGAAGGTGTCTTGCCCGGCCCACTGCGGGTACCACGTCGCGCCTCAGCATTGCGCCGTCTGTTGGTTTCCTCAGATAAACTGTCCAGCGATCCAATGAATGTTATTGACTGGGTCAATATGTTCGCACTGGCGGTTAACGAAGAGAACGCCGCAGGTGGTCGCGTGGTGACGGCACCCACGAACGGTGCTTGTGGCATCGTGCCCGCGGTTCTGGCTTATTACGACCACTTTATCGAGCCGGTTACCCCTGAAATCTTTATCCGCTACTTCCTGTCATCAGGGGCTGTCGGGATTCTGTATAAGATGAACGCTTCTATTTCTGGCGCTGAAGTGGGCTGTCAGGGGGAAGTGGGTGTGGCATGCTCAATGGCCGCCGCAGGTCTGGCTGAATTACTGGGTGCCAGCCCGGTTCAAGTCTGTATCGCTGCTGAAATTGGTATGGAGCACAATCTGGGCCTAACCTGTGACCCGGTTGCAGGTCAGGTACAAGTGCCATGCATTGAACGTAATGCGATTGCCTCAGTAAAAGCGATTAACTCTGCCCGCATGGCCATGCGCCGCACCAGTGAGCCGCGTGTTTCACTCGATAAAGTTATCGAAACCATGTTTGAAACCGGCAAAGATATGAATGCTAAATACCGCGAAACATCTCGTGGTGGCCTGGCCATTAAAGTGCAATGTAATTAATTTATTGCATTAAGAGTCATGTTCATCAAGGGGAGCCAGCGCTCCCCTTGATGCTAAGTAAAAGATTAATAATAACTTCATGCCTAGCAACCCGCACAGGCAGGATTGCAACATACCTCACAACACCAATCATCATTTTCTTCTGAAGGCGATGGGGTCTGAGTATCGCACGCTTTTCTGTTTATCTCAGCGGCTATTGGTGTCGATAATGTATCATCAAGATGCATTGAAGCCGTCTCTTGGCCTAATGTACAAAATGAAAACAGCATTAATACCAGAGCCAAAATTATCTTTTTCATAGAACCTCCATCACTAGCTTGTAGAATGGTACAAAAAATATAAGCTGTGCGGTGTCCAAAAAGTTGAAAATAAATGCTGCCATTTCAAAACAGATCAAAGCCAATACTTGAAACTGTATTTTTAAGACCTGCAAAAAAATTCCGTTAAAATACCAAGGAAACCGCTTTGAGTATTGACTTGTTTAAGTTGATCTAAGCATAGACTATATTCACTCACTTCTCGTTATTATTTTAAATAATTATTTTTTGTTCTTCTTAGATAAAATTAATCCCATAACATTATGTTTTTTAATGATTTATTAATATTGTTGTTTTTATTTAAAATGATTTAATTATTTACTGAATTATATCCAATGAATAAATAAAATAATTAGAATAAAAAAAGAAACCATTGTGAATATATGTATCAAATAATAAATAATGAAAACAAATATTATTGCATATGTGATTCCCTGCCTGATAATAAATGCAATAAGTCTTGCGAAATACATGTATTATGAGTTTTATAATTTAAAAATGATTATTTTGGAGTGAAACTAAACGTATTCAAAAGCGCTGTAGCATCCATAAAAAATGCGGGTCACCCTAAGATGACCCGCACTAGCCGAACTCTATTTCGTTGTCAGAGTGTTACTCTGCCAATTCGTTGCTCAGCTTGGTGATACGTACTAACTCAATACGGTAATCTGACACTTCAATAATCTCGAAGCGTAAATTGTGCAGTTCAATCACATCACCTGCGGTTGGCATATGGCCTGAGTGTGAAAGCAGCATACCCGCTAATGAAGCATAATCTGCCGTCGGGCTGACCAACTCCTGACAATCCAGCGCCTGCTCCAGAGAGTGCAAATCTGCCCCCCCTTTCACCAACCAACCATCACCATCGGCAATAATATCTGGCGTTTCATCTTCATCAGGGAACTCACCAGCGATAGCTTCCAGCACGTCCAGCGGTGTCACCAACCCTTGCACCACACCAAATTCGTCATTCACCACCACTAAGCGGCCTTTCGCTTTACGCAAGACACCCAATAGATTAATCACGTCCATGGTATCAGGCACGACTATTGGTGGTGTCGCCGCAGCAAACTCACAGATAGAATCTCCGCGTTCAATCGCCACTAACAGATCTTTGGCTCGAACCACACCGATTATCTGATCCAATGAGTCACGACAAACCGGGAATAAGCTGTGTGGCGTATCCAACAGTTGCTCACGGATCTCTGCTTGTGAACGATTACAATCTACCCAAGAGATTTCCGTGCGTGGCGTCATCACGCTGCGTAATGAACGGGATGCCAATGTCAGCACACCACTTATCATATAGCGCTCTTCTTCCGCAAAAGCCTCTGCTGGCATGACCAACTGCGGGTCACCATTTTGTGGTTCCTGCTGCTGACGCCCCCCCATAAGGCGGATGATAGCTTCGGCCGTGCGCTGGCGGCGCGGTAAGCGAGACTCATGCTTAATAAAGTTACGGCGGGCAATCTGGTTAAACAGCTCTATCAGGATAGAGAATCCGATAGCGGCATACAGGTAGCCTTTCGGAATATGGAAACCAAAACCTTCAGCAATTAAGCTCAAGCCAATCATCAGCAAGAAGCTCAAACACAGCACCACCACAGTTGGGTGTGCGTTAACAAACCGCGTCAATGTTTTTGATGCCAACAGCATCACGCCCATAGCAATCACGACCGCGGTCATCATTATGGCCAAATCATTGACCATCCCCACGGCAGTAATCACCGCATCGAGGGAGAACACGGCATCCAATACCACTATCTGTGCAACAACGGCCCAGAAGCTGGCATAACCTTTGCTCGCACTGTCATCGTGCTGGTTTCCCTCCAGCCGTTCATGTAACTCGGTGGTGGCTTTAAACAGTAGGAACAGCCCCCCCACCAGCAAAATTAGATCTCGCCCGGAGAAGCTAAAGCTGCCGACACTAAACAGCGGTGTGGTCAGCGTAACCATCCAGGAAATCACCGACAGCAGCCCCAAACGCATAATCAATGCGAGAGACAAGCCGATAATACGAGCTTTATCTCTTTGTTTTGGCGGCAGTTTATCGGCCAGAATGGCGATAAATACCAGGTTATCGATACCCAGAACAATTTCCAGTACCACCAACGTCAATAACCCTGCCCAGATTGAGGGGTCCATTAGAAATTCCATGTCAGACTCCGATAATAAGAACACGATTCAGATGATGTGCGACCTGCAACAGACACAGCAAAACGCCGCGGTACGGTTGTCAGTATAGATACGCAGAAAGATCGGGTGAAATTATACGCAGCAACTGTGCGTGATTGGATAACCAGATGTAGACCCACTGGTGAGGTATTAACACTAGAGAAACAGTAACTTCGGTGACAGTCCATAGGGAGAGCTGAGGCCCTTAACTCCTGACAATTAATAGAGCCGCTAACTTTATCAGGAATTTTTTTATCAGCATAGTCAGATTTATTACCCTACTGGCGATAAACCACAATCTCGTCAAATTACACGCCTCAGTAAACAGCATGCTTATTTTCATGACTAAAATTTGTTTCCTACCCAAAGTGGGTCATCAGTCAACTTTCATACAAATCGCACAAATATTAAACAAGAGAATCATATTGTAATGAATGTATTAGCGCTTAACTCATCAACATTACTCATATAAGTGTCGAATAATTATCCAAGTAAGCGAAATCATTCATAACATGTCCCAATAAATGAGCAGCGTCACATAATTTATTTTTTCACTGACTAAAATAAATCACATCCAGCACATTGCGATATGTACCTGAATCGATTCATTGGTGTTGCGAATAAATCATCAGCAGTACGCTGATATTGTGACTATCATAATAGATTCAATATGTACCGAAGTGTGATGGGGAATTACTGGTTTTATGTTACGTGCGAGAACTCAATTCTGAGTTAACTGAGGGGGTAGCGAGTGAGTATAGCTATTATCATTGGCACACATGGGGTTGCAGCAGAACAACTGCTAAAAACCACTGAAATGCTTATAGGCGAACAAGAAAATGTCGCCTATATCGATTTCGTCCCAGGTGAGAATGCCGACACGTTAGTTGAGAAGTACACAGCTAAACTGGAAGGGTTGGAGACCAGTGCGGGAGTGATCTTCCTGGTTGATACCTGGGGTGGTAGCCCGTTTAACGCTGCCAGCCGAATTGTTACTGACAAAGAGAATTACGAAGTCATCGCTGGCGTTAACATTCCAATGCTAGTGGAAACCTTTATGGCCCGTGATGATAATCCATCATTTGCCGAATTGGTTGGTATTGCATTGGAAACCGGTCGTGCCGGTGTTAAGGCGCTTAAAACATCTCAAGTCGAGCCCGAAACAAAACCTGCTGCTGTACGCAAAGCGGCTGCAGCTCCTGCCGTCGCTTTAGGCCCGGATGATCATATGAAGATCGGGCTGGCGCGTATTGATGACCGTCTGATTCATGGTCAGGTCGCGACTCGCTGGACCAAAGAAACTAACGTAAACCGCATTATTGTGGTCAGTGACGAAGTCGCCGCTGACAAAATGCGTAGCACCTTGCTCAAACAGGTTGCGCCTCCGGGTGTCACCGCACACGTAGTTGATGTTGAGAAAGCTATCCGTGTTTACAACAACCCGCAATATGCCAAAGACCGGGTCATGTTGTTATTTACCAACCCAACCGACGTGGTGCGTTTGGTAGAGGGAGGCGTGGATATTAAGTCAGTCAATATTGGTGGTATGGCATTCCGTCAGGGTAAAACCCAAGTGAATAACGCCGTCTCTGTTGATGAAAAAGATGTTGAAGCTTTTAAAAAATTAAATGCTCGCGGTATTGAACTGGAAGTCCGAAAAGTCTCTTCGGATAGCCGACTCAAAATGATGGACTTAATTAGCAAACTTGATAAATAGCTTTACTAAAAACTACGTAGCAAGGTTATGCCCTGTTCTGTTTTGGAACTTGGTTATTTTTACTCAGCTTTTTTGGTCATAGGAGAAGTACAATGGAGATCACAACTCTTCAGATTGTGCTGATTTTCATAGTTGCCTGTATCGCCGGGATGGGTTCCATTCTGGATGAGTTCCAATTTCACCGTCCCCTCGTCGCCTGTACTCTGGTAGGTCTGGTTTTAGGTGATATGAAAACCGGTATTATTATCGGTGGTACCTTAGAAATGATCGCGCTCGGCTGGATGAACATCGGGGCTGCTGTAGCACCTGATGCCGCGCTGGCGTCAATTATTTCGACCATTCTGGTTATTGCTGGTGGCCAAGACATCGGTGCCGGTATTGCTCTGGCAATTCCGTTGGCAGCAGCCGGTCAGGTGTTAACCATTATCGTACGTACAATTACCGTGGCCTTCCAGCACGCCGCAGATGGTGCAGCCGAACGTGGCAGCCTACGAGCGATAACCTGGATCCACATTTCTGCCCTGTTCTTGCAGGCGATGCGTATCGCTATCCCTGCCCTGATCGTTGCCCTGTCTGTTGGGACATCTGAAGTTCAGATGCTGCTCAGTTCGATTCCTGATGTGGTTACCAGTGGCTTGAATATCGCCGGTGGTATGATCGTCGTAGTCGGTTACGCCATGGTTATCAACATGATGCGTGCTGGCTACCTGATGCCATTCTTCTATTTAGGTTTCGTCACTGCCGCATTCACCAACTTCAACCTGGTGGCCTTGGGTGTTATTGGCGTGGTTATGGCCCTGCTGTATATCCAGCTCAGTCCGAAATACAACAAGTCCCAAGTTGTACAGTCTGGCCCGTCAAATAACGATCTTGATAACGAATTAGACTAGGAAAAGGTGAGAGAAATGGTTGATACAACGACTGTTGATAAAACAACTACTGGTGAAAAGAAACTCACGCCCGCCGATATTCGCGGTGTGTTTATCCGCTCAAACCTCTTCCAAGGGTCGTGGAACTTCGAACGTATGCAGGCGCTGGGTTTCTGCTTCTCTATGGTACCGGCAATTCGTCGCCTGTATCCTGAGAACTCGGAAGAGCGTAAGCAGGCAATCAAACGCCATTTGGAATTCTTCAACACCCAACCCTTCGTTGCTGCCCCGATTTTGGGTGTTACGCTGGCGATGGAAGAGCAGAAAGCCAACGGTGCAGAGATTGACGATGCCGCAATCAACGGGATTAAAGTTGGCCTGATGGGGCCACTGGCCGGTGTCGGTGACCCCATTTTCTGGGGTACTGTGCGCCCGGTATTGGCAGCTCTCGGTGCCGGTATCGCGATGAGCGGTAGTTTGCTCGGCCCATTGCTATTCTTTGTTCTGTTTAACCTGGTTCGTTTGCTGACCCGTTATTATGGTGTGGCTTACGGTTATTCAAAAGGCGTCAATATCGTCAGCGATATGGACGGCGGCCTGCTGCAAAAACTGACGGAAGGGGCGTCTATCCTCGGCCTGTTTGTTATGGGGGCCTTGGTTAACAAATGGACGCACGTCAATATACCGGTTGTGGTGTCCAAAATAACCAACTCGGCGGGTGAGACTACCGTCACCACGGTGCAAACCATCCTGGATCAGTTGATGCCTGGCTTGGTACCGTTGCTGTTAACCTTCGGCTGTATGTGGCTATTACGCCGCAAAGTTAACGCGCTGTGGATTATTATGGGCTTCTTCGCCATCGGTATCTTCGGCTACTGGATTGGCTTCCTGGCACCATAATTTTCTGGTTAGATTTGGCAAAAACCGGGGGGTTACTCCCGGTTTTTTATTTAGGATAGATATCAATACCCAATAGATTTCAAAGTGCAGGAAGGCGGCAAACAAGTGAACCCCGATGAGCTTACACAGGTAAGTGATTCGGGTGAGCGAGAGCAGCCAACACATCTGCAATTTGAAAGATGAAGGGTATTTAGGAGTAAGTGCATGTCGGTTACGGATATTGTCTTAATTGTTTTTATTGCCCTGTTACTGGCTTATGCCATCTATGATGAATTCATCATGAACATGATGAAAGGTAAAACCCGGCTGCAAATTCAACTTAAACGTAAAAGCAAAATCGACTGTGCCATTTTTGTCGGGCTGATTGCTATTCTTGTTTACAATAATGTCATGGCAAATGGCGAACCCTTAACCACTTATTTATTAGTGGGTTTAGCATTAATTGCGTTTTATCTCTCTTATATTCGCTGGCCGAAATTGTTGTTTAAAAATACAGGTTTCTTCTACGCTAATGCTTTTATTGAATATCGCCGAATAAAAAGTATGAATTTATCTGAAGATGGGATACTGGTGATTGATTTAGAGCAGCGCAGATTACTTATTCAGGTTCGGCAATTAGATGACTTAGAAAAGATTTATAATTTTTTCGTTGAGAATCAATCATAAAGTTAAATACAGGGAAATGAATCTATTGATAGTTCAGTTAATTGATTAATTTCCCGACACCTTCTCTCACCTCTCCCCCGCTTATTTCCACACCATTACTGATGCTTATATGGGCTATTTTTCATTAAAATTCCGATAATGAAAATCATTATCAATAGCATTGACTTACCATATTATTTTTGGGGTTGTCGTTCCTCGAATTTATATGTTAAGGTTGCGCCGTTCATGGGGAGTAGCCGGTTTCTATTCGTTATATTGAATTGATATATCGATATATAGAGACGCTCGTATCAACATACTCGTTTCATTTATTGGAACGTGGTGCGGGCAGCCAGGTAAGGTTGGCGAGACCATAGACACGTAGCTCCGTCGTTAGGTTGGGGGTGGGTTACGTGTATATGGAGCCGCCCGGCCGAGACTATTTCGATGAATCTATCTGCAACATTAGTGCTTGCTTTTGCTATGTCTATGGATGCCTTTGCTGCATCTATTGGTAAAGGTGCCAGCCTACATAAACCCCGTTTTAGAGAAGCTATCCGCACCGGTCTTATCTTTGGTGTGATAGAAGCTATTACCCCACTAATTGGTTGGTGCATTGGCCTATTCGCCAGTCAATATATTCTGGAATGGGACCACTGGATTGCCTTCAGCCTGCTGTTCATTCTGGGTTGCCGCATGATTTTTGAAGGCGCAAAACAGCAAGTCGAAGAAACCGAAAAAATGCGCAGTCACAGCTTCTGGGTTCTGGTGATGACAGCTATCGCCACCAGCCTTGATGCTATGGCAATTGGTGTTGGTTTGGCATTCCTGCAAGTGAACATTGTTCACACCGCAATGGCGATTGGGTTAGCCACCATGATTATGGCAACACTCGGGATGCTGATTGGCCGCTATATTGGCCCGCTGCTGGGTAAACGCGCTGAAATCATCGGGGGTATTGTGTTGATAGGTATCGGTTTTAATATCCTTTACGAGCACATTTATCGCCTCGCCTAACCTGATAACCCTAGCGTTAGTGCTTTTATTCTCGCCGTAAAATAAAGCGGGTAAGAAAAGCAAAAAGAAACCCCGCATTCGAGATGAATAGCGGGGTTTTTTATTCTATCAACTATCGGAAAATATCAATTCAGTATTAGAAATCCATTGAGACTGATAATTTAAGTGCTCGTGGGTCGCCCTGATAGATGTAAGTGCCAGAATCTTCAACCGACTCCCAGTAACGTTCGTTGGTCACGTTCTCAATATTCGCACGCCATGTCAGGCTGGTATCTTTCATTGGCATGGTATAACGCACCCCCAGATCCAGACGCGTCCAAGGTTTCAGTTTCAAGGTATTGGCTTCGTTGGCATATTGGGAACCAGAGCGCACTACCGTACCGGTTGCGGTCAGGCCTTCAACCACTGGAATATCATATTCGCCGCCAAACACTAACTGGTAGTTGGCAACACCGACGGCATCATTACCATTATTGGCGCTGTCAGCCGCTTTAGTCAGTTTAGGGTCTAACCAAGTTGCGCTCGCTAACAGACGGGTACCAAATACCGGCTCGCCGAATACATTCAATTCAATACCGCGGTTGCGCTGTTCACCGTAGAAACCATAGACGTTAGTCGCTGGATCAACCATACCCGTTGGTCGGGTGATTTCAAATAGAGCCAACGTACCACCGTAGCGTTGGTTATCAAACTTCACGCCGATTTCATTCTGTTTGGAATGAATAATGCCCGGAATTTGACCTGCGTTAACCACTGGCTTGCCATTAAATTGATAAGGTGCGGACTTGCCCGGCCCCAGCGCTTCAATGTGGTTAGCATACAGGGAGACTTTCTCCCACGGCTTCACCATGATGCCGTAAATAGGTGTCACTTTCATCGCATCCAGTGAACCGGCACTGTTTGGTACCCCACTGTCGAAGTTACGAATAGTGACTTCCTGCCGACGTACACCCAGCATCAATGACACTTTATCGTCCATCATTGACAAGGTATCAGACAATGAAAGACCGGAAGCACGGACCTGACTATTTAACTGAGGATCCTGACTGGTACTGCCCATTGTTGTGGCAGGGAAGCCAATCACGCCAGGATTATAGATATTGGTATCAACTGGATTTGACATATTCCAGGCTGATTTAGCCGTGCGGTAGTTAGCGGCATAACCCAGATTGATTTTATGGGTGATAGGGCCAGTATCAAAGTGACCACGAATACCGCCCAGACCGGCAACAGAGTCAGCGACATACGGCACATATAGACGAGAAATAGTGGCATCGCCATTATTCGCACTGGTTAAGGTCGGCGAACCATATTGACCGGTTTCTTCGTTACGGCTGGCACCGACAGAGCCATAAATAGTCCAGTTCTGGCTGACATCATACTCACTACGCAGCATACCGAAGGTAGTTTCCATATCGGTATAAACCCACGACTGCCCATAGTTCAGGGTTGAAGATGGCGGTTCAGGAATAACCGTTGCACCGCCAATCGCCACATCAGTGCGCATATGATGAATAGTTTGCTTCTGGTAGCCCACATCTAATGAGGTACGGGCGCGATCACCGCGGTAATCTAAACCGGTAGAAACTGCGGTCGTGCGCTCTTTCTGATCATGAATAGCTGACTCACCTTCACGGTGCAGGACATTCACTCGCACGCCGAACTGATCATCATCACCATAACGGCGACCGACATCCAACGCCCCACCCACTTGAGAAGCTGAACCATAATCCACCGTAACGCGAGTTAACGGAGTATCACCGGCACGTTTAGGTTCGAGGTTAATCATCCCGCCCACACCGCTACCACTTGGTGAGATACCGTTAATGAAGGCATTGGCACCTTTAAACACCTCAACTCGCTCAACCATGCTGGTTGACACGATCTGACGCGGTAAAACACCGAACAGGCCACCAAATGAAATATCGTCGCCATCAAGGTTATAACCACGAATACGATAATTCTGCGACGGGTTGCCGTAACCGCGCACATTCTGCACGGAAGCATCATTTTTTACGACATCAGCAATCGAGTTAGCTTGCTGGTCTTCAATCATTTTGGAGGTATAGCTAATAACGTTAAATGGCACGTTGCGCGCGTCTTGCTGCCCAAGGAAGCCGATACGACCACCATTCGCTACCTGGCCATCTAAATAGGTTGGAATTAAATCATTACCACCGGCACGGAAAGTCTCCTGCGTCCCAACAACGGTGATGGTGTCATTTGTTTTGCTGTCTTCAGCTTTAGCCGTAGCCGCTGTCGCACTGGTTTTTTTGGCATTTTCAGCTGTGCTATCTGTGGCCGCCGCTGCCCATGAGGAAGCGGATAGCGTCCCTAATGCGGCACCGATCATGACGCATAACAGACGCGGAGCCAGCCGTTTCTGATGTGCGCGAGAAGAAATAGTTTGATTCATCGTGTTGATGCCCCTGAGTTTCACAAAATGATTACAAATGAGAATGCTTATTATAAGGATTCAGAATTATCCGGATAACATCTACCGATGCAAGCATTTCTGCACATCCAGAGGATTATTTTTCGTGTCGTGAATAAATTAGATGGGTTATGTAATAGACATGATCGCTGGCAGTAACGTTATTGCCTGAGGAGATGCAAACGAAACTAAAGTAAAAATATTCTGAAAATGTATTTACAGAGCGCGGGATTAATTCCGTGCTTCCCACTTAAGTCATTTATTTATACATTTCACCGGCCAATTTGCCCCTATTATTAATAAGGTGAACTATTATTACTTATCCATATTGACTCATCCCCCACCGCCAGAAGCCTTGTAAACAGTGGTGTTGCCGCCATAAATAATCCTATAATTAGGCTTTTGAATTCTTTCACTTTATTCCTGATAATAAAAATCTTATTACATTATTTTCGATGTTAGCGATAAACTAGTACATCACATTTATCGCGATAACAGATTTAAACCATCTGGGTTTAGTTCTGCGTAGCAACAGTTTACTGAATAAAAATTCAAGGAATACAGGAATGGCTTTGCATCCGGCATCATTTGACGATCACATTTTTCGGCTATTAATCGAAGCCGTAGATGACTACGCCATATATATCATTGATGCCCAAGGACATATCCTTACCTGGAACAATGGTGCCGAGCGCAATACTGGCTACAATGCCGATGAAATCATTGGCCAATCTTTCGAGCTGTTTTACACCCCTGAAGATTTAGCCACCCAATTGCCCGCCAAAGGCCTGCTGCATGCCAACCAACTTGGCCATTATGAGAATCAGGGCTGGCGAGTTCGCAAAAATGGTAAGCGCTTCTGGGGGCATATCACCCTTAGCGCATTGCATGACTCAGACCATAATTTGCAGGGTTTTGTGCAAGTTACCCGTGATCTAACCGACAAATGGCAGCGGGAAAATGCTTTGCGCAAAAGTGAAGAGCAGTTTCGCCATCTGATAAGTGAAGTCGAAGATTACGCTATCTACATGATAGATACTCATGGACGTATTCTGACCTGGAATAAAGGCGGTGAGCGCAATGAAGGCTATACCAGTGACGAAATCATTGGCGAGCATTTTGCCCTGCTGTTCACACCAGAAGACATTTCCGCAGGTCTGCCAGAGAAATCACTGGCAAAAGCCATTGCCGAGGGTAATTTCCAGACCGAAGGCTGGCATGTGCGCAAAAATGGTATTCGTTACTGGGCCAGTGTGGCCATTAACCCGATGCATGATGACAGCGGGAAGTTGTTAGGTTTTACCAAAATTGTCCGTGACCTGACTGAACGACGCCAGCGCGAAGAAGCCTTACGCATCAGCGAAGAACGTTTTCGCCTGATGGTCGATACCGTTGAAGATTATGCCATTTTAATGCTGGACCCTTGGGGCCGCGTCAATACCTGGAACCACGGCGCAGAGCGTAATATGGGCTATGCCAGCAATGAAATAATCGGCCAACATTTTGGCTGTTTCTTTTTGCCCGAAGATATCGCCGCCGGGCTACCAGAGAAATTACTGAAAACCTCCGCTTCGGCCAGTCGGGTGGAACGTGAGGGCTGGCTGGTACGAAAAGATATGACCCGCTATTGGGCTGTTACCGTGATTACCGTGGTGCATGACCACCATGGCAAGCTGCTGGGTTATGCCAAAATAATCCGCGATATGAGCGAGCGAAAACAACGGGAAGATGCGCTGCGTGCCAGTGAAATAGCGCGCTATGAAGAGCGGGAGCAATTGCATCGGGTGCTGTCATCCATTCAGGAGGGAATTATCTCTCTTGATACTGAAGGCCGCGTTGTATTAATGAATCCTAAAGCTGAAGAAATGACCGGCCGCAGCCAGAATGAATCTTGTGGCTTGCCCATTGAAGAAGTTTTTATCTTGTGGTCCCCGCTACAGGATAAAAATCAATTAGTTGCCATAAATCAGTGCCTGGCCGAAGGGCGTCATACCTTATTGCCCGAAGGCAGCCAGCTGTTATCCAGCCAGGGAGAGCGCCAGGAGATTCGTTGCTCCGCCTCACCGATTCGTGATCGTGACAATCTGCTTACCGGTGCTGTGGTAGTTTTCCAGGATGTCACGCGCGCGCGCCATGAGCAGCGAGAGTTACAGTATCAGGCCAATCATGACATGTTGACCGGCTTGATAAATCGACGGAGACTGGAAGAACGCCTCAATCAGGCCATCAGCCAGTTGGGTCAGGATGAGCAGCATATCCTCTGTTATGTCGATTTAGATTACTTTAAGGATGTGAATGACAGCGCCGGCCACGAGGCTGGGGATATGGTGCTTCGAATGGTAGCGCAAACCATGCAACAAGCGGTGCGCGAAAATGATATTGTGGCGCGTTTAGGCGGTGATGAGTTCGCTATTGTGCTATTTAATTGCCAGAATAAACCCGCAACAGAAGTGTTGGAAAGAGTCGTTGCCGACATTGCCTCAATCCAATTCCATTGGCACGGTCAATCCTATTCCTTTACCGCAAGCCTTGGAGCGGTATCATTGAATAGGCAAACAGAAACGGCAGCACAAGCTATGCGTCAGGCCGATATTGCCTGTTACGCGGCAAAACATGCTGGCCGCAACCGCTTATCACTTTCGCTATAACTCGACCTCTCTTTTAGCAGGTGACTATAGGGTCACCTGCACCCTCAATGACACAATTTTTACAAGGTTATCTTGATGGCATGTCCAGCAATTAGACCCCGGTCAAAATATCGATTTCAGCAGTGTGATATATAAATATCATCACCTGATTAATTGGAAAAATAACTATGCCGTACTTTACGGTCAGTATCGTTTTGCATAACGCCGTAGAAGGCGATTACGATTCTCTTAATAAGAAAATGATTGATGCTGGGTTTACTTGTCTTATCGGTAGGGAGAAAGTCTATAAATTACCAGAGGGAGAGTTCAATTACGGTAGTGGTACATTGAATAAACAGGAAGTTGCTGATTTAGCACTAAAAGTTGCAGAACAGATACGATTTATCCCCTCTATTTTAGTCACTGAATCTGGAGGCAGAACCTGGCGCAATTTAGATCTAAAATAACTCATCCATTATAAACACTATATTTTAAAAATTTGACTTAAGTTAATTGCTAATCCTCCACCAGGGATTATAACACTACCTCATTAAGATAATAATATTTATCCCTAAGGGGAATTATGCGCTCGTCATTTATTTAGACATTATGAAATAACGAGCAATCACTTATATTAGCTTCTCGTCACTGCTTAATGTAGCACTCGCAAGATCTTCTCTACGGCGATGAACGGCGATAACAAAATCGGTTTCACAGACAAAGGACTGCCGGGCAGCGAGTTCTTGTCCAGTTTCAATGGAAGCGCGCCAGGCAAAAGGCGTCATCTGCAATAAATTGAAGCTTTGTTTACCGGTTAACTTCATTTCGTAGGCCAATTTTTCACTGCTAATCAGATCAAACCCATCCAAATGCTCTGGCGTATCGTCGTGAAGTTGTACTTGAGCATAAATCAGGGCTTTTAACTGATAGAGATGGCGCGGGCCTGGCGCAACAGTAACAACGATGCCACCGGGTTTCACTGTGCGAGCCAATTCCGTTGCCTTACAGGGGGCATAAATACGTAACACTGCATCAAGAGCATGATTAGCAAAAGGTAACCGATGGCTCGACGCTACACAGAAACTCACTTGAGGATAGCGTTTTGCTCCGTATCTGACGGCGACTTTGGCAACATCTAACCCGAAAATAGCCATCTGACGCTGCCGATTTAATCGGTCCGCCACTGCGGCGGTGTAATAACCTTCGCCACAACCGATATCCAACAACATAGCGGCATCCAGTGGCAGCGCCTTATCCAGCATATCGCAAACCTGCTGTTGCAAGGGTTGATAATAACCCGCATCCAGAAAAGCCCGCCGAGCCTGCATCATCTCTGGGCTATCCCCTGGCTGTTTCGACCCTTTATGCTGCACCGGCATTAAATTGACGTAACCCTCTTTGGCGCAATCAAACTGGTGATTATTGCTGCAACGCCACTGTTGCGGGCTTTGCTGCAAGGCCTGATGACAAAGGGGGCACTGATAAGACATGGTTGAATCCCAGGTAACTGATTAATAACCGCCAGAAATACCGGCAGACGCGGCGTTAGTCTAAAGAAGCGCAGATACTGTTGCAAGCCACGGTTTCCCTTTGTGAATCAACCGAGATTAACTATGCCGAATCACATTGACGGGAATCGCATCGGGCTTCACATTCATGGTGCGTAAAATTTGCCCCATAATATCGCTAAATACCGGTGCTGATACTGCGCCACCATAGTATTTGCCCCCTTGAGGATTGTTAATCACCACCACCAAAGCAAAACGAGGCTGACTGGCGGGAGCAACACCGGCGGTATACGCCACATATTTATCAATGTACTGACCATTTGGCCCAATCTTCTTGGCTGTCCCGGTTTTCACAGCCACCCGATATCCCCGCACTGCGGCTTTCACCCCACCGCCGCCAGGCAATGCTACACTTTCCATCATATGCTCCACCTGACGTACCAACTCTTCGGGGAATATACGCTGGCCCAATACCGGCGGATCAACCTTAGTAATAGACAAGGGTCGGTAAATGCCGAAGCTGCCGATAGTGGCATAAACTCGAGCCAGTTGCAGCGGTGTCACCATCAAGCCATAGCCGAACGAGAATGTCGCGCGGTCTAAATCACTCCAACGCTGCCGATGTGGCATTAACCCACTGCTTTCACCGGTAAGCCCTAACTGAGTTGGCTTACCCAAACCAAAAGCTGAGTAGGTCTGCACTAATGCAGACGCGGGCATCGCCAGAGCCAGTCGCGATACGCCAACGTCACTGGATTTTTGCAGCACACCGGTCAGTGACAAAGCCGGATAAAGCGCCACATCTTTGATAAGGTGCCCACTCAATATATAGGGGTGAGTGTCCAGCACTGCATCAGGTTTCACTATATGGCGCTCTAATGCCGTCATGACCACCATCGGTTTCACTGTTGAACCGGGTTCAAAAATATCGCTGATCGCCCGATTGCGAAAATTCTCTTCAGGAGTGCCGACCCGATTATTGGGATTAAAGGTGGGATAGTTGGCCATCGCCAATACTTCGCCAGTGTTCACATCAATAACCACGGCAGAGCCGGAATCTGCTTTATTGAAGATGACGGCATTGGTCAATGCATGGGAGGCTTCCGTTTGGAGCCGTTCATCAATGCTGAGTTGAACATTTTGTCCTGGATGGCTGTCGGTCGAGGAGATATCTTCAACCACCCGGCCGAAGCGATCTTTACGCACCACCCGGCTGCCGGCGGTGCCACTGAGGAGTGTATTAAAGCTTTTTTCTACTCCCTCAATCCCCTGATCATCAATATTGGTGAAACCCACCAGATTCGCGGCAATATCGCCCGACGGATAAAAGCGCCGTGACTCCTCTTTTATAGCAATACCAGGCAACCTCAGTCGTTGAATATATTCAGCAACATCAGGCTCAACTTGCCGAGCCAGATAGATAAAACGGGCATGTGGATTTTGGTGGATACGGCTATTGAGTTGGTCGAGGGGAATGTTAAGTTCCTGAGCCAATGCCTGCCAGCGCTCTGAAACACCGACACCACCTTTATCCAATACCGTTGCAGGATCCGCCCAGATAGCCTCAACCGGCACGCTGACTGCTAGAGGATGTCCGTTTCTGTCGGTGATCATACCGCGCGTATTCGGTGTAGCGACCACACGTACTGAACGCATATCTTCTTCTTTTACCAACGGATCAGGTTCAATAATTTGCAACCAGGCAACTCTGGCTATCAGACCAATAAATGAAAGTAAAATGCAGCCACATAACAAGCTAAAACGCCAACGGATAAAGCTGGAAGAATCATTTTTTTGTTTAGAAATCACAAAGTTCAATCCTGAATGGTCGCTTGAATAACAGCAGCCATTAAACCCTATCCACTGCATCAATGAGTGCCAAAACAGTGATACAAGATGCGTTATTTTGCAACAATTCACTAACGGCGATTTAAAAGAAAAGGTGACTGGTCAATAAGTTAAAAAACGGCTTACACTGGATAGCGTCTTTTTTCTTCCTTAGGTAAGTCCTATGACTGATTTTTCACCTCATCTCAGCCGGATCACCACTATTTGCTATGGTTTTGGTAATAAATCTGCCCTATTACCTGACTGCCTCCAGCCTTATCAGGCATCACAAGCCAATAAAAAACAGGTTCATGGCACCACGATTATCGATGTAATAACGCCGGGGCAAGAATGTGGTGAAGCCGATGGCCTGTACACCACTCAATCTGGCATTTTATTAACTGTCTTGACGGCGGATTGTCTGCCGGTGATTTTCAGTCAACGGGATGGAAAAGGTATTGCAGTGGTTCACGCCGGTTGGCGCGGTTTATTAGATGGCATTATCTTAAGGATGGTTGAACGTATTGCCCGTGATGATAACCCGGAAAATTGGGTGGCCGCCATCGGGCCAGCCGCCCGCTCCTGCTGTTATGAAGTTAATGAAGAACTGGTGGAACGGTTTGTTAATGAATTGCCGCTGGCAAAAAATATTATTTCGCCGCGTTTTCGCCACCTTAACTTAGCAGCCATAGCTGAGCACCAGTTACGAGGTGCCGGCATTCATCAAATTGATAGGGTCGGTAGTTGTACCATATGCACCACCACGCCAGATGATGGGGATAATGCCCAGCCTGGTTTCAAATACACTAGTTTTCGCCGCACCAGCCAACAGCAAGCGATTGACCCAAGCCATCCCGGCATTAAAGGCCGTAATCAGTATTCGGGATTAATTATCTTGCCTTAACGGCTAGATTGAATTGATGCTGTTCCAGACACAAAAAAACCCGCACAAAGGCGGGTTTTTAACAGCAAAAGAGCTGATTAGATTGCAGTAACGTTTACTGCAGACGGACCTTTCTGACCGTCTTGGATTTCGAACTCTACGTTCTGGCCTTCAGCCAGGGTTTTGAAGCCATTACCCTGGATTGCAGAGAAGTGTACGAACACATCTTTGCTGCCGTCAGCTGGAGTGATGAAACCGAAACCTTTAGACTCGTTGAACCACTTAACTTGACCTTTGATCTTTGCCATCTTGAGTATTTCCTTTGGATTGTTTAACTCGCCCGTAGGCGTTTACATAGACAAACTAGAGTCGTTACTGCTTGAGGCACTAAGATAAGGATCGGCAGAGAAGCGGTATTCAACGCTAACGTCTTTACTCAGAACTTCTTTACTGAAAATGCCACACATATACAGAACTGTACCTCGTTTTACCCATATGCGTTATCACATACTCTGTATTCGATGGCAAGCCATTTTTAATCAAGGGTGAACCTGTCGCACATATTTGAAACGGTTGCTCATAAAGAATGCGTAAATATGCTAAAATTTGTTGAAGGTCATCGTATTTTCTGCTCTATTTTTTTATACTGTCCTATCCCGCTTTCTTACTGGTTTTTAACATTTAAGCTAACTCTTTTTATAATAATCCTTACGTAAACTCTTCTTGGTTTCCATCTCGAATGGATCGCTGAAAGCAGCATTGGTATAAAATTTATTGGTATTAAATATATAATAATTGAATATATCTCATGCTTAGTTTCTCTCGCAGCACCCTTCCATCAAGAGGTTTTGGTTTATCGATTTGTGAGACTAACCCCTTAGTTAACCTCAGATTATGTGCGGGGAAACAGTCGATCTAAAAATTCAAAAAAATGATATTTCTCAATTTAAGAGGATGTGGGAATGAGCACGGCAAAACAAGCAGAAAAAAATCGATTTTCTCTTCAAGAAAAACCGGTCAAAATATCGAACGCAACGATTAAATAATAGCCAAACAAATAACAACTTAATGTGTCATATAGATGCAATACGTTATCCGCAGGAGTGGAAATGCACCATCTAAGTGCAATAGCGCTTTATTTGTTGTGTATAAATATACTAAAAAACATGTCATTTTAGTCAATTAAGGTAATGGAAATGTCACTCATTTTACCCACCAATTGTGCTACAGGAAATAAAATAAGATATTTCTTGATGCTCTGTAATTAAATTTTCACTACTCTGGCGCACAGTTTAAAACTCTATATTACTTTCTCGTTATAGATTCGTTTAAGCTTGAGGTTATATTCTTCTCCTCATTTAAATATGCAGTATTAGTTATTAATTTTGATAGGTTTGAAGATTATCTGGTGCAAGGAAATCTTATTTTACCTTATCAGCATCAGAGAGCTATACCATGAGTTATAAACATCTTATTTCCGCGTGTATTTTCAGTAGCCTATGGTTGGGCCAGGTTAACGCGGTTCAGGCAGAAGACAAATCACCATCAAGCAATACCTCTACTGGCCAACAAAGCGAGCTATCTGTCGAAAATGACAACCTATGGCAACGCCTGTTGCGTAATATTTCTCTCGCGTGGGATTCGCCCAACCAAGAGTTGTATATTCCTCTGAACACGTGGCACAACCGCTGGACCTATGATGATGACAAGATAGAGTCATACAATGAGCGTCCTTGGGGCATCGGCTACGGCAAGTATCGCTATGATGAGAACAATAACTGGCACGCAGTATATGCGATGGCGTTTATGGACTCGCATAATGAAGTTGAGCCGATTATAGGTTATGGCTATCAAAAGATGTGGATCCCAGGGGAAATGGACGGCTGGCGTTTTGGGGTAGGTTTTACGGCCAGTATTACCGCACGTCATGAATACCATTACATTCCAATTCCATTACCATTGCCGCTTATCTCTATTGAATATAATAAATTTGCACTACAAACCACCTATATTCCCGGCACTTATAATAATGGTAATGTATTGTTTACCTGGATGCGTTGGCAATTCTAATTGGATATATCATTCAATACATTTAACCATAATATTAAAGTGGTTATATGTCGTTATTAAGAACCAATCTCAATTAGAGTTAATAATTTCAGAAAAAGACGATATCCCTCACCTATTATAGAATGGGAGTTATCTATCTTATTTATTGCTGATAATGTAAACGATGGATTGTTTTTTAAGTAAAAAATAACCGGGCTTCGTTGTTGCTGCCCGGCTATTTTAATGCCATATAACAATCTAATCAGACGGTGCTGGAGTCCTTCAATTTCGATTGGCTATTCTTACTTTTCCGGCGAGTTAGCATAAATCCGCACCACAATAGTGCAATCCATGCCGGCATCATCAGTACTGAGATCTGAATCCCATCGGTTAGGTACATGATGACCAGAATCAGCATCAGGAATACCAGACACAGATAATTACCGTAGGGATACCAAAGTGCTTTGAAGCGTGGCTCTACACCTTCTCGCACTTTGGCGGCACGGAATTTCAAGTGTGCCAAACAGATCATGACCCAATTGATAACTAGTGTTGATACCACCAGTGCCATCAGTAATTCAAACGCCTTACCTGGCATGACATAGTTAATGACCACACCGGCAGAAGTCGCCAAGGCTGAAAGTGCGATTGATAAAATTGGCACTCCGCGTTTATTCACTTTGGTCAACACTTTGGGCGCGTTGCCTTGGGATGCCAGACCGAACAACATACGGCTATTGCAGTACACACCGCTGTTGTAAACCGACAGTGCCGCAGTCAACACCACCACGTTCAAAATTGTGGCGACCAGATTGCTATCCAAGGCATGGAAAATCATGACAAAAGGACTGCCGCCTTCCACTACCTTGCCCCACGGATAAAGTGATAAAAGCACGGCCAATGAGCCGATATAAAAAATAAGGATACGATAGACAACCTGATTGGTTGCTTTAGGAATACTGTGATGTGGGTCTTCAGCTTCTGCGGCAGTGATGCCCACCATTTCTAGCCCGCCGAAAGAAAACATAATCACCGCCATCGCCATCACTAATCCGCTAAAGCCATGAGGCATAAAGCCGCCCTGCGCCCAGAGGTTAGTGACAGAAGCATTTGGCCCGCCTGAGCCAGATGCCAACAGATACGCGCCAAATACAATCATACCGATAATGGCGGCAACCTTGATGATCGCGAACCAAAACTCAGTTTCACCATACATACGCACATTAACAAGATTGATGGCATTAATCAGAACAAAGAATATAGCGGCTGACACCCAGGTTGGAATTTCTGGCCACCAATATTGAATATAAATACCTACTGCGGTCAATTCGGCCATTCCGACCAAGATAAACATTGCCCAGTAGTTCCAACCAGACAAAAATCCGGCGAAATCGCCCCAGTATTTGTAGGCGAAGTGACTGAATGAACCGGCAACAGGTTCCTCAACAACCATTTCACCTAGCTGACGCATAATGAGAAATGCAATAAAACCGCCGATAGCATAACCCAATATTACTGAGGGGCCAGCCATTTTAATGGTTTGCGCTATCCCCAGAAATAGCCCGGTGCCAATGGCTCCACCTAGAGCAATTAGCTGAATATGGCGATTTTTTAAACCGCGTTTTAATGTTGAATCCTGCAACTGCTGTTCCATCCTATCCTCTGCCGCACTGTTACACACTAGCGTGGTAAAAAGCGCCTTTCGTAAATGAATCTGCGGCGGTTTTTTAACACTTAAACCTGCTTGCGGCAAGGATTAAGGTCATTAGTGGGTGACAGGATGAAAAACAATCGGCTAGCACTATATATGCCGAGTATTCTATTAGCTGAGGCTCTGGATATCCCTCAGAGAGGCAACGCAGATATACCACATAACTTACTTAAATTTCGGGCACCAATCATTAATGTAGCCACATAGGACTGACGCCGGGTGACAACTTCGACAGCAACTCGATTATTCTTGTAGCGGATAAGATAAGTTGATGGCCAGCCTTGGCGGCGTTCGCCATAGGATTTTTGATGGTGGTCAATTGCAGCATGAGCAATAACCAAGTGTGACAAATTTGAATCACCTTTAATGATACGTTTCATCATCAGCTCCACGAAAGCAATCAAAAAACGCCTTACCGTTTGTCATTCCCGCGATCTGAGCTTCACGGGACAATCACTATTACTGAGTATGACTAGGGGTGGATTATCACACTTCCTGACTGAGCAAATAACAGATCATCGCCGCGCGCAGCGGGCTTTGGCTATAGGCTTGCCATTCTCCTTGCGGATTGGTAATTCTGGCATTCCACTGATTATTATCATTAATTTCTGGGGAATAGAGACCAATTTTGTTGGCATAGATGATAGGCCATGCGTCGGAAGGGTTCTTGCAGTAATCTTTGCCTTTAATGCCGCCATACGGATACCACTTGTCGGGATCCTCACCGCTCAGTAACGCAATGCTTCTGTTCACTTCGCTGTCACTTTCTTCATACCATTTAATCATCCGAATCACCATTCGCCTATAAAGTTCAGGCTACATTACGGCGAAATTAAGACAAATTTATGACAATCAACACGTTTGTTTTAGCTTGATAAAAGAGTGACCTGACGCCAGAAGGTAAAGCAGAACATCGGGGAAAGCAAAAGGAAAGGGGTATGAATATCACTCTGACACTGTCAACCCACAGCGCCAGAGTCGGTGAGTTTATCTCTCCGGAATAACGCCTTTAAAATCAAGAGGAGAAACGATATCACTGTCACTTTGAAAGTCACTGGTACCTGTTGCGTTAGCCAGTAATGCTTTGAGTAATTCTGTTTGCTGTTTCTGTTGTTCGACGATGTCTTGTAACAAGCGAATTTGTTCGTTTGCTCGCACGCTGGCACGGCTCAAAAAGAACCAAACTATCAAGAAAAAAATGACGGTAAACAGCGAAAAAGCGATTGGGACAATACCCATTGTGCCCATATTTGTATCTAACATTGACTACCCTATTACATGCGTGACGAAGGCTCTATCTTATCACTCTCCTTGTCACAAAGGTTAATCCGAGCAATCGATTAACACTTAATAACGATAACTATCAGAAATAGTTTTTACTGGTTATTATATAACGAGAAGGTAGGTTATCCTTACCATGGAATAATCGAAGTAATAGTGCAAATACCGGTAGAGAAAGTTCCCCCTTGGTCACAATAACTATCAAGGGCTAACAGATAAAACAAGCAACAAACGGCAATGATCCCTACCGTTGCAACAAGTTTTTTAATGTTCAAATCAGGCACCTTATTCAACATTTTCTTTTAATTATACTTTACTAAACATCAACCATTTATAGCCAAGATGTAATTACTCATGTTTGTCATCACGTTAGCATCCCATTTTAGTGGCTATCTTACAATTTCGCTCTATAAATCAATAGGGTTTAGGATTTTTACTATTAACCATCTCATTATTACAAGTTAAACTGTTAAACTTATCTATTATATAATAAGTAAAACTAATTACAGGGAGTGACCATATGAGTTTATTCAGACTTCTCTTGGTGGTGGCAATCATATACTTAGGCTTGCTCTTTTCGGGCTATGGCGTACTGATTGGCAGCGAGAAAAACGCCGCAGGCATCGGTTTGCAATGCAAATATCTGACGGCCAGAAGCATCTCAACCGCTCAATTTATAAACGGAGAGAATGGTATCATCGGTGTTAGTAACTGCCCTTTAGTGAAAAAAATTGGTAATAATGTTTTTGAATAACCGATAACAGGTTCGTACTCATCCGCAGCTTGTCCAGCTCACGGGTTTTGGTCTGTGCTCAATGTACAGACCAAAACGCAACTGATAGTACGTTACTTCTGCGTAAACTTCATATCAATCAATGCAATGGCTTTCTCAATTGCACGCTTGGTTACCGGATCAGCTCCCGCAGGATGTGAAGCGAAATCAATAGCTTTGAGTTGATGAGACATCTTATCCCGCACTTCGGTCGGCGCAATAATATCAATCACATCAAGAATTTGTTTGATAACCAATTGGCAAGCAACCAGATCGGAGACCAGTTCTTGGTCATTAGTGAACATTTCAGACATGAATAATTCCTTCACAATAATATTGCACAAGGATATCACGCCCTTGGGCATATATCTTTAGCCGACAGTGTCATACTCACGATTTTATCGGTAAGAATTATCTTAGATTAATGAACAACCTACAGCGATAACTCGGTGCATTAAGTCATCAACTGAAGCGTTTGTTGCGGGTAAAAAAGATCGGTGCGAGGGCTGGGTTAATGATGCTAAAGGTTAAAAATAGCTATAAAAAAACCAGGTTTGATAGTTATCAATCACCTGGTTCGGAAGAGAAGTCATTACATATCTATTGATCACAATATTTCTAGTCTCACAGTTTATCACCTCCTACGCTTTTATCTTTGTGCAGAACCATTACTGGCATCTTTAGAAAGACGGTCACACCCACAACCGCTATCAGAGTCATAATCACTGTTATCAACATGCGATCACCTCATCTTTTTTAATTTCTATTTTTCCAAACTCAACCTTTTATCCTCGGGGTCTCCCCCTTTCAGATGACACTACCCTTTTACTATGGCACCAGAAAGTTCTTTTGCAAACACATCTTGAAAAGCCTTCATGATATATTTGCTACAATCACAGCCAATTTGGTGTTTTGTGTTGTTAGATTCAACTTGTGTATACTGCACTTCTCCTAACCAGAAAAAACAGACTAAATAATGTCACAAGAAAATCATCTCGCGTTAGTCTGCGCCCTCAGTAAATGGGTCGAAACCCATCTGGGGAGAGTCATCTACCTTGAAGAGTTAGCCGCGTACTCTGGCTATTCTCTCTGGCATATGCAGAAAATATTTAAAGAAGTGACAGGGGTGTCATTAGGTAAATACATTCGTGAAAGGCGCTTAGCAGGTGCTGTCTATCAACTGCGTAGCAGTGACAGCACTATTTTTGATATTGCTTTGGATTTTGGCTTTGGTTCACAATCACACTTTACTTACATGTTCAGAAAACGTTACGGCATAACCCCGTATGACTTCCGGCAAAATACAGATATTGACCTCAATATCGCTTTGCCCTTGCATACCACTCACCAAAAACTGGCGTAATCCACACAATACCATTATTCGCCTGAATGCTTACCAACGCTAACCGGCGAATATATTCTCAGTTTTTTTTGTAGCAATTCTGCACATCAACAGTTTGTATTTCGTTACGCTGGCGATCCGCCATGTAGGTCATCACAAACATAGTACTCACCACAATAAGTGCCGCCAGCAGTAAACCAATCAGTGCAATGACTTTATTGTCATCAAACAAGCTCTTGTCCATATATCCTCCCTAATGTCTATGGCGCATCAAATTAACCATAGGATCACAATCAACGTTATTGCGATCAGCAAACATGATGTTGTCAGTAAAACCACGAGCGCAAATTGCGCGTCGCCAATTCCCGTTGAATAGTCGCTATTCTGGGTAATATTTTCTTGTTTTTTCAAAACAATACCTACTGGCAAAACACACCAGCCGTAACCTTGCATAAGAAAAATCGTGTTTTATTAGCGCATGTTTATCAAAAAATCATACTAGCGCTAGCCTGACAGCAGGCTTTTACAACGCGATCCTGTCGTAGTCTGTGTTATATATCAAGCCCACCCATTGTAAAGATGGGGAAATACTCCAAACACATTAAGATAGATAATGTATTGCACTCATCGCTCAGGACCGGAATTCCCAGCCTATTCGCATTTAATATCGTCAATCTTATCACACGGTGATAATACCTGTCGCAAGGCTGTATAGCGCCGCGACTGCAGCAATGAGTGCTACGGCAAAAGCACATTTTTCAATAGCCGAGAAGACTAATTTCTTCTGCTCGCGTTTAGCGATAATAAACAACAAGGTTCCTGGACCGTATATCACTGCCGATAATAATATGTATTTCAACCCTCCGGCATACACCATCAATACAGCGTAGAACGTGGCTATCAATGCAATAATAAAATCTTTCGTATGGTCTTTCGTTCCTACAGAGTATGTCTCTCGGGTCCAGGCCAATTTCAAGCCATAGGCAGCAACCAATAGATAGGGAATCAGGACCAGTGAACTGGTTAACTCAAGTGCAAGTTGAAAAGCATATTCAGTGAAAAGCGTAACAATTAAGAATAATTGGATAAAAATATTGGACATCCAAACCGCTGCGGAGGGTACCCCGTGTTTATTCTCGGTTGCCAAGACACTCGGCATAATATGACTTTTTGCTGCACAATAAAGCGCTTCGGCCGCCAGTAGAGTCCATGACAAATAGGCACCCATCACTGAGATGATCAATCCAATACTGATAAATATTGCCCCCCACCGGCCTACGATATGCTCTAACACCCCCGCCATTGAGGGTTGACGTAAAGCAGCCAGATCAGGGCGTAGCAGTACACCATAGGAAAGCATGGTAACCAACACCAGCAGACATAAAACACCAATAAAACCTAAGACCGTCGCTATACCGACATGCTTTCTTTCCTTAGCATAGCGGGAATAAACACTCGCCCCCTCGATACCGACAAAAACAAATACAGTTACCAGCATAGTGCTACGAACTTGAGAAAATAGAGATTCAGAACCAGCACCTATTTCCAAGGCCGCATGACCGGTATAACCATAATCGTCCAGATGAGAGAGGTCACCCACCGTCCCCAGAGGTTGAGTACCCCAGAAATTTAATGCGAAAGTATCGGTGTGGAAGGCAAATGCTAAAACAATAATAAAAATAAATATTGGAATAACTTTAGCAAAAGTTGCAATGGTATTAATCGCCGCCGCCTCTTTGATGCCACGTAACACCATAAAATGGAAGCTCCACAAAATGAATGAGGCAATTAATACAGCGGATAAAGTATTGCCATCGCCAAATAGTGGAAAGAATGCTCCGAGTGTTGATTTGATCAGTACAAAATAAGAGACACTGCCGATACATGCACCAGCCCAGAAACCGATAGCCGACGCAAACCCGGCATAATCACCAAATCCGGTTTTCGCATAGATATAAACACCAGAATCGAGTTCAGGTTTACGCTGCGCCAATGTCTGGAAAACAAAAGCCAAAGTCAGCATGCCTCCCCCTGCAATAACCCAGGCGATGAGTGCGCCAAAACCTCCAGTAGCGCGGCCAAATGTCGCGGGTAAAGAGAAAATACCGGCACCTATCATTGAACCGACGACCAACGAAGTTAATGACCACAGTGATAATTTTTTATTTGAAGAGGCCGCCATATTTCTATCCCTTTACAAGAGTAAATCCTATGTAAACCACATTAACCTAATAAAAGCTTAAGACCAGCTGCTATTCAGCAAAAATGTGAGCTTTCGTCAAAAGCTGAATATTCATAGTTTGAGTATAGCAAGCATAAATAATGCACGTAGCCATCATTAAAATGGTGTAGTGCATTGGTGTATTGCTGAACTGAGTTGAGCGTTGTTTTATTCGTTCGGCGTCTGAGTGCCATAAAATTTATCTATTTATGTCTATTTCGACGTAATTTAGCTCATCAGGCTTTTCGTTAGATAATAACGATGGTACTCATCCACGACATTTTCTAACGTCATCTGCAATTGATAACCATGCTTTTCATAGAAAGGCCGCGCTTGAAAACTGAATGTATCGACTTGGGCGAATTTACATCCCCGCAGTATTGCTTCTCGCTCAACTGCCTGCATCAGTTTGCTACCCGCTCCAGAATGACGTAACGTATCTGATACCCATAACAATTCTATACTCAGATAATGACCTAACGTATAAGCAGTAATACCCCCTAACTTCTCACCATGCTCACCCGTTATAAACACCGCTAATGGTTTACGCCCATTATCACCGACAAAATTACGGTTAAAAGCCTTCAACCCTGCCATTATTTCAGCTACATCTTCAGTTGTTGGGGTGTCCGTCATCGTTAACTTCATTGTCATTGTTCCTCGTTATGAAATCACTGGCACAACTCGATTTTATCTTTGCTTCTGGATATTCTCACAGATAAGAATTTTATTATCTGCTGATAACTGGCAAAATAAACGCTATTAAGAACTATTTCGATTTATGATGCCGCAAACCGATTTTCTTATTTTGTGTTGTCATTTCCCTCTGTAATTGTAAGGATTTCTGATGCTCCGCCGTTTCTTTTCTTATTACACCCCATACAAAGGGCTTTTCTATCTGGATTTTGGCTGTGCAATTTTGGCTGGGCTGCTGGAACTGAGCTTCCCGATGGCGGTAAAGCTGTTCATTGATAAGCTGCTCCCTAACCAAGACTGGGTGTTGATAGTCTGGGCTGCAACGGGCCTGCTAATGATTTATCTCCTGAATACAGCGCTCATGGCAATAGTTAACTATTGGGGACATGCTCTCGGCGTCGGTATTGAAACCGATATGCGTCGCCAGGCCTTTAGTCATCTGCAAAAGTTATCATTTAGCTATTACGACAATATGAAGACCGGCCATATCATCACTCATGTAACGAAAGATTTAGAGGAAGTCGGGGAAATTGCCCATCACGGCCCGGAAGATCTTTTTATTGCAGTGATGACATTTATTGGTGCCTTTATTCTGATGGCATCCGTTCATCTGCCACTGGCGATGCTCACTATTGTTATTGTGCCGTTTATGACCTATTTGGTCAGCCGTTATGGTGCACAAATGACAGATACCTGGCGCCGGCTTTTTGGTCAGGTAGGGAATTTTAATGCCCGGATTGAAGAAAGTATTGGGGGTATTCGGGTAGTCAAAGCGTTCGCAAACGAATCCCACGAGAAGAAATTATTCGCCAAAGATAACGAAGATTACCGTACGACGAAGCTGAAGGCTTACCGCATCATGACCACCAGCATGACCATGAGCTATCTCAGCACCCGTCTGGTGCAGTTGATTGTGATGGTAGTCGGTACTTGGTATGTCGTTCATGATCAGTTGAGCTATGGTGGCTTCGTCGGTTTTCTATTGTTAGTCGAAGTGTTTTTCCGCCCAGTAGCAAAAATAACCTCAGTGCTGGAAAGCTACCCGAAAGGAATAGCTGGATTTAAACGATTCACTCAATTGATTGATACTTTACCCGATATTGTTGATCAACCCAATGCCCGTCCGGTCGGCCATCTTAGAGGCGATATTTGCTACCAGGATGTCAGTTTCGGTTATTCACCACAGAGCAAAATCTTTACTCACTTGAATCTGCAAATCCGTGCGGGCGAAACTGTCGCATTCGTTGGGCCATCGGGGGCCGGCAAGACCACGTTATGTTCATTACTTCCCCGCTTCTATGAACTTGATGGCGGTGCAATCACCATTGATGGGATCAATATCCGTGATATGACTCAGCAATCATTACGTAATAATATTGGTATAGTTCAACAAGATGTTTTCCTATTCGGCGGTTCTATCCGTGAGAATATCGCCTATGGCAAGTTGGATGCCAGTGATGACGAAATCATGGCTGCAGCACGACAAGCCCGCTTGGATGAGCTGATTGAAAGCCTGCCAGATGGCCTTGATACTGTGGTCGGTGAGCGCGGAGTAAAATTATCGGGCGGGCAAAAACAGCGCCTTTCTATTGCCCGTATCTTCCTGAAAAATCCGCCGATTTTGATTCTGGATGAAGCGACCTCTGCGCTGGATACTGCGACCGAACAAGCCATTCAGTTGGCATTGACTGAACTATCGCAAGGCCGAACTACCTTGGTGATTGCTCACCGTTTAGCCACGATTCAAAATGCCGACCGCATCATTGTGGTCGATAAAGAAGGTATTGTTGAACAAGGTGACCACCACGAGCTCCTCGCCCGTAACGGGGCTTATGCCAAACTGCATAATGCTCAGTTCAGTGCAGCTTGATACACAGTAAAAACCCACCCGCAGATGGGCTCGAATGGTAAACTGGAGGAAAATTCAGCCAAAGCCATTCCATCGCGGGCTTAAATAGGGTACAAGGACGCCATGAAAATTCCAAAACGAATCCAACCGCTGGTTGATGACGGCTTGGTTGACGAAGTCATCCGTCGTTTAAAAAGTGGCAAAGAAGCAGATGTCTATGTTGTCCGTTGTGGGCAGGATATCCGCTGCGCTAAAGTTTACAAAGAAGCCGAGAACCGCAATTTTAAACAAGCGGTTCAATATCAAGAAGGTCGCAAGGTCCGTAATAGCCGCGATGCGCGTGCCATGGCGAAGGGATCTAAGTTTGGCCGTAAGCAGCAAGAAGAAACCTGGCAAACCGCCGAGGTGGATGCATTGTACCTGCTAGCCAATGCTGGTGTTCGCGTGCCACAACCCTATGCCTGCCTTGATGGGGTGCTGCTCATGGAGCTGGTCACCGATGAAGATGGTCTCGCTGCTCCTCGGCTTAGTGATGTCCCATTTAGCAAAGAACAAGCTCTGATCGACCATGCAATAATGATCCGTTATGTCGTACGGATGCTGTGCGCAGGCTTGGTTCATGGTGACTTATCGGAGTTTAATGTCTTAATCGATAAAGACGGCCCGGTGATTATCGATTTACCGCAAGCCGTTAATGCTGCTGCGAATAACCATGCTAAGGCCATGTTGGAGCGAGATGTGGCGAATATGACACATTATTATGGTCAATATGCCCCGGAATTGCTTGGCACTAAATATGCCAAAGAGATGTGGGCGCTGTATGAAGATGGCAAATTGCACCCTGAAACTCCATTGACCGGCGAATTTGCAGAAAGTACGCAAGCTGCGGATGTTGAGGGTGTGCTGGAGGAGATCCAGGCGGTCATCGCTGAAGAACAAGAACGCCTGCGTGAGGCTCAAGACCCTTACTAATCAGTCATAACATTACAATCAGAAATGAGGGGGTGAGTAGAGTACGGTGCAACGTCGTTGACTTGCCCTGAATTGCCCTACCCCCTTCAGATACGATTAATTTACAAACTGTTTAGTTATTTAAGCATATAACGTACTGCTATATGGTCAGATGCACAGGTTAGCAGCGCAGCTATCAATGGCACGGTCATCAGTGAACCCGTGTTTCCCCCGCCTTGGTTCAATCTTCCCATAACTGCGTAATCGATGGTTCTGTTCGACTGCTGGGTCATCTGATTAGGAGAGACTATCTGATATGGCTGAGTGAGTGACGGGTTCAATGCCTCAAGGGATATACCCAATTGTTCAGGTGTGCGGTTATAATCTCCCATTATCATCCAGGTGGCTTGCGGACGGTTGGGTTGTATCGTTCTTGCCATATAGCCATCAATGAATTGAACAATTTGCGGTGCTTCGTTATTGGTTCGCGCCTCGGCATGGAGACTAAAAAAATAGTCGTCACCGATTCGGATACCCAATGTGGGCCTGGTGTTACGCCCACTGGTCATCGGTGGTACGATAATGACCTCTTCTGCTCGGAATCTGGAAACAATCGCCAGATTGATTCGCGATGCCGGTCCACTTCGCCCACGATCAAAGTGATAAATATAAAAATCGCTGGAGCGACTGCTGCTACCGACATTCCAGAGATATTCCTGCACCAGACTACTTGAAACCCCACGGCGGCTGGGATTAATAATAGTGTCACTCCCTCCGACCAAAGAAACCACCGGTACTTGTATATCGGAGCGCGGCATTCTTCTTTCTATTTCAGGGTGTTGACCTGCCACTATAGGTAAAACAATAGCACTTGACGGTACAGCACCGCTTTCCTGCAAGGCTACAATATCGATTCCATCTCTGCTAAATATTGCTTTGACACCCGTTACCCATTTGGAATTACTACCATACCCACTTTGGGCTCCCTGCATATTCCAGGAGGCTAATTTATAGTCAGCAACATCTGCTTGGGCTATTAGACATAAACTTGAAAAACCATAAATTAATCCCTTAAATAATCCCCTCATATTCGAATTCCTTTCTATTTTAATATTAAGGCGCTAATGGTGGGACAATTGCCCAATAAAAGTCTTTATTGGTTTGGTCACATACATCACTGTATATGGAGTAATAACGAATGCCCGAGCTCATATAAATGCACTCACTATTATGTGCAAACTTTATTAAAATAGCGCCGGAGCTGATAAGTTCAAAATTAAACTTTTGCTTTTCATGACTGCCAGTACACTTGTGCTCCACAATCTGATAGTTGGTCCCATAGTGTTGCAGACACAGGCCAGAGTTTTGATTAACAAAAGAAATTGTCCCATCAGAGTTGTACATAAGGTTCCAGTTGGCATTGGCTTTCCAGTCTCCAGATAAATTGTGAGCATAGTCAGCCCACAGATATTGGTTCTGACCATGGTTATGGCTATAAATCAATGCGCCATGATTAACATTATAAATGGATTTATAGACAGGTTCGTTGGCCGCAATAATTTCATTGGTTGATATTAGAGTTAATATCAAAATTGCCGAGTTTAATAAACCAGATTTATTTATTTCCTTATACATGTCACTACTCCCTTCTTAAAATCTCATTTAATAAACTAGATTAAGCCAGGCAGTAATTAAATCTCCATTTTTGTTATATATCGAATATTTGTGGGGTAGTAAGCCCCTCTTCCTACCCCACATTTCTCTACATCTATAGCACTAATTAACTCAGTGCCACCGCTTCAACCCGGTTTTTCCCCGCGGTTTTCGCCCGGTATAATGCTTTATCCGCAGCCTCTGACAAATCTGTCGCCGATAAATGCTCACCGGGTTCGGAGACTGATGCCACACCCACGCTGATAGTCACTCGCCCATGAGGTGACATGCCGTGAGGGATATCCAGTTCTTCAATAGAATGGCGCATGCGCTCGGCAACTGCTTTTGCATCTGACAATGTGCTAGGTGCGAGCAAGACAATAAATTCCTCACCACCATAACGAGCCAAAATATCTGAACCGCCACGAATAGATTTTGATAACGTTTCAACAATGGATTTCAAGCAAACATCCCCCATGGCATGCCCGTAGAGATCGTTAAAGCTTTTAAAATTGTCAAAATCAATCATCAACACAGACAGAGTTCCCCTTTCGGCGTAATTTTTCTGCCAAATATGCTGATAAATGTCATCAAAGTGACGGCGATTTGCTACCCCCGTTAGTACATCTGTTTGTGCCAATGCTTTTAGGATAGATTCAGATTGTTTAAGTTCTGTAATATCAAAAAACGAACCATACCAAATAACCGAGCCGTCATCTTTGCGGGTTGGGAAAGACTCACCATGAAGCCAATGCGTCCCCTTTTCCGGCAACACCACACGAAAATCACAACTCCAAACTGATAAATTTTGCTGGGATGTGATAACAGCCTGTTTTAGCATCTCCCTATCGTCAGTATGAATACGACTAAATAGCGGGTTTTTCTCTTGTGGCACGCGCAAGACATCGGCGGGTGCAAGGTCAAATATTTTCCGAATCCCTTCGCTGCAATAACTAAAATAAGATTCTCCATCAGAATTTAAATAGTATGCATAGATCATCGCTGGCAAGTTTTTAGTTAACTTGTCCATCATCTGCTTACTTTTTTCCAGTTCTATCAGTAAGGATTTTCTTTCCGACACATCCGCAATCACACTGATATATCCCATAACACTGCCATTATCAGCGGTAATTTCATGGACACTCAATGTGCCCCAAAAGCGTTTACCATCCTTACGTTGATAGCACCACTCATTGGCTTCGCGCCGATTAAGTAATAAATAGTCCAGATCAACTTGGGATTCGCCATTTTCAGGGATATACAATATGTTGGAAATAGGTTTTCCCAAAACTTCATCCTTAGAATAACCAAACATTCTCTCTGCACCCACATTATATATCGTGATGCAGTTATCTAAGTCTGTAGTAATAATGGCGATCTGTTTTTCGGCATTCAGCAGCACGTCTAACTGAAGAGTAGATAATTCATGCTTCCCATTCTCTCTCTTCACTGGCTCACCTTTGGGGTGTTTACCAAATACTTTCCTGGAAAGAAAATCCAGGCAGCTATGATAAAAAGAAAATAAAGACATAAATATAAATCACCTATTATTTAGCACGTAAAACAAAAAAAATAAAAACATCATTAACTTAGCTAATACTACCAGAAATAACACTTTGAATTATAACATGGAACAATAAGCCAGTGTAGGCCAGCCCTGATAACACCACTTGTCCGATAAGGAATGACATTTAACTTGATAAAATCATTACAAATCCAGTAAAGAAAACTGAGACATCAATCCGCTATAGTCACCACAATTGATGTTGAACAACTGGAGTAAGAATGAAGACGTTACTTATAATATGTATGTCCACCGTATTACTATTCAATATGACGGCCAGCTATGCGGCATCACCTGCGCATCAAGAGATGCAAAAATCATCAAGTGAGAACTGCAAACGCCCTCCTGAACCGCCTAAAGACAAGAACGGCCACCCATTGCCACCCCCTAAAGATCATAATAATAGCCATGCATCTAAAGGCCAACCACCTCATGATGACAAACATTTATGCCCGCCACCACAAGGAAATAAAAAACCATAATACTGTAAGCCTCTTTTATCAATATAGATAGATTCTTACCACAGCAGATAAGTTAAAAACAGAATGGCTTAATTTATCTGCTTTTCATTATGTAACTTATTTTAAAAAAATGCATTATACGTTAATTAATAATCATTACCTCACGGAATTAATTTACTCCCCCCCTGGCAAGATATAACTTTATAGCCCATGCTAAATAACGAGAAAAAAAATCTCCCTCATACATTAATAATGTCCTGTGACATATAACAAGTAGCTAAGGAAACAACTATGGTCTATAAATCATTATCTAGTATTGCTATTGCAACTCTCTTAGTCACAACAATGGCTCCGGTATTTGCCTCTTCCACAACGCCAAAGGATATGACTTGCAAAGAGTTTCTTGATCTTAATCCTAAAAGTATGACTCCAGTGGCGTTCTGGATACTGAATGAGGATACTCAGTATAAAAAAGGCGACAATGTCGATTTTCAGGAAGTCGATACTGTATATACTCCTAAAGTCATTGATATCTGTAAAAAATCACCCGATAAAAAAATATCTGATATGAAACCAGATATTATGGCAGCGGCCAAGAAATAAATGTCATATCATTCAAAGCCCCACCTTACTGAGGAGGGGCTTTCTGTGACTTTTAGTTATTATTATTTTGGAGTTATCATGCGAAAAAAGAAAATAATATTGGTAACATTACTGATACTACCACTCAGCCAAGCTCTGGCCGTTGATTGTAAAAATGCAGCAACACAACAGGATATGAATCAATGTGCAAATTCAGATTATAAAAAAGCTGATGCCGAACTTAATCGCACTTACAAAGATCTTCTCGCCAAAACAACTGTAGCCCAAAGGCCATTATTAAAAAGTGCGCAACTGACCTGGATAAAATACCGTGATGCGGACTGTACTTTCCAGTCATCAGCTACCGAGGGAGGTTCAGTACATCCGATGATTATTTCTGCTTGCTTGACCCATAAAACTGAAGAGCGCACCACCCAACTGAAATCATTCTTAAATTGTTCTGAAGGTGACTTAAGTTGCCCGCTGTAGCATCACTCTGACATACGCGATCGCTATGATTTGCGTTGTCTCATCAGAGAGGGTGTTACCCCATAAGCAACTTTAAAACAGTTGCTAAAATGACTGGCAGAGCTAAAACCACACTCCAAAGCAATATGAATAATTGGCATCAAACTGTACCTTATCAATTGATCGGCTCGGCATAGACGAGCTTTTAACACAAACTGGTGTGGTGCCAGTCCAGTACTTTGTTTAAACATCCGTGCAAAATGGAATTCACTCAGTCCAGCCTGTTCAGCAAGGTCAGACAATAACAGCGGTTGTGCAAGGTGGCTGTCGATATATTCCTTTACCCGCTTTAATACTACCGGGGCCAAACCACCGCGAATAGCAGGAATAGCCCACTGTAACTGGGTGTAAGTTTTGAGTAAATGGGTCATCAGCAAAGTTGCTGCACTGCTGAGCGCCAAATGATTTGCCTGTTCTTGCCAATCATAATTAAGTAAAAATTGGCGATACAGCAGTGTTATTTGTGGATCTTCGGCGAAAATACGCTCATCAACCTGAATGGATTGAGGGCTACGCTCCCAGATCTGTTCTGCTAATTGGCGCAGATGGTTATCGGTGCAATACAAATGCACAAATGATAAATCGTCTCTTACATCCCAGCTCGATAAACTGCCCTTTGGCATAATGCAAAAACGATCCGGCCCCCCGCCGTTTTTCCACCCTGCCCGCGTTTTGTGATAGCACTCATAACCATCTGCGACATACAAACTCAAGGTGTGATGATCCGGACTTTCTTGCGTAACGCAGTCATCGCGATTAGACCAGGCCGCCAATTGAATACCCGAGCCGAGTTGCACGCAATCATGCAAGCGAGCTTTATGTTCTCTTAGGGTTTCAAAGGCTTGGTAACGTTCCAACATCGCACTGACTTCCTGTGGTAAAGCTGATGGCCCCAGTTTAGTGACTTGCTGTACCGCAAACCATATTTTCTAGTTATTTATCTCAAAAATGCGCAAGATTTTGCAACTTACCGCAAGTCGCTGAAAGATGCATTTGCCTGTCAGGTAGATACTGATGTTTTGATAAGTGATGAGAAATAACCATGAACGCGCTGCTTTATTTATTAGTTGTCCTGATTTGGGGAACAACATGGATTGCGATCACCCTGCAACAACAAGGGAGTGTTGCTATTACGGTATCTATATTTTATCGGTTCGCATTAGCAGCCGGTGTCATGATGATTATTTTACTGCTTGTTCGCCGCTTACGTCATCTCGCCTTACGTGATCATCTCTTTTGTATCGCCCAGGGATTTTGCGTCTTTGCTTTTAATTTCTACTGTTTTTATCATGCGGCGGCTTATATTAGCAGCGGTTTGGAATCAGTTATTTTCTCCATGGCGGTGCTGTTTAATGCCATTAACGGCATAATTTTCTTCCGCCAACGCCTTAGCCCTAATCTGCTTCCTGCCAGTATTTTGGGGATGATAGGTATTATTGCCCTGTTCTGGCAAGATCTCACCGCGACTCAAATATCGCCCGAATTACTGAAAGGAATTGGCCTGAGCTTGCTTGGAACTTACGGTTTCTCTCTGGGTAATATGATAAGCAGTCGCCACCAGCGCCGAGGTCTGGATATTCTATCAACTAATGCTTATGCTATGACTTATGGTGCTGTATTAATGGGTTTTTTCAGTCTTATTCAGCATCACTCTTTCACGATTGAACTGACTTCAAACTACCTTGGCTCTTTGTTGTATTTAGCTATTTTTGGCTCAGTCATTGCCTTTGCCGCTTATTTCAGTTTGATCGGTCGTATCGGAGCCAGTGGGGCAGCATACAGCACGTTGTTATTCCCTCTGGTTGCACTCACGATTTCAACATTTTATGAGAATTATCACTGGCACCTGAGTGCCATCGTCGGTTTACTACTTATCCTATTAGGTAATTTGGTGATGTTCTCCAAACCGGGTATGGTGCAATCTTGGTTTAAACGTCTCTCGCTGGGTTAGCTCCCATTGCCGTACAATAAGTTTCGGACAGTGACACAAAATGCACCTCTAATTCTGAGGTGCATTTTATTTTCATAAGCAACTTGTTATAACTGAGATGCTTTCTGGCTATTACCTAGAGGAGCGGCACGATGTCGTTCTTCCTGTTTACCGATACCTAGCCGGTAAACGGCCAGTATCATGACCGAACCAACCAAAGCAATAGCACCTAATAGATACAAACCTGCAACTGAGGAGTTAAAAGTATTTTCTGCCCAGACCCGAATATTCGGAGCAACGAATCCACCCAGGTTTGCCAGTGAGTTAATCAAAGCAATACCGGATGCCGCTGCTGCACCACCTAAATAGCCGGTAGGGAATGTCCAGAATATCGGTTGCACCGCCAATAAACCTGCGCAACCAATACACAAAGCAATGAAAGCTAATAATGGTGTTCCTGCTAACATGGCTGAACCAGCAACTCCTGCCGCACCTGCGAATAAGGTCAATGAAGCAACCCAGCGACGTTCTCGAATAACAGTGGAAAAATGCGGAATATAGTAAGCCGCAATTAATGCACACAGCCATGGGATACCGGTCACTACCCCAACCAAGAATCCAACCTTGGTCCCTAGAATATTCGCCACTTGCGTTGGCAGGAAGAACGCAATCCCATAAGAGCCGACCTGGATAGTGAAAGCAATCAGGCAGAGAAAGATAACTTTAGGATCCAATAATGCCTGCAAGATACTCTTTGGCCCATGACTTAACTTGTCATGCTCTTCTGCGTTCATGGTTTCACACAACACATCGCGCTCCTGCTGGGTAAGCCAAGTGCAGCGCTCATCTGAAGGCCGGTCATCAAGATAGAAATAAGCCCAAATACCGACCAAAATTGTCAACAACCCTGTTATCAGGAACATAATTTGCCAACCGTGCAGGCCAAACGCACCGTGCATTGATAACAATCCTCCCGACAAAGGCCCGCCCAGAATAAATGCCAGTGGTGGCCCAAACCAGAAGAAACCAGCGACTTTTGCGCGTACATTAATCGGGAACCAGAATGTCAGATACAACATGACTCCGGGCATAAAACCGGCCTCACACGCACCTAATAAAAAACGTAATACGTAGAAACTGACTTCTGAATTAGCAAACATCATGAGGGATGAAATTGCCCCCCAGGTAACCATAATCCGCGCAAGCCAAATACGCGCACCATATTTAAACATAAATATATTACTGGGCACTTCAAATATGGCATAACCAATAAAGAATATACCGGCACCAAAGGCATATGCTGCATTACTTAACCCTGTATCCAACTGAAATGTATCTTTCGCAAAACCTATATTAGCCCGGTCAAGATAGGCCATGATATACATCATAGCCAGAAAGGGTAATAATCTTCTGACTGATTTTTTTATCGCTAACGATAGCAGTTCGCTTTTATCGTTTGGTGACATTTGCCCACTCCTCAATCATTTTTATGATGGCAAAGCGGCCTTTTATAAAAATCAACTTGCTGTTATAACAAGATATATTGCTATAAAAAAACAAAATGTTATAAAAGACATGTTGTTATAAAAGACATATTTTCTAGCTGCGCCATTCTTCACCCTGGGGATACTCAAATCGTGCTAATGACTCTTCTTTCATCGTGACGCTATAGCCCGGAAATTTTGGCGGCATATAACGTCCACGATTAATCGTAATTGGCTCGATAAAGTTTTCATGTAAGTGGTCAACATATTCCAGCACCCTTTTATCCAGTGATGCTGATACCGCGATATAATCGAATAAAACAATATTCTGTGAATATTGGCATAAACCAACACCACCACCATGTGGGCAAACAGGAATATTAAATTTGGCGGCCAATAGTAATACGGCTAATACTTCATTCAATCCACCCAGTCTGGCCGGATCTAATTGACAGAAATCAAGACTACCAGCTTGGAACATTTGTTTAAACATCACCCGGTTATGTGCGTGTTCACCGGTAGCAACACCAATAGGTGCGATCCGCTGGCGAATAGCTGCATGACCTAAAATATCATCCGGACTGGTCGGCTCCTCAATCCACCAAGGATCAAATGCTGCCAATCGGCGCATATTTTCCACTGCCTGATCAACATCCCAAATCTGGTTGGCATCCATCATTAATTTGTAATCCCAACCTAACTCTTCGCGCAAAATAGTGGCTCGACGAATATCTTGTTCAATATCAGCCCCCACTTTTTGTTTCAAATGCGTCCAGCCATCGGCAACGGCCTGACGTGCCAGCGTCCGCATTTTTTCTTCCGAATAGCCGAGCCATCCGGCGGCAGTGGTGTAACCCGGGAAGCCATCACGCAACATTTCCTCTTCGCGCTGAGCTTTAGTAGTGGATACTTTGCGCAACATCGTAATGGCTTCTTCCGGTGTCAGCACATCGGTCAGGTAAGTGAAATCAACGCAATTAACCAATTGCTCTGGCGACATGTCTGCCAGAAGTTTCCATACCGGTTTACCTTCTTTTTTAGCCCACAGATCCCATATCGCATTAATGATCGCCGCAGTCGCCAGGTGGATAACCCCTTTTTCTGGGCCAACCCAACGTAGCTGACAATCCCCCGCCACCAATTCATGCCAATAACGACCAAAATTAGCGGTGATATCTTCCAGATAGCGGTCTTGAACAAACAACTCAGACAATGATTTTACCGCCTGTACGCAAAGCTCATTGCCACGACCAATAGTAAAAGTCAGACCATTACCCACCAAATCGTCATTGGCATCGGTTCTTAACGTGACATAGGTAGCAGAATAATCTGAGATGGCATTCATCGCATCAGAACCATCCAGGTTTTTAGAAGTAGGAAAGCGAATATCTTTGACTTCAATATTAATTATTTTGCTTTTCATCTTATTCCTCGGTTTTAAAAATAGTCATTACATGCTGTCAATACATTAAAGACGTACTTGTATCGAAAAATATTCCCTGGCTGGCTAATTTATCGATATGGATACCGGGTATCTTTACTGTCTTAGTGAAATTAATTCATAAACACACTGTGGATATATTATTAATCTTGTACTGTGTCTGCCTATTAACATAGCAAAAGACCATTACAATATTAATGTTATTAATAATAAGTTCATACAGAGACTTATTTTTTATAATATCCCACCCCTACTAGATTCGAGATGTCATTTAATTCTCCTTTTCGCTTTCGGTAATAACTCATATCTATCAACTGATTTTGAGGATAGTGGGATAAATATCCACTTCATGTTTTTTATGACAGATTCGTGCGGCAGCTATTATTTTGCTGTTTTTAATCTGCTTTTAACGTGTTTTTTATCAGCTTTTTATAGAATTAAAATCGATAAAAAAGCGCAAAAAAATTAAAAATAACTTTTAATATCATATTGTTATTTACAGTCATCGATGTGTCAGCGTTTACATACCCTGCTAGTTTTGAAAGTAAATTCAATCAGTGTATTGGCTGATCGAATGCATCATTGACTGCTTTGCTGTATCCAAATGTTGGCGCAACTCACGCATTGCATTGAGGTCATTTCGGCAAATCAAGGCACTTAATATGGCCATGTGCTCTTCAGTAGCAATAATGTTTCTTTGCTTTAAATCTGCCTCATCCCATTGATAATGAAAGTGAAATATAACTGATATGATTTCCAAAGATTGATTGAAAAAAGGATTTTCTGCCGCAGACAAAATGAGTGTATGAAAGTCCTGGTCAAGCTGCGAGAAGGTCCGGTAGTTATCACCTATCGTTTCACGTAGTTGTCGATGACGCCCCAATAGCTCTTTGGCTTTTAACCAGCGCTCATCATCGGCGGGAAGATTCATAAAACGATTAAGAGCATGAGTTTCAAGCATTTCCCTTAATTCAAATAATTTCTCAGCATAGTTTTTATCGAATTTCTTCATCCGCCACTGCCCTCGGCGAATACTCTCAATCAGATTGTAACGGCAAAAACGCAGCAAAAACTCGCGCACAACAATCGGGCTGACCATGGCTTCTCGAGCTAGTTGTAACTCCGAAAAATTATCACCTGCACGTAATTTTCGCTGATTAATCATATGGTAAAATGCACGTTCGAAAATTCTGGTTTGTTCTTCGATAGGCTGACTGACACTATCAAAGCCGTCCATTTCATTTGGTTCACGTACAATAAGATAATTGCCATTCACTTTTTCCAACACGCCACATTCATATAAATAATTTAACGTATGATTCACGGTCGTGCGGCTGATGTTATACATTTCCGCCAGAGACGCCTGGGAAGGTAATGGAGATAAAATATGCCCTTTACTTATCCCATCGATCACTTGGTTAATCACATTATGGCGAAGGTTTTGAGTTCTACTCATCATAGCTCCTAGGGTTTTTTATTCATTTAAAACTAATTTAAAGCTGAATAGTCAGCACTAGTTCACAAATAACAGCATTGATTCATCCTGCGGGTGTTTTTTTATTTAATAAAAGAGTCCACCTATCAAGAGGCCCCGTTATGGAAAATATAAATACGATGAAAATATTACTTTGTGAAGAACCTACCAAGTTGGTTTATCAACAACGAGCATTGCCAATACCGAAAGCAGACGAAGCTTTAATAAAAGTTTTAAATGTTGGTATTTGCGGTACAGATATACATGCATGGGCAGGTCAGCAACCCTTTTTTAGTTATCCACGGGTATTAGGCCATGAGATTTGTGGGGAAATAATAGAGTTAGGAGATAACGTTCATAATATGCATGTCGGACAACGTGTTGCTGTTATTCCTTATGTTGCTTGTCATCACTGTAACTCTTGCTTGAGCGGTAAAACAAATTGCTGTGAGAATATTTCAGTTATTGGCGTCCATCAGGATGGTGGATTTAGCGAGTATTTATCGGTCCCCACCAGCAATTTATTACTGGTGGATGATGTAGACCCCGTATCTGCGGCACTGATTGAGCCTTTCGCTATCAGCGCCCATGCCGTGCGCCGGGCAGATATCCATCCCGGTGAACATGTCCTGGTGGTTGGTGCTGGCCCAATTGGCTTGGGTGTTGCTGCAATTGCACAAGCCGATGGGGCTCATGTGGTGATGGCTGACACGAGTACGCAGCGCCGTAACCATGTGGAAAATCTGTTGGATATCTGCGCGTTAGATCCAAGTGATGCGAAATTCGAACAACAGTTGCGCCAGCAATTCTCCGGCATGTTGCCATTGAAAGTGATAGATGCCACCGGTAATCAACGAGCCATGAATAACACGGTCAACTTTATCCGTCATGGAGGCAGCATCGTGTTTGTCGGCCTGTTTAAAGGCGATCTCAGTTTCCCTGATCCTGATTTCCATAAAAAAGAAACCACCATGATGGGTAGCCGAAATGCCACTTTTGAGGACTTTGCCAAAGTCGGGAAATTGATGGCCGCAGGAAAATTATCGGCGAATATGATCCTCACTCATAGCTTTGAATTCAATGCCTTGGCAGATGTTTATGAACAACAGGTTGTGAAGAATAAAGATCTTATCAAAGGCGTTATTCGATTCTGATATCACACATTGTAAGGATGTAACTCTATGTTAACGTTAAATCGTCGTGATTTTCCGGGTCGCCATCACCCTGATAAGGTCATTCAATTTGGTGAAGGTAATTTTCTGCGTGCTTTCATTGATTGGCAATTGGATTTGCTCAATGAACATACCAGCCTTGATGCCGGAATCGTCGTCGTCCGCCCGATTAACAGCGATTATCCCCCCTCACTTAGCACTCAAGATGGCTTATACACCACTATTATTCGCGGCTTGAATGATAAAGGTGAAAAAGTCAGCGACGCACGAATCATTCGCTCAGTTAATCGTGAAATAAATATTTATCAAGATTTTGAGAGCTATCTGGCCCTCGCCCGTGACGAAAATATTCGGTGGGTTTTCTCTAATACCACTGAGGCGGGTATCAGTTATTGGGCAGAAGATAAGTTTAGCGACGCGCCCCCGGTCAGTTATCCGGCTAAACTGACTCGCCTGATGTATGAGCGCTTTCAATATTTTTCCGGGGCGGCAGATAAAGGCTGGGTGTTTCTGCCCTGCGAACTCATTGATTACAACGGTGAAGCATTACAAAATCTGGTCCTACGCTATGCACAACAATGGCAATTAGGTGACGCTTTCAGCCAATGGCTGATTCAGCATAATACCTTTTGCTCAACATTGGTCGATCGCATCGTAACTGGTTACCCCCGTGACGAAGCACCGATACTAGAGTCTGAACTGGGCTATCACGATGCTTTTCTCGATACCGCAGAGCACTTTTATCTGTTTGTTATTCAAGGGCCACAATCATTGGCGCAGGAATTACATTTGGATGAATACCCGCTAAACATTCACATCGTTGATGATATTAAGCCGTATAAAGAGCGCAAAGTGGCTATTTTGAATGGTGCTCACACGGCGTTGGTACCTGTCGCCTATCTTGCCGGGCTAAATACCGTTGGCGAAGCTATGGCAGATCGACAAATCAGTGAATTTGTCGCGCAGCTCATCAATCAAGAAATCATTCCGGTATTAGATTTGCCACCCGATGAGCTACAGACCTTTGCTCAAGCTGTACTCGGCCGTTTCCGTAACCCTTTCATTCAACATCAGTTATTGTCAATTTCTCTTAATGGCATGACCAAGTTTCGCACACGAATTTTGCCACAATTGCTTGCCAGCCAACGCAAAAATGGTGTTCTACCGCCGCGGCTGACTTTCGCCTTTGCTGCATTGCTGATGTTTTATCGCGGCCAACGTGATGATGGCAGCTATCGATTACAAGACGATGCTCACTGGTTAAGCTGCTTTTCAGCACTTTGGCAAGATGTCGAAGCGGGAATATTGCCGATGCGGGATCTGGTACAATTGGTGTTAGCCGACAGCACCCATTGGGGACAAGAACTCAATCAAATCCCCCATTTGACAGACCAGATTACTGAACAATTACAAGCAATTGATCGTGTGGGGATGCGGGCAGCATTAGCCGCATACAGCTGAAGCTTGCCATACAGAAGCTAATATATATGCAAAAAACCATAAAAATACATCCATTGGATAATGTTGCTGTCGCGCTGAGTTCACTGGAAGCAGGTGAGCAAATTGATATCGTTGGGGATTGCATCACCTTGCTACAAGCGGTGAGTCGGGGACATAAATTGGCCATACAGCCTTTGCAGCGTGGGCAAAATATCATCAAGTATGGCCTGCCGATTGGCCATACGCTCAGCGATATAGCTGTGGGTGAACATATACACTCGCAAAATGCCAAAACCAATCTTAGCGATCTGGATCACTACAGTTATCAGCCGGAACCCGGCATCTTGCCACCACAAATGGCAGAACGTGAAGTACAGATTTACCGACGATCCACAGGAGATGTTGGGATCCGCAATGAATTATGGATTATCCCGACAGTGGGTTGTGTCAATGGTATTGCCCGCCAGATTCAGCAGCGTTTCTTACAGGCAACTCATGGCGCCCCCGGCATTGATGGCATTTATCTTTTTAGTCATCCGTTTGGTTGTTCACAACTGGGCGATGACCACCAGAACACTCGCACCATGCTGCAAAATATGGTGCGACACCCTAACGCTGGCGCAGTGCTGGTCATTGGTTTGGGATGTGAAAACAATCAGGTTGATGAGTTTCGCGAAACCCTTGGCCCGATTGATGAACAGCGAGTGAAATTTATGATTTGCCAGCAGCAGGGGGATGAAGTCGCCGCGGGTATGGAGCAACTTCAGATGTTGTATGAGGTCATGCGCCATGATAAACGCGTCAAGGGAGGGATCAGTGAACTGAAGTTTGGGCTGGAATGCGGCGGTTCTGATGGACTGTCCGGTATTACAGCCAACCCATTATTGGGCCGTTTCTCTGACTATGTCATCGCTCATGGTGGGACTTCGGTGCTGACTGAAGTCCCAGAAATGTTTGGTGCGGAACGCATTTTAATGAGCCGTTGCCGTGATATCACCACCTTTGATAAGACGGTGAGTATGGTCAATGAATTCAAGCAATACTTTATTGACCACCACCAGCCGATTTATGAAAACCCCTCACCGGGGAACAAAGCTGGCGGTATTACAACACTGGAAGAAAAGTCACTGGGATGTACCCAAAAAGCGGGACAAAGTCAGGTGGTTGATGTGCTGAAATATGCCGAGAGACTGAAAACACCAGGCTTAAATTTACTGAGCGCTCCCGGTAATGATGCGGTTGCTACCAGTGCACTGGCTGGTGCCGGTTGCCATATGGTGCTATTCAGTACCGGCCGTGGCACACCATATGGCGGTTTCGTCCCTACCGTAAAACTAGCGACTAACAGTGAACTGGCAGCTCAGAAACCCCATTGGATTGATTTCGATGCAGGCAAACTGATTCACGGAGTCAATATGGAGGAGTTACTAACAGCGTTTATCGACTTGATTGTCGCTATTGCTAATGGCCAACCGACATGTAATGAAGTGAATGATTTTCGCGAACTCGCCATTTTCAAAAGTGGCGTCACCTTGTAACGAGGAATGCACGGGCAGGCTCCCCCTGCCCGAGTTTGAATATTACTCGCTCAACGATCATTGATCAGATTAAGAAATTGCCGAGTCCGGGCATGGCGAGGTGTAACCAAAATATCCTGTGGCATACCGTCATCGATAATTTTACCCTGCTCCATAAAAATCACCCTATCAGCCACATCCCGGGCAAAATGCATTTCATGGGTCACCAATAACATGGTCATTTGTTGTTCATGCGCAATATTGCGGATAACGCCCAGTACCTCGCTGACCAACTCTGGATCCAGTGCTGAAGTCACTTCATCAAACAGCATCACTTTAGGGCGCATTGCCAAAGCTCGAGCAATGGCCACCCGCTGCTGCTGCCCTCCCGACAGGGTTGCTGGCCAGGCATTCGCTTTATGAGCCAGCCCCACTAATTGCAGATAATGATCAGCTCGCGCCCGTGCCTCTTCGACACCTACCTTCAAAACCCGCAAAGGGGCCTCGGTAATATTTTGCTCAACCGTTAAATGGGGGAACAAGTTAAAGTGCTGGAAGACCATACCAACCACATGGTTTACCGGTGGGCGATGGAAGAGCGAATAAGGCTGTCCGCCCGCCTTGACAGGCTTCCCCTCAATATTTATTTGACCAGCAGTAAAGGTTTCCAACCCTTTGATCAACCGTAAAATAGTTGATTTTCCTGAACCACTTGGGCCTATCAATGCCACTTTTTGCCCGGCAGGAATCGACAAGTCAAGGTGGTCCAACACCCGTGTCTCACCATAGTTTTTCACCACTTGCGACAAGGTGATCTGCACTGGAGGAAGTGGAGTTAAAGATGACTTAAACATGTGCGCGCCGCCTTTCCAGATAGCTAAACAATAATGATGTCGGCAAACTAATAAGCAGGAACAGTAATGCCATCAATGTGTAAGGTTCGTTATAACGATAGGTTAGGCCGGCAATCTGCTTCGCTGCCTGAAATAGCTCAGGAATAGTGATAACCGCCAACAGAGGGGTCTCTTTAAACATCCCAATCAGGTAATTACCCAGCACCGGTAACATAGGCTTGAATGCTTGCGGCAAAATGATGCGCGTCCACCGCGTCAAAGGTGGAAAATCCAATGCACGCGCGGCATCCCACTGCCCTTGCGGCACACCATTGATTGCTCCACGGAATGCTTCAGCAATATAAGCGCCGTAATATAATCCCATGCCAACGACGCCAGTGGCCATTGCTGGTAATGCTAATCCGCTGAGTGGTAATGCAAAAAACAAAAAGTAGAGCTGCACCAGCAGTGGCGTATTACGAAAAAATATCACATACGCCTGACACACAGCGCTGATTATGGGTGATTGCAGTTGCAGTAACACCGCAACCAGCATCCCCAACAACGTCGCCAGCACAAAACCCGCCACCACCACTTCAAGGGTCACCAGCAAACCAGGTAGTAAATCTGGCAAGATTGACCAGGCAAATGCGAAATCAAAATCCATCATCATTCCTCGGCCAAACTCATGGCTAATTCATCTCTCACTAGCGACTCCCTATTTGGCGATAGCGGGTATGATGCTGTTCGTAATGTGCCACTAATCGGGTCAGCGGCCAGGCCATTGCGAAATAACACAGCAATACCATGCTCCAAATCAGTGTCTGGTCGCCCAAGGTGGTAATCAATGATGCCCCCGCAAAGGTCAAGTCACTCAGCGTAATTAAGGACACTATCGACGTCGATTTCAGTAGTTCCACCAGTAGGTTACCGAGCGGAGGAAGCATAAAAGGCAGTGCTTGTGGCAGAATAATGCGGCGAAAAGCCACCAATGGTGGGAAATCCAACGCGCGCAATGCATCGCGCTGCCCCTGACTGACATTGACGATGGCACTGCGAACAATCTCTGCACCAAAAGAAGAGAAATTGAGGCCCAGTCCAATAACCGCTGTGGTCATTGGGCTGATGCTAATTCCGAATAATGGCAGAATAAAAAATAGATAAAACAGCTGTACCAGTGCCGATGTACCGCGCAAAAACTCGATGCAAGCAGCAGTAATGATACGCACGGGCCGCAGGGGCGACAGTCGCAATAGCGCAAATACAAACGAGAGCACCAAAGCCACAACAGCAGATAATAAGGTTATTTGCACAGTGACCCATGCCCCACGGGCCAGTTCACCGGCAACAAATGGCAGATGACTCAATTCCATAATTTCAACTCAGTGTGCGGACAACCTATTCCAGTGAGCCTGCGGGTGTCGGAGCCAGGCTGATCAGCCACTCACCCTGATTGATGATATTGTGATTTACTATCATCAATATCAGGCCAGAAAAAGGCGCTATGATATCAGCCACCCATTCACCGTATAGATTCTTAATCACCCCCAGTCGCTGCCCACGGCTCACCTGCTCACCCGCTGCAATATCCAGATACCAACGACCACTCACTGGCGCTTCAATTTTGTCAAAATTATCAACAACAATATTGCGTCGCGTCCGTATTTGCTTAGCCCCTTGCGTCAGCCCGAGTTGGCGAGCAATGTTGGCGACACCATTGAAATGGAATTGGATATTTTCTTCGTCAAGAATACCGTTAGCGCCGCCCTCAGACATCACCGCATGCCGCCCTAACCAGGGTAATTCGTTAGTTGCCCGCCCTCGATTATTGGTTTGGTCTACCGCAAACTCGACAATGGCATCGGCATCAAACTGATGGGCCAGCGAGCGAGTTATATTGTCGAACTCACCATCACCAATCTGTTGGCACATAACAAATTTCGCTACATCTTCACGCAGGTCGCCGCCATGTAAATCAATAAATACCGCAGCCTCTTTCGCCCAGCTATTCAGTACGCTATCAATAAGAACTTCGCTGAAACTCCCTTGAGGATCTCCTGGAGAAAGAAAATTGATGTTTTTATTATCCTCTGGGCAAACAAATTCAGAATGCAGATATAAACCGGGCATATTAAGCACCGGAAGAATGCTTACCGAACCGTGGACTAACTGGTCGGCAAAGTAATTTTTCAAGCGCAAAGCCGCTTCCATGGCCGAGACTTCATTAGGATGCATACCAGCAATGATGGCTAATTTTGGCCCCGGTTGCGGAGCCTCAATATCAAAATAAGGAAGTTCAAGCCCCGCCAATGTCGGATGGCTGAAAAACAATTGCCCCCAACTCACTATTCCAGCCTGACCGATAATACGTTTTGAATACGAAGAGTGTTTCGACATAAATTACCTACAAATCTCAGCAAAAATAATTAAGCCTGTGGCTCACATATCTGACTGGCTTGAACTTCTACCGGGGGTAACTCATTCTCGGTATAGCCATATTTTTGTAGGATTTTCAGTAATTCACCCGAAGCTCGTAATTTCGCTAATTCGGCATTAAATGCTTGAGTGAATTCGGGATCATTATGCGGTAAACCAAACGCGTGATAATTGTAGCCAGGGTTACCATGAGCATCGGGGATTTGCTGGAAAGGCAATGCGCGTTCGACCGTCGGGTCATTTGCTTTTTTCAACAAACTGAGGATTTCAGCATCAGGGAAATAAACAGCGTCAACACGACCGGCTTTCAGAGCCGCCAGTGCTTCAGTATCTTTATCAAATAGCACTACCTTGCTGGCTGCTATTCCACTATCTTTGGCTTCAGTAATTTGGTTCGTGCCATTTTGGGTACCAAGACGAGCTTTATTATTGGCTGCAACATCTTTTAGACTATGCAAATTCAATGGGTTGCCTTTCCTCACGATAAAAGCCCCACCGGAACGTGTAACGGGATTAGAAAAACCAATAACTTTGCAGCGGGCCGGGTTAATAAATAACCCCGCGCCAATCACATCAAAACGTTTTGCCGCCAAACCGGGTACCAATGCGCCAAAATCAACAATCGGTGTTTCTATTTGGGTTATCCCCAATGGTTTCAATACCGCACGCAACACTTCCACATTCGCGCCAGTCGCCTTGCCATCAGTACCGATATAGCCATAAGGCTGTTCATTCGCAATGCCGGCAATCAGTGGTTCATGATTTTTGGCTTTATCCAATAAGCTTTGGGCTGATGCGCTGAATGACAACGCCGCATTTAACAATAATGAGACACTCAATATCCCACTCAGAGATAAAGTTTTATTCAGTTTCATGTATATTTACCTGGTAATAAATAAATTAAGTTTTTCAATCAGAAGGCTATCTGTCTTTTTGATGAAATATTTTTAAGAACTCGATACTAAATAAACATTAATATTTAATGGTGAATAAATTCAATCCCATACAGCCCACCGATGGCATTGATTGTTTCCAGTAAATGCGCGCCATCAGCTTGTGATAAGCTGGCATCACCCTCGGATACAGAGGCTGGCTGCCACCAAGAAAGTCCGGTAAACCATGCAGTAATCTTAGCCATTATTGCCTCCACGCTATTGAGTAAACCAAGTAGAACGCCTGATTTAAGAGTAAACGCTGAACCAAACAATAAATGAAATAAGCATTATTGCTTTCAATATGCAAAATTTAGCTATTAAAGAGCTCACTTGGCGAAATTATCATTTGGGGGATGCCACTCCAGCACCAAGACGTTATATTGGATAGACATTTATCTTTAATAGATAACGATACTGAAGGAGCTCCGCATGTTTGTTGTCAGCTTGACTTACCACCAACCTATAGACGTCGTAGAAGCACTGACTGAAAGCCATAAAGACTGGTTGAAAAAGTATTATGCGCAAGGCGTGTTTATCGCCTCAGGTCGTAAAGTACCACGCACCGGTGGCATTATTTTGGCAAAAAGTATCGGTCGAGAAGAGTTAGATAAAATATTGGCAAAAGATCCGTTTAATGCAGTGGCTGATTATAGTGTGACTGAGTTTGTCCCTTCCATGACTATTGAGTCAGTTGAAGCATTAAAAACGCTTTAATTTTTTGATATAAAGCAAGTAAACAGCCATGGTCATGCATGGCTGTTTTTGCGTATCGACAGGTTATGAAACGGCCCGCTGTTGTCGTTTTTCCATAATCCGGTGCAAGTTTTCCTCAAGCCAGACCGCCAACCCTTCGACTTGCTCCTGAACTTCTTTCCCCAATGGGGTCAGTTGATATTCCACATGAGGCGGTACGACGGGGTAAGCAATACGGTCAACAAACCCGTCTTCTTCGAGGTTTTGCAAAGTTTGCGCCAGCATTTTTTCACTGACACCACCAATCTTTCTTCTCAAGGCACTAAAACGCAAAGTTTCATTACTCAAAGCAATGAGCACCAACACTCCCCAACGACTGGTGACACGCTTGAGCACTTCCCTTGATGGGCAATCTACATTGAGTAACTCACCCCGCCGGACTTGCTCTGGAAATGAAATAGTGCCTGTTAAATTTTGCGACTCTATTATTTTCATACTAACCTTTTCGTGCGTACTTACTTAAAGTTAGTATATTGCATATGATGATCTTAAGGGCGAGTTTTTAGCGAAAATTGTTTCCTAAAAAATAGCTCGCCATCTTCCAACACTATTTGGAGCGTCATAATGATCGCAGTAACCGGTGCTACAGGCCAACTAGGCCGTCTTGTTATCAATGCGTTACTTAAAAAAGTGCCTGCAAATGAAATTATTGCCGCAGTCCGCAGCCCTGAAAAAGCGAGTGACTTGGCCGCATTAGGAGTTCAGGTACGTAAAGCGGATTATAGCCAACCCACTACACTGGAGGCCGCATTCCAAGGCGTTGATAAGCTGTTGTTAATCTCATCAAGTGAAGTAGGACAACGTATTGCCCAACATACAGCCGTCATTAATGCCGCCAAACATGCAGGCGTCAAATTATTGGCTTACACCAGCTTGCTACATGCCGATACCAGCACGCTGGGATTAGGGGAAGAACACCGCGCCACAGAATCACTTTTACGTGAATCAGGCCTACCTGTGGTGTTGTTGCGAAACGGCTGGTACACCGAAAACTATGCCGCAAGTATTGCACCTGCTCTGGCTCACGGCGCATTTATCGGGGCGGTTGGTGACGGGCGTATCGCCTCTGCCACTCGTGAAGATTATGCACAAGCCGCTGCCGAAGTGTTAACTCAAGAAAATCAAGCCGGTAAAGTGTATGAATTAGCCGGTGATGACAGCTACTCCCTGGCTGAATTCTCAGCAGAGATTGCCCGTCAATCGGGTAAGCCGGTGGTATACAAAAACTTGTCTGAAGCCGACTTTAAACAAGCACTGCTTAGTGCGGGTTTACCGGAGGTTTTTGCGAGTTTGTTAGCGGATTCTGATGCGGGTGCCGCTAAAGGCGGGCTATTTGATGATAGCCATACATTGAGCAAACTTATTGGCCGCCCAACTACGCCTTATGCGAAAGTCATTGCCACAACACTGGCTGCAAGCTAAATCTTATCGTCAGCGTTTTTAACCGGTAACCATTGAGTTACCGGTTTCATCCAACGATACCATTATGTGTCTTATGATTTGGCTGCGTCCAATGCCTGAGTCAAATCATTGAGAATATCGTCAATGTGCTCAATACCAATCGACAATCTCACCATATCCCGCGGCACTCCCGCTTTGATAAGTTCCTCATCATTGAGCTGGCGGTGGGTTGTTGAGGCCGGATGGCACGCCAATGACTTAGCATCACCAATATTCACCAACCGCACGATCAAATTCAGCGCATCAATAAATCGTCCTCCCGCAGCCTGACCACCATGGATACCAAATGATAATATCGCGGCGGGCTTACCGCCAAAATAACGCTGGGCTAACTCATGCTCAGGGTGGTCGGGTAAGCCAGCATATTTAACCCAGCTGACTTGTGGGTGATTTTTCAGATAATGGGCAACTTTCAGCGCATTTTCGGTATGGCGTTCCATGCGTAAAGCCAGGGTTTCCAGCCCCTGTAAAATCAGGAATGCATTGAATGGCGACAGTGCCGCCCCCGTGTTTCTCAATGGCACGACCCGGCAACGACCAATATAAGCTGCTGCACCGAATTGTTCGGTATAAGTCACGCCGTGATAAGACGGATCGGGGGTATTCAATTGAGCAAAACGCTGCGGATATTGCGCCCAAGGGAACTTACCGGAATCCACCACGATCCCACCAATACTGGAACCATGACCGCCAATGTATTTAGTTAATGAATGAACTACGATATCGGCACCATGCTCAAATGGCCGACAAAGAATAGGTGTTGCGACTGTATTATCAACAATCAGCGGCACACCATGCCGATGGGCAGCATCCGCTAATTTTTTCAAATCAACAATATTGCCTGCCGGGTTGCCTATTGATTCACAGAAAACCGCTTTGGTTCGGTCATCAATCAATGCTTCTAAAGCGTCAATATCATTATGATCGGCAAATCGGGTTTCTATCCCATAACGTGGCAAAGTATGGGCCAGCAGGTTGTAGGTTCCGCCGTACAACTTCGCCACTGACACAATGTTATCCCCTGTTTCGGCAATGGTCTGGATAGCATAGGTAATAGCCGCCATGCCCGAAGCCACCGCCAGTGCAGCTATTCCCCCTTCCAGAGCCGCAACCCGTTGTTCTAACACATCATTGGTAGGGTTCATGATCCGTGAATAAATATTGCCCGCAACTTTTAAATCAAATAAATCAGCGCCATGCTGGGTATCATCAAAGGCAAAAGAAGAAGTCTGATAAATAGGAACAGCCACAGCCTTGGTAGTTGGATCTGGTGAATAACCTGCATGAATAGATAATGTTTCTAATTTCATTTTCATCCCTTCTAAAATGACGATATCCAGCCCACTACAAGTACGCAACGCAATAGTAGCCGAATGCTATACAAGTAAGCGTGATGGACAGCGGACGCGACGTAGGAACTTACAATAGAGGAATTAGTGAGTGGCACATACCTCACAAAGTAATTATTTAGCTATTAATTATAATAAAATGATATCGATCACAGACTCCATCAGCCTGATGGCATCATTCATACGCTGTTTTAACCTCCCCATATAGAGGAAGCTAAATTTATTGTTTAGTTGATAATATCGCACCTCCCATCATATTAATGATTGCTGCAATAAATCGTATTGTTTACTGGGTCATGACATTTTTTAAAATATATAATTCTAACTTTGGAAATAGACACCACGATAATATTTCCATAGTGTAACGGAACATTAATTACTCACATAAGGAATATATATTTCAAATAAAGACCAGTCTTATCTATTTTAAACAATCAAAAAATCAATCTCAATAAATAAGGAATTTCTATGTGTACTTTTTTTCATATTAAAGCAAAAAACGATGCTGTGATTGTAGGCCGCGCAATGGACTTCGGTATCCCACTGAATCCTGCCTTTTATATTCATAAACGCGGTGACTCACTTGGTTCTTCAATTTCTGTAGATGGAGAATCAAACGACATGCCGGAACTGGACATCGGTAAAAGTCTTTACGGTTATGTTGGCGTTGGTGTTACCTATAAATTTATCCCCTTCACTAATCGTATTATTACGGATGGTATGAATGAGGCAGGGCTAAATGCCAGTATGTTATTTATTGAAAATACTAAATATCAACATTTTGTTAATCCTAAAACCTCAATTCCCGCTTTCATTATGTGCAATTGGGTTTTAGGGCACTGTGGCAACGTCCAGGAGGCTCGTGAAAAACTGCCACATCATCAGTTCTATATGCCTGCATTAATGGCGTCCGACTTGCCGCTTTATATGTCATTAGTTGATAAAACCGGGGAATCTATTGTTGTGCAGTTCCAAGATGGTGAAATGAAAATCCACGAAAATCCAATTGGGCTATCCACTAATGGTCCGTGGTTCCCTTGGCATTTAGATAATATCTCAAATTATGCCAATCTAACTAAAGACACGCCAGAACCCTTTAAAATGAACGATTTTGAAGTGAAGCCCAAAGATGGGACCGGTTTATTAGGTATTCCAGGCGATTTTACTTCAGTCTCACGCTTTATTCGCGTCGCATATGAAAAACATTTCTTAGCACAACCTACGGATAATGATCAAGCTTATGAGCAAGCAACTCATATCCTGAATTCAGTTGATTTTGGCAGTGGTGTTAAACATGGTGGGCGGGAAGATCGGAACACCTATATTTTCACCCGTTGGGCAACAATTAAAGATCTGGACAAAGGTATTATTGCTATACGCACTCATAATAACATGCAATTAAGAGCAATTGATCTATCGAAAATTGATTTTGGTGCTATCAAAAATCATATCGTTCATATCCCTAACCTGGAACCAATGACTTTTATAAAAAACTCTGTCTCTGATAAATTTGAGAATGAAACTGGCTGTTAAATATTATAATTTACCAACAAAAATAAGGTTCTTCTACGCCCCACAAAATGAATAGACGAACCGAGTAATAAACTCTATTTATCATTAGTCAACCACTCAATACAGGTGGAGGGATCCGCCTGTATTGAACAATCGAAATAATAAATACGGAAACTTATAGTTAAATATATAAAATGGGCATTAAATTATTATTGGCAACTTAAAACCCTACGGTTATAAATTTTTAAATAAAACATTAGCTTAAGATAATTTGCTCTGCATCACGAAAAATATAACCTAAGGAATTAAAATAAATAGATCATATTATAAAACTTCGGAGTTTTATGTTTTCGTCAAAAGAGTTAAAGGCCTTTATTGCAACGGCAGAAGAAGGCTCCTTAAAGAAAGCTGCTGATCGTCTTTTCCTGACAATACCACCAGTGTGTAGAATGATCAAAAAACTGGAAAGTCAGCTAGGGATGAAGCTTTTCCTAAACACCGCAGCTGGGTTAAAACTGACGCCACGAGGAAAAGAGGTTTATAACGAGATATCTCCAGTATATTACCAATCAATAAAGGTTATTAAAGATATGTTGCAAGATAGAGAAACCATATTTTTAGCACTAAATAACCCTCACTGGACAACATCAAATATTATCAGAGATTTTTTTGTAAGAAATGAAGTTCGATTCTCATGTTTAGAGGGAAATGATATAAAACCTGATTATTGTGACGTTTTTATCACAGATAAAATAGATAATATATCTGAATGTTACCACTGTGAAGTTATCAATGAACATTTCTGTATTGTTTGTATTCCGTCAGTATTAGATAAGATAAAATCATTACCATTTGCACAAATAAAGAGTTTTTTATCTACTGACATTTGCTCAAATCAATTAACTTATTTAGAAAAAAAGGATTTAGTAAAAAAACAATTGAGTGCCTCAATTTCGATAATAACTTGAATATGCTAATATCTGGTCATGCAGCATCCATTATGTCAAGATATCGAGCCAACCAATACCAGGAACTGGTAGGAAATAAAATCACCATTATTGATGAGATACCAACAACCCGCCCTCTCTATATTTTGATAAATAAGAAATCAAGGCTAATTAATGACAGTGTTTTCCGTGAGTATATTGTGAAAATAAAAAACATGATGGACCGGTGCTAGATTAGCATAAGTTATAAAAAATGGCATATAAAACAAAATTGAGATATTAGTTAAATTAATAAAACTCAGGAATTAAATAATGAGTAGGATGACAAGTTTTACTGCTTATGGTGCCTCTGCTGGCAGCATATTAAACGGAGTGTTAAGTTATTTTAACCCAGAGCAATGGAATACTATTGGTGTTCTCGGTGGAATAATCATTGCAATAATGACTTTCCTAACTAACTTAGTTTTTAAAATTCGTGATGATAGGGATAGAAGGAGGATGATTGATGCATATCAATCTAAAGTTGAAAAATAAACTTGTAGGTTTATCTAGCTGTGGAGGTGCATTGGCAATTGCAATCAGTTTGTTGGGGGGGAATGATGGCTTCGAAGGGCGAGTTTATTATCCCTATCATGACGTAGGTGGAATATTAACAGTTTGTGACGGCCATACTGGGGAAAATATACAGCCCAATAAATACTACACCGATGACGAATGTAATTACTTATTGCAACAAGACTTATTATGGGTAAAACATATCGTAGACAATACTGTCACTTACCCTTTGAATGACTATCAGAGAGCAGCACTTTACTCTTTTACTTATAATATTGGCCCACAACAGTTTATTCATTCAACGTTACTTAAAAAACTGAACAATAATGATCTAATCGGTGCTTGCAATGAGTTACAGCGATGGGTCTATGCTGGGGGAAAGCGTTGGAAGGGACTAGTAAGCCGTAGGGAAATAGAGAGGGAATTATGTTTGATCGTTTTAAAAAATTAATGACCTTCACTTCAATTATATTTTATTTATTACTGTTGTTTTTGATTAGTCGTTTGTACTCGGCTAATCAAGAAAAGAAAAATAAAATCGCATACTTAGAAGTTCAACTAAACATAACACGCAAAGTTATTGAAACGAATGTTAAAAATGAAGCTGCCAATCGATTGATAACGCTTAGGCAATTAGAGTATGAACGAAAACATTGGAGTGAAACGAATGAACAAGTCAAGAAATTACAACAAGTACTGGCCAATGACGCATGTTCTAAAGAACTTTTGCCTGATACTGCTATTAAGTTCCTGCGCGCAAACTGAGTGGATTCCAACGTCTAATTTTCCCGCGGATAGTCTTTTGATCTCCTGTCATAAAAGTTTGTTTACTGGTCAAACATGGCATGACAGCCTCGCTTACACCTTAGCACTGAAACAGGATTTGGATATTTGTGCCAGCCGAATGGATAAGTTGATAAAATGGCATGTTCACCAACTTGAATCCCCGCTTTCTCGCCATCAATAACGCCCTGCGCTGCGAGATCCACACTTTCCATCTACTTGCTTTATATTTTTACAAATCAACGTTCTATAAAAAAGGCCCTAATAGTGCTTTTCTCCCCATATCCTCTTCACGTATACTGTACAAATAAACAGTGGTATTGAATCAGCAACCTTTGGTTATCCCCCTCTCCCTGTAGCAGTTATTTGGAGGCTCTATGAGTGCATTTGGCAATGCTGCACAAGACTATATTGAAAAGAGAATCGATATTAATGAGCACTGCATTGTGCATCCTGCCGCTACCTTTTTTATGACTGCCGAAGGTGAGTCGTTGATCGAGGCAGGCATACATCATGGCGCACTGCTAGTGATAGATCGCAGTTTACCGGCAAAGCACGGAGATATTGTAATCGCCACCATTGGGGGTGAATTCAGTATTAAGCGCCTTTATTTACGGCCCACACCTCGTCTTGAAGCCCTTAATGCAGGCACTCCAGCGTTAATATTGTGTGAGGGAGATGAGGATTTGGTCATTTTTGGTGTTATTACTTTTTGTATCAACAAGTTAAGATAATGTTTGCTTTAGTTGATGTAAATTCTTTCTATGCCAGTTGTGAAACTGTGTTTCGCCCAGATTTATACGGTCGCCCAGTGGTGGTGCTCTCTAATAATGACGGATGCGTCATTGCCCGTAGCCGGGAGGCCAAGGAGGTAGGTATACCAATGGGCGCACCCTACTTTAAAATTCAACAAGTTATGCGACAACATGGTGTGATCGCGTTCAGCAGTAATTACGCACTCTACAGTGACATGTCCGCCCGTGTGATGACTATCCTCGAACAACTGGCCCCAGGAATCGAGATTTACTCAATCGATGAAGCATTTCTCAATCTAAAAGGTGTCCAGCATTCCATTGCGCTGGAAGAGTTTGGTCGGTATGTCCGTGATCAGATACGGAACTTGACCGGTTTAAATGTTGGTGTGGGCATTGCTCCCAGCAAAACCTTAGCCAAACTGGCCAATCATGCTGCCAAGTTATGGCATAAAACCGAAGGCGTAGTTGATTTATCCAGCCCGGTGCGTCAGCGTAAACTATTGGCGCTGATGCCTGTCGCTGAAATTTGGGGAGTGGGCCGTCGTACCGCGAAAAAACTTGAAATGATGGGGATAACCACTGCCCTGCAATTATCAGAAGCCAGTCCTCCTTTTATACGTAAACATTTCAGTGTTGTATTGGAGCGAACAGTCAGAGAGTTACGCGGGGAAGCGTGTTTAGCTGTTGCAGAATTTGCCCCCACAAAACAACAAATAATCTGCTCGCGATCATTTAGTGAACGAATTACCGAATATCAAAACATACGCGAAGCTGTGTGCAGTTATGCCGAGAAAGCCGCGGAAAAACTGCGAAAAGAGCATCAATATTGCCGCCATGTCTCGACATTTATCAAAACCAGCCCCTTTGCTCCAAACGAGATATATTACAGTAATCATGCCAGCACCTACCTTACCTTCCCGACACTGGATTCACGGGATATTATTGCCGCCGCTCTTAAATGCCTGACGATCATTTGGCGGCCCGGTCATCGTTATCTGAAAGCAGGAATTGTATTAGGGGAGTTTTCAAGCCAGGGCATCTCACAATTGGGGTTGTTTGATGAAAGCAAACCGCGCATCAACAGTGAACAACTCATGGCCGCTATCGACAAAATTAATCAGTCCGGTAAAAGCAAAATCTCCTTTGTCGGACAAGGAATTAATCAAGAATGGCAGATGAAACGCGAGATGTTATCGCCGGCATATACTACTCGCGTTAGAGATTGCCCAACAGCAACCATCAAATGACGCGCTTGACCAATGTTCTGGTGCGTCGTTTTCTCAATAAAAATTGTCAGAAATTTTATTGATTATTCCTAATGAATATTTCTCATATTGATATATACAGCAACTGTAACAAATAATTATTCTTAAATTCATAATTAACAAATATCGCAAACTAAACACTCAATAAACTTCATATCATGCAACTTTTAAGCAAAAAGATTACATGTTTAGCCTCAATGACAGAGAGATAGAAAAGAAAATAAACATTCATTTAAAATCCTCACCAATCAAGTATTAAACAAACCAAGAGATTACGAGTCAATGCATTGTTTTATAACAAAAAAATATCAACACTCATAAATACAAACAAACTTAAAGTTAAAATTAAATAATGAAATTAGCTGGGCTAATATTTTTATAAATATAAAAATGCTCTAAATAAGTGCAATCAGAGTAATTAATAGCACCTTTATGGGGAATGAATAATTTAATTAATAAAGGCATAAAGTTTTATCTATAGCTGCCGATGACTCTCAGTAATTATTGTATTCCACTGTTATAAATGAAATCCCCCATTTACTGAGGTTATTATGCGAGTGAACAAACCTGTCAGCCGACAGGAGTATCCCATTGGTCGCGATACCACCTTGCAATCAACAACTGATATTCAAGGTAATATCACCTACGCCAATGCTGCCTTTGTTCGTGCCAGTGGTTTTGAATATCAGAACTTGCTGGGTCAACCTCACAATGTGGTGCGGCACCCGGACATGCCCCCCGCGGCCTTTGCTGATATGTGGCAAACGTTGAATGCGGGGTTATCCTGGTCATCATTGGTCAAAAATCGCCGCCAAAATGGCGACTATTATTGGGTGCGCGCTAATGCCACCCCATTGCGCCATGATGGCCGTTTGACCGGTTATATTTCAGTGCGAATTGCGCCCACCCGCGAAGAAGTTAAGCAAGCGGAGGCACTATATGGCGATTTCAACTCTGGCAAAGCCAAACAACGCCGCATTGCGCTGCATCGAGGGTTGATTGTCCGCACCGGCTGGCTCTCTTTCCTTTCATTATTTCAAACGCTGCCGCTACGCTGGCGTTTGCGTGGTGCATTACTGATTGCGGCACTGCTGCCGACGGTGGCAGCCAAAAGTATGGGTATTTCCGGTTTACCTTTACTCGGTTTGGGAACGACGACTCTTTTCAGTAGCCTGATCACCTCACTTTGGCTTGAGCGCCAGGTCTCACGCCCGATCGCGGCAATTTTACAGCAAGCGCAGGATGTTTCTTCCGGGCAAGCCGGTGACTATGTGCAATTGAACCGTGTTGATGAAATTGGCTATCTAATGCGTAGCGTCAATCAGTTGGGCTTGAATCTTCGTTCGCTGACAGACGACGTCAGTGGTCAGGTTGATGGTATTAATACCGCCAGCAGTGAAATTGCCGCAGGGAATCGCGAACTAAAAGTACGGACAGAACAAGCCACTGCTAATTTACAGCATATCGTCAGTGCGACGGAGCAATTAGTGGCAACAGTACAAAACAGTGCTAATAGTGCCAATGAGACGACATCACTGGCCGCCATGAGCAGTCATGCGGCAGAACAAGGCAGTGAGTTAATGCATGAAGTCATAAAAACCATGGGCACGATTAATGATTCCAGCCATAGAATTGTTGATATTATCAGTGTGATTGAAGGTATTGCTTTCCAAACCAATATATTAGCGCTCAATGCGGCAGTTGAAGCAGCCAGAGCGGGAGAACAAGGCCGTGGCTTCGCGGTAGTTGCCAGTGAAGTTCGTCATCTGGCACAACGTTCGTCCACTGCGGCAAAAGAAATTAAACACTTAATTGAAACCAGTGTGGAGCGCGTTCGTGATGGTAGCGCATTAGTCCAAAATGCCGGCGCTACCATGGACAATATCGTCAAACAGGCCGGGCAGGTTTCTACTTTAATCAGTGAAATCAGTACCTCAACTCATGAACAGACGCAAGCTCTTGGCCAGATTAGTCAATCAATTGGTCAGTTGGATCAAATGACGCACCAAAATGCGGCGATGGTAGAACAGTATGCTGGCGCGGCAGAGGAACTGGCTCACCGAACCTTACGTCTAACCGCTGCCGTGAGAATTTATCGTCCGGTGAATTAAAGCCCTGTGGATATGATATCCCGTTGAAATAGCATCAATCAATTGAGAGACCAGACACAACCACCGCATTATCTGTTATGGCTGCTATGACAGGTTATTCATCTGTCATAGCAATAAACAGAAACCCCGCTATAGTGGGTAAGTGGTTATTCAATTATTAAATAAGGAGTTTTATGTCATCACTTAATCAAACATCTGTTCGCGCTCAACAAGGTGAAACTGATGCAAACTTACCTGGTGAAGATCATTTGATCGCCCATGAAGCTTTGCTTGTCGCATTAATGGTTGAATGTGCTAACGAGTCCGATAATGATCAGTTTCTGTTTAGTGTCAGAGAAACACTTAATGGGATCTTAAGTTCTTCCCGTTATCTTGATGCGAGCAAGATAGCCAATGGCCTGCTCGATGAGGCTGATGATAAAGCCAACCGTTAGCCCCCAGCCCTCACTCATTGAGGGCTTTTTATTGGTAGCGAAAGCCAGCACCGCCACACGGGTTGATCCAGAATGGCAAGATAACGATAATTAACCGATGAAAGCGGTAACATAACCCATTGAGGAAAGTAATGGCTTCGCTGAAAGAAGTAGCAAATCTGGCGTCAGTTTCATTAATGACAGTTTCTCGGGCGATTAATAACCCAGACCAACTGCGCCCAGAGACTTATCAGCGAGTCATGCAAGCCATTGAGGCCCTCAATTATGTCCCCGACTTTTCCGCCCGAAAAATGCGCGGTAATACCACCAAAACGTCCACTCTCGCGGTGCTTGCATGGGATACCGCCACAACCCCCTTTTCCGTCGAGATATTACTGTCTATTGAGTTGACAGCGCGTGAGTTTGGCTGGAATAGTTTTCTGGTCAATCTGACCTCACATGAAGATAGCGAGCGAGCGGTTAACCAACTGTTAGCCCAGCGCCCCGATGGTATTATTTTTACCTCCATGGGGCTGCGGCAAGTCACCATCCCTGAGCGCCTGCGGGATAAAAATATCGTGCTAGCTAATTGTGTCAGCGAAAACCATTCTATCCCCAGCTATATTCCTGATGACTTTGATGGTCAGTATCAGGCGATGAAAGTGCTGTTGCGCCGAGGATATCAGCGGCCATTGTGTATTTACCTTCCCGAATGTACTTTGGCAGGCAAAGCGCGGCGAGCGGGTGTAGAAAAAGCGTGGCAAGAATCCGCCTTGCCGGTAGAGCAGTTACGTCAGTGCCATTTAGCCTGGGGGGATGAACATTATCAGGATGTGATCCCACTGTTAGAGCGCTACTGCCCTGAGGGCAAACCTGATTTTGATGTGCTTATTTGCGGTAATGATCGCATTGCTTTTCTGGCCTACCAAGTGCTGTTAGCCAAAGGTATAACTATCCCACAACAAGTTGCGGTGGTAGGTTATGACAATATGGTCGGCATCGGAGAACTATTTTTACCACCACTGACTACGGTGCAACTGCCGCATTATGATATTGGTCGGGAAGCGGCCCTTCATTTGATTGAAGGGCGAGAATCACGATCAACACACCGGTTGCCGTGCCCACTGCTGGAGCGGGCATCCATTTAATTTCAACGTAATGATTTAGCCACTAACTGCCAGTATTCGCCGTGTAGTAGCTGGGCCTGACCATTCTCCGCATACAGGGATAAACAGCGTTCATGCTCGGTCGGGTAGATACGACTGCTCATACAAGCTTGCCCGTCATTGATAAATACCTCCAACGACGAACTATCAATAAATATACGTAATGATAATACCCCCTGTTCTGGTAATACCACACTGCGATACCCCGTCAGTCCATATTGTGGGTAATACCTATCCAAAACTAGTCGATTAGCCTGACTATCGACATAAACCGAAACTTTACCACCCGTTCCTTGGGCATCAGCTAACTGCACACCATATCTTTCTGCATGACTGGCTGTGGTATCCCATGTCAATTGCAGTTCCAGACTCTGGCAATTTTCATGTAAAAGTTGTTTCTCTTGGGCCAGTGTCATTGATGTGATGAATTCACCGGCTTGCCTTAGTGCTTCAACCTCCCGCACCGGTTTTATTAATAAATTACCATCACAATCAATACTTAATTCTCGTGGCAAGGTTAAGCAGCCACTCCAATTATCGGCCTTGGTCGGCATAGGCGATTGCCACATATCCATCCAACCAATAATGACTCGCCGCCCATCAGCAGTAAGTAGGGATTGAGGTGCATAGAAATCATGGCCCAGATCCAGTTCGGTAAAAGGCTGCGAAGGCTTAAAATCGGCTCCTGGCTGCCATTTGCCGCGTAAGACACCACTTTGGAACAAATTGCGATTGAGGTAACCTTTTGCTGCCAGCCCCTGCGGTGAAAACATCAGAATGTGTTCATTTTCTAACGGGAAGAAATCTGGACATTCCCACATATATCCCATGCTGTCGTCTGCGCGCGCTAAAACTTGCATAAATTGCCATTGCTGCAATGAATTGCCGCGATATAGCAAGACTTGCCCATGATCTCGCTCATCTCGAGCACCGACCACCATCCACCAACAAGCATCTTCAAACCACACTTTCGGATCGCGAAAATGCATGATTCCCTCGGGTGGGTTCAGTACCACACCTTGTTTGTCAAAATGTATGCCATCCTGACTGGTTGCCAGGCACTGCACCTCGCGAATAGCGCTGTCATCACCCTCACCTTTAAGCCAAACATGTCCGGTATAAATCAGGCTTAACACGCCATTATCGTCTACCGCACAACCAGAAAAACAGCCGTCTTTATCCCATAAATCACCTGGAGCTAAGGCAATGGATTGATGTTGCCAACTCAACATATCGTGGCTGGTCGCATGGCCCCAATGCATCGGCCCCCAATTTTCATCATAAGGGTGATGCTGATAAAACGCGTGATACTGCCCGTTAAAAAAGATCAACCCGTTGGGGTCATTCATCCACCCTGCCGGCGGGGCCAAATGATAATGTGGATAGAAATTTTGGCCAACCTGAGAAGCTAAAGTTTGCAGTGCATCATTGGCCCGTTCAATTAATGGATTCATAGTGCTCACTTGGTCGTTAATTGCAAAGAAGGATCATCGGTAGGTGGCTCAGCACGTAGCGTAAAGCAGGAAATAACGGTTAATCCGAGGACAATCGCCCCCATAACCATATAAGTATCAGCGAACCCGATGTGGTCGTAGCTAATACCTGCCAGCGGTGAAAATATGCTGGCACAGACTTGGGTGACAAACTGGAAGCCCACCAAATACAGCGTCGCTGATAGACGTGGGTCGAAATTGGCAGCGATATACTTAAACATTGCGATCAACAGTATGGGTAATTCGACCGCATGTAAGAGTTTCATCAGTGAAATAGTAGCGGCATCTTGGGCCAGCCCTGAACCAAATATCCGCATCGCCATGATCAACCCACTCAGTAATAAACCTTTCTTCGCGCCAATACGGTTAACCAAAAAAGGTGCAAGGAACATACCGCCCGCTTCCAGGAATACCTGTAATGAATTAAGGAAACCGTACATTTCATTGCCGTGGCGCGGATCCGCAAATAAAGAAGAGAAATACACCGGGAATTGCTGGTCATATACGTTATAAACACTGACCCCCGTAACAAACACCACCAGCGCCCAGAAACGCGAAAGACGTAATAATGACAACGTATCGTGAAGCGTCAGGGCACTACTCTTACCATATTCCAATTGCCCCATTGCATCTGCTTTGACTTCATGCAGACGCCACAACAACAGTAAAAATAACGCAGCCGACGCCGAAGCCATCCAGAAATTAATGTTGGGATTAATATTAAACAGCATGCCAGCAAAAAAGGTCGCTCCCGCCCAGCCCAGTGATCCCCACATCCGGGCTTTACCAAATTCAAACCCGCTAATCCGACTCACTCGCTCGGTATAAGATTCCAAAGCGCCAATACCGGCAAAGAATGTCATCCCCATATACAAACCGCCTACTACCGCACCGGCGAGCATATTGATGCGCAATAAAGGGGCATAAACATAAATAAAAAAAGGGCCACTGATCAGCAGCAAAATACCAATAGCCCATAAAAGATGTTTTTTAAGTCCCAGCTTATCTTGTATCACTCCGTATAACGGTTGTGCACATAATGCCGTTATGGCGATAGCAGAAAATGTTGCACCGGTTTCTGCTCCTTTTAACCCTACATATTGATTTAGCCAAATCGAGAATAATGAAAATGCCGATGACCAGGTAAAGAAAAACGTAAACAGTAAGCCACTTAAGATCAGATATTGATTGCGGACAGAGTGTTTCATGGCGATATCCGGTTGGAGATTTACGCTCATTGTTAACGTTAACTTTTTATTTTGGAAAGATCTGCTTCGTTTGTTTCGTGATGTTAATCACCAATGTTAACGTTAACAGTGAATTTATGTGATGGGAGTCACATGATATTATCTGGCTCGCCTCATGTGTTTTTTTTGGTTTTACGTTATCGTTAGGTAACAGCTTGGGTTGGCATAATGGGTCAATCTGGCATGCCTTTTGGCCCGAATAATATAAGGAGGAAAAGTGCTACTGGATAAAATCCTACTGGTTGTCATTATGATTTTATTGTCACTTTTTGCCTGGATGTTTTTCTCACCGTATCATATGTATTCAACAGCTTATGAGTTCCTTGAGTTGTTTGGTTTTCAAGAGGGATACAAAAATTTAGGTTTTGGTCCACCAACTGAAATATTTGATTAAACAGATAAAAAAACAGGCGCTATTTTATGCACCTGTTTTCTAGATTTATGAATCTTCTCTCCGTGAATGGCCTATTCTGTTTGTTCCATTTCTAATTGTTCTTTAGGCGGTATCACTGAATAACTGGCAACGATCGCTGTAAGAATAATAAATAAATGCCCTTCCGAGGAATCCAGTAAGAAGGAGTTAAACAGGTGACAAGCCAAATAAGCACAGAGTAAAGACACTAATATATTTCTAAGGTGTGCGGGTAAACGTAAAGCTGAACGGAAATAGCACCACATCCATCCGAGGAATAAAGCTAACCCGATTATCCCTGATTGCACAGTCTGCATCAGATATTCATTATGTGGGTTTATACTGTATGCATCTTCAGAGAAACTTAACCAGAAGCCTCCAGCACCATGGCCTAACACTGGAGCCTGTTCTATCAGCTTTACAGACTCAAGCATAAATGCCGTACGTAACCCCATCGAGCTATCACAAGCCTCTTTATCTGCAGTATCAGTGACCGCCAGACAACTTTGAATCTCTGTCACACCTTGTTGCAGCCGTTCAACAGCGCGGTTTGGTACTATAGCCACTATGGCCGCAACGATAAGAGCGCCAACTACCATTCCCAAACGCTGGCGGTTTGATAGCGACAGTAAACCCCACATCCCAAAAGCCGCAGCCAAAGCAATATAACCGGTTCTGCCCTGCACCATAAATATAATGTTATAAACAGCTAGGCACACCAGCAAAGCATAACCCCAGCGCTTCAGCCCCTGACTGCGGAACGCCAAAGAGAGCCATATAACCGCCGCTAAGGCCATAAAGAAGTTATGTGTGATTTGTAATTTAAAGACATACGGATTTAATGGATCAATCTGACCCAGTGGCATATGCAGTACACCAACCCACAAGCTGGCGGCCAGGATCACGGCATTGGCCAGTAAAAAGCCTTTGGCAAAATAGCTGGCAAGTGAGCGCGAAAGAACAAAAAACATCGCTAATGGCAAGATATATAACAGTTTTGAGTACTTACCTACCATCACTTTACCGTACAGATTGTGATGCCAAAGCAAAGATATAGCCAACAACAAAAACATGAGAGCAGGTAGCCAAATCAACGGATTTTTGACTAAGACTTTCACATAGCGAGTATCGCGGCTTAGCAGTAAACAGATGACAGCCAATACCATCGACAAATTCATTATAAAATTAGAAGTGGGTAGACCAATACCTAACAAAAATGCAGTGGCACAAGAGAACATGCCAATATATCGATGTGCTGGCGGCGAACCGGGCAAAGCAGCAGAAGAAATCATAAGTCGCTCACTTCAGAGTAATCACCAGAAGAGGCCGCATGACACGCGTAACCCAGCATAGCTGGCCTCCATCTATGACATAGCCAACCGGTGTACTCTGGCTGGCTATGAAAAGTATTTTGGATAAATGCTGTTATGCCGCGAGTGAACGGAACAGGTAACGGAACCACCATAATGGCCGCCACCACACTTTACGTTCAGGTACTGTCGGCGGACGTGAATGCACTTTTTTAATTTCCCAATTAAAGTTAAGGAATATTCGGCTATGACCATATTCCGCACCAAATAGGGCAATTTCATTTTTCTTGCGATCATCGATAGGCGCGTTATGCGTCAAATCACGATCCAGTGAATGGTAACTTTTCTTCCTATCAACATTACGTTCAATACAGCGGTATTGCTTAGGCAAATAACGCGGTGTGGAACCATGGTCTTTATGGAACTTCACAAAGCGGTAATCTTCCGAACCGTAATGACCGGCGAACTCTTCGTCATAACCATAAAGTCTGAAGAAACGAGCTCTGGACATGAAGAATAAATTCGGGTGACCACGATAGGCCTTGCCAGTTTTTTCATCGGTACGATAGATACGATACAGCGAGCGCCCTGGGTTACGCGCATTAACCAGATAACGCAGGGTATCTTCGGGCAGCAGGCAATCTAAATCGGTAATGATAATCTTGTCAGATTTGGCATAAGTTACACCAAGATTACGGGAGCCAGCCTGATTCCACTGGATATCAGTGGTTATTCTTAACCACGTGAAATTCAAATCATAATCTTTTACTTCATATTCTAAAGGTGAGCAGTCATCTACGATGACAAATTCAACCGCATCCTTAATATCATCAGGGTAAGATTCATATTCCTTCAACAAAGACTCAACAGAATCCATATTTCCCTGATTACAGTAAAAATGAGTTACATAAGTCAGTTTGATGTGCTGCTTATCTAACGGATGCCGTGCTTTAACAATTTCTACATCCTTCGCCACAATATAAACCTCTGTTTTAAGAGAGAAAATAACAAAATTTATAATTTACTGAGATCTGGTTATTAAATGACAAACACATGCTGAATAACATTGCCGTCAAGGATAAAGAGTTAACCTAATCAGTCAAATATTTTCTTCATATTATTATGGCAGGTCACAGCACCTTGATTGGCCTTCAAAGTTACTGAATTGGCTGAATATACGAAGGTGAGAAAGGCATTCACTTGAGTGGCGAACACATTGAACTTCTTAGTGTCCCTTACTGCTTCTCGACTGAGCTTAAGGCCTAGCGCGTGCTGACATGAGTGCCAGCGATCTATTCTTGTTGGTGCTGGCATCATCGTGGATCACACGTTCGGTGGCTGAGGGCGAGGGTTACGGTGCACCTGATGAGGAAAAATATTTACTCTGCGAGAAGGCTAAATACAGAGCTTTCTTGTAGAAAATCTATTGCGTAGTAGCTATACAGTCACACAGTTTTACTCAATGCCATAAGGAAATGGATATGAATCTTAGCTTGCCCGGAAATTATCTGTACTACCTTTCAAGAGACAATCTCGCCCCCGAAGAGTATGAACGAATTATCAGCGCCTATGCTGCCTGGTCACGGATTTGTCGTGAGTATGAATTTGATGATGGCTACAACGCCAGCCGTTACCTTATCAATATGAGAGAGGGCCGGACTTATCATACCCCAGCCTCCTCTCGCGGATCGCGTGAAAAAGAGAAACTGGAAAAAATGGTGTTTTCTGGTGAAATCGTGATGCTAAGTGATATCTATCGCCCAGCAGGGCTTTTTCATATTAATGACGACGGTAAACTGATTTGTGCTGATCCATTAGCTTTCCACCTTAATGGCGTAGAAAAAATCATTCAAGAGTATACGGTTTCTGTAAAGCGAAGAGACTATCGACACTCCGGAGGAAAACCACGGTCAACACAAATTCAGCGTTTGGTGCGCACTTCTGCACCTGATTTGCCAGCACAGCAAGCCCTTCGTACTATCAATACCAAAGCTGCGGGACGGTTGCTAGCTGCCGGGGGGGTTTATAACGGAAATGTTGAAGGCTATGCGAAAGTAGCTAAGGATTTAGGTGGTGATGCAGATAAAGGATTCGAGCAGGTACTGAATAAGCAAACTGCCGGGGCTATGCTTGCTGCTGGCGCTCTACTTGGTGCAAAAAAAGGCGGCGCAGCTTCGATAAAACAGATTGATAACTTGAAAGCCGCGTCAACGAAAGAGTTTAAAGTGGTAGAAATAAAAGCTGGAGAAAAAGGCAGTTGGAGCAAACCACTGAACAAGCCTAGCCCCAATACAATTTATAAAGTTGATGGAAATAAAGTATATCATACAGATGATCAAGGCCGGGTGAAGATGGTTGAAGCCGACCTTACGGCGATGACTAAAGATCGCAATACCTACCAACAACGCAAAGCCGGGAAAAGTGGTGATTCCGGTGATGAAGGCGGACATTTGCTCGCTAGCATTTTTGATGGGCCGGGAGAAAAACTTAATCTTGTTCCGATGGATGCAAACCTGAACAAGGGAGCATGGAAAAAGATGGAGAATAGCTGGGCTAAGGCGCTGGAAGATGGCAAACCAGTTAAAGTGAAAATAAATCCTATTTATACTGGTGACAGTAACAGACCTAGTAGCTTTGAAATAAAATGTACAATAGGCAACGAGCGACCTGTCGTGACTGGTTTTAAAAATGTGTCTGGAGGACAGTAGAGTTATGAGAAACGAACAAAATATTTATCAAGACATAAGTCAAATTCTTTTAAATACATCACCTGATGATGCAGTTAAGGTCATAGTCAGAGCAAAACTTTTCCCTGAAGGTGATGGAGGAGAATACGAGTTCGATTATATTGACTCAGCAGGTACAAATAACTGGTTTGACCCCTATGATGGTGCCGTCAGTGACCTTACTCCGTTAATTGTGGAACTTAGAAAGTATTATTTGGAGCATGGACTTACAAACGGTCTACCTGAATGGATTGGTTGTGAAATGACGTTCGATTTAGAGAAAATGAAACTAAGTATTGAATTCGAATATGATAGCCAAGAAAGTTAACCAATAATCTCATCAGTGAAGTTGCCTGATTGACTTATATCGACGAAAGGGCCTTTTCGAGGTCTTTTTACTTATACTTTATAAGTATCGAGCTCTACAGGAAGTTACATAAAATCGAAGCGGGCCGCGGACTGTTTGATTGAGAGATCAAGCCCTATTCCAACACTGAAATTTTCTGACATTTGGGACGATTTTTTACATGTAGAGCAAAAAGACCGGAGCTAAAGTCTCATTTCCTCTGCCCCTAAGATGTAACGCCATAAATATGACTCTTGAAGATGTCATCGGTATGTATCGCGATAATATCGTAGACGCCTACCTAATCCACTATACGCACAACTATTCCCATTCATGGCGTGGAGCACAGGTAAGACCAAACAGAGTGGACTATCGTGACAGCGTTGTAGCTTATTTTTTGTACCGCTTTGCAGAAGAGTTTTGCAGAGTAACAATGCAGACCAAAAAGCCAACATAATCACTACAATTATGTTGGCTAAATATTATTGGTTACAACTTACATATGCTTAATAATGGCGTCGCCAAACTCTGAACATTTCAGTAACTTAGCGCCTTCCATCAGACGTTCGAAATCATAAGTGACCGTCTTGGCTTGAATTGCGCCTTCGGTGCCTTTGATAATCAGGTCTGCGGCTTCGAACCAGCCCATGTGACGCAGCATCATTTCTGCAGACAGAATAATAGAACCTGGGTTCACTTTATCCTGACCCGCATATTTAGGTGCGGTACCATGAGTCGCTTCAAACAATGCGCACTCATCACCAATGTTTGCACCTGGGGCAATACCGATACCGCCAACTTGAGCAGCCAATGCATCAGAAATGTAATCCCCATTCAAGTTCATACACGCGATAACATCATATTCAGCCGGACGCAGCAGGATCTGTTGCAGGAAAGCATCGGCAATCACATCTTTAACAATGATGTCCTTACCGTTGTTTGGATTCTTGATTTTAACCCAAGGGCCGCCATCGATCAGCTCACCACCAAATTCCTCACGCGCTAACTGGTAACCCCAGTCTTTAAATGCGCCTTCGGTGAATTTCATAATGTTGCCTTTATGAACCAGGGTGACTGATTCACGATCGTTGGTAATGGCATACTCAATTGCAGCACGAACCAAACGCTTAGTCCCTTCTTCTGAACAGGGTTTTACACCAATACCACATTGTTCAGGGAAGCGGATTTTCTTCACGCCCATCTCTTCACGCAGGAACTTAATCACTTTTTCAGCTTCTGGTGAGCCGGCTTTCCATTCGATACCCGCATAGATGTCTTCTGCGTTTTCGCGGAAAATCACCATATTGGTTAACTCAGGGTGTTTTACCGGGCTTGGGGTACCTTCGTAATAACGCACTGGGCGTAGGCACACATACAAGTCGAGTTGTTGGCGCAAAGCAACGTTCAGAGAACGAATACCGCCACCCACTGGAGTGGTCAATGGGCCTTTAATTGCAACGCGGTACTCACGAATCAAGTCCAATGTTTCTTCTGGCAACCAAACATCTTTGCCATAAACATGGGTTGATTTCTCACCGGTGTAAATTTCCATCCAGGAGATTTTACGCTCACCGTTATAGGCCTTCTTAACCGCAGCATCCACCACGTTGATCATGGCTGGGGTCACATCAACGCCAATGCCGTCACCTTCAATAAATGGAATGATCGGATTATGCGGAACAACCAGTTTACCCTGAGCATCGACAGTAATTTTCTTACCTTCTGCCGGAACAACTACTTTGCTTTCCATCAACCTCTCCTTCAGCGCAATTTTGTTAATGCCTTGTAAGATTCGTGTCAATACTACTTGAATATTCGTTCCACGCCAATCCGAAACAGATTGAGGTATAATGCGCTAATCATCCGAAATCGCAATAATCATGAATAAATTCTCTGTTAAAAATCACAAAGTTAACCGATTCAGCACTAAGGCACAGGCTAAACAGGTGAAGCCCATTACCCCTCGGCGCGTACTGTTATTCAACAAGCCTTTTGATGTGTTACCCCAATTTACTGATGAAGCTGGGCGCTCAACTTTGAAGGAATTTATCCCTTTTAACGATGTTTATGCGGCTGGGCGACTCGATCGGGATAGCGAAGGTTTACTGGTATTAACTAATGATGGCAAACTGCAAGCCAGGCTAACGCAACCAGCCCAGAAAACCGGTAAAGTCTATTTTGTACAAGTAGAAGGGTTGCCCGACGAAGATGCACTTAGTCAGCTAAGAACAGGGATAACCTTAAAAGATGGCCCTACTCTGCCCGCGGGTGCTGAGCTGGTTAGTGAACCCGCGTGGTTATGGCCACGCCATCCACCGATTCGAGAGCGCAAAACCATCCCCACAAGCTGGTTAAAAATAACACTTTTCGAAGGCCGCAATCGGCAGGTTCGCAGAATGACTGCCCATATTGGCTTCCCTACCCTGCGTCTGATACGTTTTAGTATGGGTAATTTAAGCCTTGGCGATCTACAGCCCGGAGAATGGAAGGAGATAAACCATGTTTAAGCCCCATGTTACCGTAGCTTGTGTCGTGCATGCTCAGGGGAAGTTTTTAATTGTCGAAGAGACAATTAATGGAAAAAAATTATGGAATCAGCCCGCTGGTCATTTGGAAGCCGATGAAACTCTACTGCAAGCTGCGGAAAGAGAGTTGTGGGAGGAAACCGGTATTCGAGCCACCCCGCAATATTTTCTGCGCATGCACCAATGGATAGCGCCAGATAAAACCCCATTCCTACGTTTCGCTTTTGTTATTGAGCTACTGGCCCCATTGCCCACTGATCCGCATGACGAGGATATCGACCGCTGTCTGTGGCTTACCGCCGATGAAATTCTGCAATCGGATAATTTACGCTCACCATTAGTGGCCGAAAGTATCCGTTGCTATCAGCAGCCCGAGCGTTATTCACTTGATGTGATTGGTTCATTTAACTGGCCATTATAAACGGCAGATTTGATTCACTCAGGTAATTTCATTAAGAGTGCGAATCTACCATGCAGCGACGCAGTCAACGTGATAAAATCCGGCGCTTGTTTTTATAATGCCCTGCCACGCTGAAGAGTGGGTCGGATAATATCATCCGTCATAGCCTTCATTGGGGCTTTAGGTATTTACGTTAGTGAGACTCCCATGTCAGATAACAGCCAGAAAAAAGTAATCGTCGGTATGTCCGGCGGTGTCGATTCTTCCGTTTCCGCCTACCTGCTCCAGCAACAGGGCTACCAAGTTGCCGGTTTGTTCATGAAGAACTGGGAAGAGGATGATGGCGAAGAGTATTGCTCAGCAGCGACCGATTTGGCCGATGCTCAAGCAGTATGCGACAAACTGGGCATGGAGTTGCACACCGTCAATTTTGCCGCAGAATACTGGGATAACGTGTTCGAATTGTTCCTGGAAGAATACAAAGCCGGGCGCACCCCTAACCCCGATATTCTGTGTAATAAAGAAATCAAATTTAAAGCTTTCCTTGAGTTTGCCGCGGAAGATTTGGGTGCAGACTATATTGCTACCGGGCATTACGTCCGTCGTCAGGACGTTAACGGTAAAAGTCGCTTGTTACGTGGGCTTGATGGCAATAAAGACCAAAGCTATTTCCTCTACACATTAAGCCACGAACAGCTCGCTCAAAGCCTGTTCCCTGTTGGTGAGTTAGAAAAGCCTGAAGTTCGCCGTATTGCTGAGCAACTTGACCTGGTCACTGCCAAGAAAAAAGACTCCACGGGTATCTGCTTTATCGGCGAGCGCAAATTCCGTGATTTCCTGGGCCGCTATCTGCCCGCGCAACCCGGCACAATCATGACCGTAGATGGCCAGCATGTGGGCGAACATCAGGGTTTGATGTATCACACCTTGGGGCAGCGTAAAGGCTTGGGTATCGGCGGCACTAAAGAAGGTGGCGATGATCCGTGGTATGTGGTGGATAAAGATGTTGCGAATAACATCTTACTGGTAGCTCAAGGACATGAACATCCGCGTTTAATGTCTGTGGGGCTGATTGCCCAACAGTTACATTGGGTTGATAGAGAACCCGTCACTGCTGCTTTCCGCTGTGTGGTGAAAACTCGTTACCGCCAGCAGGACATTCCCTGCACCGTGACACCATTGGATGACGAACGTGTTGAGGTTCGGTTTGATGAACCTGTAGCGGCAGTCACACCCGGCCAGTCTGCGGTCTTCTATCAAGGTGAAGTTTGTCTCGGTGGCGGTATTATAGAAGAGCGTTATCCACTGCCAGGTTCAGTCGCAAACTAATTCAACCTATACATAAACAAGGACGTTTACAGGAGTAACCGTGGCGAAAAATTATTATGATATTACGTTGGCATTGGCCGGAATCTGCCAGTCAGCTCGCTTGGTTCAGCAATTGGCGCATGAAGGCCAATGTGATAATGATGCATTAAACACTGTGCTCAGTGGGTTGCTACAAACCAACCCGCCTTCCACTTTGGCCGTCTATGGCGGCAATGAACAATCCTTAAAAATGGGGTTGGAAACACTGCAAAGTGTGTTAAATGCCAACCGTCAGGGGCCTGCGGCGGAACTGACCCGCTACACCCTAAGCCTGATGGTGTTGGAGCGAAAGCTCAATGCCAATAAGTCGGCGATGAATACCTTGGGTGATCGTATTAGTCAGCTTGATCGCCAATTGGCACATTTCGATCTTGAATCGGAAACAATGATGAGTTCGCTGGCTACCATTTATACGGATGTTATCAGTCCACTCGGTCCGCGCATTCAGGTTATTGGCTCACCCGCTATTTTACAAAGCACACTGGTGCAGGCAAAAATTCGTGCCGCCCTGCTGGCGGGAATCCGCTCAGCCGTACTTTGGCAACAAGTCGGCGGAAGCCGCTTGCAGTTAATGTTCTCGCGAAATCGTCTGTTTAAGCAGGCGCAGAGTATTCTTGCTCATATTTGAAATCCTTTCTCAGGAGTTGCCACCGATGGAATTATCCTCACTGACCGCCGTTTCCCCAATTGATGGACGCTACGGCGACAAAGTCAGCGCACTGCGCCCAATCTTTAGCGAATTTGGTTTGCTGAAATTCCGCGTGCAGGTCGAAGTACGTTGGCTGCAAAAACTGGCCGCCTGTGCAGAAATCAAAGAAGTTCCGGCTTTTGATGCCAACGCAAACGCTTACCTTGATAAGATCGTGCAAGAATTCAATGAACAAGATGCACAGCGCATCAAAACCATTGAATGCACCACGAATCATGATGTAAAAGCGGTTGAATACTTTTTGAAAGAGAAAGTAGCAAGTGTTCCGGCATTACATGCCGTCTCTGAATTTATCCACTTTGCCTGTACTTCAGAAGATATCAATAACTTGTCACACGCTTTAATGCTGCAAACGGCACGCCAGGATGTGATTTTGCCTGAGTGGCGCAAGATTATTGACTCCATCAAAGCTCTGGCTCACCAGTATCGTGATTTACCGCTGCTGTCCCGTACCCATGGGCAACCTGCAACACCTTCCACGATTGGTAAAGAGCTGGCGAACGTCGCATACCGGATGGAACGTCAATTCCGTCAACTGTCGCAAGTTGAAATTTTAGGCAAAATCAATGGTGCAGTAGGTAACTATAATGCTCACATCGTTGCTTATCCTGAAGTAGATTGGCATCAATTCAGCGAAAGTTTTGTCACGTCACTGGGTATCAACTGGAACCCATACACCACGCAAATTGAACCGCATGATTATATTGCCGAACTGTTTGACTGCGTGGCACGTTTCAATACTATCTTGATCGATTTCGACCGCGATATCTGGGGTTACATTGCATTGAATCATTTCAAGCAAAAAACCATTGCTGGCGAAATTGGCTCAAGCACCATGCCACATAAAGTGAACCCAATTGATTTTGAAAACTCAGAGGGCAATCTGGGGCTGTCCAACGCGGTGCTGGGCCATTTAGCCAGCAAACTTCCTGTTTCGCGCTGGCAGCGCGATCTGACGGATTCCACCGTGTTACGTAACTTGGGCGTAGGCTTGGGTTATGCGTTGATTGCCTATCAAGCGACCATGAAAGGCATTAGCAAACTTGAAGTCAACGAAGCGCACCTGTTGGAAGAGTTGGATCACAACTGGGAAGTTTTGGCCGAGCCGATTCAAACAGTTATGCGCCGCTATGGCATTGAAAAACCATACGAAAAATTGAAAGAATTGACCCGAGGGAAACGTGTCGATGCGGCGGGGATGCAAGCCTTTATCGACAGCCTCGCGCTGCCAGAAGCAGAAAAAACCCGCTTGAAAGCCATGACACCCGCCAATTACATTGGTCGTGCCACAACAATGGTCGATGAGTTGAAGTAATACTTTAGTCTCAACATCAGGTGGCAAATCAACGCCACCTGAATAATTTCTTATCCTTTCGCGTACTGCCCCTGTTTAGCCCCGGTTTAGTCACCGTCATTGATAATACTGTTGATGTCAAAAGGACTTTACACTTGCTGGAGCTAATATCACTATGTTGAAGCAAACACTTCTTTCTCTCGCCCTAATGGGAACCTGCACTGCCGCTATGGCAGCGGATTACACTTATGTAGCCGGTGGCCTGCAATATGGCTCAATCAGCAACAATGAGCGTTTCGATAAAGAATTCAATCAAAGTCAGTACAGTCATATCGGTAACCGCGATATGGGCGGCATCTACTTCAATGGTGGCTATGGTTTTGATAACGACCTGTTTATTGATGGTCGTATAAGTAGCATCGCCAATAATGACCGCGGCCTTGCCGAAGCAGTCCTCGGGCTGGGTTACCATTTTGCCTTCTCACCCAATATTGATTTCTATACCTTGGTGGGCGGCAGCCGCCATGCAATGGTATTTGATGCCAGCAAAGATGGCAAAAAAACCAATACTTACAATAGTGCCACAGGCGAAATTGGTATCAAAAGTAAGTTATCACAGGATATCGGTCTGGATGTTGCCTACCGTTTGGCAAACTATGATAGTCGTGCATACCATGAAGCACGTATAACAACTGACTATGCTCTGACACAAAGCCTCTCTGCAGAAGTAGGTTATACCTACCATAACTGGAAAGTCAGTGATCAAGCGATGCAGGCAGGTTTACGTTACACTTTCTAAGTCACTGTTCTAATTTTTACTTGTCGGGTAATATTAGATTACCCGGTTAATGTCTTATCGAGGAATGTAGTATGCGGGTTTTAGTTGTCGAAGATAATGCTTTGTTGCGTCACCATCTTACGGTGCAAATGCGTGAAATGGGCCATCAGGTTGATGCAGCAGAGGATGCCAAAGAGGCAGACTATTTCTTGCAGGAACATGCCCCAGATATCGCCATTATTGATCTTGGTTTACCAGGCGAGGATGGCTTAAGCCTTATCCGTCGTTGGCGTAGTCATCAGACAAACCTGCCAATTCTAGTGCTTACTGCGAGGGAAAGTTGGCAAGACAAGGTTGCGGTACTGGAAGCCGGTGCTGATGATTATGTCACCAAACCTTTTCATCTTGAAGAAGTTATAGCGCGAATTCAGGCATTGATGCGACGCAATATCGGCCTCGCGTCCCAAATTATTGAATTTCCCCCATTTCAAATTGATCTCTCTCGCAGAGAGTTGTGTGTCAATCAGCAACAGATTAAACTGACCGCTTTCGAATACACTATCATTGAAACCCTTATTCGTAATGCAGGAAAAGTAGTTAGCAAAGATACATTAATGCTGCAACTCTACCCTGATGCAGAATTACGTGAGAGCCATACTATCGACGTATTAATGGGCCGTTTACGTAAAAAGCTGCTGGCAGAACATGAAGGTGAAGTGATTACAACTATCCGTGGTCAGGGATACCGTTTTGACGCCAACTAGACATCATGTTCAGGACAAATAGCAAGCCCTTCTCTCTTCGTGCTCGTTTTCTTATGGCGACAGCAGGTGTCATCTTAGCGCTGTCGTTATCATATGGTATGGTCGCCGTCGTCGGTTATATTGTCAGCTTTGATAAAAACACCTTCAGCGCACATCGCGGTGAAAGTAATTTATTTTTCAGCTTGGCCCAATGGCATGACAATAAGTTGAGCATATCGGTGCCGCCAGAACTTGAGCTGAATATCCCGACGCTGGTTCTGATTTACGATAAAGATGGCAATATACTGTGGCGCCAACGGCATGTGCCCGAACTTGAATCTCATATCGAAAAAAGCTGGCTACAAAAACCGGGATTCTATGAGCTGGATACCGGAACACATATCAGTAGCATGATGTTGGGTGATAACCCTAAAGCGCAAGACCAGCTAAAAAAATATGACGATACGGATAACAGTGCTCTGACTCACTCTGTATCCGTCAATACTTACCCCGCAACATCCCGCTTACCACAGCTCACGATTGTCGTTGTAGATACCATCCCACAGGAATTGCAGCGTTCTGATTTGGTTTGGAATTGGTTTAGTTATGTCTTACTGGCGAATTTGCTGTTAGTTGTTCCCTTACTTTGGCTCGCCGCCTATTGGAGCCTGAGGCCCATCAAAGCACTGGTCAGTCAGATAAGTCAGCTAGAAAAAGGTGAACGCGATCAGTTAGATGAAAATCCACCTCGAGAATTGCAGAGCTTAGTGCGCAATCTCAATATCTTACTCACCAATGAACGCCAGCGTTATACCAAATACCGCACGACACTTTCCGACCTGACTCATAGCCTCAAAACCCCGCTAGCGGTATTGCAAACGACGCTGCGTTCTTTACGCACCGGTAAGCAAACGACTATCGAGGAAGTCGAGCCTATCATGCTAGAACAGATCAGCCGCATCTCTCAGCAAATCGGTTATTACCTGCACCGTGCCAGTATGCGTTCCGAGCATAATGTATTGATTCGCGAGATCCACTCAGTTCCCGCTCTACTCGATAGTTTGTGTAGTGCATTAAATAAAGTTTATCAGCGCAAAGGCGTTGTGCTGACGTTGGATATTTCGCCTGAGGTGACTTTCCTTGGGGAGCGAAATGACTTTATGGAGGTCATGGGTAATGTTCTGGAAAATGCCTGTAAATACTGTTTGGAGTTCGTCGAGATAACCGCCCTGCACTCAGAAAAACAGCTCACTATTGTCGTTGACGACGATGGTCCAGGCATTCCAGAAAGCAAACGACAGTTGATTTTCCAGCGTGGGCAGCGAGTCGATACTTTACGCCCTGGGCAAGGGCTGGGATTGTCCGTTGCTGCCGAGATTATTGAACAGTATCAAGGCAAGATAACCATTACTGAAAGCCCCTTGGGTGGAGCAAGAATGATGGTAACTTTTGGCCATCAGCATGATTATCACGCTGATTAATAAAATTTACCGGCCAATATCTGATACTCATAGCTGGCATCCGTTATAATCACCAGCAAGTTCACCCCCTATCCTGGAATAAACATGGATTACCAACTCAGTCTCGATTGGCCTGATTTCCTGCAACGCTATTGGCAGAAACGCCCCGTCATCCTCAAACGTGGCTTTAAAAACTTTATCGATCCGCTCTCACCAGATGAACTCGCTGGTTTAGCTATGGAAAATGAAGTTGATAGCCGTTTGGTGAGCCATGAAGATGGCCGCTGGCAAGTCGCCCATGGCCCCTTTGAAAGTTTTGATCATTTAGGTGAGACTAATTGGTCGCTGCTAGTACAAGCCGTTGACCATTGGCATGAGCCTGCGGCTGCATTAATGCACCCATTCCGCCCGCTTTCAGACTGGCGCATGGATGACTTAATGGTCTCTTTCTCCGTTCCGGGTGGCGGTGTCGGCCCGCATTTTGACCAGTATGATGTCTTTATTATTCAGGGCACGGGGCGTCGTCGCTGGCGGGTCGGTGAGAAAACGGAAATGAAACAGCATTGTCCTCACCCTGACCTGCTGCAAGTTGGGCCTTTCGACGCCATTATTGATGAAGAAATGGAGCCTGGCGATATCCTTTATATCCCGCCGGGATTTCCTCATGAAGGCTATGCGTTGGAAAATGCCTTGAATTATTCAGTCGGTTTCCGTGCACCTAATGGCCGCGAACTGGTAAGTGGCTTTGCCGACTATGTACTGGCTCGCGAGTTGGGTAGTTATCGCTACAGCGATCCAGATTTGCAATTACGCGAACATCCGGCGGAAGTGTTGCCACAAGAAGTCGATAAACTTCGTGCAATGATGCTCGATTTAGTTCAGCAACCAGAGGATTTCCAAAACTGGTTTGGTGAATTTATTTCCCAATCGCGCCATGAACTGGATATCGCGCCACCAGAACCGCCTTATCAGGCGGGTGATGTCTATGAGCTATTGCAACAAGGTGAGGAGTTACAACGTCTTACCGGGTTGCGTGTTCTACGTATTGGTGATCAATGCTTTGCTAATGGTGAGTTGATTAATACACCACACAGACAAGCCGCCGATGCATTATGCCAACACTTTAGCGTGGATGCGCAGAAGCTGGGGGATGCGCTGGAAGACCCGTCCTTCCTGGCGATGCTCACCGCGTTGGTGAACAACGGCTATTGGTATTTTAGCGACTGATATTTCGAGCCTATTCCGCAAAAATGCCCCGGTAAACGGGGCGTCAGACTGCTGACAAACTCCAACGATTCGATCTTACAAGGTGAGAACAGGCAGAAGAGTAAAGCGTCCGCGCCAGGGACGGCGCGGCTCGAGCCCCCAGGGAAGGCTTGTTTTAATAAAAGAAGTGTGGCGTCTTTACGATCTGCCTGTTTTCACTGCTACGGGTACTTTGTCATTAACCTCATTTTTATCAGTCGGTCAGACTGATGACTCTTTAGCGCGTTTCGCCGTCAATTCAGCAATGCGCATAATAACCGCCACCGCTTTCTCCATCCCTTCCAGCGTTATAAACTCATGTTTACCATGATAATTATAGCCGCCTGTGAAAATATTTGGGCAAGGTAAACCAAGGAAGGATAGCTGCGCACCGTCAGTACCACCACGTATCGGCTTCATGATGGGGGTAATATCACAATCATGCATTGCCTGCTGAGCTATCTCGATGATATGTGGGTGTTTAATAATATGCTCTCGCATATTGTAATAGCTATCATCTATAACGATTTCAATATAGCAATCACGGTGTAAACCTTTGCCTACCCGTTTAGCGATATCCACCATATTTTTCTTGCGTGCTTCAAAACCATCGCGATTAAAGTCTCGCACGATATAGTGCATTTCTGCCCGTTCGACCGTGCCTTTAATACTTTGCAGATGATAGAAACCGTCATAACCATCAGTACTTTCAGGGGTTTCATCCGTGGGTAATTCCTGATGGAAACGGGTTGCCAGTGATAGCGCATTGACCATCACCCCTTTGGCACTACCGGGATGCACATTATTACCGACAATCTTTATGGTCACCGATGCGGCATTGAAGTTCTCAAATTCCAGCTCACCGACACCGCCGCCATCCACGGTATAGGCCCACTGGGCATTAAATTCTGCCACATTAAAGAAGCGCGCACCTTTCCCTACTTCTTCATCCGGTGTGAAAGCGATACGAATATCACCATGCGGGATATTGCTGTGCTTTAAGCGCACCATAGCAGTAATAATTTCCGCAATACCCGCTTTATCATCCGCACCCAATAAGGTTTTGCCATCAGTGGTAATCAAGGTATGCCCAAGCAATTGATGCAAGACGGGGAACATGACCGGCGATAAAACCTCGTCGCCCATCCCCAAGGCAATATCACCACCACGGTAGTTTTCTACAATCTGCGGATTAACATTTTTACCCGAGAAATCAGGTGAAGTATCAAGATGGGCAATAAAACCAATGGTAGGGACCAGCCAGGAGACATTGGCAGGCAAGGTTGCCATCACACAGCCGTGCTCACTCAAACTCACCTGAGAAAAACCCAGCGTCTGCAACTCATGTTGTAACGCCAGAGCCAGCTTGCGCTGCCCTTCAGTGCTCGGCACGGATTTTACATTGGCTTTTGCTTGTGTATCAAAAGAAACATAGTTGAAAAAGCGGTCGAGTAATTTGTCCATGGGCCCACCCTCATAATAGTGAATATCATTATGGGGAAGTGATCACCATCAAATATTGCGTCAGGTCAGTTTTAGACAAACTTAAGCCAGAATAAAAAAAGACAAACCAGGAACAGTGCCGAGTGAATAAGAGCCGCTAATCACATTGCGGCTCTTATTCAGCAAGGTAATTTAGTCGCCTTGACGATTTTCGCCGCGCGTGGTTAAGAATTCGCGCACATATTCTGGAACCACTTTACTGGCTAAACCGTAGTGTTTTTCATCAAACTGGCTCTCGACCTGACTAGGCTCGAGATTCAACTCGACAGTATGAGCACCATGCAAGCTCGACTCATGGACAAAACCGGCGGCAGGATAGACATGGCCGGAGGTGCCAATTGAGATAAAGAAATCAGCCTCAGCCAGCGCCTGATAGATTTCATCCATGCCCATTGGCATCTCACCAAACCACACAATATGTGGGCGCAGCGGCGATGGGAATTGGCAACAATGGCAGCGCTCATCCGCACTGAGATCACCCGGCCAATCCAGTACCTGGCCTGACTGGGTGCAGCGCACTTTCAATAACTCACCATGCATATGAATAACTCGCTTACTACCCGCTCTCTCATGCAAATTATCTATATTCTGAGTCACCAGTACAAAATTATCACCCAGCACAGCTTCCAAATCAGCTAATGCAAAATGGGCAGCATTTGGCGCAATATCAGGCTGCTGTAACTGGCGGCGGCGTGCATTATAAAAGGCCTGAACCAGTTCAGGGTCACGACGATACCCTTCAGGGGTGGCAACATCGTCCACCTGATGCTCTTCCCACAAACCATCTGCCGCCCGGAAAGTACGAATACCCGATTCGGCCGAGATGCCGGCCCCGGTCAGAACCACCACAAACGGCTTCTTCATTTCGGATGTTGCAGCACTGTCTCGATGAAAAATACGGGAGCGAAAACGTTGATGGCGCAAGTGCTTATTCTTGCGAAACCGACACAACCGATGGCGAATGCGCATAACCTTTTGCCTCTATTTTAGGTATTTTTATTTGCTATTGATTAATTAACGCTCAGACAAATGCAGGAACGCCGCCCCACGAACACCGCCCGCATCACCATAACGCGCTTTTTCAATGCGTGGCAATCGGGCTACTCGCAATAAATGCTGTGGTAGCCGTTTCGGCAGTTCTTGATAGATATGCTCGAAATTAGATAATCCACCACCGATTACAACGAGATGGGGGTCCAGCATAGTCAATAAATTACCTAAGCAAACAGCCAGTACATCCATAAAACGCTCAACATGAGCTACAGCCTTGGATTCACCGATGTTATAGTTTGCAATAATTTCAGTTGCAGGCAAAGATTGCTGGTTGAAATGTTTGTACATCCATTCAAAACCACGTCCTGAAATATAATTCTCAATACAACCATTATGGCCGCAACCACATGGTACTCGTGGAATATCTGCACCCAGAATATCCAGCGCATCTACTGGCAAACGAAAATGACCAAATTCGCCAGTAATATGGTTTCGCCCACTGACAATATTGCCGTTCACAATTAGCCCACCACCGACGCCAGTACCAAGAATCAGCCCTAATACTGTTGGATAGCGGCGAAACTCAGGATCCCAGGCTTCCGACAATGCAAAACAGTTAGCATCATTATCGATTCGAACTTCGCGCCCGATTAACCCGGAAAGGTCACCTTGTAATGATTGCCCCATTGCCGCCGGCACATTCGCCGTGAATACCGTACCATCATCGGCGTTGGGCAAACCGGGAATGCCGATACCCACACTGCCTTTAATACCACAAAACTCATCGGCTTCCCGTGTCAGGTCATGTAATGTTTGCAGTAATAGCGAGTAGTCTTCGCGCGGTGTGGGGACACGCTTATGCCAGATTCGTTGCAGGTTAGCATCAAAAACGCCTAACTCAATTTTGGTGCCGCCCATATCAAAACCGTAATACATAAAGTTATCCTTATATACCCTAAATAATTCGAGTTGCAGGAAGGCGGCAACTGAGTAAATCCCCAGGAGCTTACATGAGTAAGTGACTGGGGTGACAAATCTGCCGGGAGCAGATTTGAACGCTGTGTGCAGCGGCCTCGCAGAGGCGAGGCCCATGGACGGGCCGAGTAACGAAGGCAGCCAACGCACATGCAGCTTGAAGTATGACGGGGATAATTATTGCCCGCTCAGTACCCGCGCCGGATCAATACGACTGGCACGACGAGCCGGATACCAACTGGCAATTAAACTCAACACCAATGCGGTCGCCAGCACACAAGCCACATCAAACCAGTGCAGTTCTGACGGCAAAAAGTCGATGAAATAGATATCACCCGACAAAAATTGATGCCCGATCAGCTTTTCCAACCCACGGATAATGTTGGTTAATTGCAAAGAGATAATCACTCCCGCGACCGCCCCGCTGACACTGCCGATCAACCCTGCCATCAAGCCATACCAGATAAAGATGGCTCGTATCAGGCCATCTTTAGCGCCTAATGTGCGTAACACCGCGATATCGCTGCTTTTATCTTTAACCGCCATCACCAGAGTGGAAACAATGTTAAAGCTGGCAACCCCGATAACCAGTACCATCGCTAAATACATGATGGTACGAATCATTTGGATGTCACGATACATATAGCCGTAGGTGCCAATCCAACTGCTGATATACACATAGGCATTCGAGACCTCTCCGGCACTGCGTACCAGTTTGTTAGCGTTATAGACATCATCGACCTTGATGGCTATACCAGTGACACTGTCACCCATATCCAGATATTGCTGCGCATCGACTAAAGGTACTAATGCCAGGCTGTGATCCAGTTGCCCACTCAATTGAAAAACACCCGCCACTTGCAAGCGAATACGCTTGGGTTGCAGTAATTTCATCTCAGGGTCGCTATTAGGGATCATGACTGTCAGCCATGACCCCTGCTTCACACCCAAGGCATCGGCCAGACCTTTGCCCAAAATAATCTGTTGCTGACCGGCTTTGAAATTGTCCCAGGCATGATCAAGGACGAAGCTCGGCAATGCACTAAGTCGCTGTTCGGCCTCGGGATCAACACCTTTGACCTGTACGGCACGCAGTTGTGTGCCGTTTTCAATCAAACCGGTGAAATTGATATAAGGTGCCGCTGCCACGATACCGGGTACTTTTTCAATCCGCTGTAAAGTTTGTGGCCAACCACTAAATGGCTGATTGACCACCGCAATTTCACCGTGTGGCACCACCGCCAAAATACGATTTTTTAGCTCACGTTCGAAGCCGTTCATGGCACTTAAGCCGACGATCAACACCGCCACACCCAAGGCAATGCCCAAGGTGGAAATCACCGAAATGAGTGACACCATTCCGCCGCGACGGCGGCCACGGCTAAAACGTAAACCGATTAACAGTGAAAGTGGCGAAACGCCCATCCCAATTGCCACTATTGCGCCCCCACCAACGTCAAGTGCTGCTGTAGCTGGCCGTCACGCATTTCCAACTGACGGCTCATGCGTTTGGCCAATTGCAAATCGTGAGTGACCACTAAGAAGGCGGTCCCCTGACGAACATTCAATTCACCTAGCAAATTAAAGATGCTATCGGCATTCCGTTGATCGAGGTTACCGGTCGGCTCATCAGCCAACACCAGCGACGGGTTGTTCACTAGCGAGCGCGCAATCGCCACTCGCTGACGCTCACCACCGGATAGTTCGGACGGGCGATGTTTGCTACGCTTTTCCAACCCCACAGCCACCAGCATCGCGCGGGCTTTATCCTGCGCTTCACTCGGTTTGGCACCGCCGATAAGTAGTGGCATAGCAACATTTTCTAATGCAGTAAAATCTGGTAGTAAATGGTGAAATTGATAGATAAAACCTAACTCACGATTACGTAACTCAGCTTTTGCCGTGGAAGACATTTGATTCAGCGAGCGCCCCTGATATATCACTTCGCCGGAAGTCGGTGAATCCAGCCCGCCCAACAAGTGCAATAGGGTACTTTTACCTGAACCAGAACTGCCGACAATCGCCATCAGTTCACCAGCTTCGATAGTGAACGACACATTACGCAAGACGTCGGTATGGAGTTGACCTTCCTGATAGCGTTTGCACAGGTTTAAACACTGTAATAAAGGATGATTACTCATAGCGTAAGGCCTCGGCAGGTTGTGCGGCGGCAGCGCGCCAGGAAGGATAAAGCGTAGAAAGCAAAGCAATCGCCATTGCCAACAGGGCAATCACGGTCACCTGAACCGGATTAATCTCCACCGGTAAGGTTGCGCCATCAATCAATAAACCGAGAACCGGGATAATGGTGTTCAATTGGCTGGCAAGCAAAATACCCAAGCCGGCACCGAGCAATGCGCCAATAACCCCCGCACTGGCGCCCTGCACCATAAACACCAACATAATTTGACGACGACTTAAACCCTGGGTTTGCAAAATAGCCACTTCGCCCTGTTTTTCCATCACTAACAGGCCCAGAGAGGTAATAATATTGAAGGCAGCAACAGCGATAATCAGGCTAAGCAGCAACCCCATCATGTTCTTTTCCATCCGTACAGCCTGGAAAAGCTCGCCTTTCCGCTCACGCCAATCTTTCCATACCGTGCCATCTGGCAAGGTTTGTTGACTCAAACTATCAACGGACAGCGGTTGTGAAAGGAATAAACGCCAACCGGTAATATTACCTGCCGGATAGCGCATCAGACGTGATGCATCCTGCTGATTAACTAGCATTTGGTAGCCATCGACTTCACTGTCGGCGGCAAATGTGCCAATAACATTAAACAGGCGTTGGCTAGGGATGCGCCCCATCGGGGTGAATTGGCTGGCACTTGGCACCATTAGACGCAGTGTCTCGCCGCGCTTAACCCCCAATTGACCGGCCAGTTTTTCACCGAGAATCATATTGTAGCTACCCGGCTGTAAATCTTTCAGGTGCACATTAACCAAGTAGTTGGCCAGAGGTTCATGCTGATTGGGGTCAACCCCCAACATCACTCCGGCGGAGAGATTGCGCGCGCTTTGCAGCACCACATCAGCGGTGGTTAACGGCACAATATCGGTAACGCCAGTCAGTGATTTCAGTGATGAAGCAGGAATTTTATTTGGATCAAGGGAGCCTTGTGGCGTGGTAATCAGCGCCTGCGGCATCATCCCCAAAATATTATTCTGCAAATCGCGCTCGAAACCATTCATCACGGATAGCACTGTGATCAATGCCATCACGCCGAGTGTGATACCAATGGTTGAAAGCCATGAAACAAACCGACCAAAACGGTCAGATGCACGCCCGCGCATATAACGCAGGCCAATAAATAATGCGACAGGTTGATACATGAAATCTGTTTAGATCCTGTTGCTAAAGCAAAGTGATCGAGGATAATAAAGGGTACTACCGCTTTATGGAACCATTTGAATATATATCTTCGGCTTTTATTCCAAATCAAAGCGCCAATCTGTGGCTATACCCTAAATAATTCGAGTTGCAGGAAGGCGGCAAGCGAGAGAGTCCCGATGAGCTTACATAAGTAAGTGATTCGGGTGATGAGCGCAGCCAACGCACATGCAGCTTGAAGTATGACGGGTATATACCTGTTCGCGTGCTAGGATATCCGCCGAGATAATTTCGTCCTGATAAAGAGACTGTTTAACTGCTTATGTCCCAACAACATCGTTATTCATTGCCGACGCGCCGTGGCGACACCCGCCAGTTAGGCCAGTTGACTGGTTCAGCTTGCGCCGTCGAGTGTGCAGAAATCATTGAGCGCCATGATGGCCCGGTAATGTTAATTACCCCGGATATGCAAACGGCGCTGCGACTGCGTGATGAAATTCAGCAGTTTTCCCCCCGTCCGGTGAATACCCTCTCCGACTGGGAAACGCTGCCTTACGACAGTTTCTCACCCCATCAGGATATTATTTCGGCCCGCCTTTCTTGTCTGTACCACCTTCCGACAATGGAACGCGGTGTTATTATTCTCCCGATTAATACTCTGATGCAACGGGTTTGCCCGCACGAATTCCTGCATGGTCATGCTCTGGTGATGAAAAAAGGCCAGCACCTGTCGCGAGATAAATTACGCGCTCAGCTCGAGCAAGCGGGATATCGCAGCGTCGATCAGGTCATGGAGCACGGTGAGTTTGCTACCCGCGGGGCCTTGCTTGATCTGTATCCGATGGGCAGTGAAGAGCCTTATCGCATTGACTTTTTTGATGATGACATTGATAGCTTGCGCGTATTTGATGTGGATACACAGCGCACCCTGTCCGAAGTTGATCAAATAAACTTACTCCCCGCCCATGAATTCCCGATAGATAAAAACGCCATTGAATTATTCCGCAGCCAATGGCGTGAACAGTTCGAAGTGCGCCGCGATGCGGAACATATTTACCAGCAAGTGAGCAAAGGCATCTGGCCTGCCGGGATTGAATACTGGCAACCGCTATTCTTCAACCAGCCATTGCCGACACTGTTTAGCTACTTGCCTGAAAATACCTTATTGATTAACACCGGCTCGCTGGAAAGCTCAGCGGAGCGTTTCTGGCAAGATGTTAACCAACGCTATGAAAGCCGTCGTGTTGACCCAATGCGCCCATTGCTGGCCCCGGAAACATTATGGCTACGGGTTGATTCACTTTTCAGTGAGTTAAAAGAGTGGCCGCGGGTTCAGTTCAAGACCGAAGAATTACCGACTAAAACCGCCAATACCAACTTACATTATCAGCCGCTGCCCGATTTATCCGTACAGGCACAGCAAAAAGCGCCACTGGATAATCTGCGGCGCTTTATTGAGTCATTCAGCGGTAGTGTCGTGTTTTCGGTGGAAAGTGAGGGGCGACGCGAAACCCTGCAAGATCTGCTGGCACGGATAAAAATCAGTCCAACCCTGATAAGCGAGCTATCTCAAGCCACGGCACCCGGCCATTATCTGATGATTGGTGCTTCAGAACGAGGTTTCCTTGATACAGATAAGCAATTAGCACTGATTTGCGAAAGTGACTTACTGGGCGAGCGCGTGAACCGCCGTCGCCAGGATAATCGCCGCACCATTAATACCGATACCTTAATCCGCAATCTGGCGGAATTGCGCCCCGGTCAGCCAGTGGTTCATCTAGAGCATGGTGTGGGCCGCTATCTTGGTCTCACCACATTAGAAGCTGGCGGTATTAAAGCTGAATACCTGATATTGACCTATGCCGGTGAAGATAAGCTGTACGTGCCGGTTTCATCACTGCATCTTATCAGTCGCTATTCCGGCGGTGCTGACGAAAATGCGCCGCTGCATAAACTGGGTGGCGATGCCTGGAGCCGTGCGCGGCAGAAAGCCGCCGAGAAAGTGCGTGATGTGGCGGCTGAACTGCTGGACATCTATGCGCAGCGCGCCGCCAAATCTGGCTTTAAATTCAAGTTCGACCGCGAACAGTATCAGCTGTTCTGCCAAAGCTTCCCGTTCGAAACCACACCGGATCAGGAACAGGCTATCAATGCGGTGCTCAGCGATATGTGCCGACCGCTGGCTATGGACCGACTGGTGTGCGGCGATGTTGGTTTCGGTAAAACCGAAGTGGCAATGCGGGCAGCCTTCCTGGCGGTGGCGAATAATAAGCAAGTTGCCGTCTTGGTGCCGACCACCCTGCTCGCTCAACAGCATTTCGACAACTTCCGCGACCGTTTTGCCACCTGGCCGGTGCGAATTGAAATGATGTCACGTTTCCGCAGTGCCAAAGAGCAGCAAGTGATTTTGGAGCAAGCTGCTGAAGGCAAAGTCGATATTATTATCGGCACCCATAAATTGCTGCAAAGTGACCTGCGCTGGCAAGACCTCGGTCTGTTGATTGTCGATGAGGAGCATCGCTTCGGTGTGCGTCATAAAGAACGCATTAAAGCGATGCGCGCCGATGTCGATATTCTGACACTTACCGCCACACCTATCCCGCGCACACTTAATATGGCGATGAGCGGTATGCGGGACTTATCGATTATTGCGACGCCACCTGCGCGCCGTCTGGCGGTGAAAACCTTCGTGCGTGAGTACGATAGCTTAGTGGTGCGAGAAGCGATTCTGCGCGAAATTCTACGTGGTGGGCAGGTTTATTATCTCTATAACGATGTGGAAAATATCGAGAAAGCCACTCAGAAGCTGGCTGAGCTAGTGCCAGAAGCGCGCATTGCCATTGGTCACGGGCAAATGCGTGAGCGGGATCTGGAGCGGGTGATGAATGATTTCCATCATCAGCGCTTTAACGTTTTGGTCTGCACCACCATTATCGAAACGGGGATTGATATTCCGAGCGCCAATACCATTATCATCGAACGCGCCGATCATTTTGGTCTGGCGCAGTTGCACCAGTTGCGCGGTCGGGTCGGGCGCTCCCACCATCAGGCCTATGCTTACTTGCTGACGCCAAATCCGAAAGCGATGACCACCGACGCCAAAAAACGGCTGGAAGCTATCGCGTCGCTAGAAGATCTCGGGGCTGGCTTTGCTCTGGCAACTCATGACCTTGAGATTCGTGGTGCCGGTGAGCTATTAGGCGAGGACCAAAGTGGCCAGATGACCACCATCGGTTTCTCGTTATATATGGAGTTACTGGAAAGCGCGGTTGATGCGCTGAAGGAAGGTAGAGAGCCATCACTGGAAGACTTGACCAGCAATCAGACCGAAATTGAAATGCGTATGCCGGTATTGCTGCCAGAGGACTTTATTCCAGATGTGAATGTCCGGCTTTCGTTCTATAAGCGCATTGCCAGTGCTCGCGATGAAACTGAACTCGATGAATTGAAAGTCGAACTTATTGATCGCTTTGGTAAACTGCCGGATGCAGCCCGTTATCTGTTACATACCGCAGAATTACGCCAACAGGCTCAGAGACTGGGTATCAAACGTATCGAAGGTAATGAGCGCGGAGGCTTTATCGAGTTTGGTGAGAAGAACAAAGTCGATCCGGTTTATCTGATTGGTTTGCTGCAACGCCAGCCGCAAATATTCCGGCTGGAAGGGCCAACCAAATTGAAATTTATGCAGGATCTTAGTGACCGTGCGCAGCGATTGAAGTTTATCAGTGAATTACTGGCCGCATTTGCTCAGCATCGCGTAGCTTAAGCCATTGATGGCGCGGGTTTCAGATGTGAGAAACCCGCGTCAATGTTAATGCCACTCGCTTATAAAACACGTTAAACGATCAGAATTAACACTAAACCGCGGGTTCTTAATGCAAGGTCTTGGACAACAGATTTTGTATTATGCTCGGTTGTTCAGTATCAGTTGACCATTTTTATCGATTGGGATCTGCGTGCCTGGATCACGATCCATGCGAATTTTTCCCTGCTGATCCCCAATTTTGTAGGTTACGTCATATCCCAACATTTTCTGTGACTTATCGTAAACAGTTTGGCAACGTTGTTGAGTGGTCGTATAGGTATCGTTATCCTGCATATTGCTTTGGACACGATTACCTGCGTAACCACCGGCCAGTGCACCAGCTACAGTCGCAATATCTTTACCACGGCCGCCGCCTACCTGATGGCCCAGAACCCCACCAGCAACGGCACCCAATACTGAACCCGCAATTTGATTCTCATCCTGCACCGGTTTACGGTGAGTTACGGTCACATTACGACATTCCTTACGAGGCGTTTTAATCGTCTCTTTAATCGGTGTCGCAGCAAGAACTTGTGCATATTGCGGTGCGCCGGAGAATACATTCATACTCGCGACAGCGGCAATTCCCAGAGCGGCCGCAATACCGATACCCACACCTGCTAACATTGATTTGTTCACAGGAAATCCTCCTGAAAGTGTTACCACGCATCTTCTGCCCCAGAGCTTCAAAATGAAAACAAAGGCCTGACAGCATCCGGCATTCAGGGCTACCCCTTATTCCCGGATTACGGCGTGCGTGACTCGCCGTGTGTTTCTACCAAGAAGTCTGCACAATGTGCTTTAACCTAGCAATAAGACAAATGGACGAAACACCCAGATAATAGGTGTGAATGAATGTGTTTAGGAGGAATCTGACTGCGGTGATTTATGGCTACAGAGTTTTATGCTGAAAATTTGACATTACGTGCGAATGGCTTTAGCAAAACGTGCGCAATTATGAAGTTGATGGCAACGTACCCGTCGCGGTGAAAACAGGTAGATCGAGCCGTTGGAGTTTGTCTGCAACCAGAAACCGCCGCCATAATTAACTGGCAGCGGCAAATTTAAAGCTCTAAACATTCTCCAAAGTCATTGGCGTTACAGGTAGGCAGCCAGCAAATGCACCCCGATGAGCTGACCCTTGTCAGTGATTCGGGTAAGTGCGCGCAGCTAACACCCCTGTAGCGTCAAGGACGAAGGAGAATTAGTGCAACTTAAGGCGCGGGCGTATTACCCGGTTAATCCCGCCCACCAGCATCATCAGGCCAGTTTTAGTATAGCCATGCAGTGCGACTTGATGCATACGATACAATGAGATGTAAACAACACGGGCAACACGCCCTTCCACCATCATAGAACCGCGCATCAGGTTACCCATCAAGCTACCGACAGTACTAAACTTCGACAGCGACACCAGAGAACCATGATCTTTATAAATGTATGGCTTCAGTGGTTGCTCATTGAGCAATGCTAAAATATTGCTATAACAGCGGCTGGCCATCTGATGTGCAGATTGCGCACGCGGCGGCACAAAACCACCACTTGGCTGTGGACAAGAAGCACAGTCACCAATCGCAAAAATGTTGGGATCTCGGGTCGTTTGCAGTGTCGGCTCAACCACCAGTTGGTTAATACGGTTGGTTTCTAGCCCGGCAATATCTTTCATAAAGTCCGGCGCTTTAATACCTGCCGCCCATACCATCAGATCAGCATTAATAAACTCGCCATCTTTAGTATTCAGACCCTTTTCATCAGCGCTGGTAACCATTGTTTTGGTCAATACTCGCACACCCAGTTTAATCAGTTCCTGATGTGCCGCCGCCGAGATACGTGGCGGTAATGCTGGCAGGATACGTTCACCGGCTTCAACCAACGTGACATTTAGTGCCTGGTTATCCAAGCCCTCAAAACCGTAGCTATGCAGTTGTTTTACCGCATTATGTAACTCAGCAGACAGCTCCACACCGGTGGCACCGCCGCCAACAATCGCGATATTAACTTTGCCTTTCTCACCCGGTTGCGCTGAATACTTCAGGAACAGGTTAAGCATTTCATTATGGAAGCGGTGGGCCTGATGTGGGTTATCGAGGAAGATGCAGTGATCCTTCACGCCCGGAGTGCCGAAGTCATTCGACGTACTGCCCAGAGCGACCACTAATATGTCATAGGATAATTCACGTTTTGTTACCAGCACATCACCGTGTTCATCGCAAATCTCAGCCAGGCAGACAGTTTTGGTTTCACGGTTAATATCCGTTAACGACCCCAACTGGAAATTGAAATAATGGTTGCGTGCATGAGCCAGGTAGCTCAATGCATCAACACCATCATCCAGAGAACCGGTAGCCACTTCATGGAGCAAAGGTTTCCACAGATGGCTGTGGTTACGATCCACCAGAACAATCTCAGCTTTTTTGCTGCGCCCCAACTTATGACCCAGACTAGTTGCCAGCTCAAGGCCGCCAGCACCACCACCAATAATAACGATTTTTTTCTTCGGCGTTGTCAAAATGACCCCCTAAATGTGAACCAATTGTTAGCTAAGGGTAAATTAATAATATCCTTAGATAACATAGGGTTCGAAGATACTAATTCAATAAACTGGAGTCAGAATATCATGCAGGGTTATTTGGTCATACCAAAATTGATATATATCAACTTTTTTTGATTAAAGTACCAGCAGGAGGATTTTTTCTAGAATAGGTTTCAAATAGTTAGCGTTTAGTCACGGTTTATATTTTTTTTATTGAGTGGAAGATAAAGGCCAGTTTTGCCATTTTTTGGCATAAAAATGGCCTAAAAAAAGCCGGCGAAACACTTTTTTCAAGCCAAGTTGCACAGAACAGTAGGTATTACAATTAACCAGTATTTAACAAAGCCCGATTAATTTGATTATTCATCCCAGAGTTTTAAATGCTTTTATCCGCTGCAAATGAGGTGAAAGATCTTTAAACTTGTGGCCTTGCTTTTCATCCCAGACAATTTCGTAATAAGGATGCAAATCACCGGCAGTGCGCTTGCTATCGAGCATTTCATCATTGCGCGACAACACGACTAAACAGCGATCGCGGTTTTTCTCGCGAAAATCACTGATACATTTACTGGCGATATCGACGTACTCTTCCGGCCGGTCAATTTTACCGCTCATATTGTCTTGCGGATAAAGATTGGGGTTGAAGGCAACCTGCCGGATGCCACACAGAAAACCCACTCGTTCGGCCCAAAAGCCCCCTAACCCCACACCACAAATCAGTGACTTGGCATCGCCACCTTGCTGAATAGCCTTATCCACTTCTTTCAATAAATACTGCATATCATGGCGAGGATGCAAAGTGCTGTAACTGATAAAACGCACATCCGGATCAATGAATTGCAGTTGCAGGACTTTCTCGTGATTGCCAGGGCTGTTGGAATCAAAACCATGTAGATAGACGATCATATCTATTTTATCCTCGCGACATATAACTTATCCCAATAGGCTTTTATGTGCATCCCAACGTTCGCTGAGTGCCGTTAATGCCTTATTCGCCTGTTGCCAACGCGGTGATGCCATCAACGCCCGACGGTCAAACTGCCCAGAATGATACAAGCATGCCAGTTGGTCTGCTTTGACTGGTGACAGGTTATCCAACACACTTACCGCGCCCTGACGGTTATTACACACCAAAATCATATCGCAGCCTGCATCCAAAGAGGCTTGCCCACGCTCGGCATAACTGCCCATGATGGCTGCCCCTTCCATCGACAAGTCATCAGAGAAAATGATGCCATCGAACCCTAACTCTTGGCGCAATATGTTTTGGAGCCAGTAAGACGAACCACTGGCTGGACGCGCATCAGCTTCAGTATAAATCACATGAGCAGGCATAATGGCATCCAGTAATCGCCGCGCAATCAGTTCGCGAAATATAACCATATCATGAGTACGGATTTCTGCCAGTGGTCGATTATCCCGAGGCGTCTCTTTATGCGAATCTGCTGTTACCGCCCCATGCCCGGGGAAGTGCTTACCAGTGGTTTTCATACCCGCGCTGTGCATCCCACGAATAAAACACTCTGCCATTTTCAGTGCTTGTTGCGGGTCACTGTGGAATGAACGCTCACCGATAGCCGCGCTGACATGGCCAATATCCAGTACTGGCGCAAAGCTAATATCGATATCCATTGATATCATTTCGGCCGCCATCAGCCAGCCCGCATCTTGTGCTAACTGCGCCGCAGTGGCGGGATCATTGATCGCCGCGAACGACTGAGCCGCAGGTAAGCGGGTAAAACCGTCACGAAAGCGCTGTACCCGGCCCCCTTCCTGATCGACCGCCACCACCAGACGCTCGTGGGACGCAGCCCTTATCTGACGGACTAACTCGCGTAGTTGCTCGGCATCATGAAAATTACGGCTGAATAAAATCAGGCCGCCCACCAGCGGGTGCTTTAAAATCTCACGTTCTTCTGCATCCAGCTCATAGCTGGCAACGTCTAACATCACTGGACCCACGACAACCTCGTAAATTTAATATTAAAAAATCAAAAGGACAGATTAAACCGCTGGCGTAGCGGCACCGTCCATTGCAAAAACTCGCTGTCGCCAGTCTGCTGCCAGCGCACCTCGAACCACATCAACATCAGGTAATCAACCCACGGCACCCAGCGCTGTATCTGACGGGATAAACGATCAATATCAGGGTAACCCTGCTCATTCTGGCAATAGTACTGTAAAAAAGCCTGTTGCTGGGGCGCTGACCAACCATTGCCACGAAATAGCGCGGCAATATCAAGAGCAATATCGCCATCAGCCGCATATTCCCAGTCAATCAATTTCAGCCCGGAGGGTGTCGCCAAAAGATTTCCGGGGTGAATATCCATATGCAGGGGTGCCAGTTTCACCGGTTGCGGCGGTGATCTGCGCAGAAAATGCTGATGCAACCGTAACCAGCTGGGTGAAAGGCGTTTGGTATCAATCTGCCCGGCATAACGGATGAGCTGAGCACGTAAATCCAGGCGATAACCGCTGGCGGGTAGATGATGCAAGCGGGTCAATAGCTGTGCCAGCTGACCATTATTCGATAATTCAATGAATTGCGCGTTAGTGACAACGTCACCTTCGAGCCAGTTGACCACCAGCCAGTGTTGATTTGCGGCGATAATAGTAGGTGCCAAATGATGGCCAGCCACATGTCGCAACAGCTTGCGCTCCCGCCGCCGGTCCACTCCCAGTTGGGTTTTCTGAACCGATTGTTCACGCGCCAGCCAGTTAATATTTGCAGTCGTGTTTGATGGGTAAGAAATACGCCAACTTTCACCCGTCAGGCCAGATACCGGGCTAATATGCCAATCTGCCTTGATAAAATCGGCTGCATGAATAAAACCGTCAGGGGTAATATCCACCGACGGTTTTATCCTTTCAATAAGCGCATACAGAGAAGGATCAGCGCTTAACTGGGCCATTACCTGACCAGATAATTTCGCCGGTTTGTGTTTGCATCAACTGCATTTCAATGGTGGGTGACTTCACATCACCGCTCACATCACTGTAGAGCACATATTGGGCACTGACATAGCGAGCCAGACCAATGGCCTTACTGCGTGAGCCAAGGCTATCTTCTTCTGATAACCCCAATGTTTGCTTGGCAACCGCCAATTGCTGTGGCGAGATCAACACAAACTTTTTGTTTGATGACAGCACTTGGTGCAGTGCCGAGGTGGCTTTCGCCGTTGGTAACCTGCCATTAGTATTATTTTTAACGCTGTCGAGTAACAATATACTGCCGTTTGCCACATCGTTGCTGTTGACCATTTGTGCGACCAAAGGCTCGACACTGGCAGCCCAATCAATAGATTGCTCCATCTTTGGTGGCGGCGGTACGTTGTCTACCGGTGGTGGAGTTTCAGGAACCGGTGGCGTGACAGGCTCGATGGTCACGGGTGGTGTGGTTGGCTCAACAGGTGGCTGAGTGATACACCCCGTCAGCACAAGTGCCGCCAAAGCGACAGATAAATACCTTTTCATTGTCCCACTCCAATAGCGCGATGATAAGAACCGAGCTGTTATAAAAATATAGGGTTATAAGAATAAATAAAGGCGCGCACTACGCGCATTAAAATTATTATTAACTGATTGAATATCCACATCATCATTTGGCGCAATAACGATAAACCGTGGCGCTTCCAGTGGCGGCACATCCAAGCCCTGCGCATCATACCAATAAAAGCGGTAGTTTATTTTTATCGGTTTACTCTGGCTATTGGTAATCACCGAGCGCGCTACATTATTCCCAGATGATGTTGAAATTGCAGGTTGAGAAGCCAAAATACCCGCCGTCAGCACAGACGAATCCATTACCACGGTTTGCTGCTTATTCACCGCAATCCCTTTTGGACTGCTGCACCCCAGTAATGTCGCAATACACGCAAGCGCCATCACCGGCAATAAAAACGCCTTCACAGGGCGCATAGGCTTACCTCAGTTATAGTCCTGCCATACTTCAAGCTATTTATGTGACAGCAACGAGCCCAACTCACGGCCACCGACCAGATGCATGTGAATATGGTAAACCACCTGCCCGGCATGACGATTGCAGTTGATGATCAGACGATAGCCATCTTCAGCAATGCCTTCCTGCTCTGCAAGTTTAGCAGCCACAGTGATCATTCGACCCAATGTTGCTTCATGTTCTGCTGTGACGTCATTCACAGTTGGAATAAGAATGTTAGGAATGATTAAGATATGAGTTGGTGCCTGCGGGGCGATATCACGAAACGCGGTCACCAGTTCGTCCTGGTAGACCACGTCGGCAGGGATTTCACGGCGGATAATTTTGCTGAAAATCGTTTCTTCGGCCATTACGCATTTCCTTGATCATGATAAAAATGAGGAATGCGTAGTATGAGCGACAATTTCTATTGATTTCAACCTCAATCATTGAGCGCGGGCATAAGCCGCTGCTTTTTCAAACAAAGCCTGCTCTGGACGAATGCCGGTATACAGCACAAATTGCTCAACCGCCTGAATAGCAAAGACTTCAGCGCCAGTAATAACGATTTTTCCTTGTGCTTTGGCGTAGCTTATCAACGGGGTCATCGCTGGCAGTGCCACCACATCAAAAACCACCTCGGCATGTTCAACCTCAGTTTCAGTAAAAGCCATGCTATCGGCCTCTTTCCCCCTGACATCCCCACTGGGGTGGCATTGATTAATACATCGGCTTCAACACCCTGCATATCAGGCTGATAGGTGTAACCGGATTGTTCGGCTAATTTTTTACCGGTTTTTTCGTTCGTCGCAATAATAAATCCCTGCTTAAAACCGGCATTTTTTAGTGCAAAAGCCACGGCTTTCGCCATCCCACCACTGCCACGCAGTGCAAAGACTTTATCTGTAGGTACCTGATAACTCTCCAGCAATTTCGCGATGGCGATATAGTCGGTGTTGTACGCTTTCAGATAACCATCAGTATTCACTAAGGTATTAACCGAATTAATTGCTGCGGCAGAGGCATCCAACTCATCTACCATTGGGATAACCGCCTCTTTAAACGGCATTGAAATTGCACAACCTCGGAACCCCAATGCCCGCACACCACCAATTGCCGCGGCCAGATCCGTGGTGGTAAAGGCTTTATACAGGTAATCGAGATCCAGAGCATCGTACAAAAAATTATGAAAACGAGTGCCAAAGTTACTTGGCCTGGCGGCCAGAGAAATACACACTTGGGTATCTTTGTTTAAGTAACGGGTCATCTTCTTTCCTCAAATAATCATAGCGTTCTGTCTGCGGCCTTTTCCGATAAGAAGTGCTGAGACACAAACGCTTGCTGTAGTGAAAATTATCGGCTAAAAAGATGATATATAAAACTGCTGAGTTAGACTCAATTAGGTTCCTCTTTTATGGTCAGCCGACGCCTTGAACAGCAATACTTACGCTTATTGAATCAGGTTGGGGTACAGCCAGTTGAGATTACACTGCAAGAACTTGCGGATAAACTCAGCTGCACCAAGCGCCACATGCGGACATTACTGGTTCAGATGCAACAGGCTGGCTGGTTGAAGTGGCAAGCAGAGGCAGGTCGTGGCCGCCGGTCATATTTGCAACTATTGCGGAACACTCATCAGCTTTTAATTGAAAAAGCGGAACAGCTATTAGATTCCGGTGGTTTTAATGAAGCCATTGCCCTATTGGGCGAAGATAAACAGCTCATTGCCCCCTTGTTGCGGGCTAAACTGGGGTATCGGATACGCGATGACTATCAAGCTCTGCGCATCCCCTACTACCGCACCATGACAAATCTTTACCCCGGCACAGCACTACGCCGCTCTGAGCTGCACTTAGTCCGACAAATTTTTAATGGCCTGACCCGAGTAAATGAGGAAAACGGTGAAGTCACCACCGATTTAGCTCACAAATGGCGAATGATCGACCCATTGCATTGGCGCTTTTATTTACGCCCGGCGGTGCAATTTCATGATGGTCGAGAATTGTCCAGCCGCAATGTCGTCAGTTCATTAACCCGCAGCGCAACTTTGCCGCTGTTTTCACATATTCAAAAAATTAGTTCGCACGGACCACTCAGTGTGGTTATTGAACTTAGCCAAGCGGACCCGCGCCTTCCCCTGTTACTCGCCCATCACAGCGCACTGATTCTGCCGGAAAATCATGCCACACAGCCAGATTTTGCCTCTCACCCTGTGGGAACTGGGCCTTATCGAGTGGCTGAAAATGATAACTGGCACTTGCAGATGAAATCTTTTGACCACTATTTTGGTTTTCGCGGCTTGCTGGATGAGGTTGAGGTGCTTATCTTCCCGGATTTGGCCCGCCCGCCCTCTGACACGCCTGCCGTGCTATCAGATCAGTTGAGCATGGAGAATATACAAAGTGCCACCTGGCTCAGTTCCAGCATCAGTGATATTGATTATGTTTCTGGGAAAGTTGCCAGCCTGACCGGTAAGCCATCAGATTCAACACAAGAGATGTTTCTGGAACGCGGTGGATATTTTTTGCTATGCGATAGCCGCTCAGCGCACTGGCACGATATTAAACAGCGCCGCTGGTTGCGAAAAACGCTCAATCCTTATCATCTTATCCAACGGCTAATTGAATCCATTCGCCCCTTCTGGGTACCCGCCAGTAGCGTCCTACCCACATGGTTTCATGGCATTGATGCAGGAGAAGAGTGCTCTCCTTTTTCAAGTGATATCGCGACAGAATCAGAGGATATGCCGGTATTAACGCTGGCTTATCATGCCCAGCATCCAGAATACTCGATGTTGGTGACTGAAATGACTCATATTCTCGCTGCTCAGGGCATTAAGTTAGATATGATCGAGCTGGATTACACCTCTTGGGCCAAGGGTGAGGCCAAAGCTGATTTGTGGCTGGGCACAGTGAACTTTGCCGTTCCTGAAGAGTGGAATGTTGGCGCATGGCTATTGAGCTCCCAGTTGCTGCGTCAATCCATCACTGGCGGTGATGATGCTGATTTACAGAGCTATCTGCATGATTGGCGCAACCAATCCCTGGGTAGCGAACAATTGATCCGAGAGATCATCGCCAATGGATGGTTGCAGCCATTATTCCATCACTGGATGCGCCTAAAAGCCCCCGAACAAGCCCAAGGCGCGCACTTAAATAATTTAGGTTGGTTTGATTTCCAGACTACCTGGCTAGAGCCTGAATAACATAAATAAAACCCATTCAAAATAAACATTAATCACACAGAAGATAACGTGTGGTTTTTATATAGATATTTAATTTATAGAGGTTAATAACAAAGTGCCCGTAGCGGTGAAAACAAATAGATCGTAAAAACACCTAAAATGATAGCGATGAAACCATGAGAAACTGGCCTTTCTAGACACAAAAAAAGGGAGGCTTTCGCCTCCCCTTTGCACTCCCCACACCTGAATTAATGGTTACGAATGTACTCGTCCATATCTGTTTTCAGGTTATCAGATTTCGTCCCGAAGATAGCCTGAACACCTGAGCCTGCGACGACAACGCCCGCAGCACCCAATTTCTTCAGACCAGCCTGGTCAACCTTGGACACATCAGCCACGCTGACACGCAGACGTGTGATACATGCATCCAGGTTAGTGATGTTTTCTTTACCACCAAATGCTGCTACCAGTGCTGCTGACATTTCAGTGCCACCCTGTACAGTTTGCTCTGTCGTCGTGTCTTCACGACCCGGTGTTTTCAAATTCAGTTTGGCGATCAGTACACGGAAGATGGTGTAGTAGACCAGACCGTAGCAAATACCCACCAGAGGGAACAACCAAATACGGCTGCTATTACCACTCAGTACCACGAAGTCAATCAGACCGTGGGAGAAGCTGGTACCGTCACGCATCCCAAGCAGGATACAGATTGGGAAGGCCAGACCTGCCAGAATTGCATGGATAACATACAAAATTGGCGCCACGAACATGAAGGAGAATTCGATTGGTTCGGTGATACCGGTCAGGAATGAGGTCAGTGCTGCGGAGATCATGATCCCGCCCACTTTTGCCCGGTTTTCCGGCTTAGCAGAATGCCAAATAGCGATTGCTGCAGCTGGCAGACCGTACATTTTAAACAGGAAGCCACCAGACAGTTTACCCGCAGTTGGGTCACCCGCCATGTAACGAGGAATGTCACCGTGGAATACCTGACCCGCTGCGTTGGTGTATTCACCAATTTGCATTTGGAATGGTACGTTCCAGATATGGTGCAGACCGAATGGAACCAGCGCACGTTCTACTACACCGTAGATACCAAAGGCGACTACGGAGTTTTGATAGGCTGCCCACTGGGAGAAAGTCTGGATAGCAGTACCCACTGGCGGCCACACGAAGGACAGAATCACGCCAACGAAGATCGCTGTGAAACCAGAGATAATCGGCACAAAGCGTTTACCGGCGAAAAAGCCCAGATATTCAGGTAACTGAATACGGTAGAAGCGGTTAAACATGTAGGCCGCTATTGCACCTGCAATGATCCCGCCTAATACCCCGGTATCAGCTAAATGCTTGGCAGCAATTTCTTCTGCCGGCAAATGCAAGACCAGTGGTGCGACTACCGCCATGGTTTTCACCATGATGCCGTAAGCCACAACGGCCGCCAACGCGGATACACCGTCGTTGTTGGTAAAGCCAAGTGCAACGCCAATAGCAAAAATCAATGCCATGTTAGCAAAAACGGAACCGCCCGCTTCTGCCATTACGTGAGAGACTACCGTTGGTAGCCAGCTAAAATTCGCGGAACCGACACCCAGCAGAATACCTGCGATGGGTAACACGGATACCGGTAGCATTAGCGATTTACCGACCTTTTGCAGGTTTGCAAATGCGTTCTTAAACATAGTTGAGTGAGCTCCTGAGTAATAGTGCTTTTACTGCTTTTTCTCGCGTTTATTGGCATTACAAAGGGGGGAGTAAGCCTTTGCGAATCAGGGTGTCTAAAGCACCCCTTTAATTTTTACGAAGAGTAAAATAAATAGCCTGCTTAATGTTTGATGGCAGTCACGTTTCTTTCAAGAAAGCGCTTAATTTGCTTCAAATCGCGCATTTTTTGTAAAAAAACGTCAATGAGAGCTGCCCTCACCCACTAAATTGGGTGAGAACATTACTCGTTTCGACGATTAATTACGAGCTTAAAAAAAAGTATTATTAAGGAAGTTGGGGCATTCCACTGGTCAGCCGCGTAGAGTCCAGATGAAATAACCGACAGAAGTTGTCGGTGGTGGCTTGGGCTAAGGATTCAAGGCTGATCCCCTTCAGTACTGCCATATATTCTGCAACATCACGCACATAGGCTGGTTGGTTCTCTTTACCACGGTGCGGAACCGGTGCCAGATAAGGCGAATCGGTTTCGACCAGCAACCGATCAAGTGGCACGTAGCGCGCGACATCACGGAGCTGTTCTGCGTTACGGAAAGTCAGAATACCGGAGAAAGAGATGTAAAAACCGAGATCCAATAGCGTGGAGGCAGTTGCTTTATCTTCTGTAAAACAATGTAAAACCCCACCACACTCTTGCGCCTGTTCTTCATGCAAGATTGCCAGCGTGTCTTCACGAGCATCACGAGTATGTACAATCACCGGTTTATTTAATTTACGGCCAATACGGATATGCTCACGGAAAGAGGCTTGTTGCAGTGGAATATTGTCTTGCTGATAGAAATAATCCAGCCCGGTTTCCCCCATTGCCACCACGTTATCTGCCGCAGCAAGTTTTGCCAACTGCTCAAAATCATAGCCACCCTCCAGATTGAGTGGATGAACGCCACATGAAAACGCCACATTTTCTCGCTCCCCGATAAGGGAAGTCATGGCTGAAAAACCCGGTAATGTAGTGGCGACTGCCAGCACGAATCCGACATCACGCGCCTTCGCTTTAGCTAATACATCATCAACATTGCGGTGCAACGTCTGGTAATCAAGGCTATCAAGATGACAATGAGAATCTACTAACAACATAATTTTAAACCCAATTACAACGAAGATGAGGTGGAATAAGTGCCCGTGGTCAGCGCTGTTTCCCAGTTAAGCAGGAACTCGGTGAGCAATAATTCACGATTAACACCTACCACCGATAATAATTGATGGCGGCAATGGCCCAGCGCCTGGGCTGAATGGAGCAATACCGGTGTTGCGGCCATGCCAGCCAATTGCTGTACCAGAGGCAATTGATCCTGGTTGACGGCAAATTGACCCACGCCTTGTTGCCATTTCAACGCATCCAACACCAATGAAGAGATCCATTGTAAGCGTTCTGGAGCATCATCATGGTTAAGTTGCGGTAATAACGACAGTAAATCCGTGCTGTGCAGTGCGCTATGCAATGCATGGCACAAAGTGGTTCTGGTGGCCCAGCGTTCCGGTTGCAGTAAACGCTCGGCCGCTAACGGCGCACCTTCACTCAATTTAAGTGCCGCCAGCATCGAGACAGGTTCTGCTGGGATCTGCCGCTGAAGCCATTGCAGGCTAAGCGCGGTATCCGGGCAGGCCAGATGCCAGTAAAAGCAGCGGCTGCGCAGTGTCGCAAGCAAACTGGCAGGTTGATGGCAATCGAGTAGAAAATAGGTTTTCTCCGGTGGCTCTTCCAACGTTTTTAACAACGCATTCGCCGCCGCATCGGTAAGCAACTCCGCGTGGGGAAGCCACACGACTTTTGCTCCGCCTTGCTGAGCATGGGAATAGAGTTTTTCAATCTGTTGGCGCACCAGCTCAACGCCGAGACTGCTTTTACCTTTCTCCGGTGTCAGCACATACCAGTCCGGATGATTGCCCGCCAACATCAAGCGGCAACTATGACATTCACCACAGCTTTTCTCGCCTTGTCGTTGCTGGCACATCAACCAACGGCTAATACCATAAATCAGTGCTTCTTCACCATTTCCGGGCAAAGAGTGCAGCAGTAATGCATGATGGCCTCGTCCGGCAGTCTGCTGCCCTACCCACTGGCGGTAAGGCGCAGTGAGCCACGGGTACCATTTCATTACGCTGTTTCTCGGCTGGTCAGCCATTGTTTCAATACCCGGCTAATAGATTCACTGACTTGCTCAAGCGGTTGAGAAGCATCAATGGTTTTGATACTCGAATCGGTTGCAGCCAATTCGAGATAGCGCTCTCGGGTGCGTTCAAAGAAGGCCAGTGACTCTTGTTCAATCCGGTCTAATTCACCGCGGGCGCGGGCGCGAGCCAGCCCAATAGCTGGCGGTAAATCGAGATACAGTGTCAGGTCGGGGCGGAACTCACCCAATACCGTGTCACGCAATGAGGTCATCAGATTAATATCAATCCCGCGCCCGCCGCCCTGATAGGCTTGCGATGACAAATCATGGCGATCACCCACCACCCAACTGCCGCGCGCCAGTGCTGGTTTAATGACATTTTCAACCAATTGCACGCGCGCAGCATACAACATCAGCACTTCGGCTTTGTCCGTCAGGACTTCACCGTCAATACCTTGCTTAATCAAATCTCGCAGCTTTTCCGCCAGCGGAGTTCCCCCTGGCTCGCGAGTGAAAACAATATCGTTAATCCCCTGGGCGCGTAATGTGGCAACCACGGTGTCTCTGGCGGTGGTTTTCCCTGCCCCTTCAAGCCCTTCAATAACGATAAATTTACTGTTCATTTTTATCCTTTAGCGATTGGCGATAAACCCGCACCGCTTGGTTATGACTGGCTAAATTGGTGGTAAAAGTATGGCCGCCCTTGCCGTCTGCTACGAAGTAGAGGTAAGGCGTTTTAGCCGGATGAGCGGCAGCCGTAAGTGATGCCAGCCCCGGCATCGCAATCGGCGTCGGCGGCAAACCGGATATTACATAGGTATTATAAGGCGTTGGCGTATCTAAGTCTTTACGACTAATGGTGCCATTATAGCTATCCCCCATCCCGTAAATAACCGTCGGGTCCGTTTGCAGTCGCATACCAATACGTAAACGGTTGATAAACACCGATGCCACTTTGGTTCGCTCTTCATTGACCGCCGTTTCTTTTTCGATAATTGACGCCATAGTCACCAGGTCGCCTGGGGTTTTGTAAGGCAACGATTTATCACGCCCCTGCCAGATTTCATCGACTGTTTTTTCCATCTTCACATGGGCACGTTTGAGTAATGCCAAGTCAGTGGTTCCGGCAGTATATGAATAGGTATCTGGGTAAAGCCACCCTTCGGGATGTTCGCTGTCCTTTAATCCCAGTAATACCGCGATTTCGGCATCACTATTCCCATCCAATACATGCTTTATATATTTTGATTGTTGTAATTCATCCATCCAATCACGCAGCCGCTTGCCTTCGATAAAGCGCACGGTAAATTGGGCTTCTTTACCGCTGGCGAGCAGCTCAAGCATGCCGCGCACTGTCATCCCAGGAGTAAAGCGATAGGTACCCGCCTTGAATTTGGCTAATTCTGGTTCAAGGCGCAGCAGCCAGGGGAACCAGCGAGTATTTTTAATCAGGCCGTCGCGTTGCAGCAAATTCTCCAGTGCCACTCGTCCCGTCCCCGCAGGAAGTTTAAAGATGGTCTCTTGCTGGATAGCCAACGGCCTATCAGCAAAGTGTTGTACTCTCTGGTAACCCAACAGCAGCAATCCCAAACAGATAGCGACAAAAAGGATTAATGCTTTGGTGCTTTTTATTTTCATCGGGCGGCCATCTTCATATTAAAGGTAGTCATAGGGGCAAAAATCAAAATCCTCATGAAGCCTATACTTCGCAGCAATGAAGATTTAAGAAATCAAATAACTGGCGCGAGTGGTAAACCCAGGGTTCAGCGTGATTTACCGGTTCAATCCTATTCACCGGGAGTAGCGGCATCAGCGCGTTGCACACGATAACTTCATCTGCATCAGCCAACACATCCACCGGTTGTGCCACAATTATCACCTGCCGACCCTGCGTAGCCAGGCAGCTAATAATTCGTTGGCGCATAATGCCATCTACACCTGACTGGCCCAGATCTGGGGTAAATATTTCATCCCCCTTGCGCCAGAATAAATTAGCCGCACAGCATTCCACCAGCATGCCTTCAGTGTCAAGCACCAGTGCCTCATCCGCCGCTGTCTGCTCAAGATGCGCGCGAATCAATACCTGCTCCAGGCGGTTCAAGTGCTTAACACCCGCCAGCAAAGGGCTACGTGCTAGCGATATCGGGCTGAGTGCCAAAGAAATCCCCCGTTCACGCCAACTATGATAATGAATAGGGTAATCACTGAGAGAAATAATCCGTGTCGGATGCTGACATGTCGTGCCACTGTAACCTCGTCCGCCACTTCCCCGACTGATAATCACTTTTAGCACCCCGTCTTCAGTATGGCTTGCGGCTTCAACCATTTCCTTGGTCAATGCATTCCAATTCACTGCGGGCATTAATAACCGCTCAGCCGCCAACTGCAAACGTAGTATATGTTTATCCAGCCACACAACGCGGTCGAGAGAGACTCTGGCGGTAGTAAAACAGCCATCGCCAAACTGCACAGAGCGGTCTGAAGCTGAAATCAAATTTTGTTCAACACCATTAATCCAGAACATTCAGATTCTCTTTAAATGGAAGGGGGTATTTACTCTATATTCAATGGGGAAAGAGGGATTGCCCATAAATATAAATTGTACCTGCTGACAGTATCAGATTTAAACCAATGGCTGTTTTCAGATTTGTCTCTTATTGGGACAATTATTATTGAGGGATGTTATGGCTAATGCAGGACAAAGCTAATAAAAGACCCGGAAAACCGGGTCTTTTTAGCAGCTGGAGCGTAACGACCAACGTTATACTTTGCGGAAAACCAAAGAACCGTTAGTGCCACCAAAGCCGAAGGAGTTACACAGGGTGTACTCCAAATCATTTACCTGACGAGCTTCGTGCGGAACAAAGTCCAAATCACAACCTTCATCTGGATTATCCAGGTTGATGGTTGCCGGAATGGCCTGATCACGCAGTGCTAAGACAGTAAAGATAGACTCAACTGCGCCTGCTGCACCTAACAAGTGCCCAGTCATGGATTTGGTGGAACTGACCATCACTTTGGTGTCTCCACCAAATACAGACTTAACTGCCTGCGTTTCGGCTTTATCGCCAGCAGGAGTTGACGTGCCGTGGGCATTGATATAGCCGATCTGAGACGTGCTCACACCCGCATCACGTAATGCATTTACCATTGCCAGAGCTGCTCCAGAACCGTTTTCCGGTGGAGAGGTCATGTGATAAGCATCGCTGCTCATCCCAAACCCAACAACTTCCGCGTAGATTTTTGCGCCACGTTTTTTCGCGTGTTCGTACTCTTCCAGCACCATCATGCCTGCACCGTCACCCAGAACGAAACCATCACGGTCTTTATCCCATGGGCGGCTTGCGGCTTGCGGATTATCATTGCGAGTCGACAATGCACGAGCTGCACCAAAACCACCAACACCCAATGGCGTACTGGCTTTTTCTGCACCACCTGCCAGCATAACATCTGCATCATTGTAAGCAATGATACGCGCCGCGTGGCCGATGTTATGCACACCAGAAGTACATGCCGTTGCGATAGAAATGCTTGGCCCACGCATCCCACACATAATGGTCAAGTGGCCGGCAATCATGTTAACAATGGTTGATGGCACGAAGAATGGGCTAATTTTACGTGGCCCACCGTTCACCAGCGCGCTGTGGTTTTCTTCAATCAGACCCAGCCCACCAATACCAGAACCTATAGCGGCACCGATACGGCTAGCATTGGCTTCGGTGACTTTAAGCCCTGAGTCTTGCATGGCTTGCATGCCAGCAACAATGCCGTACTGTATGAATGCGTCCATCTTGCGCGCATCTTTACGCGAAATGAACTCTTCACAATTAAAATCTTTCACTAAGCCAGCAAATCGAGTTGCATAGGCACTAGTATCAAAATGGTCGATCAGGCTGATGCCACTCTGCCCGGCAAGAACAGCTTTCCATGTGGATTCGACTGTATTACCGACAGGAGACAACATGCCCAGTCCAGTCACAACAACTCGACGCTTAGACACGGTTGTCCTCCAAGGAGGGAAAATAACACTTAGGACAAAAAAAACTTAGGCGGTCGAGTGACCGCCTAACTATCTAAACTTAAAGCATGTACGCTTACTGCTGGTTAGCGTTGATAAAATCAATAGCTGCCTGAACAGTAGTGATTTTCTCTGCTTCTTCGTCTGGAATCTCAGTATCAAATTCTTCTTCCAGAGCCATTACCAGCTCAACGGTGTCCAGAGAATCCGCGCCAAGATCTTCAACGAAAGAAGCACTGTTCTTCACTTCGTCTTCTTTAACACCCAGTTGTTCAACGATGATTTTCTTAACGCGTTCTTCGATAGTGCTCATACTCTTAAATTTCCTATCAAAACTCGCTTTCGCGATGGTTTTCGTAGTGTATAAAATGTTGAAAAAGATGCAACTAAATCTAGGCTGGTCAAACCACGATTTTACGCTATTTTGCGGTTTTTACCTCAAATAACGCAAATACTTTCGTGATTTTTAAATCATATACATGCCGCCATTGACATGTAATGTTTCACCAGAGATGTAGCTGGCCTCGTCAGAGGCTAAAAATGCAACAGCGCTGGCGATTTCTTTTGGTTGCCCAAGCCGGTTAGCTGGAACTTGGGCCAAAATGCCTGCGCGTTGATCATCTGTCAACGCCGTCGTCATGTCTGTCTCAATAAAGCCAGGTGCCACAACGTTGACAGTAATGCCACGTGAAGCAACCTCACGCGCCAAAGACTTGCTAAAACCGATCAGACCCGCTTTAGCTGCCGCGTAGTTAACCTGCCCTGCATTGCCCATTGTCCCGACTACAGAACCGATGGTGATGATACGCCCAAACCGCTTTTTCATCATAGCGCGCATTACCGCTTTTGACAGACGGAATACGGAAGTCAGATCGGTGTCAATAATATCTTGCCACTCTTCATCCTTCATACGCATCAGCAGGTTATCACGCGTAATACCTGCATTATTCACTAAAATGTCGACTTCTCCAAATTCCGCACGAATCGTTGCCAAAACAGACTCGATTGACGCGGGATCCACGACATTCAGCATTAAACCTTTACCCTGGTCACCCAAGTAGGCACTGATAGCTTCAGCGCCCTTTTCACTGGTCGCCGTACCAATAACACGGGCACCGCGCTTAGCCAATAATTCTGCAATCTCACGGCCGATACCGCGACTCGCGCCAGTTACCAGCGCAATTCTTCCTTCGAAGCTCATGTTATCCTCTTTCTTAGTTTTCAAGCGCGCTGGTCAGCGTAGCAACATCGTTTACCGGTGCTGCGGCCAGAGTATCCACGATACGCTTGGTCAAACCAGTCAAGACCTTACCCGGCCCAACTTCTAACAGCAGCTCAACACCTTCTGCTGCCATAAATTCAACACTCTCAGTCCAACGTACTGGATTATATAACTGGCGTACCAATGCGCTACGGATAGCCTCTGGTGACACTTCAGTTTTCACATCTACGTTGTTGACGACAGGGAATAGCGGAGCCTGGAATTCGATCTCTTCCAGTGCAACAGCTAACTTATCTGCCGCAGGTTTCATCAGAGCACAATGAGATGGCACACTGACAGGCAATGGCAAGGCACGTTTGGCACCCAAAGCTTTACAAGCCGCACCAGCACGTTCTACCGCCTCTTTATTGCCGGCAATAACTACCTGACCCGGTGAGTTAAAGTTAACTGGCGAGACGACCTGGCCAAGTGCTGACTCTTCACAGGCTTTGGCGATGGATTCATTATCCAAACCAATAATAGCGTACATGGCACCGGTACCTTCAGGTACCGCTTCTTGCATCAGCTTGCCGCGTAATTCAACCAGACGAACCGCCTGTTTGAAGTCGAGCACGCCAGCGCATACCAGAGCGGAGTATTCACCCAAGCTATGGCCCGCCATCATCGTAGGCAGTTTACCGCCTTGATGTTGCCAAACACGCCAGATAGCAACAGATGCTGTCAATAAAGCCGGTTGCGTCTGCCATGTTTTATTCAATTCTTCAGCCGGGCCTTGTTGCACTAACTGCCACAGATCATAGCCCAGTACCGATGAGGCTTCACTGAAGGTCTCTTCAACTATCGGAAATTGTGCGGCCAAATCGGCCAGCATGCCAAGGGATTGAGATCCCTGGCCTGGAAATACCATTGCAAATTTCGACATTTTGCTTTCCTGTTAAACCAAAAAAGGTTCTGTTAAATCAGAAGCGAACCAGCGCTGAGCCCCAGGTAAAGCCGCCGCCAAATGCTTCCAGCAGCACTAACTGCCCACGTTGAATTCGCCCATCTCGTACTGCTTCGTCAAGTGCCGCAGGTACGGATGCCGCAGAGGTGTTGCCATGACGATCGAGTGTGACCACCACTTTATCCATCCCCATGCCTAATTTTTTGGCCGTTGCGCTAATAATACGCAGGTTAGCCTGATGCGGTACCAACCAATCCAGCGCTGAGCGATCCAGATTATTGGCCTGCAAAGTCTCGTCCACAATGTGGGCAAGTTCTGTTACTGCAACTTTAAAGACTTCATTACCCGCCATAGTGACATAGGCTGGCTGTTCTTGGTGTTGGCGATCTTGATACGGCAGTGCCAGCAATTCACCGTACTTACCATCTGCATGCAAATGAGTAGAGAGAATGCCCGGCTGCTCCGAGGCACCTAGTACCACGGCACCGGCACCATCGCCAAACAGAATAATCGTGCCACGGTCTTCAGGATTCAGCGCACGCGAAAGCATGTCGGAACCGATGACGATGGCATGTTTGACAGCACCACTTTTCACGTACTGATCAGCAACACTGAGTGCATAGGTAAAACCAGCACAAGCTGCGGCCAAATCGAAAGAGGCAGCATCTTTGATACCCAGCATTTGCTGCACCTGACAGGCCGAGCTCGGGAAAGCATGGCTTGAGGAGGTGGTAGCTATGATAATCAGCCCGATATCATTTTTATCAATACCGGACATCTCCAGCGCTTTTTCAGCTGCGTGGAAACCCATACTTGCGACTGTTTCATCCAGCCCGGCAATACGCCGCTCACGAATACCTGTCCGGGTGACAATCCACTCGTCCGATGTATCCACCATTTTTTCTAAATCAGCATTACTGCGCACTTGTACGGGCAGATAACTCCCCGTACCGAGAATCTTAGTATACATGTACGATCAGTCACTCTTGGGTAAAACCGCTTCAAGGCGCGCGGCAATCCGCTGTGGGACTTGCCGCTGCACCGCCTGCACAGCCTGTTCGATGGCAACGGCAAATGCGCGTTGATTCGCAGCGCCGTGGCTCTTGATTACGATGCCCCGTAATCCTAACAGACATGCGCCATTATACTGGTCGGGGTTCAAATGACCGAACCGCTTAGCTACACGTTTTTGCAGCCAACGGCCAATAAGTTTAAGCCACCATGACTGTTTTTTGCCGTCGCCCGATGATTTGAGCAGTGACAAGAACATTCTTATCACACCTTCCATGGTCTTTAGAGTGACGTTACCCACGAAGCCGTCACAAACCATCACATCAGTCTTGCCTGTCAGCAGATCATTGCCTTCCAGATAACCAATATAGTTGATAGTCGGTGTATTTTTTAATACTGCGGCGGCTTCGCGGATATTATCCAACCCCTTGGTTTCCTCTTCGCCAATATTGAGCAAAGCAACACGCGGGTTTGTTATGCCAACAACTTCTTCTGCCATCACCGAACCCATAACGGCAAATTGCACCAGCATCGTGCTATCGCATTCGACGTTAGCCCCTAAATCCAGTACCACAGTTTTGCTGCGTTGCTGATTGGGGATGACCGTCATCAATGCCGGGCGCTCTATTCCATCCAGTGGCTTAATCATCATCTTCGCCAACCCCATCAATGCCCCAGTATTACCTGCACTCACACAGGCTGCTGCGTCACCGTTTTTGACAAGCTCTAATGCAATACGCATAGAGGTACCACGGCTGGCACGAATCGCTTGTGAGGGTTTAGCATCGCTGGCAATAACATGCTCAGCGGGGATTACCTGTAACCTTTCCAGCAACAAAGGATCGGCATTAACAAGTAACGAAGTGATGGTGTCGGGGTTCCCGACCAGCAGGAGTTTTAGTTTTGGATTAGAGGCCAGTGCCTGCAATGAAGCAGGCACTGTGACGTGGGGACCGAAATCCCCACCCATTGCATCTAACGCTAGGGTTAGACAAGTCAAGGTATCGCCTTGCTAAAGAAGATTAGCAAGTACTACTCAGCCGATAACCTTGCGGCCGCGGTAGAAACCGTCGGCTGTGATGTGGTGACGCAGGTGAGTTTCACCGGAAGTTTTGTCCACAGACAGAGTGGCAGTGGTCAGCGCATCGTGTGAACGGCGCATGCCACGTTTGGAACGAGTGGGTTTGTTCTGTTGTACGGCCATTGACCTTACTCCTTAATTACTTTCTTTAAACTGGCTAATACGGCAAATGGATTAGGTTTCTCCGCCTCTTCAGGCAGTTTGCCAAATACCATGTCCGCCTCGGACACTTCACAGTGTTCAGAATCATGTACCGGAACGACAGGCAGTGAAAGAATAATTTCGTCTTCAATCATAGCCAGCAGATCAACTTCGCCAAATTCATCGACTTCGATCGGCTCGTACGCTTCCGGTAATGCTTCAGCCTGCTCATCATTGACGATCGGGCTAAAACAATACGTTGTATGAACATGGTGTGCAAACGTGTTACCACAGCGCTGACACATCAATGTTACATCGACGTCCGCATGACCTGTAATAACCGCCAGGCGCTGATTATCGATATTAAACGATAATGAGGCCACGACATCGCTGTCCACACTTACCACTGAGTCGGCTACTCGTGTAACCTGCTCAGGCGAATAGATACCTGCGTAATCTAAACGTTTCTGAGCGGTACGAACCGCATCAATGGTCAGGGGTAATTTTACCTTTTGCATAGGGCGCGCATATTAACTTTGTAACGACATAGAGTCAAAGAAAAAGGCCGTTTTACTGCACCTTTCACCAATATTCGCTTCCGAAGCGGCAGACAGTTTAAAATGCCTGATTAAATTACGCCACGGTTTATGGAAAATATTATGCCGCAATTAGTTCTAGCCTCAACATCATCATATCGCCGCGCATTGCTGGAGAAACTGCAATTACCCTTTATCACTGCTGCGCCGCAAACTGATGAAAGCCCATTGCAAGGCGAGAGCGCAAGCGCGCTGGTGCAACGGTTGGCACGCGCAAAGGCCCAAGCGCTGGCTGCTCATTACCCACAACACTTGATAATCGGTTCTGATCAAGCGTGTGTTATCAACGGCGCCATCGTCGGCAAGCCCCATAATCATGCCAATGCGGTCAAGCAGTTAGAACAAGCCAGCGGCCAATGTGTCACTTTTTATACCGGGCTGGCGCTGCTCAATACAGCAACCGGTAGTCATAATTGCCTTTGCGAAACATTTGATGTTTATTTCCGCAGATTAAATAGCGCAGAAATTGAGGGTTATTTAGTGCGGGAACAACCGTGGAATTGTGCAGGCAGTTTTAAAAGTGAAGGGTTGGGCATCACTTTATTTGACAAGCTATCGGGCCGTGATCCGAATACGCTCATCGGCCTGCCATTAATCGCCCTCACCCAAATGTTAATTGAGCAAGGGGTCAATCCCTTACTTTAAAATGCGGATAGCTTTTAAAATACGGATAGCGTTAAAACGGCTTGCCGCATTTTAAATCGCGGCTTTCTTGCGTAATACCGCCAGACAATGGCGCAATTGATTATCCAAAGGAGCTTCAATGCGCATGGTTTCACCGGTATTCGGATGTTCAAAACGTAGAGCTGCGGCATGCAGGAATAAGCGATGTAACCCTGTCCCCTGCAATTGGCTATCAAATTCACGGTCACCATAACGATCATCAAAAGCGATCGGGTGGCCGGCATGCAGTGTGTGCACGCGAATCTGATGTGTACGACCCGTTATCGGGCTGGCTTTAACCAATGTTGCATGCTCAAAACGCTCTTCTATTTTAAAACGCGTCTCAGATGGCTTGCCTTCACTACTGACTTTCACCATACGCTCGCCACTTTGCATAATATTTTTCAGCAAAGGCGCCTGAACAGCTTTGCAATGGGATTGCCATTGCCCGCGCACCAAAGCCAAATAATCTTTTTGCATCCCTTTCAAGCGCAGTTGCTCATGTAAAGAGCGTAAAGCCGAGCGTTTTTTGGCTACCAACAAAACACCTGAGGTATCGCGGTCAAGGCGGTGAACCAATTCCAGGAAACGCGCTTCAGGGCGAAGTGCACGTAATGCTTCAATCACCCCGAAACTTAAACCGCTACCGCCGTGGACAGCCGTACCGGAAGGTTTGTTTAACACTAAGAGATAATCATCTTCAAATAGAATGCAATCAGCCAGGGCAGCCACTTTATCAAGTTTAGCTGATACCTGAATCTCTTCGCGCTCGGCGACACGTACCGGTGGTACACGGACCACATCACCGTCAGCCAGTTTATATTCTGGCTTAATGCGCCCTTTATTAACGCGGACCTCACCTTTGCGCACGATGCGATAGATCATACTCTTTGGCACACCTTTCAATTTCGTGAGCAAAAAGTTATCGATCCGCTGACCCGCTTCGTCGGCAGAAATGGTGATTAATTGTACTACTGGATTATTCGTTTTCATGGGGCGCGATTCTAATTACACCGAGGAATTAGCGCCACCCCTTTTTCTGTGCTTAACTGTCAATCTGGCTATTTAAAGATAACGTTTGCGCGCATTTATTGTTTAATAAGACAACGATAGCCGCCAACACTGTGAATACAGTAAAAGAATCTTTACGTAGACAGGTAAAGTCATCTTGCTATATCAGTGTCAGCAATGGAATAATGTGGTTAATTCTGCGTTGATTCTCGTTAGACCAAGAGACTTGTGGAATAATAAACTTTGCCTGATCACACAAAAACGCAGCAATGGCGTAAGACGTAATGTGAAATCAAGCAATTAGCGGGCTGCGGGTTGCAGCTTGGTCGGCAAGTGGGTCAGGCTCTGTTGTCTTATATTCAGAAGCTACCCTTTATATAAAAAGCGCTGTTTTTCAGAAAGAAACGCAGGCTTACCGAAATAATGCGCCCCTATGCAGGCGACAACCGTGAGGTTGACGGCTTTGCTAGAAGACTCGGGGTCATCGGTTTACCCGACCATAGAGGTTATTTTGCCCGCAGTTCTAACGCCAATGTAAAAAAAACGAGTAAGTTAAAGATGAAAAGAATGTTGATTAACGCAACTCAGCAAGAAGAGTTGCGTGTTGCCCTTGTAGATGGACAGCGGCTGTATGATTTGGATATTGAAAGCCCAGGTCATGAACAGAAAAAAGCGAATATTTACAAAGGTAAAATCACCCGAATCGAACCCAGTCTGGAAGCCGCTTTTGTTGATTACGGCGCTGAACGACATGGTTTCCTCCCATTAAAAGAAATTTCTCGCGAATATTTCCCTAGTAATTATTCCTCTCATGGCCGCCCAAACATCAAAGATGTGCTGCGCGAAGGCCAGGAAGTTATTGTTCAGGTTGATAAAGAAGAACGCGGTAATAAAGGTGCCGCACTCACGACTTTCATCAGCCTGGCAGGTAGTTATTTAGTTCTGATGCCTAATAACCCACGTGCTGGTGGTATTTCTCGCCGTATCGAAGGTGATGACCGCACTGAACTGAAAGAAGCCCTATCCTCCCTGCAGTTGCCTGATGGCATGGGTCTGATTGTTCGTACAGCGGGTGTTGGTAAATCTGCTGATGCGCTGCAATGGGACTTATCATTCCGTCTGAAGCACTGGGATGCGATTAAAAAAGCCGCTGAAGGCCGCCCTGCGCCGTTCCTGATCCATCAGGAAAGTAACGTCATTGTTCGTGCTTTCCGTGATTATCTGCGCCCGGACATCGGCGAAATCCTGATCGACAACCCTAAAGTTCTCGAACTGGCTAAAGAGCATATCGCAGCACTTGGCCGCCCGGATTTCAGCAGCAAAATCAAATTGTATAGTGGCGAAATCCCATTATTCAGTCACTACCAGATTGAGTCACAGATTGAATCTGCGTTCCAACGCGAAGTGCGTCTGCCTTCCGGTGGTTCTATCGTTATTGATACCACCGAAGCCCTGACAGCGATTGATATCAACTCCGCACGTGCTACCCGTGGTGGTGATATCGAAGAAACGGCATTCAATACCAACCTTGAAGCCGCCGATGAAATTGCCCGTCAGTTGCGCCTACGTGACTTAGGTGGCCTGATTGTCATCGACTTTATCGATATGACACCGGTACGCCACCAACGTGAAGTAGAAAACCGCTTACGTGATGCCGTTCGTCAAGACCGTGCGCGTATCCAGATTGGCCGTATCTCTCGCTTCGGTTTACTGGAAATGTCCCGCCAGCGCCTCAGCCCATCACTCGGTGAGTCAAGCCACCATGTGTGCCCACGCTGTAGCGGTACCGGTACCGTTCGTGACAACGAATCGCTGTCACTTTCTATTCTGCGTTTGATTGAAGAAGAAGCGCTGAAAGAGAATACCCATGAAGTTCACGCTATTGTGCCGGTACAAATTGCATCGTATCTGCTGAACGAAAAGCGTGAATCTGTTAATGCCATCGAAAAACGCCAGGGTGGTGTGCGGGCAGTGATCGTACCAAACGATCAGATGCAAACGCCGCATTATTCTGTACTTCGCGTGCGCAAAGGCGAAGAAGTCCCTTCTCTCAGCTATTTGCTGCCACAGCTGCATGAAGCTGAAATGGCACAACCGTTGGAAGAAGCGACCATCGAACGTAAACGCCCAGAGCAACCGGCGCTGGCGACGTTCTCTCTGCCAACAGAAGTGCCACCAGAGTCAGCCCCTGCTGCTGCGAATGTTAAACCAACAGCCGCACCACAGGCTGCAACAGCTGCGGTGGCAGAACAACCTGGTTTCCTTAGCCGCCTGTTCAGTGGGCTGAAAGGTCTCTTCGGGGGTTCAACAGAAACTGAAGTGAAACCGGTTGAAGTTGAGAAAACTGAAACCAACGAAAACCGTCGTAATGATCGCCGTAATCCTCGCCGCCAGAATAATGGCCGCAAAGACCGTGGTGACCGCACGCCGCGCGAAGGTCGTGATAACAGTAGTCGCGACAACAATGCCCGTGATAATAACACTCGTGATAACGGCAACCGTGACAATGCTAACCGCGATAATAGCAATCGCGAAGGCCGTGACGATCAGCGCCGCAATAATAGACGCCCGGCGCAACAAGCAACGGCACCACAGGCACAGACTGAAGTTGTTGAAGCAGATAAAGCACAGCGTGAAGAACAGCCAGCGCGTCGCGGTGATCGCCAACGTCGTCGTCCACAAGATGATAAACGCCAGGTATCACAAGACGTTAAAGCTAAAGTTGATGCGGATATCGTCACAGCTGTAGTCGAAGAAGCACAACCTGAGCAAGAAGAACGCCAACAGGTGATGCAGCGCCGTCAACGTCGCCAATTGAATCAGAAAGTCCGTATTCAATCCGCGAATGATGAGCTGAATGTTCTGGAAAGTTCTGTTAGCGAGCCAGTTTCCCACATTGCTGCGCCAGTAGTGCAGGAAGAAGTGAAATTGCTGCCGCCAGCAAGCTCTCAGGCCGATGATGAAGCATCGAACGATCGTAATGGCAACAATGAAAATGGTATGCCACGTCGCTCTCGCCGCTCACCTCGCCACCTGCGTGTCAGTGGTCAACGTCGTCGCCGCTATCGTGATGAGCGCTACCCAACTCAGTCAGCTATGCCGCTGGCGGGTGCTTTCGCCTCACCAGAAATGGCATCAGGTAAAGTGTGGGTGCGTTATCCAGTAGCTCAACCGTTTGAACCCGTCTTTGTGGAAAATCCGGTTGAAGAACCACAGCCAGTTGAGTACGTGCAGGAAGTTACTGCTGTAGTAGAACAAGTCGCTGTTGTTGCCGCACCTGTTGTCGTTGCTGCGCCTGTCGTTGCTGCCGTAACTGAAACTGTCGTGCCGACTCCAGCCCCACAACATAAGCCAGGTGGTTCTTCGTCATCCGCTGCTGCCGTACCGGGCCGTGCGCCGGTTGTTGTGGAAACAGCAATAGTAGAAACGGTAACTGTAGCGCCAATCGTTGAAACCCGTGCGATTGAAGAACCTACTCAGGTAACTGACATTGCACCAGCAGCAGAAACTGTGGTTGAAACGACAATCGAACCCGTCGCTGTCGTGGAAGAAGCCGTAACCCAAGAGCCTGTTGTTGAAGAAACAGCAGCTGTAGTTGAAGATGCGACAGTCGCTGAAGAAGCTGTAGTTGAAGAAGCTGTAGTTGAAGAAGCTGTAGTTGAAGAAGTGACAGTTGAAGAAGTGACAGTTGAAGAAGCGGTGGTTGAAGCACCAATCGTGACGGAAACAGTGGTTGAAGATACTGTGGCAGAAGAAGCTACGGTAACTGAATCACCAACCGACACAGCTCCTGTTGCCGTTGCACCGCAGCAGCCAGTTGTTGCTCATCCTGAAGGTGTGTTATTCAAGCACTATGCTTCAGCGCCAATGACCAAAGCACCAGCACCTGATTACGAACCAGCATCGCCAAGCCAAGGCCATTGGGAACGTCCAGCCTTTGATTTTGCAGGTAAAGGTTCTGCGGGTGGTCATGCGGCAGCAACTAAAGCAACAGCACCAGCAACAAAGCCACAATCGGTTGAATAGTAGCAATATCGTTCGGCCCTAATAGTGTAAAACCCGCCATTTGGCGGGTTTTTTATTGAGCAAAGATTGTCACGCGATTTGCTTCACTTTCTTTATCTCAAGGCTTTCCAACTTGCCTTCAATAGCTTTGACAAACGCTTTGAAGTGTTCGGTTTTATTATGTTTTTCTAATGCATCCTCAGATGCCCAGCGCTCAAAAAACACAAAAGAGCCTTTTTGGTCGCTTTCAGCATGGAGATCATATTGCAGATTCCCCTTCTCTTCACGACTCGGTTCGATAACCTGATGAACTGCGGCGGTAACCTCAGCAATAAACTCAGGTTTCGCCACTAAACTGGCAATAACGCGAACTTCCATAGTTATTCTCCCATCTGTACATTTAACTAGCGTATTTGACGATAAATCAATCGCTCACCAACTTGGGCAATTTTTTCGAAACCTCTCTATAAGAGCCCCTTTTTGCATTGTTTTCAACTTAGCCGTAACAATCAGATGCATCTGGAGCACTTTCCGCTTATCCTTAGACCCCGCCGGAAACAGCACAAAAACCCCGATATCTCATCATGACTGCGGAGCTCGTTGAATGACTGCACAACCCCAAACCCTGAAAATTCGCCGCCCCGATGACTGGCATATTCATTTACGTGATGACGAAATGCTCAGTACCGTGCTGCCCTATACTTCCGAGGTGTTTGCTCGGGCTATTGTCATGCCAAACCTGACACCCCCGATAACCACAGTTACCAGTGCCATTGCCTATCGGGAACGTATTTTGGCGGCAATTCCTGCGGGCCATAAATTCACACCGCTAATGACGTGCTACCTGACCAATACTCTGGACGTCAATGAACTGACTCTCGGTTTTGAACAAGGCGTGTTTACCGCCGCTAAGCTTTATCCGGCCAATGCCACCACCAACTCAACCCATGGGGTTTCTGATATTCCAGCAATTTATCCGCTGTTTGAACAGATGCAGAAGATAGGCATGCCGTTACTGATCCACGGGGAAGTCACTGACGCGGCTGTGGACATTTTTGATCGTGAAGCTCGCTTTATTGACCAAATCCTGGAACCGATACGCCGTCAATTCCCAGAGCTGAAAATTGTCTTTGAGCATATCACCACCAAAGACGCAGCCGATTATGTGCTGGCAGGCAATCGTTTCCTTGGTGCGACCATCACCCCTCAGCATTTGATGTTCAATCGTAATCACATGTTGGTTGGTGGAATTCGCCCTCACCTGTTCTGTTTGCCGATTCTAAAGCGCAGTACTCATCAAGAAGCCCTGCGTCAAGCGGTTGCCAGTGGCTCTGAGCGCTTCTTCCTCGGAACTGACTCAGCACCGCATGCCAAACATCGTAAAGAGTCATCATGTGGCTGTGCAGGTGTGTTCAATGCCCCGTCAGCACTTCCAGCGTATGCCTCTGTGTTTGAAGAGATGAACGCACTGCAACATTTTGAAGCATTCTGCTCTTTGAACGGCCCACGTTTCTATGGTCTGCCCGTTAACGAAGATTTTGTTGAATTGGTTCGGGTTCCTTTCCAACAACCAGAAGAAATCTCACTTGGAAACGAATCTATTATTCCTTTCCTTGCCGGCCAGACCATCAACTGGTCAGTTAAAGCTTGATAACTATGGCGGTAGAGCGCGCTTTTCTCTACTGCCTCAAATTTTTTTATCCGCCAGTTGCAACCCGAATTTTTATACTGTATAAATAACCAGCATGAATATTCGGAGGGCTAAATATGCGTGTTGAAGTCAGTATTGATAAAAAAAATCAGTTACCCGCAGGTGCTATCGAAGCACTCACCAATGAATTGAGTAAACGACTGAATACTAAATTCCCGGATACCACTACCGCAGTACAAGTGCGTTATGCTGGGGCCAATAATCTTTCTGTTTTAGGTGGTGCCAAAACTGATAAAGATCTCATCTCTGAAATATTACAAGAAATATGGGAAAGTGCAGATGATTGGTTCGATGCCGAATAAATCACAATAAAAAATATGTTGTATATCCTAAATGATTTAAGTTGCGGGAAGGCGGCAAGCGAGAAAATTCCGATGAGCTTACTGTGTCGTAAGTGATTCGGGTTATTGAGCGTAGCCAAAACACATGCAGCTTTAAGTATGACGGGTATAGGTAAATGCTGTTTTGCCGGGGAATCGCTCCTCGGCTTTTTTCATTTTAATCTTCGCTTAATTAATCATCAGAAAATAAATAATTTGTAAAGATCTGTTGATAATCTCCACATTCACCAGCGCTTGCGTATACTAAAAAAGTTCACTTAGTATTGAGTCGCATTGATCCTCGTTAGTCACTCCAGTTAGTAACTACTATATAAGGGGTCTTTATGGACAGAAATGATGAAGTTATCCAGACTCACCCGCTCGTAGGTTGGGATATCAGCACTGTAGATGCATATGACGCGATGATGATACGTCTTCATTACCTGTCTTCCATGGATCAACCGCCTGAAGATGCGCTGGTTGATAGAACACTCTGGCTGACGACTGATGTTGCACGCCAATTAATAAATATCTTAGAAGCAGGCATTGCTAAAATTGAGTCATCAGAATACCAAGATCTTGACCGTCGTAAGCATTAATTATCACCTACAATTAATGTCTCAACGCGCATAAAAAGGCATCAGTGAATATCACTTGATGCCTTTTTATTAACCGTTCCCACCATAATATCGCTAACATCCCTTTTGCTCTCCCTGACCCCGTGCTATTACTATCGTTTTAATTTTTATCGCGACTTGCCGCCTTTCATTTAAATCATTCTGTTTATTATCAGGATAAAACTGCATTACAAATCGAACAGTGTTAAATAAGGCTAGCGATGATATTCACCAAGGTGAAAAATATGGATTATGATTTGATTGTCATTGGTAGTGGCTCCGTCGGTTCCGCCGCAGGTTACTACGCCTCACAAGCTGGTTTAAAAGTGCTGATGATTGACAGTGCAATGCCACCTCACCAGTCAGGTAGCCACCACGGCGATACCAGAATCATTCGCCATGCATACGGTGAAGGCGAGAAATATGTTCCATTAGTATTACGCGCACAAGCACTGTGGGATCAACTCTCCGCTCAGACTGGTGAAAAATTGTTTCAGGCCAGTGGTGTACTCAATTTGGGACCTGATGATTCGACTTTCCTGAAAAATACACAGCTCAGCGCGCAACAATATAATTTACCAGTCGATATTTTAAATGCAGCGCAGGTTCGTGAGAAATGGCCGGTATTTACTGTGCCGGATAATTATATTGGTGTGTTCGAACCACAATCGGGTTATCTGCGCTCAGAACTGGCGATAAAAACACTGATCAAAGCCGTCACTGAGGCGGGTTGCGGTATTTTATTTAACTGCCCGGTTACCGCGATTGAACCCTTGGATAATGGGGTTGATGTCGTGACTATTGATGGTACCTACAGCGCCAGGAAAGTGGTGGTCACCGCCGGAACCTGGGTGAAAGAGTTACTACCGCAATTACCCATAACAGCCATACGCAAAGTCTTCTCCTGGCACCATGCCGATGGTCGCTACAGTGAAGGGAATCATTTCCCGGCATTTACCGTAGAGACTCCGGATAACATTCATTACTACGGTTTTCCCTCACAAAATGATGAACTGAAATTGGGTAAACATAATGGTGGTCAACCGATAGAATCAGCCGCACAGCGTAAGCCGTTTGGTGCTTATGCTGAAGATGGTACCGAAGTATTTGGCTTTTTGCGTCATTTCTTACCTGGCGTGGGTGTTTGCCTACATGGCGCAGCATGCAGTTATGATATGAGCCCTGATGAAGATTTCATCATCGACACCTTGCCGGATAACCCCCATATTATGGTGGTGACTGGCTTAAGTGGTCATGGATTTAAGTTTGCCACTGCACTGGGTGAAGTCGCCGCACTCTTTGCGCAAGATAAAACGTCACCTATTGATATTTCTGCCTTTTCACTGGCGCGATTTACTCATTCTTAGGCCACGAATGACAATTCGCTGATTAAATTGTTGCCAATACTCATTTGCTTTTAAGATGAGTTATTGGCAATTTATTTGCATTTCTTATATTTCAATCTCAGTACAAAACACTCTTAATTTTATTATTAGCGGGAGGTTTATTCGTTAAATCCGTCAAGAAACATCGCAAATCCCGAATTGACGCCGTAGTCATCAGAGGATTACCTTACCCTTGTATGCAGCCAGGTATGGTTGCAGTTAGACAAGGATGTATGTCATATGAAGATATTAATTATTGATGAATGTTTTTATACCCGCTCAGGGGTAAATACTTATTTAAATAACTCAACATCGCTTAAATTAAGAGATGTACCTACAGTTGAACAAGCAACATCAACTATCCAGGATTTTAATCCTGAGATAATAATTGTTAATCTTACCCAATATTGTCGTTTTGGTGGTCATTGTCCATTATTAGAACATTTTATACGTTGTTGTGATCAGGCAAAAGTTTATATTTATCTGGATGCAGCCTATCCATTTAGTGAAACACCAATCCCTCTGACTGGCTCTGTTTCTATTCTGGCTAAAAAGCATTTGCCTGAACTGCTTCAAAGCTTATCCCGTATTTCACACGATGCAGGCAAGTCACATCTGTCATGCCCCGCATCACTGTTCAGCCCACAAGAACATAAAGTCATGTGCTATTGGATGACAGAAATGCCCAACTATCGTATCGCTAAAAAATTGAATATCAGCGATAGCACAGTTTACTCACATAAACGCCATATTACTGAGAAAATAAAAGTCAGGAATCGCTTGGAGCTGTGTTTTATTTACAACGTATTCAAATATCTCTACTAGAAATTAGTCTATATTTAGAAAAACATCTCCAAGTAGTGATTAATACCGAGCCGAGCCAATATTTATATAAGTTTAAATCACGAGTAATGTAGCCGGAACAATATAATGCAAAACAGCCTGCTGTTAGCCAGTATCGGTTACATTCTAATTAAATTATTTTATATACCCCCACGCTCCAATTTTCATCTTTTACGCACATATCTGTAGATAAATCATTTCTTTTGATTATTTCAAAACACACTAATTTAACTTCCAGATTATTGTTTATCCAATTAAAAACACCTATAATGCGCGATGATTTTAGCCGCAGGCAGTCAGTATGTTAAATAAATTGCTTTCAATAGTTATCAATAATGTGCGGGAGCATCTAATACTCTATATCTGTTTGTGGTTGATATTGTTGGCGCTGGATATTTATTTCTTTTTCTATTAGTTTACTGTCCGAACCATTCCCCTGACATTGAGTGGGCCAGCTGGTATAGAAATCACCTGCTGGCCTCAGATTTTCAAATCAAGATATTGGCTTCTCCGCCTCAGTTTTGGCAGGCTTGCCATCACTCAGTAACACTGCAAACTTATAACCAGCAGGCGTTAATTCTAGTGCGATTTTGGCAATAATGGTTAACGGCACTGAGAGCAACATACCTATTGGCCCCAATAGCCATCCCCAGAAAATTAATGATAAGAATACCACCAGCGTTGATAACCCCAAGCCGCGCCCCATCATGCGCGGGTCAATAATATTACCGCCAATCAGGTTGATGAGTATATAACCCCCCGTTACGGCAAATGCGTCGGCAAATCCGTTAAATAGCAAAGCCTGAATAATAGGTGGGATGGCGGCTAATACTGACCCGATATTAGGAATGTAATTGAGAACAAAAGCTAATAACCCCCATAAGAATGCAAATCTGACCCCCATCGCGGCCAAAAATAACCAAATAACAATCCCCGTCGCGATACTAATAATGGTCTTAATCACCAGATAATGTGTCACACCATTCAGTGCGCGGCGTAAAATGGCGTTTCCTTGCTCAGGGTTATCAAACATCAATTGCATTTTATAAGGCAAGCGCTCGACTTCAAACAACATGAAGACGACTGTCATTAATAGCAAGAAGGTGCTGGCCATTGCTCCAGAAAGGTGGCTAAGCAGACGGGTAATAAAGTTCATCGCCATGCTGGGATCGACATGCTTCATGATGTCATCCACCGAGAATTCGATATTAAAGCGCATAGCAAATTCTTGCAGATCGCGCATTTTTTCCAGCATCATCCCACGATATTGCGGTAATGAACGGGCAAATTCATTTAATGAAGAACCTAAGCGGCTAAACAGTAATGCCATCAGTAAAACAATAATGGTTACCAGTAAAACGATAGCCAGTGTGCGGGGGATCTTTATTTTTTCGAGTAATTTCACCAACGGGTTTAAAACAATGGCGAGAAATATTGCCAGTAAAAAGGGAACCACAATAGGCGACGCCGCCTTGATCCCAGCCATAATCACGACCAACATTGCCAGCATCGCAACTAAGCGCAACCCTTGGCCACTTACCACAGGTTTTGTCATTATCAATCCTTGTATTGGAACCGCCACGGCTCAAAATGGCAAAAAAAAGACGTTATCGGATAAAATAACCGACAACGCCTTATTTTAATAGCACCAGATATTACTTATCTCAGACTGCTGACAAACCTCGACAACCCAATATTGCAAGGTGAGGACTGGCAGAAGAGTAAAGCGTCCGCGCCAGGGAGGGCGCGGCTCGAGCCTACAAGGATGCTTGTTTTAACAAAAGAAGTACGGCGTCTTTACGATCTGCCTGTTTTCACCACTACGGGCACTTTGTCATTAACCTCAGATATTACTTATCTATGCCCTTTTCCGGTATGGGAATATGCATCGTTGTTTGCAGTAACCCCTTAGACTTATTAAATATCTTAATGCCGTTTTCACGTCCTGCCCGGCGAGCGCGTTGCTCTTCTTGAGGTAGCTTCAGCTCTTCCTGACAAATCGGGCTACAGCAACCTTCAAATTTTGCAGCACAGGCGGGGCACTGAATAAATAGCAAGTGGCAGCCATCATTCTTACAGTTAGTATGTGTGTCGCTTGGTGTGCCACACTGATGGCAATGCGCAATAACATCATCCGAGATCCGCTCACCCATCCGCTCATCAAAAACAAAGTTTTTACCTATAAATTTAAGTGGCAAACCTTGTTCTTTTGCTTTGCGGGCATATTCGATAATCCCGCCTTCGACGTGATAGACGTTTTTAAAACCATTATGCAACATATAGGCGCTGGCTTTCTCACAGCGAATCCCACCGGTGCAATACATAACAATATTCTTCTCTTTGTCATGTTGTAGCATATCAACTGCCATCGGTAATTGTTCGCGGAAAGTATCCGAAGGAACTTCTATCGCATTTTCGAAATGGCCTACTTCGTATTCATAATGATTACGCATATCGACGAACAAGGTATCAGGGTCATCAATCATCTGATTAACCTGATCGGCCTTCAGATAATGCCCAACGTTACTGGGATCGAAACTATCATCATCGATGCCGTCAGCCACAATACGCTCGCGGACTTTCATACGCAGCACCCAAAATGACTTGCCGTCATCTTCATGCGCGACATTCAGCCGTACCTGATCCAACGCAGGATGTGCGGCAAACAGCGCCACTTTAAATTCATCATAACGGTTGGCAGGCACGCTAATTTGGGCGTTGATACCCTCTTTGGCCACATAAACCCGGCCGAAAACGCCGAGCTTAATAAATTGGCTATAGAGGTTATCGCGGAAGGCTTTCGCATCTTCCAATATGAAGTATTTATAAAAAGAAACTGTGGTGCGCGGTTCGGTTTCAGCCAACATGCGCGCTTTAAGTTCCTCATTAGAAATTCGGTTATGTAACACTGGCATGGTGTACTTTCCTGTCTTTCAGAGAGGTTACTGATAAATATTTAATTACTGCTCAATGGGTTACGTAAGTCATTCGACTGCTAACCACGGTAAATCATCGCGCAATAGAACTGATATTTTGGCACCGGTCACCCCGTGCGGCGCATATAATACCTGAAACACCAACAGGGCACATCTCTAGCGACAATCTCGATCAGTAAAAGCGGAGAGAACGACGCCGGTGAGTAAAGCAACTCCAGCGGTAATCAGTAACGTTTTGCTCTGCCAATCGGCACCGAAATAACCCAATATGCCCCCGACGACCAATAATCCCGCACTGAGTTTTGCAGCTGTCATCGACGGCTCTCCGATAAGAATGAATAACACCACGTAAGTGATTAACTAATAAATACACCAACACTATCATAACGCAGAAATAAAAAATCCCTCTGCAAGTGAGAGGGATTTATTTATCCTTGGGTTAAAATTGTCTTGTATTAGCTTATTCGTTGCAATTTAGCCGGTAGCCCCTGCCGGACTGCCGAGCCACTCACCCAATCGAGCCAGGTGTTGGGGACTTCTCTGGTGGGGTCGGTAAAACCGAGATCGTTCAAATTGGTTCCCTGGCCGATTCGTGGGTCTGACGCCATCACAACGCCATCCAGTGTGTGAGCTCTGGTACCCATTTCGCGATGACCATAACCATGTTCAATGGCAACAACACCAGGCATAACGCCATCCAATAGACTGACTTGCACCTCCATCTGCCCTCCCGGGGTCATTAACCGCACAATATCACCATGCTGAATACCATTGCGCTGCGCATCTTGTGGGTTGATCGCCACCAAATTGGTGGATTTGACCGCACGTAGGCGCTCAATCATCGCCGTTGAGCTGCTCATCAGGTGGGATTTAAATGACATCAAACGTAATGGCCAGTCGGTTACCGGATAATGCTGGAACACATCCGAGCCGTCCGCCAGGCGCGGCGGATACCAGGTCGGGCAGCCGCTGTAGCGCTCACCGGTAATGGCATGGTGATGTTTCGCCACATTTTCATTCCAGATTTGCAGTGGTTTTTTCCATTGTGGCCCAGTGGCGTCACCGTTCCAGCTTTTCTCATACGGCGCAAACCGCCCACCACGCGCCAGCAAATAAGCCACACGCCGCTGCTCGTCTTGGTACAAACTGCGCTGAAGTGCAGGCCATAGACGATCGACGCCGGTTAAGCGCAATTCGTCATCAACGGCCGCTGGCAGCGGCTTTTCGCCACCATAGGCAATATTGGCTGCCGCGCGTAAGTAATAATCTTCCGCGCGATCCAGCGACAAGCTATTCCCCTCGCTATCCTGCATGGCATTAGCCCCAAATCCCGGCAACTTCATCGCCTTAGCAACAGCAATCAAGAAACTCTCCATTGCCACCGGTTCACCTTGTGCGGTGCGGGCGGTGCGTGACTCCACCACTGGCCAACGAGCGGTGCTGGCCTTCACTAGTACACCAGCCCACGGCGCACTGAATCCCCAACTCTCAAAATTATGCGTGTCCGGCACGATATAATCTGCCAACGCGGTGGTTTCATTCATAAAAGCATCGATAGCGATGAATAAGGGTAACTGACGGGGGTCTTGCAACCGCTCTTCAATCAGATTGCGTAGGCCCGCCACCCCATACAGCGGGTTGGTCATATGGCTTATCCAGGCTTTCAGCCGATAGGGGTAACCCGCCAGTGCTGGGGCTAATTGTTCGGTTAACTGCCCGCCAACAAACGGATACCACGGGCCACGGGCCGGATAACCTGATTGCCCTTGTTGGATTTTCTGCTGATATTCTTCTGACTTTTCATAAGGCTGTTTACTGCGCGATAGCGGTAGCCCCTTTGGCTTAACCATGCCGACAAAGGTGGCTAACTGGTAACGTGGCCCATCGGCAAAACCATCAAACTTGCCACCGCCGACCGACACACCGCCTTTAAGGTTGAGATTACCAATCATGGCATTCAACATCATGACTGCCCAGGTGGTGTAAAACCCGTTGCCCCCCATCATGCCGCCATGTGAAATCACCGCAGCCTGACGCTGATAGGCAGTGAACTCGCGAGCTAAACCAATAATTGTCGCTTCCGGCACGCCGCATTGCTGGCTGTATTCGGCCAACGTAAAGCGCGCGGCAGCTTGTTGCAGGCATGTCATGCCCGATTGCACTTGTACCTTTTGACCATCATGTAAGGTGACGTCTTGGGTGACGAACAATTCGGCCTGTAACATCTGAGCGGCGGGTTGTAACGCTCCATCAATGGCTTGCGCTAATACCGGGTTTTCTTCTCCCTCAGCGACGGGTTCACCACTCAACATATTGGCGCGTAAAAACTGCCCCGCCAGCGGATGGGTTTCTGTGGTGATAACCAAATGACTGGCATTAGTCCAACTGCGCTCCCCGGCGGCTTGCATCGCCATTTCACCAGGAATGGCAAGATAAGTGTGGTTAAACCGCTGCTGTTCAATAATCCAGCGGATGATTCCCATCGCCAGTGCGGCGTCGGTTCCCGGCAGTACCGGAACCCAGCGGTTATGTTGATTGGCCAGTGTGGTGGTCAGCGGCAAAGCAGGAGCGACCACCACATAATTGAAATCGTCCCGTTGGCGGGCATTGGCTAACTGTCGCCCCTGACGTTTAAACGGGTTACCCGATTGCGCCGGTGAGGTTCCCAAAAACAGGGCGAAACGGACGTTATCCCAATCAGGCTTAACATGGGCATTTTTGTCCAAATCCCCCATCAACGCACCAGAACCGGCGCGGTAGGCCAGCCCACAATAGGCACCGTGGCTACCCAAGTTTTTGGTGCCAAATGCCTGATGAGCAAAGCGCTGAATAAAAGCATCTCGCCCATCATCACCGGCATTGGTTACCAGCAATTGGTTAGCTTTCGGGCCTAAAGAGGGCTGCTTAGCATCAATGGGTGTATCCAAATCACGGATAGCACGCAGCCCCTCAACCGGCCCCTCGCCAAATAAATCGCCACCCTCGGTCACCTCAGCGACTAATTGTTCAAAACTGATACGCTGCCATTTACCACTACCGCGCGGCCCCACTCGCTTCATCGGTTCCGTGATGCGGTAAGGGCTATCGACGCCTTCCAACAGGGTTGCCCCGCGGGCACAAGCGGTCGAGCGCCCTGTCATGCCCTGCTCACCGCCAAGACGTTGCAGCGCTTCGCCTACCGGTAATTGATAAGGGAAGTGGTGGTCATGAGATAAGGGGTGGTAAGGGTTACCAGCGATGCGCAGGATCTTGTTCTGCTGGGTATCGACCCGCACCCGTAAGCCGCATAGCGTCCAACAGCCAAAGCATTGTGTCATGGACACAGCCTGCTGAGGATTGGCCTGCCACTGTGGCCCAACTCGTCCTTCTGTTGGCAAAGCATTACCACTGATGGGATCAAGTGTCAGTTTGCCCGCACTGCCATCCACCAATCCAGCCAGTGTTTTGCGCGCGACCGCATGGTAGCTGGCACCAAACGCCACTACGCCACCCAAGGCTAAGCTGCCCTTTAACCATTGACGCCGTGTAGACTTAGCCATGATGTATTTCCCCTTCCACTCGGTTTGCACCTGTTACTTTTTGTTCAAGCCATTTGACACCTTCGCGGATAGCAATGATTGCTGCGACCCATAATCCAAAGGTACCAATAATTGCCAGCAATCCTTCGCTACCCAATGGCAAGGTGTAGGGGTTAGCTAACACATTGTATTTAGGCAAGGTTTGCGTTTGCATCAGTAGCAACCAGCGCACTGACCAACACAGTGTCAGTGCGATCAATGCCTGAGTTACTATCACGGGAGTGGATAATGTTTTTCTGCCATTGAATAGAGCCAATCCGAATAACAGCAACCACAGCGCTACCGGAAATAACGCGATGAATGGCGACTGAACAGCCCAATAGCGCAGGGCTTGGGCGGAAAGGTTATCGCCGCTTGCCCATAGCAGCGTAACTAATGCCAGCGCCCCTAAACTGATCAGTTGCCAGCGCGCCAGCGGGCGTTGATATCGCGGTTCACGCCATAGCCATAGCGCCAACAAAGAGGGAATGGCCTGACAGGCAGTCAGGAAAATAAACAGCGGTAACCACCCGCTAAACCACAGCGGCTGGGCGCGTAATATCGATACCTCTCGCCCGGTGTAAAGCAAAATGCTGATAGCGGAAAGCCCACAAAGTAGTGCCAACCCGGCCAGCAGCCGTGGTAAGGGTTTGGCCTTTAACCGGCTATAAATCAGCGCCAGAAAATAGCCCATCACCAACAGGCTAAACAGCGGCAAGAAGATGGAGCCCCATGACATCCACGACCACGGGGTGAAATACGCATAAAAATGCCAAACGCGGGCCGGTTGATGAAGATCCGCATTTAGCGCCAGAGGGGCAACCACGACGGCGGTCACCGCCAGCATCAGTGCCGCGAACTCCCATTGACTTTGCTGCGCAGACAACTTCCCTTGACGGGCGCAGATGCGCTGCCCGCCCGCAAACAGCACCGCGCCGCACGCCAGTCCGATAAAGAAGAAATATTGCACGGCCCAGGGTAGCCAGGCGATATCCTGTGGGCGAGCCAGAATTTCACGAATCATCGTTTCATGGATCATGCATGAACCTCCTGCCAGAGCGCTGGTTGGCCTGGTAATGGCTGGGTAAACACCTCGTTTAATCCGAGGTAAAACACCTGTGGATGGGTACCTTGCTCCGGCTTCAATACTTTGATGTCAGCGGCATGCTCCAATAGCATTTTGCGCAATGTGCTGTTGCCATCACGCAAGTCACCAATAATCCGCGCGCCACCGACACAGGACTCCACGCAGGCTGGCAATAACCCGGCATCAAGGCGGTGAACACAGAAAGTACATTTATCTGCCGTTTGAGTGCTGTGATTGATAAACCGCGCTTCATAAGGGCAAGCCTGCACACAATAGGCGCAACCTACGCAGCGGGTATTATCAATCACCACAATGCCGTCTTGCCGCTGATAAGTGGCTTGTACCGGGCAGACCGGCACACAAGGCGGGTTATCACAGTGATTACACAAGCGAGGCAGTAATACGTTAGTGACACTTTCTGCCCCCGATAGCGCAATCTGATACTGATTAACGGTGGTGCGGAACTGGCCTTGCGGCAGTTGGTTTTCAATGGCGCAACTGACGGTGCATGCCTGGCAACCAATGCAGCGGCGTAAATCAATCAACATGGCATAGCGCCGTTTGATATCACCTTGTTTACGTACTGGCTCCATCTGCCAGCCCGCATCAGCTAATGGCACCAGTGCGGCTCCGGCGGTTAACACCCCCAGACGCTGTAGAAATGCTCTCTTCCCTTGATCCATTTTTTCTCACCCTCTTCTTGATACAGGGATTGTAGAAATCGACGAACAGAAGCCCTATTGTGGTTTTCCACATTCCCTTTAGGGACTTGATCCAGGACAATTGCACCCTGCGACGGGGATCATAAAAAAGGAACATGCATGTATTTCAGAGTGCTGGTGGTAATGCTGTTTGGCTGTATTTCTGCCGCCCACGCCCATGATTGGACGATTGGCGTGCTGGCACTGCGCGGCGATGCTCAGGCACAAGCACATTGGCAACCGTTGGTCGATAATTTGAATCAGCAACTGCCGGAGCAGCATTTTCAGTTATTACCGCTGGACTTACATGCGATGAAAAACGCCGTGGCGCAGAATCGAATTGATTTTCTGCTCACTAATCCGGCGCAATATGTGCAGATTGATAGCCACTTTCCGCTGCGCTGGTTAGTGTCTTTGCGCTCAAGTCATGAGCCAGATGGCACCAGTCGCAATGTGATTGGCAGTGTCATTTTGGTGCGGGCTGACAGTGATATCCACTCACCACTGGGGCTGACAGGCAAACGTGTCGGCGCGGTGTCACCTGAGGCTTTTGGCGGTTACTTATTGGGATACAAAGCATTACGCGATGCAGGGTTACAACCTGAACAGGATTTCAAGCTGAATTTTTCTGGCTTTCCGGTTGATGCGCTAATTTATCTGCTGCGTGATCGCGCCATTTCTGCGGCTATTGTCCCCACTTGTTTGCTGGAAGATATGCAAGCTGAAGGGTTGGTGCATGCCCGCGATTTTCGGCCATTACTGGCAAAACAAGCCACTATCCCCTGCCTAACCAGTACCGAGTTGTACCCAAACTGGTCATTTGCCGCGCTATCACATGTGCCAGATCAGTTAGCCGATAATGTAACGCGAATTTTGCTCAACCCCGCTGACAGCAAGGCGCCGCAGTGGGGTGCACCCTCCTCAACCAGTCAGGTTGAAACCCTGTTGCGCTCGGTCAATCAGCACCCGCAACAGCCCTATTTTTGGCAACAAATTCTCGATTGGGCACAGCAGCACCGGCTGTTGATTGCTGCCATTGCGCTGATTCTGCTGCTGCTCGGCGCTAATCATATTTGGGTCGCTTTTCTGGTGCGCCGCCGCAGTCGCCAGCTTGAACAACTACACCAGCAACTCAGAATCAAGGAAGGCGCATTAGAACAGGCCCAACGGCTGAGTATTCTGGGCGAAATGGCATCAGGCTTTGCTCACGAACTGAACCAACCGCTTTCTGCTATTCAACATTATGCCGACGGCTGCGCTATTCGCCTGCAACGAGAACAAGCGGATCATCCGTTATTACCCATTCTCGGGCAGATCAGTCAGCAGGCTCAACGCGGGGCCGATACCATTGCTAACTTGCGCTTGTGGGCAGGGAAATCCCCCACATCTGGAAGGGCGACCGTCAACCAGCCGCTGCCAGAACTGCTGTTGCATCTGTGGCAATTATTGGGAGCGGAGCAACATCAACCACCTTGCCAGCTACATACCGATATTGACCCACAGATTGCGCTACATTTACCGCCAACGTTACTGGATCAGGTGTTATGCAACCTGATAACCAATAGTTTGCAAGCGGGTGCGTGTCAGTTATGGTTTAGTGCTCATCAGCAAGCCAACGCGGTGACACTGACATTGCAAGATGACGCCGGAGGATTGACCTCAGAGCAACTCAGCCAGCCTTTTGCCCCTTTCCGAACCAGCAAAAGTGAAGGCCTCGGCCTGGGCCTGGTCATTTGCCAGCGACTAATAAACAGCCAGGGCGGAACTCTGACATTACGCAATCAGGTTGCCGCCAATGGCCATATGGGGCTGCATGTCATCGTGACGTTGCCACTTAACCCAAGCAAGGAGCTTAGTTTTGTCACTGATTCACTTGGTTGATGACGATATTGCCGTCACTGATGCCTGCCGTTTTTTACTGGAAAGCCTCGGCTACAAAGTGAAAGTGTGGCATGAGGGCGACCGTTTTCTGGCACAAGCTGATTTATATCAGCCCGGCGTAGTATTGCTCGATATTCGCATGCCATTGCTTGATGGCACTGAGGTTTATGCCCGGATGCGCCAGTTAAACAGTACGCTGGCGGTGATATTTCTCACCGCGCACGGCGAAGTGCCACAAGCGGTTGAACAAATGAAATTAGGAGCCGTCGATTTCCTGCAAAAACCGGTCGCAACGGCACCGTTAATCGCGGCATTACAACAAGGTTTTGTACAATCAGAACAGCTTGTCACCCGCCGACAGGTACAACTGCGTTATGCCTCACTGACCCCACGGGAGCAGATGATCGCCCAATGGGTAATGCAAGGTTTGATTAATCGTGATATCGCGGATAGAGCCTGTGTCTCCGTTCGCACTGTCGAAGTCCATCGCGCCAAAGTGATGGAAAAAATGGCCGTCAATAGCCTGGCCGAATTAGTCTGCTTATTAAATCCGATAAAATAGCCGAATCGACCTTGGTCACATAATAATCAAACAGATATTTTTTATGCTGAAAACTTCAACAAAAAGGCATAAAAATGGTTTTTTGGTGCGGTCTTTTTTCCTGTAAGCCCCTAAAAATGCCACAATAGTCTACCTTAAAACGACAGATAAGCAGGTTGGTACAGGGCCTATTGAGGTTCTTTTATGAACTCTAGTGCACCATCAATAGCAAATAGTTAACTGTCCGAACGAATGACAAGGACGATGAAAACAGATATGCAAGCTCCTTCTTTTAATCGCTCACTATTGCACCCTCGTTATTGGCTGACCTGGCTCGGTCTCGGTATTCTCTACCTGCTGGTGCTACTCCCTTACCCGGTGATTTATACTATGGGCACCTCCCTTGGCCGCTTTTCCATGCGATTTCTTAAACGACGCAAGCGCATTACGCAGCGCAATCTGGAACTGTGTTTCCCGGATATGCCCAAAAGTGAACGAGACGAACTGCTGCTAAAGAATTTTGAATCCGTCGGTATGGGGTTATTTGAAACCGGGATGGCGTGGTTTTGGCCTAATTGGCGCATTGAACGTTGGTGCAGTGTTAGCGGGCTGGAACATATCCAAAAAGCGCGCGATGAAGGTAAAGGGGTGTTGTTAATAGGTTTGCATTTCCTGACACTGGAACTGGGTGCGCGTATTTTTGGTATTTACAATCCAGGGATTGGTGTCTATCGGCCACATGATAATAAAGCGATGGATTGGATGCAGACTTGGGGCCGGATGCGCTCCAACAAAGCCATGCTGGATCGCAAAGATCTCAAAGGGATGATCCGCAGCCTTAAACAGGGTGAGATTATCTGGTATGCACCAGACCATGATTACGGCCCACGCAGCAGTGTGTTTGTGCCGCTGTTTGCCGTTGATCAAGCCGCCACCACCACCGGGACTTATCTGCTGGTGCGCATGGGTAAACCGGCCATTATTCCTTTCACCCCGCGCCGACTACCGGATGGGAAAGGCTATCAGCTGCTTTTACAGCCAGCGGTGGATAACTTCCCACTGGATAATGAAGTCGAAGCTGCGGCATTTATGAATAAAGTGGTCGAGAAAGAGATTGAGCGCGCGACGGATCAATACATGTGGCTCCACCGGCGTTTTAAAACCCGGCCAGAGGGCGCACCTTCGCTATATGAGTAACTAGCTTAGATCAAAATAATATAACCAATGATAATGAGAATTAGTTTACATCAGTTTTTTTGATACAATCTGTCAGTATTATCCAATAGAAATATAGTACTAGTCTGACGATACTGAATTAATTTCTCTGAGTTATTTTCTGGTTATCTCTTTTCTTGATAAGGATATATATGCTGGCAACTCTCAATCTCTGGTTCACACGGCTTACGGATCACCCGAACGGCGGCAAACTGTTATTGCGCCTAACGTTCGGTGTTTTAATGTTATTTCATGGTGTGGCAAAAATTCAGCACGGCACCAGTTGGATAGCTGCGTCTTTACAGGAACAGGGCATTCCCGGTTTTGTCGCTTATGGTGTTTACATTGGCGAGATTGTGACCCCTATTCTGATTATTCTTGGCCTGTTTACCCGCCCTGCCGCATTTGTTTATGCGATTAACCTGCTGGTTGCAGTATTGATGGTGGGTACCGGTAAGTTTTTCACCCTGACCCAAGTGGGTGCATGGGGTTTGGAAAACGAAGCGATGTATTTCCTCGGCGGCGTTGCTATCATGTTGCTGGGTAGCGGTCGTTATTCCGTCACCAAAAATGAAGCTTATCGCTGATAACCAACATCACTCTGCTGATGTGATAAAAAAGCCGCTGCGCCGCTGGTGCAGTAGCTTTTTATTCCATTATTACCAAATAGAATAAGCATATCCCCGCATTTCAAACCCGCTTTCCATTTTAATAAAAACTAACATTCATCTCATTGATGTGAATGCTCTATAAGCGCATACTTATCAAGCTAACTGTTTTATTCTTGTGCTTTGTTGCCCCTTTCAAACGCCCCTATCGACGAATAAAGAGACGCAAAGCGATCAGCTTGTTGAGAAGCAATCCCTTGCTTAATCGGTAATTTATGACTTCGGCACCACAATCTGTTAACTGGAAAAGAAACCTGTTTGTCACCTGGTTAGGTTGTTTTTTAACCGGCTCGGCATTTAGTTTGATCATGCCATTCTTGCCACTGTATGTGGAGGAATTAGGGGTGAGCGGCCACCAGTCATTAAACATGTGGTCGGGTCTGGTGTTCAGTATTACATTCCTGTTTTCAGCCATTGCCGCCCCTTTCTGGGGTAGCCTTGCCGACCGTAAAGGCCGGAAGATTATGCTACTGCGATCAGCGCTCGGCATGGGGATTGTGATGGTGCTGATGGGGATGGCGCAAAATATTTGGCAGTTTTTGGCTCTACGCGCCCTGCTGGGGTTGTTGGGCGGATTTATTCCTAATGCCAATGCGCTGATTGCCACCCAAGTACCGCGCAATAAAAGTGGCTGGGCACTGGGTACACTCTCGACAGGCGGAGTCAGCGGCGCATTAATCGGGCCACTGATTGGTGGGTTGCTGGCAGATAATTATGGATTACGGCCGGTGTTCTTTATTACCGCTGGGGTGTTATTCGCCTGCTTTGTCATGACCTGGTTTTATGTCAGGGAGCAGTTTGCTCCGGTGTTGAAAAAAGACATGCTCAATGGACGACAGGTATTTAACTCACTGAAAAACCCTAAGTTAATCCTTAGTCTGTTTGTCACCACCATGATCATTCAGATTGCAACCGGTTCGATTGCGCCCATCTTGACACTGTATGTACGTGAACTGGCCGGTGACATTCATAATCTGGCCTTTGTCAGTGGCATGATTGCCTCAGTACCCGGTGTAGCTGCATTGATAAGTGCACCTCGATTAGGCAAGCTGGGGGATAGAATCGGGCCAGAGCGCATTTTGATCGCCATGCTGGCATTATCTGTGCTGATTCTTATCCCGATGGCCTTTGTTCAAACCCCGCTGCAACTGGGTATTTTGCGCTTTTTATTAGGTGCAACAGATGGTGCATTGTTGCCTGCAGTGCAAACTTTGCTGATTTATAACTGTACCAATCAGGTCGCGGGCCGAATTTTCAGTTATAACCAATCATTCCGTGATGTGGGTAATGTCAGTGGCCCATTACTCGGTGCGGCGGTATCTGCCAGCTACGGTTTCCGGGCGGTATTCTGTGTCACAGCGGTAGTCGTGCTATTTAATGCCCTTTACTCTTACTGGTGTTTGCAACGCCAACCTTTAAAGGCGCAGCAACGCGCCCCCCAACAGCGGCATGATAGTTAATACACCCTCCCCTATTTTTCTTGATAAAAGCGCCCATTGTTGAGCGATTTTTCAGCATGAACGTCCGAACTACACACATAATAACAGCGGAAACAACCATCAAATTCGGTTTAAACTGATTGATAATTGTAATGCATGTCGACTTTTCATCTAAAAATACGATATAACCCCCGGTGGAAATTAAAAAATGACGTTATTATTGCGTTAAATTCTACTGTAACGCGTGTTAACTCAAACCACTGACTACAGTGCAAAGAGATGACACTCGATGACGGGTTTATTCGCTCATTTTAAGGCGATTCTATGGGAAGACTTTATGCAAACCTCTACTAACACCCCTGGCGGTCGTACGTTCTTTGGGCATCCTTATCCGCTCAGTGGACTATTTCTTTCCGAGATGTGGGAGCGTTTCTCGTTCTACGGCATCCGTCCTCTCTTAATTCTTTTTATGGCTGCCACCGTTTTTGATGGTGGTATGGGCCTGCCGCGCGAACAAGCTTCAGCTATCGTCGGGATTTTTGCCGGGAGTATGTATCTGGCAGCGTTACCCGGCGGCTGGTTAGCGGATAACTGGCTGGGCCAACAGCGCGCAGTTTGGTACGGTTCGATTCTGATTGCATTGGGACATCTGTCCATTGCCCTCTCAGCCTTCTTCGGCAATGACCTGTTCTTTATCGGTTTGGTGTTTATTGTTCTGGGTACCGGTCTATTCAAAACCTGTATCTCGGTTATGGTCGGCACCCTCTATAAACCGGGTGATGCCCGTCGCGACGGTGGTTTTTCACTGTTCTATATGGGTATCAATATGGGGTCGTTTATCGCACCGCTGCTCTCTGGCTGGTTGCTGCGTACCCACGGCTGGCATTGGGGCTTTGGTATTGGCGGGATTGGGATGCTGGTGGCATTACTTATCTTCCGTGGTTTTGCCATACCGGCCATGAAGCGCTATGACGCAGAAGTGGGTCTGGATTCAAGCTGGAATAAACCGACCAACCAGCGTCAGGGGGTGGGCAAATGGGTTACCGCCATTATGGCTGTGGTGGTAGTGATTATTGCGCTTATTTCTCAGGGCGTTATCCCCATTAATCCGGTGATGATTGCCAGCTTGCTGGTGTATGTTATTGCCGCCTCCGTAACACTCTATTTTGTCTATCTGTTCGCTTTTGCCAAAATGAGCCGTAAAGATCGCGCCCGTTTATTGGTGTGTTTCATCCTGTTAGTCTCTGCGGCCTTCTTCTGGTCTGCCTTTGAACAGAAACCAACCTCATTTAACCTGTTTGCCAACGACTATACCGACCGTATGGTGATGGGTTTTGAAATCCCGACAGTCTGGTTCCAGTCAATTAATGCGCTGTTTATCATTCTATTAGCACCGGTATTCAGTTGGGCGTGGCCAGCACTGGCGAAGAAAAAGATTCAACCCAGCAGTATCACTAAATTCGTGATTGGTATTTTATGTGCTGCGGCAGGTTTTGCCGTGATGATGTACGCCGCACAACATGTTCTCAGCAGCGGTGGCGCGGGTGTTTCACCATTGTGGTTGGTGATGAGTATTCTGCTGCTGACATTAGGCGAATTGTGCCTTAGCCCTATCGGGCTGGCGACGATGACCTTACTGGCACCCGACAGAATGCGCGGTCAAGTGATGGGGCTGTGGTTCTGCGCCAGTTCACTGGGCAATCTGGCTGCGGGCTTGATTGGGGGTCATGTTAAAGCGGATCAACTTGATATGCTGCCAACCCTGTTTGCTCGTTGCTCCATTGCTTTGGTTATCTGTGCAGCGGTATTGATATTGCTTATCGTGCCTATTCGCCGGTTGATGAACAACACTCAGGGCCAGCAAACCGCCTGATAACCAAGACTTAATCTGTCGCATTTCTTGAACCGCCCCAGTGGCGGGTTGAGATTAATGACAAAGTGCCCGTATCGGTGAAAACAGGCAGATCGTAAAGACGCCGTAAATACCTCCCTGTAGGCTCGAGCCGCGCCATCCCTGGCGCGGACGCTTTACTCTTCTGCCTGTTCTCCCCTTGCAAGATCGAGTCGTTGGGTTTTGTCTGCAATCAACCCGCCCCAGTGGCAGGTTTTTTCATTAACGATACAATCTGAACTTACACAACCCACTCACGTTGCTGTAGCACCACTCGATAACCATCGATATCTTCAAAGGTTTTGCCGCTCACATCCCAATACGGGTTATAAGACGCCACCTGACAAAAACCCGCAGCACACATTTGCTGACACTGACTGTGCCATTGCTTCTCGTCTGGCAGATAAAATACTAATAGGTTATCCGACGTCGGCGCCCGCCCTACCTGAACACCACGATGATGAGTGAACTCCAGATGGTACGCGTGATGTGGGTGTCCCAAAATGACACCGTCAAATCCCTGATGATCGGCAAAACTGCCTAGTTCAGAAAAACCCAAACCTCGGCAATACATCTCACTGATTAATTTAATGTTATCAGTAGGCCTGGCAACACGCATCACTGAGGTTGATGGCAAAACGGATGAGTCAAACGATTTGGCGGGTTGAGATGGCATACAGAAGTCACCTATTGTTATTCATAGGGGCCGTGATGAGCGTCAATCGGCAGCATAAAGGTATCAACAATCATTGATAATGGGACATCGATAACCGTGACATATTTCCATGGCCCTGCGCGCATATCCCATTGCACACCGGGGTAATATTGGTGTCCATGCCCCTGCCCCGGCACGATGCGGCTGATAATACTGCCGCAGCCGGATAACAACATAATCCCGGCCCCGAGGATGATAATGCGCATCAAGGAATGCCAGCGGTGGATCAAGGTAGACATGGATTCAATCGGCTCTTCATATTCACAGAAAATTTCATATTCACAGAAAAAATGGGCCATCACTGAGCCCATTTTTCTATTTTGACCTACCCGCTATTTCGCGGCGGGGAGAGCCTTCAGATTATGCGCCAGTTGGCGATAATGGCCGTTCCAAATTGGGTACTGTTCCGGCTGCTGCCAAACTTGCTGGTGCAAACGTGAAATCATGACCGGGTCGCTCAGCAATTCTAAGCGCTGCAATTTGGCCAATTTCTCCGGCCCTACCTCAAGCGCTTCTGCCACCCGCTCGGTACGATATTGTTCGATAATCGCACGAGTGTGATGACGAGCCGTTGCCATCGCGCTAACTAACGCGTTATAGGATGGGTTCATCACCGCATGGAAGAAACCGTCGCTGAGCGCTCGCTGATGGTTAAGTTTCAGATACTCTTCCGTCGCGACCAATTCCCGTGGCGGATTATATTCCTCAGGGATCAGGAATAATTTCGCCCGTTTGCTAGCCAATCCCAAGGTACGGCGGCTGGACAGAACCGAGACCACCGGAGACAAGATCAGCGAGAAAACGATCGGCGATAACCACCACAAGAAACGCAGATCCAGCCAGGCCACACCACTGGCCCAAACCACACCTAGCATCAACTGTGGCCCGTGGCGCACCATAGCTTCACTCCACGGCGTAGCATCATCATCGCGTTGTGGTGAATTCCACTGCACTGACCAGCCGAGGAAGGCACTCACTACAAACACCGTGTGGAAAAGCATTCGAACCGGTGCCAGTAATACGGAGAACAGCATTTCCGCCAGCATTGACAGCAACAGACGAATCGGCCCACCGTACTCTTTCGACCCTTTGGCCCAGATAAGAATGATACTGAGTAACTTAGGCAAAAACAGTAATACCAACGTGGTGGAGAACAGACCAATCGCCAATTCCGGTCGCCACTGAGGCCATACCGGGAACAGCTGACGCGGTTGCAGGAAATACTGCGGCTCCATCAGGGTATGCACTGCTTGCAGCGCAGTACATAACACCAGGAACATAAACCACAACGGCGCTGATAAGTAGGACATAACGCCGGTAAGGAACACCGCCCGATGCACCGGATGCATACCCTTAACCAGGAACAACCTAAAGTTCATCAGGTTGCCGTGACACCAGCGGCGATCGCGTTTTAACTCATCAAGCAGGTTAGGTGGCAATTCTTCATAACTGCCCGGCAGATCATAGGCAATCCACACCCCCCATCCGGCACGGCGCATTAATGCCGCTTCGACAAAGTCATGAGAGAGTATAGCACCAGCGAATGAGCCTTCACCTGGCAACGGTGCCAGTGCACAGTGCTCAATAAATGGTTTCACCCTGATAATGGCGTTATGGCCCCAATAATGGGACTCGCCCAGCTGCCAATAATGCAAACCGGCAGTGAACAGTGGGCCATAAACACGGGTAGCAAATTGCTGGATTCGGGCATACAGCGTATCCATGCCTGATGCTTTCGGTGCAGACTGAATGATCCCGGCATTCGGATTGGCTTCCATCAGCCGCACCAGCCCGGTCAAACACCCACCACTCATCACGCTGTCAGCATCCAGAATCACCATATAGCTATACTGGCTGCCCCAACGGCGGCAAAAGTCATCAATATTACCACTTTTGCGTTTTACCCGACGGCGACGGCGGCGATAGAAAATACGGCCATGCCCATCAACATCACGACACAATTCCAGCCAGGCTTTTTGCTCCGCCACACAGATATCAGGGTCATAACTGTCGCTCAGCACATAAATATCAAAGTGCTCAAGCTGCCCAGTGGCCGCCACCGACTCATAAGTCGCGCGCAAACCAGCAAACACCCGCTCCACGTCCTCATTACAAATAGGCATAATCAGCGCCGTCCGATGTGCCGGATTTAACGCTTCATCCCCTTTGATAGTGGAAGAAATACTGTATTTATCTTTACCAATCAGTAATTGCAGGAACCCCATCAGCGCGGTCCAGAAGCCAGCGGAGACCCAACAAAACAGCACAGCGAACAAAATGAGAATGCCGGTTTGCAGTAAGTAAGGCAGCAACTGCATGACCGAAACCTGCCAGTTTTGCTGCCAGATGGCGAAAGGATCGATCAATGCCCAGCCCTGATAAGGCAGAATGGTCTTCATATAGCTGGTCGCAATGGCGGTTTGCAACACAATCAGTATCAGCAAGATATAGCGGCGCAGAGAACCGACGCTACGCCATTTTTTCTCGGCAAGAGCCTGTTCATGTGTTTGTGCACGTGAAACAGGGCTGCGGCCCAGTAATGAATCCCAAAAACGCCCAACTGGATTGGTACGCCAGGCCTGCGGAGCCATGCTGGTGCGCTTGATCGGTGGCGTGGCATGAATAACCGTGCGCCCTTCGTCGTCTTTCGCCAAAAGCTTGCCATCATCCAACGCATCAGGCCATGCCGCTTGCAAACGGGCATTGACCGAAGCCAATGCACTGTCTTGCTCACTGAATTTCACACTGTCAGCAGTGCCAACAGCTAATTGTTGATGAACCCGAGGTATCGCATCAGGTGTGCTGGTCAGCAGCACATCCTCGGGTAAAGCATCGCGCAACGCCCCCTGCTGCTGCGCAGTCAGGGGCAAGTTGGCAATATAATCCTGTACAGGAGATTGATTTGACTTATTCATTGGCAGGTAGCTGATAGCTCCAGGTTTCAGTCAGGGTTTTATCGCCGTTAACCAGCGCAGCGCGCATTTCTATTGGTTTCTTGGCATCCTTAACTTTTAGCCGCAGTGTCAAACGCCAGCCTTTGGTCACTGGATTGTAACGAACACTGTTTTCAATCAACTCACCGTTGTCATCGATACTGACCTGTGAAGCCAGTGGCGCATTTTCATCGAGTGATTTCAGCACTGGACCAACAAAATCAACCAAGAAAGCGACACTACCGTCTGGCTCACGGATCAGATTCGACTGTTTCACATCACCGGTTGAACGCAGAGTTTGTTTTACATAAGCCACATCTGGTGAATGTAATTTCTCTTCATCACGGGTGAAATGCAGGCGGTAATTCAGATCAAGCGAAGTTTTGGCATCCGGCAGGACATCCGGAGTCCAGAAAGCCACGATATTATCGTTGGTTTCATCTGCCGTCGGAATTTCCACCAGCTCAACTTTACCTTTACCCCAATCGCCGCGTGGTTCAACCCAGGCACTTGGCCGTAAATCGTAACGGTCGTCTAAATCCTCATATTGAGAGAATTCACGGCCACGTTGCAGCAAACCAAACCCTTTCGGATTTTCAATAGTATAAGTGCTGACTGACAAGTGTTTAGGATTGTTCAGTGGTCGCCAAATCCATTCACCATTACCAGCATGAATAGAAAGGCCGTTGGAATCATGCAACGCTGGGCGATAGTTCAGCACCGCAGATGGCTGGCTTGGGCCAAACAGGAACATACTGGTTAATGGTGCAATCCCCAGTTTCTCGACTTTGTCGCGCAGGAAAACTTTCGCCTGCACATCAATAGTAGTGTCACGCCCCGGATAGATAATGAATTTATAAGCGCCAGTTGCACGCGGGGAATCCAGCAATGCATAGATAACTAAATGTTTATCATTAGGCTTTGGTCGCTCAATCCAGAACTCGCGAAAACGTGGGAACTCCTCACCGGAGGCCAATGCTGTATCAATTGCCAGCCCGCGCGCAGAAAGACCATAAACCTGGCCCTTACCAATCACACGAAAATAACTGGCCCCCAACATGCTGACGATTTCGTCTTTTTTATCCGCTTTGTTAATGGGATATAGCACTTTGAAACCAGCAAAACCCAAATTCTTCACTGACTCAGGATCATGCTTGACCGAGCCAAAGTTGAAATAGTCTGGGCTATAATTGATAGGCTTCACACTGGTGGCGGTGACTTCATTGATTTGCACCGGTGTGTCGAAATACATGCCTTGGTGATAAAATTCTAATTTAAATGGCGTGTCCAGTTTGTTCCAATACGATTTATCATGGTTAAACTGAATCTGCTGATAGTCGGCAAACTTCATTTCACGAAATTGCGATGGAAGATTGCTTTTCGGCGCTTCGAAACTTTTACCCGCCAGGGCTTGTGCCTGCTTAGCCACATCATCTAACGAAAAAGCCATGGCCTGAGAAGTGAATAATGACAGCAAGAGAGTAACCCCCAGCCATCTAACGCTGATCGCGCGTGACCCTTTTGACATTCTATTGACGTTCGACAAAATATTAACTCCCACATCTCCCCCTAAATCACAACAGCCAAATTATTGACGGTTTATCCAGCAGGTCAAGCAGATAAATCCCGGTTATTGTTTAACCCGAAGTTACACTGCCAGCTCATTGTTTAAACCAGTGGCTAAGCCACAAGCCAGACTAAAATACGCTATGGAAAATCATTAACCCTTATAGTAGTGTTTCTCGTCACACTGATCCATTGATAACGTATATAGTTACCAATGAATAATTACGATAATAAAACATTCTGGGAAAAAATCGGATGCGTTATTCTAATTCCGATAACAACTAGCGAATATGTATGAAAAAAAACACTAACCAACGGGAGTACTTTTTAGACGCCATCCGCGCCTATTTGATGTTACTCGGCATTCCTTTTCATCTTTCTCTTATATACTCCAGCAATCATTGGGCGGTGAATAGCAGCCACTCTTCATTGGTATTTACCCTATTGAATGATTTCATCCATGCTTTTCGCATGCAGGTATTCTTTGTTATTTCCGGTTATTTTTCGTTCATGTTGTATCAGCGCTATGAACGCCAGCGCTGGCTCCAGGTCCGCATGGAGCGTGTGGTTATTCCGCTCATTACCGCTATCCCCCTCATTACTTTGCCGCAGTTCTTCTTACTAAAGAATTACACCAATAAATTACAAGATTGGAATTCATTTACAATTTATCAAAAAATAAATATTGCTATTTGGGAAGTTGTTTCTCACTTATGGTTTTTGTTAACACTCGCATTACTAACAGGACTCTGTTTTTATCTGTTCCAGAAAATGAAGAATAAACAACACTCGGTTCCTGGTTTGATAAAAAGAATGAATAACATAGGAAAAATCTCACTATTATTGTTTGTATTCATATTCATCTATTCTGTAATACGCAGAATAATATTCCTTCTTAACCCTGAAATACTTTTTAATAGTGTTTTCAATTTCTTTGTTATGGAGACGGTTTTTTATCTGCCATTCTTTCTTCTGGGTGCTTATAGTTTTATCTATCCGCCACTCAAACAGGTTTTTCTCACATTCTCACCGGGAGCATTAATCGCCTCGATACTGCTGTTTGGCGCTTACTACTTAAACCAACATATTAATACTGCTGAATTTTTTTCCTTTGAATTGGATCTCATCATCAAAGCGTTAATCGGTGTGACCATGACTAACGTGGTCTATTCTCTTGGGCATCGCTTACTCAACTACCCTTCCGTGCGGGTGACTTACCTGGTCAACGCTTCTCTTTTCATCTATCTGGTGCATCATCCATTGACCTTAATTTATGGTGCCTTCGTGACACCGCAAATTGACAACAACGGGCTAGGTTTCATACTAGGAATGGCCTTTGTTTGCCTGATTTCGTTTATGTTGTATGAGGTACATCGCCGTATTCCTTTGCTGAAATTCTTGTTTTCTGGCAAGCCGCAGCAGCAAACGGCGTAATTAAAGTATTATGCAAAGGAATAATGTTATTGCTAATCGATTGATTCATCCGCATACCGTTTTGGTCATAAAACCGCTACACTGTCAGGCCATCATGTAGATGCGGGATGGCAAATGCTTCACTGTGCGCTCTGCTTTCAGAGCAACTATCCTGTTATACCCTAAGTAATTCGAGTTGCAGGAAGGCGGCAACTGAGTAAATCCCCAGGAGCTTACATAAGTAAGTGACTGGGGTGACCGAAGGCAGCCAACACACATGCAGCTTGAAGTATGACGGGTATATTCCTTATCAGGATTTGTTTCACTTGCAGTGACAACAAAAAGAGGAATTGTGATGAGTAAGCAAGAATCTATTGAGAATAATCCCCCATCTGAAACTACGCCAGTCACCGAGTTCAGCACTTTGTTGGCCTTGGTTAATCGCCTCTGCGGCGCACTGGATAGCGCGATCACCGGCAAAGATCGCAGTGTATTAGTCAATGAGCTTTCACAACTTTCTGTCGATAATCTTCCTGAACAGGAAAAAGCAGTGACCTTTGAAGCCCTGAAAAGAGCTTTGGCTGCACTAAAACGCGACTAGTTTTTCATCCAACGCTCACCCTTGATTCCCCGCTGGGCAATGAAAGGTGAGCGATCTGGCTATACCTCTCTATCCTCTCCAATTTATACCCAAAATAATTCGAGTTGCATGAAGGCGGCAAGGGAGAGAATCCCGATGAGCTTACTGTAGTAAGTGATTCGGGTGATTGAGCGTAGCCAACACACATGCGGCTTGAAGTATGACGGGTATACAGACCTATTTAACACATTGAATTAGGTCATATCTTCCCATTGCCCGCTCTAAATCTGTGTATAATATTTCGGCCTATCCGCTTTTTCACATCAGGAGATCTCCCACATTGGACGCCATCACTATTAACAGCCTTTTTTTGATTGGCGCAGTGCTGGTGGGAGCCAGTATTTTACTGAGCTCACTCTCTTCACGGTTGGGCATACCCATTTTGGTCATCTTTTTGGCCATTGGTATGTTGGCGGGCACCGACGGCATCGGTGGGATTGCCTTCGATAACTATCCTGTCGCGTATCTGGTCAGTAACCTGGCATTAGCCGTCATTCTGTTAGACGGCGGCATGCGTACCCGAGCATCTTCCTTTCGTGTCGCATTGTGGCCGGCCCTGTCGCTGGCAACCGTAGGTGTGTTGATTACTGCGGGCCTGACCGGTTTGGCCGCCGCCTGGCTATTTGATTTAGATATCATTCAAGGCTTATTGATTGGTGCGATTATAGGTTCAACCGATGCGGCAGCCGTTTTCTCACTGTTAGGTGGCAAAGGCCTCAACGAGCGAGTCAGTGCCACTCTGGAGATAGAATCAGGCAGTAACGACCCAATGGCCGTATTCTTGACCATTACCCTGATTTCTATGATTTCCGCCGGTGAATCCAGCCTGAGCTGGATGTTTTTGGTGCATCTGATTCAGCAATTTGGCTTGGGCATTATCATCGGATTGGGTGGCGGCGGCTTGCTGTTGTCACTTATCAACCGGATAGAATTACCCAGCGGTTTATATCCATTACTGGCAGTCAGTGGCGGGATTCTGGTGTTTTCACTCACCACCGCGATGAATGGCAGCGGGATTTTGGCGGTCTATCTCTGTGGCCTGATGCTCGGCAACCGCCCCATCCGCAACCGCGCGGGTATTTTACAGACCTTCGATGGGTTGGCGTGGCTCAGTCAAATTGGCATGTTCCTGGTATTGGGGTTATTGCTTAACCCAAGTGAGTTGTTGCCGATTGCCATTCCAGCATTAATTCTCTCATTGTGGATGATTCTATTCGCCCGACCACTGTCAGTATTTATCGGCTTACTGCCCTTCCCCAGTTTTAATCTGCGTGAGCGCATCTTTATTTCATGGGTCGGTTTACGCGGTGCCGTTCCGGTTATTCTGGCGGTATTCCCGATGATGGCCGGTATTCCCCATGCGAATTTATTCTTCAATGTCGCCTTTTTTGTCGTGCTGGTTTCGCTGCTATTACAAGGCACCAGTTTGTCATTTGCTGCGCGCAAAACAAAATTGGTGGTGCCGCCCGCGCTCGCTCCGGTGGCACGGATTGGTTTAGATATTGATAAAAATAACCAGTGGGAGCAGTTTATTTACCAGCTCAGCTCCGATAAGTGGTGTATCGGCGCAGCGTTGCGTGATTTAAAAATGCCGCAGGAAACGCGCATTGCGGCACTGTTTCGTGGCAAAGACTTATTACATCCCAACGGCAATACCCGCTTGAAAGAAGGCGATATTTTGTGCGTTATTGGTCAGGAGCATCACTTGCCCGCACTGGGAAAATTGTTTAGCCAGTCACCCAGCATCCAGTTGGATGAGCGCTTCTTTGGCGACTTTATTCTCGATGCAGATGCAAAGCTTGATGATATATCTCAGATTTATGGTCTTAATCTGGAACAGGGCGTCGATAAACAACAAACACTCGGCCAGTTCGTGCTCTATCTCTTTGGTGGTGAACCGGTTATTGGTGACCAGATTGAGTGGGATGGCCTGACGTGGACCATTGCCGAAATGGAATCTGACCGCGTGAGCCGGGTCGGGGTTAAAATAGTGACCGATAAAGCCTGATAATGGCAGTATTCATTATTACCCTATGGGTGTGCTAACCAACATTTATTAGCCCGGTTAGCACACCACTATTATTGCCGCGACACTATCTCATGCAGTCACAACAGCTAACTTCTGCCCTGCTTAATTCGGTTAACTAACACAATACCCACACATACCAACACCAGTGCAATAGCATATTTCCATTCCAAAATACTTTCATTCAGGAAAATAGCCGACAGCACCGCGCCAGAAACTGGGATAAGGAAATTGAATGGGGCCACCATGCCGACCCGATTATATTTAAGCAATAAACTCCAAAGCGCAAACGCTGCGGACGATAACAGCACCAGATAGGCCAGTAGTAATAAAGCCTGCCAGCCAAAATCACTCAAATATCCACCAAACAGATAACCACCCAGAGTTAAAACTAACCCACCAATAGCTAACTGATAGCCTGTCATTACCGTGGTATCCATAGTTTGTGAAATACGTTTACCATAAATACTGGCGGCAGAAAGGATGAATGCAGCCAACACAACACAGCCCTCACCCATCAGGGAAAAATTGAAGTCCATCAAGCCCGAGCCAAAATTTACCACCATGACCCCGGCAAACCCCAAGGCACATCCAATGATTTTATTGAAGGTCAGCCGGTCATTTTTATAAATATAATGCGCCAACAGGACACTAAAAAATGTGCCTGTCGCATTCATAATAGAACCTTTAACCCCAGTGGTGTATGCCAGGCCAATATAGAAAAAAACGTACTGCAAGGTTGTCTGTGTAAGCCCTAAAATAGCAATCTGCTTATATTGGCTCTTCTTAAGGCGACCAATAGCCTTACCGCTAGCGACAGCAAAAAGCAGTAATACCAAACCTGCCAATAAAAAACGATACCCGGCAAACACCATCTTGCTCGGAATATCATCAGCTGCAATATGAAACAGCGCATAACCATTTTTTATGGCCGGATAGGCGCTGCCCCACAACAGACAACAAAATGTTGCGACGAGAAAAACAAATTTTTTATTAGTAAAAAGTGGAGGACTGCGGTCCACATCAGCATCCTTTTCAGACAAAAAATGAAACACTGTTTCGTTATAACCATTTATTGTATAAAAATCTTGTCTAATGTCACTTTTCTCCTAAAAAGATCCCGACAATCCTGTTACCCCGCATCTATAGCTCATTATGAGCCAAAAATATTTAAATACGACACTCTGTTTGTAGAATAAACGTACTATAGCGAGAAAGTGAGTGCGCTATTACTACACTAGCTAAGTCTCGTTCAATGTTTGCACTCATAGATAGAGATCGTGTACGATGTTGTTTTAATTAAATAACTTTGGTTTTTATTATGTTAAAACTCTTTAACGTAAATTTTAATAATATGCCTGAAAGGAAGTTAGACGAGATCTTCTCACTTAGAAAAATAACATTTAAAGATCGACTGGACTGGAAAGTAACCTGTATTGATGGCAAAGAAAGCGACCAATATGATGATGAGAACACTAATTATATATTAGGAACAATAGACGATACTATTGTTTGCAGTGTTCGCTTTATTGACATGAAATATCCAACCATGATTACAGGGCCATTTGCTCCTTATTTTTCTGATGTGAGCTTACCTATTGATGGCTTTATTGAATCCAGCCGATTTTTTGTTGAAAAAGCATTAGCAAGAGATATGGTGGGTAATAACAGTTCCCTTAGTACTATACTGTTTCTTGCTATGGTGAATTACGCCAGGGATCGTGGGCATAAAGGGATACTCACAGTAGTCAGCCGAGGAATGTTTATACTACTGAAACGCTCGGGTTGGAATATTACGGTATTGAACCAAGGTGAATCAGAGAAAAATGAAGTTATTTATCTTTTACACCTGGGTATTGATAATGATAGCCAACAACAACTGATAAATAAAGTATTGAGAATACATCAAGTTGAGCCAACCACTCTTGGAACCTGGCCAATGGTCGTGCCTGGTATTGTTAAATAGGTTTAATTAGCTTCAACTCAATGCCAAGCCTTATTGCGTGCTTGGCATTTAAAACACCCAGCTTTCTAACAACATTGCCAATATGGAATTTAACTGTGCTTCTTTTTATTCCCAATATAATTGAGATCTCGGCATAAGTTTTACCAACACTGGCCCAGTATAGAATTTCATTTTCCCTCGGCGAGAATATGTCTCGCTCTATTTTTGGGTTTCGATTTTCATTCTTATCGCTATTGCTCTGGTAAAGACCTAACATCTTTTCATGTGTGAGAATGAGTAGCATTTGAATTTTTTCTTTGTTTATTTCAATGCTTTCATCAAAAGAGATACTATCGTCGCTTCCATTGGAGATATTTAACGTTGCCATATTATTACTATTATCATGGAGTACGAAAGTATAACCATTAACAATATTGTATTCTCGGGCCAACTTAAACACGGCGGAATCCGTCGATTTTTTATTGATAACGGAATTATCGTCCCAGGCAAAAGGGGCAACTTTATCTTTCGCCGTCAAAATAACCGGATCAATAAGATGATAACTGTTCTTTTTATATTTCCTTACCCAATCTAATGGATAATTAGAGATAATAGTGGGATGCAGAGGGGTTTTCTTATTCATGACTAAATAAGAATAACGAAGATCACCATAGGCCTTTATTCTGCGTTGAATATAGTTCTTTATATCTTCATTAATACTTTCGTTATCAAAATAGTCAATTATCATAATAGGCCAATTTTACTCTGTGTATAATGTAACAATACAATTTTATCGCATTGTTTTCAATAGAAAATGCGGTATAACATACCCTCACAAACATTTGTTATATGAAATTGATGCCCGATAAGAGAAAACCTAGACCAAAGTATAGTTTAGATAACTAGACCTAAGGCTAGCTATTATTATACCCCTATGTTAATTAAACTGTTTTTGCTTCGCAGAATTAGATTTTAATATAATAGAACTAGTATCTTAGCGCACTGCCGTTAAGAAAGTTAGTCTGAAAAGAATATATTTTCGCCAACACCAGGGCACTTCAGATTCACCAAGTACCAGTTTCACCCTGCCATCTGGATGCTTTTACATTCAGATGGCCATCAAATCAGATGTCATCCCCCTCCTCAATACATACTCTTTTTCTGAGAAAGATCATCTCTGATGATTTCATCGGCGCAGCCTGCTGTTTATCTGACCATCTTTCGTCTTAATGGACTCGCGTTGTCGGCCAAAGAGACTCATCGAACAAAAAAACCTAAAAAATATTCTTCAAACACATATAAACATTAAACATATTAATGTAATGTGAGTAAAGTTGACTTAAGTCATGTCAGTAACCTAAATAAATCGTATGATAAATAAACGGTTATAATGTTTCCCTGGTGTTGGCCGAATTGGCATCCCTTACCAAATGAGATTGGTAAGGGTTTTTTTTTGCCTATTATTTGGAGCACAACAGGGTTTATCTAAGATGACGGCTGCATCGCGCGCGCAAAAGTCATCGCGCGAATAATCACCGCACGATCAATATCGGGATTATCACTCTCAAGTAACTGTTGCCAAATCGCGATGGCTTGCGCGTAGCGTGCATGAGTAAAGTTATCATTGGCTTGCAACATCAACGCCGTATATTGCAAAGGATCTTTTGCCAGCGCTTGCTGCAACCAGTAGACCACATCATCAGTCATTTTCTGTCCTGACTGATAATAAAATAGCGTCGCTCGTGCAGCATCAAGTGCCGCGCTGACCCCTTGTAAGCGCTCTGTCTGCTGTAATGCCACCAGCGCGTCCTCAAACTCATTCCGATACAAATAGTGCTGTGCCAAACTAAACCATAGCTCGCCGTTATCTGGTGATTGGCGGATACGCTGCTGTAAAAGAAATAATGTCGGATCGCTGCTTTGTTTATCCACCACCGAGTTCAGACGTGCAGCTTCTTGTTGCCGTAAAGCCTCTTGTTGCACTGAGGAATAGTGACCCAATTGTTGATATCCCAAGAGGATAAGTATCGGAATCAAAAGGCTAAATCCCAACGGCCAACGCCAACTCAGGCGACCATATTGCCTCAGCCAAGGCCACCACATCCCTATTAGAATGACGAGTAATACTATCGCCAGCCCTATCGCTAAAATCATCAGTTGCCCCCTCCCGCACCAGAGGCTGAGCGCCGCCATATTCGCAATACCAGAGCGCCTAACAGGCAGAGTAGCAGCACGCCCGGCCCAAACCACAACACCCATGTTGCACTGCGCAGCGGGGGCCGATACAGCACAAAATCACCGTAGCGCTGGGTCATCAGAGCCATAATATCCTGAGAACTGCGCCCCGCCTCCACCAAGCGGTAAACTTCCAAACGCAAATCCTGCGCGATAGGTGAGGTCGACTCCAATAAGTTCTGATTCTGGCATTGAGGGCAACGTAACTCTTTTGCCAATGCCAGGGCCTGCTGCTGATTTTGCGGCGAACTAAAATGGTAGGTATCTACCAAATCGGCTAATACCCACGGTGAGAATAGCAGTGATAACGCCAGAAATATGGCTTTCATAGGCTGCCCACCTTAGACCACTGCGCCAGCAATGGCGCAAACTGTTGCTGCCATATCTCCTGCGTCATCTCACCCACATAGCGCTGGCGAATAACTCCATCAGCATCAATAAGCCAGGTTTCTGGGGTGCCATACACCCCCATCGCCAACGCTAACACCCCTTGCGGATCATAAAGGTTCTTTTGATATGGGTTGCTGTAACGGTGAAGTGTATTCAATGCTGCCTGACGATCGTCGCGGTAATTCAACCCGTAAAACTGCACTTGATTTAAGCTACTGGCAATCTGGCCTAATACTGCCAATTCTTGTTTGCAACTGGCACACCAACTGGCCCACACATTGATTACAGTCACTTTACCCAACAGTTGACTCCGCGTTATTTTTTCCGCTGGTTGCTGTAATTCAGATAAGGAAAACTCCGGGAATGGCAGATTTTTCTCTGCCAACTCAACATGATGTGGGTCACGATTTAAGCCACTATAAAGTACCAGTCCCAAAACAAAGGCCAGCATCGGAACACACAACCAAGGCCACCGTTGCTTCATTTATCCTCCGCAATATCACTGGCAGCTCTGCCTCTTCGCCACAGGGCCAACACGCCGCCGAACACCATTATCAACGCGCCGCCCCAAATCCAACTGACCATCGGCTTATGATATAAACGCACGCTATATTCACCAGAACCCAAACTATCACCTAGCACCGCATAGAAATCAGCAAAAGGGCCACTGGCTATGGCTGGCTCAATCATCAACGTCTCACGCGCTGTATAGTGCCGCCGCTCAGGTAGCAGCATAGTGATGGGTTGCCCATTCTGGCTAACGGCAATATGTGCCCGCTCACTGGTATAATTAGGGCCAACCAGTAATTCGGTTTGCTGATAAGTAAATTGGTAACCAGCCAATGTGACTTGTCGGCCAACGGACATGCGGCTGCCCTGCTCGACTGAGTGATACGAGGCAAATAGCATGCCCATTAAGCTAATGGCGACGCCGCCATGAATCAGCCATGATCGCCAACGTATCTTGGGGGCAAACAGCGGCGCAAATAACACCCAAAGCGCCAATGTGATACCCGGTATCATTTCTGGCTGCCATGAGGATTGATACAAACCCGAACTTAAGAGCGCGCCCAGGATAGCCAGCAGCGCGGGAACCGCCAGACGCCAGCGCGTAGTTTTGCGGCTTCGCTGCCAATCGGCAAAAGGGGCCCACCCCATCAGCAATAACAGCAGTAACATAAAAGGCGTTAGCGTTAGGTTGAAGTAAGGCGCACCAACAGAGAGCGAACCTAGTCCCAATGCACTGAAAATCAAAGGATATAGTGTACCAATCAATACCGTGACTGCCGCAATGCTTAATAATACCAGCGCCGCTAACAATAAGGTTTCCAGTGAGAAAAGGTTGAAGTCAGCCGCGCGAGTATTACCTCGAATCCGTAGTGCAAATAACATCAATGAAACCAATGTTACGATGCCAAATAGTGCCAGCAGGGCCTCACCACGGGCGGTATCAACAGCAAAGGCATGGACTGAGGTCAACACGCCGGAGCGGACAATAAAAGTCCCTAGCAAGCAGAGCTGAAATGTCACTAATGACAGCAATATACCCCATTGATGATACAAACCGCGTCGTTCATTGAGCGCCAAAACATGCAACAATGCCGTGCCGGTGAGCCAGGGAAGTAATGAGGCATTTTCTACCGGGTCCCAGAACCACCAGCCTCCCCAGCCCAATTCACTGTATGCCCACCACGCCCCAAGTAGAATGCCGATGCTCAGTAAACTCCAGGCCGCCAATATCCACGGGCGGCTATAGCGAGCTATATTCTGATCACTTTTGCCTTCAAGTAAGGTCGCGACCGCAAAAGCAAAACCAACAGCAAAACCGCTGTAACCCAGATAAAGCAGTGGAGGATGAAATATCAACGCCAAATCCTGCAACATCGGATTCAAATCGCGCCCTTCCCCGAGTGTGGGGAATAATCGTGCAAAGGGATTGGAGAAAAAGAGGATAAATATACTAAAAATAACCAGTAACCAGCCCATCACTCCCAGCGAGCGAGCGAAAAAGCGCAGCGGAAAATGGCGACGTGACAAGGCTAGCGCGGCGCTCCACAAGCTAAGGGCAAACAACAGAAATAACATCGAGCCTTCGTGCCCGCCCCAGATTGCTGCAATTTTATAAAATAGCGGAAGCTGACTGTTTCCGTGTTGAGCAACATACAATACCGAGAAATCATCGGTGACGAAGCACCAGCCCAGAGCCAACATTGCCAGTGTGATAAATAAGGCGACGCCATAGCTGAGCGACGGCAACCAGAATAGCAAAGGCATCCGCCGACCATGCAAAGCAATAAAGGGCAAACAGCCGAGCAACAGCGCCAATGACGCTGCCGCCAGCAGTAAAAGCAGCCCCAATTCAGCTGTCATACTATTGTATCCACCACACTATTTTATCCATCACACGACCGTCATCTGGCCGGCATAAAGAATGAAGAAACGTAAAACAAATACGCCGAATAAACTTAAACCGGAAACCGTAAGCAGGAATGAAACCCGGTGGCGCACGTTATGGCTGCAATAACGGTTTAGAACCAATGGCAGCACCATGCCGCAACCAATCACCCAGAACCAGAACATCAAAGCCCAGAAACCGCCACCTAATGCGACCGTCACCGCCACCTCTTTCTGACCACCGCCAAACCATAGTCCGGTAAAAAATGCCAGCAACAGAAAAAGTTCCAGCCACACCACCGGTTTTTCCAGCCGATGAACAAACGCCAAGGCCGGGCTATGGAGCGGTTCTTTAAAAAATGCCACTGAACACAGCACCATGGCGGCAATACCGGAAGAAACACCAGAGAACAGGAATAGCACCGGAAGCACTGGATTATTCAGCAACGGGTAAGTTTTCAAGGCAGATAACAGAAAGCCGGTATAAGCCCCTAACGCCACTGCCAAAAACATCATCAGCGGCTCAAGTTTAGGTTCAATCGGGGCCAGTTTATTCAGCAACGTACTTACCCGGCTCAGCTTAGGATAAGGCTGTAATAATGCCGTTATCCAATGACGAAATAGCACCGCCAGCCAAACTAATAACACCACCATATAGATCTGAAATAACATCACTCCCAGCGACATAACCGAACTGGTGCTGAAGAAAAACATCAGTTTCCAGAAAGTCCACGGTCGGGTCAGATGCAGAATCAAGATAAACAAACCCAGAACAACCGCCAGTGGTGCGATAATCGCGGTCGATTTCAACAAGCCACTTTGCGCAGCATTACCACCTAAGACTCGCCGCTTAACTAACAGGCTCACCACCACCATGCCGGCAGAAACACCAATTAAAAACAGATAGATAGCAATCGGCCAATCCCAGACTAATGACTCAAAATGAAATGGCGTATTCAGTGCAGAACTCATCCGGTTATCTCCCCATACTGGAAAGGAACACGATAAAGCTTCGGCTGTGTTCCCAGATGTAACTTGGCGCGATACACCGTGCGCTGATGCAGTAGCTTCACCAACTCGCTGTCAGGTGAGTCCAGATTGCCAAAGGTCAGTGCTTTGGTTGGACACGACAGCACACAAGCCGGCTGTTTACCCTGCTTCAGATTGGTTTTCCGACAAAAATCACATTTATCCGCGGTTTTCGTCACCGGATGAATAAAACGAACCCGATACGGGCACGCGGCAATACAATACTGGCACCCGACACAAAGGTCAGGATTGACATCAACGATCCCTGTCGCTTTATCACGATAAGAGGCCCCGGTAGGGCAAACATCCACACAGGGGGCTTTATCACAATGCTGGCAAGAGTGGCGATAAAACTGGTATTTCACCGCAGGGAACTCACCAATAGGTTGGCTACGGATAATATTTAATCGAGAAACGCCCGCTGGCACATGATTCACCTCACGACAGGCATCCATACATGCAGTACACCCAATACAGCGGGTTTCGTCATGCAGCATACCGTAACGAACTCCGTCAATCGTGCCGCTCAGCGCTAATGAACGCCCGGATGAACCAGTCATGAAAATCAGCGCCCCCATACTGACAATAAAATGACGACGATTGGTATTCATGGCGCGTCCTTCGGTATCAGTTCCTGCTGACGGCGGTGGCAATCGACACAGATTTTGACCCGCCCTTTATCATCCAGGCCGTGCATCGGATCTGTTTTAGGGTGCAATTGATGACAACTGACACAGGAAAGTTTCAGCATATGTACATCATGTGGCCAGAAGGCTTCACGCAATTTCTCTGGCTGATGACAACTCATGCAGACACTGTTTTGTTGTGAAACGCTAAACATCGCCTTATCTGCATTCAACATATCGCTGTTAAAGCGCATCACATCTTTGATGCCATTACGATGCAGTATCGCTGCTTTTCCGTGACAATTAGTGCAAGTTACCGCCAATTGGGTATTCGGGTTAATGGCCCCGGCATGTTTTCCGTGTAACTCATCTTTTTGTTCTTTATGACATTGAACACAAGCTGCATCCGGGTTTCGTTGTGGCTCGACCACATGACGCGAACCTTGTGTTAGCGGTGTATCTGCTGGTGTTGTGGCGAATGTAGGCAGCGTGTAGAGAGTCAACACTGCCAGCAACATCGCTGAACAGAATGAACGTAAAACGCGCATAGTTATTCCACCTTTGCTACGGCTCCAATCAAGAGCCAGTTTGTCTCTGGAATAGCCCCGGCAGGTATTTTTACCCCACCGGAACGCCTTTTACTGGCTCAAACGGCCGGCTTTTTTGGCTTGCTCGTCCCAAGCGGGTACCACCTGTTGCAGAAACTCCTGCTTTTCACTGTTCAGCTTATCCATATCCATCCCCAGTGCTTTTTGCGCATTGAGTTTGGTGGATATATCCGGCAGCGGGATTTCGTGGCTAATTCCCTTAGTAGCCAGCAGGCGCGCCAGCTTGGTACGGGCATCGGCAGCTTTATTCAATGCGCCACCGAGCACACGCAGCCCGACATCTGGTGCATGCATATGAATACCGTGGGAGGCGATGGCGTAATCCCAACGCCATTGCGCATGGCGAATATCTTGCAAGATTGGCTTCATTTCTTGCTCAGTTGCTCCCGCATCCCACGCGGCTTTCGCCTCGTAATGCGCATGAACCAACTGTTTCTCAACATTCAGTTTCAGTTCCTGAATGCTGGCTTTGCGTTCAGCAACAATATCCTGCAAGGTTTTTTTATCTTGGGTATGGCAATTAACACAGGTGGTTTCGAAACTATCAAAGGGGTTGCGGATCTGGTGATCGGTGTACACTTTACCCTCCGCGTTTTGGATTTTCGGCATATGGCAGTCGATACAACTGACATTATTTTTGCCGTGAATACCCGCACGCCAGGTTTCATATTCTGGGTGCTGAGCTTTCAGCATCGGCGTTTTTGACAGTGGATGAATCCAATCAGCGAAAGCAATTTCGTCGTAATACTTCTCCATTGACTCCACGTCAGTACCTTGGTCCCACGGGAGTTTCACCGCTTTATCTTTACCGGCGAAGTGATATTCAACATGGCACTGGCTGCATACCATGGATTGTTGATCCAGACGGCTGGCATGCTCGAAGGGTTTATTAATAGATTGCAGCGCGCGCTCGATATAAGGCCGTGATAGCACTAACGCCGGTTTACCTGCCGCAAAGTCGGCCGAGGCAGTATCATGGCAATCGGCACACCCCAACTGATTAACCACTTCCGGGCCACCTTTGGCCCAAGTCCCTTTAAAATACCCCTCCTCCCCTTGCTCATTAATCAAACGGGCGACATCCGGGCTTTTACAACTCCAGCACGCCATGGGTAATGGGCCATCCTCTGCTGTTTTGGGAGCGGCTGTTCGCAACGTTTCCCGCACATCAGTGACCGCATAAGCATGCCCACGCGGTTTATTATAATCTTTGGCAAATGGGTAACCGGCCCACAGAATCACCAGATTCGGGTCTTCAGCCAAAGCATCTTCACGCGGCCCACTTTCTTTGGTTTTCAACCAGGATGTGAACTGATCGACATGCTGTTGCTCGAACTTATCATTGCGGGCCTCGATCGGCGGCGTAGGTGCTGCCGACAACGAAAATACCCCCCCTACAGCCAAAAGAGCCAATATCCCTACCGACATCTGTCTTATAAATTTGCTCACAATAGTTACCCCAGTGTGTTTTCCATACCGGACGCTGCCAGTGCTTGCACCAGTCAGTCATTTTTTTATTTTTAAACCCGCAATCAGATGAAAAATACTCGGCCAGAGACACCCATGACAGATATCACCCAGTGGGGTTAAGGAGATAGTAAGGAGGATTTTCAGCAAATGATTTGTTGTAGTGAGAATGCTTGTTTTAGATCAAACAATTTTTGTGTGGGTATTTGTTTTTATGAACCAGCTCAAAAAAAACGCAGCCAATTGATCATTTTTTACATAAAATCAAACGCATACCTCTTTAGAGGTATCAGATATCGTGAACTACAGTGTGACGCTTCATGAAAGAGTTAAATCTGAGATAGATGCCACTTTTCAATTTCAGCAAGTGAAATGTTTTTTGTTAAAGAAATGATTTTTTTAGTTAAAGAAATGTAAGGCCAAATGTATTATTTTAAATTTATTTTCCTTATTTATTAATTATTTATCTTCCACTGCCGATACCCTGAGCTCGGTGCAGTAATGCTGAGCTTAATGTGAAAGAACCGAAGATATCTCTGATTAAGTAAATATGTTTTGCCATAGCAAACACACAGGAAAAGGAATTATGTGGTTTTACAGATTTAAACACGCTTTTATTGCGTTGTTGCTCCCATGGCTACTGGCCGTCACTACCCAGCTAGCGGGAAGAGTCTATCTTCTAACGGACTATTGTCACCCGGAATTATTGGCAAGTTCATCAGTTGATATACGACGTATGTTTTTGATTGGTGGACTATTTGATATTCGTATCGCGAGTTTGATGTTTGTGCCGTGCTTATTAATTGCGGGTATACTCGCGCTTGGTAACAACAGCTTCAAGCTTTGGCAACGCTCCTGGCCTTGGCTCGCAACGATCCTTGGTACATTAATAACAATACTCACCGTCGGAAATATTTTCTATTACGCGACCTACCAAAGACCAATTGATATTTTTATTTTCGGACTGGTGGAAGATGATACGACAGCGGTGCTGAAAACCTTGTGGAGCGACTATCCAGTTATTCGCAGTGTTATTTGTCTTATTCTGGTTGTAGTCGCAATTTTATGGATTTGTCGCCGTTGGCAGAAAAAAATAAGCACCTGGCCTGAACAGCGCCACTGTATAGCCGTATCGGCCATTTCAACGCTGGTTATCCTCGCAATTAGTTTTGTTGGCACGCGCGGTTCGTTGGGTACGTTCCCTCTACGACAGTCCGATGCACAGATTTCAGATGTCACTTTATTAAATATGCTGACACCAAGTGGTCCGATAGCGTTAACTTGGGCAATTAAAGCCCACCGGGAATATAACAACTTTTCTCAAGCAACCGACAAACAGGGAGAAGAACTGTTCAGTCAGTTTTTTGCTACACCTACCGAGGCTAGCCTGAAGCAATTTATGGCTCAAACTGGCCCTAACCCTATCGCGAAAAAATCGCCACCTAATGTTGTTTTCGCTGTTATGGAAAGCATGGGATATTACCTTGAAGGCTATGATCGCGAGGATCGTGATGTTTTCGGCGCGCTAAAACAGCACTGGCAAACTGACTGGCGTTTCAGCCGTTTTATCTCCGAAGGGAATGGCACTATTGATAGTCTGAGCCGCTTCTTCGTTCGTAGCCCAAATAATAACATCAGCCAATCAAGCGCTCAAAATGCTGATTTTTATAGCAATATGTTTAAACCTTTCATTGCTAATGGATATAAAATTATTTTCGTTACTTCGGGTAATGGCTCTTGGCGCAATCTAAATCAGTTCCTACCTCACTTGGGCGTAAGTGAATTTGTTGAACAAAACGGGCTGAGAAAGCGCTATCCCGAAGCTGAAACTGGCACCTGGGGTGTACCTGATGAATTTATGTTCCGTTATATCGAGGAACGTTTAGCGCAGGCCGACAAAGAAGGTGAACATGTATTCATCATGTCGATGTCAACCTCTCATCATCCTCCGTTCAAAGCACCTAATAGTTACCTCAAGACAGATATCAAATTATCAGATGCCGAAAAGCAAAGACTGAATAATCTGGCCAGCGGAAAACAGCTAGAGGAAGTATTTCATACGCTACGCTATACCAATGATCAGTTAGGACAATTTATTAGCTGGGTAAAACACCAACCATTGGGTGAACATACTATTATTGCTGCAACAGGCGATCATAATATCCGTGGTATTAGCTATCCTGACACCGCCGAACTTGCACTTAGTTACGCGGTTCCATTTTATCTTTATGTACCCAAGAATTATCGCCAGAACAGTCATTTTGATGCATCCCGGGTGGGCAGTCATAAAGATATCTGGCCTACGCTATATCAGCTTAGTTTGTCAGAAGCACCGTATTACCGAACGGGTTGCGACTTATTGTCTGAGAAACCAGACCCTCTATGGTGCCAGGGCTATAACCCTAATCTAATGATCACCCAACAGGGGGCTTTCAGCTTATCGGGTAAAGGGGAGTTCCATCGGTGGGTTGATAAAGAGGGATTATTGCTAGCCGCACCTCAGCCGATGAATGAAGATCAGGAAAAAACCTTTAATCGCTGGCAGGCATTTACTTCGCTGTTGTCTTGGCAATTAAACAAACAGGTTCAGGAACAGAACTAGCAAAAATATAAAATATTTGCAGCGGCAAGGTCCAAGGATGGACCAAATAATAAACATAGTCTGCGTACATGCCACTTGAGGTATAACCGGTATAAACATTATTGCCTCTGAACGTCCGAGACAGACGAAACAAAACGTCTTACCTGCTTGTTATGCTGAGAAATGCTGAGAAATGCTGAATGATTATTTGGGAAAGGTACTGAAAAGATAAGAGATACTAAGAGAAGATGGCGGAGGAGGAGAGATTCGAACTCTCGAACGGTTACCCGTCGACGGTTTTCAAGACCGTTGCCTTCAGCCACTCGGCCACCCCTCCGCAACGAGCCGAACTATAAACAGAGCTCTGCCGCTTGTAAAGCTTGTTTGTGTTTAATCGGGTAAAAAGCCACCATATGATTATTGAATGATGAATTAATCGTCATGGTGATGATTCACTGTACAACAAGCGAGCCTCCCGGCTCTCAATGACGTTTCTGTCACTTTGACGAGCGAAAGCATAGACTTCTTTGGGATACAGGCAAATATTTGCTAAATTAGCAGCCGTTTCATTGATGGGATAACTGAGGTTATATGTTGGAGTTTGAAGGACGCACGATTGAGACCGATGCGCAGGGTTACCTGAAAGACAGCGCCGACTGGAGCGAAGCACTGGTCCCAATACTGGCTGAGCAAGAGGGCATCACACTCACCGAACCGCACTGGGAAGTGGTGCGCTTTGTGCGTGCGTTTTATCAGGAATTCAATACGTCACCGGCGATCCGTATGCTGGTCAAAGCCATGGCGCAGAAATACGGTGAAGAAAAAGGCAATAGCCGCTACCTCTATCGTCTCTTCCCCAAAGGGCCGGCAAAGCAAGCCACAAAAATTGCCGGATTGCCAAAGCCGGTGAAATGTATTTAATCCTGACGCAACCTGCTGATTGGCCAGCTAATAGCGAATTTTAAATGTCTCAAATGGAGTGGCTGGATAAGGCTCGGTCAGCAGGCGATCAACCCTCGCCCCGCGTGGCCCGCCCTGCTTAATCCACTCCATCAATTGCTCGACCGCTTGTTGCTCGCCATAAGCCACAACCTCTACACTGCCGTCATCACAATTTCTGGCATACCCTGTGACCCCTAGCGCCAGTGCCTGACGTTGTGTGCTATAGCGAAACCCCACGCCTTGAACGACACCATAAACATAAGCAGCAGTGCATACTTTTGCCATATCAGTTCCTCATCTATTGTTACTTTTTCCCATGATGCGCGCTGGCGTTGGCAAAATTACTTTCCGCCGACTCTAACTCTTTGGATAAGAAGTAATTAAGGAATGTTCGTATAACAGCAATAATGGCCAGCTTGATCAATTCCTCCATACTTGGGTTAATAGTGGTAGCCAAGATATCAGCCGCTAATTGGAACTCTAGCGCCAAAGCCAGCCAGGTACCAAAACGCGTTCTCATTAAGTGGAGTATCGACTGATTCTTAAAATTTGTTATTGCAGTGGGCAGCGACTTTACCAGCCCGACAAAAACACAAATAACAGACAAGAACTCCAGGAAAAGCTGTAATGACTGAGAGAGATAAATGATGATTTCTTTTATGTTTTCCAACGAAATTTACCTCTATTTCTCGCCGTTCTTTTGTTTCAAATGGAACGAAAAACGCGACTGGAAATAGGATTTAAGGTGTTCTTCCATCGAATGAATTTTTTGGTCAATGGTGTTACACAGAAACTCATCGCTATTCATGGCGTCAACCCGCTGTAGCGCAATTAAATCAATTTCTTCTTTTTGCTTTTCGGTGAGTTCTAAGTGAGTTTGCTTATTAGTCATATATGCTATTCCTACGATGAAGAAAATTTGAACCAAGGAAGTAATTATAGCTCTATGAATATGTTAGTGAAAAATTTTCGACCTTTCTATTGAATCTGAGAGAGCGGTTGATAACAGTCTAAGTTGCCCAAGTAAGAGCAAGCTATCAAGGCCGTCGTGGTAGTGAGTGGCATGATATTGCTATATCATTGTGACCTTATTTTGATTGATAATGACTTGTCAATTTCAACTATTTGATCTTAAAAGAATATTATAATGCGCCCATCTCTTGTTCTTGCTAAAGGACGTGAAAAATCCTTACTTCGCCGCCATCCATGGATCTTCTCTGGGGCAGTGCTGCGCCTTGAAGGCAAACCCACTGCCGGTGAAACCATCGATATTCTTGATAGCCAGGGAAAATGGCTGGCTCGTGCGGCCTACTCACCTGAGTCACAAATTGTGGCCCGAGTCTGGACGTTCCAACAAGATGAAGTTATCGACAGCGAATTCTTTGTTCGCCGTCTACAGCAGGCGCAAAGTTGGCGCGATTGGTTGGCACAACGTGATGGCTTAAATGGCTACCGTCTTATTGCCGGTGAATCCGACGGCTTGCCGGGTATTACCATTGACCGTTTCCAAAACTTCCTGGTGTTGCAATTGCTCTCGGCAGGTGCTGAACATCAGCGTGCAGCGCTGGTCAGTGCATTACAACAGTGCTATCCAGAATGCTCAATTTATGATCGCTCTGATGTTTCAGTGCGTAAAAAAGAAGGTCTGGAACTGACCCAAGGCACTGTTTGGGGCGAGATGCCTCCGGCACTATTACCTATCACTGAGCACGGTATGAAATTGCTGGTAGATATTCAGCATGGTCATAAGACAGGTTTTTATTTAGACCAGCGAGATAGCCGCCTGGCGGCGCGTAATTATGCCGATGGCCGTCGCGTTCTGAACTGCTTCTCGTATACCGGAGCCTTTGCCGTGGCAGCGCTGATGGGGAATTGCCAACAAGTTATCAGTGTTGATACTTCACAATCCGTGTTGGATATCGCCAAACAAAATATTGAGCTAAATCAGCTAGATCTAAGTAAAGCCGAATTTATTCGTGATGATGTATTCCAATTGCTGCGCAACTATCGCGCGCAAGGAGAAAAGTTTGACATGATCATCATGGATCCACCGAAATTTGTGGAAAATAAAAGCCAATTGGCCAGTGCTTGTCGCGGCTATAAAGATATCAATATGTTAGCGATACAGCTTTTACGCCCAGGCGGCATCTTATTAAGTTTCTCTTGTTCTGGTTTGATGCCTACAGATTTATTCCAGAAAATTTTAGCCGATGCTGCGTTAGATGCAGGTCATGATATACAATTTATAGAGCAGTTCCGTCAGGCAGCGGATCACCCGGTTATCGCGACATACCCTGAAGGTTTGTATCTGAAAGGATTTGCGTGTCGGATAATGTGACTTGAAATGCCCTGCGTTGCCCTCATATATAAAGCAGCGTAATAGTTTCCCAGGAGGTTATCATGATCGCGAGCAAATTCGGTATCGGGCAGCAGGTTCGCCACCGCCTCCACGGCTACTTAGGTGTAGTAATTGATATCGATCCTGAATACTCTCTTGAACCACCAGCACCAGATGAGGTGGCAAACAATGATACGTTGCGTTTGTCGCCTTGGTATCACGTGGTGATTGAAGATGATGAAGGGCAACCGGTACATACTTATCTGGCAGAGGCACAGCTGACTTATGAAGATATGGATGCCCATCCTGAACAACCTTCATTAGATGAACTGGCAGCCTCTATCCGTCATCAGCTACAGGCTCCGCGTCTGCGCAACTAGACGTTAAAATTTCTTGATAAAACCCGGCACTGATTGCCGGGTTTTTTATAGGGGAAATTCAAGGCTATTGATGCCAAAAATATTACTCTTTCTCTAATCCCAATCGCGGAATTTCAATTTTAGGGCAGCGATCCATAACAACCTTTAGCCCGGCATCTGCGGCTAATGTTGCAGCCAACTCATTGATAACACCGATTTGCAGCCACAGCACCTTGGCTCCGATAGCAATAGCTTCCTGTGCAACACCATATGCCGCGTCAGCATTGCGGAATACATCTACCATATCAATAGGATAAGGAATATCGGCTAATTCAGCATAAACCTGCTGACCCAATAACGTTTTTCCCGCCAGTTTAGGGCTGACGGGTGTGACCTGATATCCCTGCTCTAACAGATAATTCATCACGCCGTAGCTGGGCCGCACGGGGTTGTCGCTGGCCCCTACTAAAGCAATTGTCTTTACCTGTTGGAGAATGTCAGCAATGTCTTTATCGTGCATGTTTCAGTTCCTCTGATGCGCTAAAAGAATACTCCAATCCATTTGCATCCGGATGGATTTACCAATATTAGGTGACATCTCAATGTATATCATTCAGAAAACTGCGGATAAATGCTCCCTAATTGATTTGGTTTAATAGTTATAGCAGTAATAGCTGTTAGATTGGCTCTTTTATCTTTAGAATTCATTAAGATAACGACGACATATTTATACCGAATGTTTCAGAAAGTAAATAAATATGGGCAACCGGAAAGACTTTGACACATAATCTAGCGTGTCTGACAATGTAAGTGGATATCACCTCAGGAGTAGCACATGAAATTTGGTCTGGTGGTCGCAGGGATTTTGGCCGTTTGCTGTAGTACATCAGCTATAGCCACGACCTTAAAACTCGCTCCGGAAATTGACCTGTTGGTGGTCGATGGCAAAAATATGTCAGGTTCTTTACTCAAAGGGGCTGATAGCCTGGAGCTAAATAGCGGTCAGCATCAAATTCTATTCAAAGTTGCCAAACCTCTCCCAACGGATCCCAAAGTCTTGTATTCATCCCCACCATTAGTGGTGGTGTTCAACACCCGCAATGTCCGGTCAGTGGCGATAAAACTACCCGTAATCGAGACCGAGCGAGATGGTAACAAGTTTTCTAAAAACCCGTCATATCAGCTAATTGGCGATAATGGGCGGCCATTATCGGTACGCCACGATGTATTACATCAGGATAATCTTAATACTGCGACAACGCTTGAAACAGCTATGGCAACTTATAACGTCGGGCAATTCGGTGCTTCGGTTCCCTCTTTTGCTACTATCCCCCCCTCGCCAGTGAGCGCAGTTCCGGGAACCACGATTGCAGTTGCAGGAACCAACTCCCCACAAAAAACCACCAATTTGCAGGGTGAAAATGTGGCAGAACAGATGCTGCAATATTGGTTCTTGCAAGCCGACGCAGACACACAGCAACGCTTCTTATTATGGGTTAAAAAGCAGCCATTGAAGTAACCAAATAAGCTCAAGCTCGTTCTTAAACATCAGGTTATGCTTGTTTCCTCGCATTTCTTTGCGTTACTGCTATGAACTAAAACACCATTTCAGTAATCTGTCTGCAAACCGCTGGCACTCATATCCTAAATAATTTGAGTTGCAGGAAGGCAGCCAACGCCCATGCAGCTTGAACTATGACGGGTACATTGAAGGAAAAGTTGATGGAACTCACCACCCGCATCATTGCGGCACGCAAACATATTGCCCTGATTTCTCATGACCATTGCAAAAAATCTCTGCTCGAATGGGTCATGCAAAACAGAGACCTTTTGTCACAACACGAACTGTATGCGACCGGCACCACCGGAAACCTGGTACAGAAAGCAACAGGTATTGATGTTCACTGTTTACTCAGTGGCCCTATGGGTGGAGACCAAGAGGTGGGCGCGCTGATATCTGAGAAGAAAATTGATATCTTGATTTTCTTCTGGGACCCACTCAATGCCGTACCACATGACCCTGATGTCAAAGCCCTGCTACGTCTTGCCACAGTCTGGAATATTCCGGTTGCGACTAACCGCTCTACCGCCGACTTCTTAATTGACTCCGCCTTGTTTAGCGGCGAAGTGACTATTGCCATCCCGGATTATGAGCGTTACTTACAGCAACGCCTGAAATAATGATGAAACCCGGAGTGATAACATCTCCGGGTTTCATTTCTCACAAAAACGCCCCATATTGGCTAAGGTTTGCGTTGGATCGGCACCCCTAACTCACTAAGTTGATTAACAAAAACAGAAGGGTTAGCTGTATCTTGCAGCAACCAAACTTGATGTTTTGCTCGCGTCATGGCGACATAAAGTAAGCGCCGTTCTTCCGCATCAGGGAAATCCTCTGGGGGCGGTAGCAGAACATCTTCCAAAATTGACTCGCGCACCACAGCAGGGAAACCATCATTTCCCTCATGTAATCCAGCAATAATCACATAATCAGCCTGCTGCCCTTTACTGGCGTGGATCGTCATGAAATCAATGGTTAATTTCGGCCAGCGCGTGGTTGCTTTTTGCAAAATTTCGGGCCGTAAATGGTGATAACGAGCCAAAATAAGAATGCGCTCATCATCTTTGACAAAACCACTTAACTTATCCAACAGAGATTCAAGTTGCTCACTCGGCAAAATGACAACCGATTTTTTATTCCCCTGACTCAAGCTATTCAGCGGTTTCTTCAGTTGATAGGGATTCTGCTGAATAAACCGGTTAGCAATCTCACCAATCCTGTCATTAAATCGATAGGTAGTATCCAATGCACATTCTGCGCTTTCGCCAAAATTCTGGCTGAAAGCGGTGGTGAGAGAAAGTTCTGCTCCGCTGAAACGGTATATCGCCTGCCAGTCATCACCAACGGCAAACAAGCAGGTCTGCTTATTTTGTTTGCGTAAAGCACTCAGCAGCATGGCACGCTGTGGCGAAATATCCTGAAATTCATCAACCAGAATGTGTTTCCACGGGCTGACAAAACGCCCTTTTTCCAGCAAATTGACGGCTTGATGAATCAGCCCGGAGAAATCAACCGCGCCCTCTTCTTTTAGCGCTGTTTTCCATGCTTTCAATAACGGTGCCATTAGCCGTATACGTTTTTGGAAGAGAGCACGCACTTCTTCATCAGCCTGTTCAATCATTTCAGCCTGACTCCCCCCATGCATGCGCATCAAACCTAACCAGCGCTCAAGTCGCCCGGCTAGCCGGGCTGCGAGCCGCGAATCACGCCAAAATTCGCCATCATCAATATCCCATTCAAGTTCGTCGGTTAACCACTCGCGCCACCCTTTAGCTTGCGCCTTTTTCTCACTGCATTGCTGTTGCCAATGTTTGATAAGCAGTGAGCGCCTGGCCTGGCTATCTGATTCCAGTTTGCTTATCACCGGAGTTTTACGGCTACCTTGCTGAATAATCTGCAACGCGAGCGCGTGGAAAGTTTTGGCTTGAATATCATCCACGCCAAGACGTTGTTTGATGCGGCTGTTCATTTCATCCGCGGCCTGGCGGCCAAAAGCGAGCAGTAAAATCTGCTCAGGCAGAGCTTCATTGCGCCGTAGTAGCCAACCCGCTCGAGCAACCAATACAGAAGTTTTGCCACTGCCAGCACCGGCCAACACTAATACCGAATCCTCACCGTTGACGACCGCCCTACTTTGCGACTCATTTAGCGGAGAACTTTCAACGCTCTGGAAGAAATCCTGATGCTCCTCTAGCATGCGATGAGTCCATTGCTGATTGCGGCGGTCAACACTTCGGTTACCCTGCTCCAGCCAGCGCAAGCAAAGCTCATAATCTGCGCGGCAAGAGTCAAAGTCGATTAAGCGCTGAACAGGCATCGGCAGTGAGGTAAAAGCCTCACGGATAGATGCTTGTAGCTGACTTAACTCGCTGCGTTTAAACCATTTATCCTGCTGCTCAATTCGCTTAATCAGTTCAACTTGTTTATGCAAAACGTCAACACACACCCGGCTCATCTCCTCACTCCATTGTTGCCAGATGCCCAGTAAATGATGATAGAAACGCTGAGTTTCTTGCCACTCGGTGCCATGTAAACGCACAACTTGCTGATTCGGAAGCTCAAATTCCATCTCGCCCCAAACAATACCGCGTTTACATTGAATGTTAACCAATTGGTTAAAAGGAATCAGGTATTGATGTTTATCACCGCATACTTCGATGCCCGCATTGAGCAAGCGTACCCGGTTATAGGGGTGCTGAGCCAAATGCTTGCCAAAAGATGTCGCTTTAAGTTCCATATCCGCGCGCCATAACTCGTATTAAGTGAATTGAAATAACATGATGGAGTGTAAATAAAATAATTGAGTTTAAACAACAGGTATCCGATAGTTAACAACGGAAACTAACCGGCGCCATACATGTAGAATAGATGGCACCTGTTATCACTCATCCGCATTGCGGTTTTTTTATTCAGCTAGGCAGATTAATCACTATGCGTACTGTACTGAATATTCTTAATTTTGTTTTAGGTGGTTTTTTCACCACCTTGGGCTGGTTATTGGCAACTGTGGTCAGCGTCATTCTGATTTTCACCTTACCATTAACGCGCTCTTGCTGGGAGATAACCAAGTTATCATTTCTCCCTTATGGCAATGAGGCGATCCATGTCAATGAATTATACCCAGAAAAAAGTAATCCTCTGCTAACCGCGGGTGGTTCTTTGCTGAATATCGTTTGGTTTATTTTATTTGGTTGGTGGTTATGTTTATCACATATTGCCACCGGAATTGTGCAATGTATCACCATAATTGGGATTCCGGTCGGGATTGCCAATTTTAAGATTGCTGCCATCGCGTTATGGCCTGTGGGTCGCCGTGTCGTTTCTGTTGAAATGGCACAACAGGCAAGAATGGCCAATGCTCAACGCCAGTATCAGCAACGCTGAATTTTCTGTTTTTAGAGGTTTTTTGTGCTCACTTTCGTCACTGGTTTACGCCGTTATATCTACAATAGCAGCCTGCTTTATCATGTTCGTATATTTATCGCGCTGGTGGGTGTAACGGCGGTTCCGTGGTGGATTGATCAGCCAAAGCTGACAATCCCCTTAACACTGGGTGTCGTGGCAGCAGCATTAACTGATCTTGATGACCGCCTGGCTGGGCGGTTACGTAATCTATTCATTACGCTGATTTGTTTTTTTATCGCATCAGCCTCTATTGAGCTGTTATTTCCTTATCCTTGGTTTTTTGCCCTTGGCCTGACCTTTTCAACCTGTGGCTTTATTCTGTTGGGTGCCTTAGGCCAACGTTATGCCACCATCGCCTTTGGCGCATTATTAATTGCCATTTACACCATGTTGGGTACTTCCATGTACCATATTTGGTATCAGCAACCCCTGTTACTGATACTCGGTGCCGTTTGGTATAATGTTCTGACCCTATGTGGACATCTTATTTTTCCTATCCGCCCGTTACAGGATAATCTGGCCCGTTGCTATCAACATCTGGCCCAATATCTTGAGGCAAAAGCTAATCTATTTGATCCTGATCTAGAACCTGATGTTAATCAACCACTTATAGATGTAGCAATGGCCAACGGTACATTAGTCTCGACATTGAACCAAGCCAAAACCTCACTTGTGACGCGGCTGAAAGGTGATCGCGGTCAGCGCGAAACCCGGCGCACCCTCCACTATTATTTTGTTGCGCAAGATATTCATGAACGCGCCAGTTCATCACATGTTCAATATCAGGTATTGCGGGAAAAATTTCGCTACAGCGACGTGTTATTCCGCTTTCAACGCCTGCTCAGCATGCAAGCCAGAGCCTGCATGAAGCTGTCGCAATCCATCCTGATGAGACAAAAATATCAGCATGACCCGCGTTTCGAACGGGCGTTTACATTTTTAGATGCTGCATTGGCCCGAGAGCTGGCACAGAATGAGAATGTACCGCAAGTTAAAGCACTGTCTCATTTGCTCAAAAACCTGCGCGCCATTGATGCCCAACTGGCTGGCATTGAATCAGAACAAGTATTAGCTGAAGGCCCACAACCTGAAAGTCGCTTATCCGACGATCGTCTCACCGGATGGAGTGATATCAAGCTGCGTATCAGCCGCCATCTGACCCCTCAATCCGCACTCTTCCGACATGCTGTGCGCATGTCCGTTGTACTCTGCGTGGGATATGCGTTTATTCAACTTACTGGCATGCGTCATGGTTATTGGATCTTGCTGACCAGCCTTTTTGTCTGCCAGCCCAACTACAATGCGACGAGACGCCGCCTCGCGCTGCGAATTATTGGCACCTTGGCAGGTATCCTTATAGGGCTACCCATCCTTTATTTTGTGCCGTCTATTGAGGGTCAGTTAATCCTGATCGTCATTACTGGCGTACTCTTTTTTGCTTTCCGCAATGTTCAGTATGCTCATGCAACGATGTTCATTACTTTGTTGGTTTTGCTCTGTTTTAACTTACTCGGGGAAGGATTTGAGGTTGCCGCGCCGCGGGTGTTTGACACGCTACTTGGTTGCGCTATTGCCTGGGTCGCAGTGAGTTTTATCTGGCCTGACTGGAAATTCCGCCAACTTCCCGCCGTGGTTCACAGAACACTTAATGCAAATTGCCGTTATCTGGATGCTATTTTAGTGCAATATTATCAAGGCAAAGATAACAGCTTGCCCTACCGTGTTGCCCGGCGTGATGCACATAATTGCGATGCTGAATTGGCCTCTGTTATTTCAAATATGTCAGCGGAACCCAAGAACGACAAAGAGACTCAGGAAGCAGCATTTCGTTTACTTTGCCTCAACCACACTATGCTGAGTTATATTTCTGCATTAGGTGCTCACCGTGAAAAACTGACCAATACTGCCACGTTGAGTTTACTCGATGATGCTATTTGTTATGTTGAAGGTGCTCTTGAACAAGAACAACCCGACAGTACAAAAATGACACAAGTATTAGCGGGCTTATTAACCCGGCTACAGAGCTGTAATCCTGAGCCGGAGAGCAAAGATCAACTGGTTTTACAACAGATTGGCTTATTGCTCGAATTATTACCTGAGCTTAGTGAACTCAATAAACGCATTGGCCAGGCTGGCTAATGAAATCTCGGGCCAGTTTCTATCAATGGCCCTTCTCTATATTATTTCGTATTGCCTGACATCGGCCGGTTGAATGTGCATTTCAAACCATTCAATCAGCTCGCTACGCAATATTAACGGCAACACCGCACAGTGGTGACCACTTATCGCGCCAGCCAGAGCCAATAATACATTGACACCTAATGTGCGCCGTAATGTGCGTAACTTCAGATAACAACGCTTAGCCCCCTCAAGCTTCAGCTCTGCCGCACTCTGAATACCGACTTTCCATAGTAGCCGTTCAAGGCTGGCACTGAGATTGGGTAAATCCTTCAAACGAACCGGGGGACTTTTTTTACTTAAAACTTCGGATTTAGCCCCTTGATATGACTGTTTTGCAAAGTGGCGTAATGCAAGATCGTCTTCCCACAATACCGAGTCAACCCAATAATAACGCAGTGAAACAGGAAGACCGCGTTTAGCATAAACAAGATTAACCATCCCTCTGGTGCGGAATAAGTTTTCAACCAAGTCATTCGCACGTAGATACAACTCCCCTTCCGAAACGACTGCAAACATAATGTTATTGGCTAACAAGCCATAACCACCAAATTGTGAGCGGACTGTGATTTGGCCCAAAAAATCAAAACGACACCGAGCCTGCATTATCTTGTGCTCTGATACTTTTTTCATCACTACTCCTTTAGTAAAAATCCGATCCAACGTCCCTTTCTAGTTGCAATAAGTGTAAGAGGAACAACTAATTAGAAAATACGCAATATGGATAACTGAGCCAAACACAAAATCAACTTTTGCGCATTTACATCGCAATAATGCGAAGCGTCTTGTAAAAATTTAGTTGATCTTCGAACAAACAGTGACTACTGTATATACATACAGGACACCACAGGCGAGGTTCATCATGCGTACTCAATCACTAAAACCTTATAATGCTAATTATCATTCTCTTATTACCCGTGACGCACAGGAAAGAGTTGATGCACCAACCGATAGTGGCCTTATCAGTGAACTTGTGTACAGTGAAAATCAGCCTGCGGTAGCACAATTACTGCTTCCCTTATTACAACAGCTCGGTAAACAGTCCCGGTGGCTCTTGTGGCTGACCCCAGAACAGAAATTGAGTCGTTTATGGTTACAGCAATCAGGTTTGCCAATGAGTAAAGTCGTTCAGGCGAGGCAGATCAATCCATTATCCACTGTTGATGCCATGGAAAAGGCGTTGTTGACGGGAAATTACAGTGTCGTTCTTGGATGGCTACCTGAATTGTCAGAAAATGACCGCATTAGATTGCGTATGGCAGCAAAGTTAGGAAATGCTTATGGGTTTGTTATGCGTCCTCTGAATGACACAAAACTCGATCAAGGACAGTGCGCAACGTTAAAAATTCATTCTTCTTTGTATCATTAAGTAAATTTAGGATTTATCCCATGAATTATTACAATATTTAGGGTTTACTCCTGCAAAATCAGCATAAAGCGAGTCAGAATGCGGCTTGCGGCGGAAAATAAGGTCTAGGAAATACTGCATTTCACTGCTAAATCGTTAAAGATTATGCACTATTTCGCTTTTTTTTCAGCCGGTTTATCACATCACACTTGTAACTTTCTCGCCACGTTGTAGACTTTACATCGCCAAGGTTGCTCTAAAACGCCAAATTATACTGGCAGCGTGATTAACGGGAGCGTTAAAACCTTGACGAAGAATTTTAACCAAGGGCTTAGCTTTTAAAGCTCATTGCCTATTTGGATGATAACGAGGCGTAAAATGAAAAAGACAGCTATCGCATTAGCAGTGGCACTGGCTGGTTTCGCTACAGTAGCGCAAGCCGCACCGAAAGATAACACCTGGTACACCGGTGGTAAACTGGGCTGGTCTCAGTATCAAAATACTGGCACTGGCGGTATCTATGGCGACCAAGGCAATGACGGTCCAACTCATAAAGACCAATTAGGTGCTGGTGCGTTCTTGGGTTACCAAGCAAACCAATACCTGGGCTTTGAAATGGGATACGACTGGCTTGGCCGTATGCCTTACAAAGGCGACGTTCGTAACGGCGACTTTAAAGCACAAGGCGTTCAACTGGCTGCAAAACTGAGCTACCCAATTGCTCAGGATCTGGACCTGTACACCCGTTTAGGTGGTATGGTTTGGCGTGCAGACTCAAGCGCGTTTGACGCAACTACTGGTGCTCGTCAAAACAACCATGATACCGGTGTTTCTCCATTGGTAGCATTGGGTGCTGAATACGCATGGACCAAAAACTGGGCAACCCGTATGGAATACCAATGGGTTAGCAACATCGGTGATAAAGCTACCGTTGGTGCTCGTCCAGACAACGGCATGCTGAGCGTAGGTGTTTCTTACCGTTTCGGTCAGGAAGATGCAGTAGCTCCAATTGCTCCAGCTCCAGCGCCAGCTCCAGTTGTTGATACCAAGCGTTTCACACTGAAATCTGACGTGCTGTTTGCTTTCAACAAAGCAACGTTGAAACCAGAAGGCCAGCAAGCTCTGGACCAACTGTACGCACAACTGAGCTCTATCGATCCTAAAGACGGTTCTGTAGTGGTTCTGGGCTTCGCTGACCGTATCGGTCAACCAGCTCCTAACTTAGCTCTGTCTCAGCGTCGTGCTGACAGCGTGCGTGATTACCTGGTTTCTAAAGGTATCCCTGCTGACAAAATCACCGCTCGCGGTGAAGGCCAAGCTAACCCAGTTACAGGCAACACCTGTGACAACGTGAAACCACGTGCTGCTCTGATTGAGTGCCTGGCACCAGATCGTCGCGTAGAGATCGAAGTTAAAGGCTACAAAGAAGTTGTAACTCAGCCACAGGCTTAAGTTTACTGCTTCCGTAAAAACCCCGCATTGCGGGGTTTTTTTTATCGTGAAATTAAGAAAATCGAATCAAATCACATTTTCTTAATTTCACTATTTCTGCCGTGTTGATATCGATTCATACCCGTGCGACTCAAACATCTTTACCCAGAATATCTTGTAAGTCCTGCTTCAACGACGACATCTGATTCTGATACTTCTCTTTACGTTCCGCATCTTCAATTAACTGAACAACTGTCTCTGACAGTGTATTACCTCGACGCCTTGCCAAGGCTGCCAAACGTTGCCACACTAGAAACTCCAGATCGATTGATTTCTTGCGAGTATGTTGATGTTCCGCATTAAAATGGCGCTTACGCCTGGCCCGTATAGTCTGCTTCATCCGGGTAGCCAGCTGCATATTCATATGCGTATCAATCCACTCCAACACCTTCACGGGTTCACTTTCCAACTTCATCAGTTGCTCGACAGCATCCTGAGCCGCACTGTTTTCTATATGGCGAGTAATGGCTTCACCTTCACGGTGTTTTTTAACCAAATACGCCCATTTCCAACCGCTTTCCAGATTTTCCAGTTGCTGATATTTCATCGTGAGCTCTTTAGTGACCGCGTAACTTAAGTTAAGCATAACAGTTTTACGCAGAATTTCACCCTACTAAAAGTGCATGCTTAGTTTGTTTTTTGTACGGAATACTGTCGATATCTTACTCCTTGCCCCCAACTGCTACTCTACGTATATGAAGTCTGGTTTATTCTTGTATAATCGCTCTTTCCCTTTTTGACGATTGCATCTATCACTTTGACCAATAACAGACTTGAATGGCAGTCACTGCTGCCGAACACAACGCCATATGAAGCGTTATTTGCTACTGCCTCCCAGTTGGAGCCTGTTTCTTTCGCTGCGATTCAACCCCGGCTTGAAAATGGAATGACACTATTTTGTCATCCACAATCACTGCCGCGTTTTATGTTGATCAAAGCACAGGAAAGTACTGAGTATCTGGCACTGATCGCTCAAGCTATTAAAGAGCTTCAGCCTGAGGCCTCAGCCTTGTTTGGCGGAGACTACCTTGTGCATGGGCACCAGGTCAGCTGGCAACCTGCTCAACGCGGTGATGAGCCATTTGCGGCGATTTCGCGCTGCCTCTATCAGGAATGGGTAGAACCAGAACAGCTGTTTGGCTGTGTTAGATGGCATAAAGATCAAATAACTCTCCAGCCCGGCTTGGTTCATCAAGCTAATGGCGGTGTATTGATCCTGTCGGTACGATCATTACAGGCTCAGCCATTGATGTGGCTACGCCTGAAGCAAATGATAGTTCAGCAACGCTTCGACTGGTTGTCACCTGACGAAACTCGTCCTTTACCGGTGCATATTCCCTCAATGCCATTGGATCTGCGTTTGATTCTGATCGGCGATCGTCTTGGCTTGGGTGATTTCCATGATATGGAACCTGAGCTTGGCGAATTGGCTATTTACGGTGAATTCGAAGTTGAACTGCCGCTAGTCGATATTGATGGTATGACGTTGTGGTGCGGCTATATCAATACGCTGTTACAGCAAAAGCAGTTACCTTCGTTATCCGCCGATGCCTGGCCGGTGCTATTCCGTCAGGCGGTGCGTTACAGCGGCGACCAAGGGAGCCTGCCATTATGCCCGCAATGGCTCACTCGCCAGTTAGCTGAAGCTGCACTTTATGCCGAAGAAGACACGATTACCGCCAATGCGCTTGAAGTCGCACTGAATGCCCGCGACTGGCGTAATAGCTATCTTGCTGAACGGATGCAAGATGAAATTGAGTTAGGACAAATTCTGGTTGAGACCGAAGGCCAGGTTGTCGGCCAAATTAATGGCCTGTCCGTATTGGAATACCCGGGGCACCCTTATGCTTTCGGTGAACCCGCACGTATCAGCTGCGTTGTTCATTTAGGCGATGGCGAATTTGTTGACGTAGAGCGTAAAGCTGAATTAGGCGGTAATATTCATGCTAAAGGCATGATGATTATGCAAGCGTTCCTGATTTCAGAACTGGAACTTGATCAGCCACTGCCTTTCTCAGCCTCCATTGTTTTTGAGCAATCCTATGGAGAGGTTGATGGCGACAGTGCATCACTGGCAGAGCTTTGTGCACTAGTCAGTGCCCTATCGCAACAGCCTATCAATCAACAAATCGCCGTGACAGGTTCAGTTGACCAATTTGGCAACGTACAACCTATCGGTGGTGTAAATGAAAAGATTGAAGGCTTTTTCGAAGCTTGCCAACGTCGTGGGCTTACAGGCAGTCAGGGCGTTATTTTACCGGCCACGAATGTCCGTCATTTATGCTTGAATCAGGCGGTGATTGAGGCGGTACAGCAAGGTCAGTTCCATTTGTGGGCTGTAGATACAGTCGCTGAAGCATTACCTTTGCTTACGGGTATGGCTTATGCCGATGAGCAACAACCTAGCTTATTAGGTATAATTCAAGAGCGAATCTCACAAGTAAATCCGCAGGACAGACGCCGTTGGCCTTGGCCATTACGCTGGCTCAACTGGTTCAACCAGGGCTGATCGGACTTGCTCAGCGTACAGCTGTACGCTATTCTGCGCACTTCATCAAAATAAGGCTTACTGAGAACATGGTAGATAAACGCGAATCCTATACAAAAGAAGACCTTGAAGCATCAGGCCGTGGCGAACTGTTTGGCGCTGGCGGGCCACCATTGCCAGCAGGCAATATGTTAATGATGGACCGTGTCGTTAAAATGACAGAAGACGGCGGTACCTATGGCAAAGGTTATGTGGAAGCGGAACTGGATATTAATCCGGATCTATGGTTCTTCGGTTGCCACTTTATCGGCGACCCGGTAATGCCTGGCTGCCTGGGCCTTGATGCTATGTGGCAGTTAGTTGGTTTCTATCTTGGCTGGTTGGGTGGCGAAGGCAAAGGCCGCGCACTCGGCGTCGGTGAAGTTAAATTTACCGGGCAAGTTCTACCAGATGCTAAGAAAGTGACATACCGTATTAATTTTAAACGCATTATTATGCGTAAATTGATTATGGGTGTAGCTGATGGTGAAGTGCTGGTAGATGGAAAAGTGATTTATACCGCCACCGACTTAAAAGTAGGCCTGTTTAAAGACACCAACGCCTTCTAATATTTAGACCCGTTTTCCCGTGCAGGGGCGGTTACCCCCTGCACATTAACTATGATGCTAATGAACTACGATGCCAATGGCTTTTTTTTTAACATTAGTTACTACAATAAATGTAGTGACTAAATGATATTTAGTTTTGGCACAGCTCGCTCTGCCCACAAAAATCATCCGAGGAGTGGTATGCAAAGAACTCGCCTGCAAGATATGCCCTGCCCGGTGGCCCGTTCTCTTGAACGGGTAGGAGAATGGTGGAGCATACTGATTATCCGTGATGCCTTTCAAGGGCTCACGCGGTTTGATGAATTTCAGCAAAGTTTGCAGCTTTCTCCCACCATCCTCACCCGCCGCCTCAAATATTTAGTGGAAAGCGGTATCCTGGAGAAGCAGCTCTATCATGCTCGCCCCGTCCGCTATGAATACCTATTGACGGAGCGCGGCAATGATTTCTTCCCAGTAATTGCAGCCCTGTTTCACTGGGGTAATCAACATTTTGCGCCAGACGGCCCCGCAGTCATACTCACCGATCGCCGTACCGGTACTCCGGTCGATCCAATTTTGCTGAACAATACCACTCAGCAACCTATTCGCGCAGAGGATGTCACCATCGCGGCAGGCTCGGTCAGGAGCGATATAATTAATAAACGGTTGGCATTGATGCATGAGAAAAATGTAGCCAATGTCAGGCATTCCCCCCATTCAATTGAGTCTTCAAAGGAAAAATAATGAACATGCGTCGTGTAGTAATTACAGGAATGGGTGTGGTTTCCCCATTAGGCTGCGGTATCGATATGGTGTGGCAACGCCTGCTAGCAGGACAATCGGGTATCCGTGTTCTGCCAGATGAAATTGTCGGTGATTTGCCAGCAAAAATTGGAGGACAAGTGCCAACACTCGCAGCAGATCCAGAAGCAGGCTTCGATCCAAATAAAGCTGTTGCGCCAAAAGATCAAAAGAAAATGGATCGCTTTATTGAATTTGCCATGGCCGCAGCAGATGAAGCCATTGCCCATGCTGGCTGGCAAGCCGATAATACCGAGAAACAAGAGCGCACTGCGACCATTATTGGCTCTGGTATTGGTGGTTTCCCATCGATTGCAAATGCGGTACGTACCACGGATAGCCGTGGGCCAAAACGGCTGTCACCTTTTACCGTCCCCTCATTTTTGGTGAATCTGGCCGCGGGTCACGTCTCCATTAAACATCATTTCAAAGGGCCGATTGGCGCGCCGGTGACTGCTTGTGCGGCCGGTGTTCAAGCTATCGGGGATGCAGTTCGTCTTATCCGCAATGATGAAGCTGATATTGCACTGTGTGGCGGCGCTGAAGCTGCAATCGATAAAGTCAGCCTGGCTGGCTTTGCGGCCGCGCGTGCATTATCAACCGGTTCTAATGATGCTCCTGAAAAAGCGTCTCGCCCCTTCGACAGTGCCCGTGATGGCTTTGTGATGGGTGAAGGTGCTGGCTTACTGGTGATTGAAGAACTGGAACATGCTTTGGCGCGTGGCGCAAAACCCTTAGCCGAGATTGTCGGCTACGGTACCAGTGCCGATGCATATCATATGACCTCCGGTGCCGAAGACGGTGATGGAGCATACCGTGCTATGAAGATTGCGCTACGCCAGGCCGGTATTACACCCGCACAGGTTCAGCATCTCAATGCTCATGCGACCTCAACGCCAGTAGGTGATCTCGGCGAAATTAATGCCATTAAACACTTGTTTGGCGAAGGTGATACCTTAGCAGTCACATCGACTAAGTCAGCGACTGGTCACTTGTTGGGGGCTGCTGGCGGATTAGAAACGATTTTCACCGTGCTGGCATTGCGAGATCAAATCGTACCTGCAACATTGAATCTGGAAAACCTGGACCCAGCCGCCACCGGGCTGAATGTAATAGCAGGTAAAGCACAGCCTCATGAAATGACTTATGCACTTTCAAATGGTTTTGGTTTTGGTGGGGTGAATGCGAGTATCTTACTAAAACGTTGGGTTGAATAAAGTAACCAATAACCTCCGCATAAAGCGGAGGTTATCCCTTAGTCTGACAGAGAGCCGCTTAAGCGGTCACAGCCCTGTCCTCCATGGCTTGTCGCCAACCTCCTAACCAATGCGATCTGGCGTCTAAAGCTTGATAGGGGCAAATTTCCCTTGAACGCCCTGAAATACCTGCTTGATAACCACGTGACAACGCTCTTTCCAAGCGATCTCTTTTCTGTCTCTTCATGCCTCGTTTCCCTCATCTTTCGGTCTGGTGGAAAGAAAACAGTGACTACTTTATGTTCAGTCACAGTTAAGTGATAGACCTTAGGAAACAGAAAAGCAATGCGCAAAATTCACGCCAATGTCATATTTGTGAGCTATGCCCGCTGAATTTGCTAAGTGATTGATTTGGGGTGAATGGCATTAACTAATTGATATATAATAAAAATCCTCTTTCACAATAAATTTATAATTATCGATGAAAGAGGATTAGACAGATTTGGAACAAAATATGACTTAAATCACCGTAACTGGGCAGCTATCGACTTGGCCTCTTGCTGCCAACCCTCAGCCAGAGTACGAATCAGTGCATCATAACCATCTTCGCCCTGTTTAAGCTCTAAATCGAACGGCTGTTTAATCAGTTGCCCCTGACGTTTGAGTATCCAAACACCACGGATGATGGCGCGCCCATCATAGCGGCCATGGAACCCGGTGACAGTGACATTCAGGACATCCTGATCGCTATCGAGTGGTTGTGAGGAGACCAGCCAGCCCGGTAGCGCATTGCTCAGATTAGTGACCAAGGTTTGCTGCAACTGTTGATCCAATGGGCTTGCCCAGAGGTTGTTGCTGGCAATCACGTATTGCACATCGTTGGTTTGATATACCACACCGGCCGCCGCCAGATAATCCGCTACGCCAACATGCTCAACCCACAGTTGCCTTGATGCAACACTACTCGTCGCGCCAGCAGGCGCACTGAGAGCTGGCAACTGATAGTACGTTTTGCTGGGTGTGCTGCTGCAAGCACTGAGTAATAGCGCTGCGATAACTGCCATCCATTTCATCATTTTTTGGCCTTCTTAGGCTGAGGATCCTGACTTCCTGCCGCTTCAAATACCAGCGCGTTGCTCTTTTCATTCAGCGTCCGCAACACCGGCTGTAATTCACGCAACACCTGATCTAACCGCTGCATATCACCCACCATTTTATTGTAGGCCGGTGAACCAGGTTGGAAACCTTTCATACTACGATTCAATTCATTCAAGGTTTTTTGCAGATCTTTCGGTAAATCCTGCATTGCCGGGCTGGCAGTGAGTGCCGTCAGTGATTCCAGCGTTTTCTGGGTTTCACGCATGGTTTTCTGACTTTCAACCAGTGTTTTGGTGACTTCTGTGACCATTGGATCCAGCGGCAGATTATTAATCTTATCCAGTGTTTGCATCACTTTTTGCTGAATCTGCGCTAAACCACCGCTGACGGTTGGCAGCAAAGGATAGCCCGCCACTTCCACTGGCCCTTTCCACGGTTTGGCATCTGGGTAAAAATCCAGATCGACAAACAGTGCGCCGGTCAACAAGTTGCCTGATTTCAGCGAGGCACGTAGACCGCGTTCTTTGGCCGTTTTCAGTATTTTTTCAAAATTAGCATCTGGGCCTAAGTCCTCGCGGAAGCGGCCAGGCTCAATACGAATTAGCACCGGAATTCGGAAGTCATTATCAACGCGCTGTCTCATTCCTTCAGCGAAGAAAGGCACATCCCCGACAGTCCCGATACGAATTCCGCGGAATTCAACCGGTGCTCCAGCTTGTAAGCCACGTACGGAGTCGGAGAAGAACAGCAAGAAATCTTCATGTTCGGTATACAGCGAATTTTGAATACTGCTGCGGTTATCAAACAGCTTGAACTCAGCTTTAGACTCGGTAATTTGCTTGCCCGGATCTAAGCCGTCTGGTACATCAAAGCTGACGCCGCCACTGAATAAAGTCGCCAGAGAGGCCATTTCGACGCGCATCCCTTGCGAGGAGAGATCTACCGCCACCCCACTGTCTTTCCAGAAACGCACATTACTGGTGACCAGACTGTCATAAGGCGCGCCAATGAATAGCTGATAACGCATCAGGCGTGATTTCGCATCAAAAGCACTGGTTTCCACTGAGCCTACACGATAGCCACGGAACAACACCGGATCGCCAGCATTCAGCTGCCCGGCTTGCTCGCTGTCAAGTATGATGCGCAGCCCTTTGGCATCCGGTGAGGCAAGGGGCGGGGAATCCAATAATGCGAACTCATTTAATGGCTTACCTTTACCACCAGGTTGCAGTTCAATGTAAGCCCCTGATAGCAAAGTTCCCAAGCCGGAAATACCTTCACGACCAATCTGCGGCTTGACCACCCAGAAAACGGTATCGCTGTGTAGCAAGGTATTCATGCCGGAATTCAACCGCGCCTTCACGATAACATGGTTGAGATCTTCACTTAACGTGACCTGCTCAACGATGCCAACATCAACACTGCGGCTCTTTATTTTGGTTTTACCCGCTTCAATGCCTTCAGCGTTCAAAGTGGTCATAACCACCTGCGGCCCCTGATGGCTAAAGTGATAAAACAGTATCCATGCGCCAATCAGCGCAGTGACAATCGGGATGATCCACACCGGGGACCAGCGCTTGATTTTTTCAATTTCTGCCACACCCTGGCTGGGATTATTGTCCGTCACCTTGCGGCTCCTTTTGGGTTGTTTCACTTATCCGATCCCAGGTTAAACGCGGATCGAAGGTTAATGCAGCAAACATGGTCAGGATAACCACCATGGCAAATAGCAGGGCACCAATCGCCGGATAGATACTCATCAGTTGCCCAATACGTACCAATGACGACAGCACCGCGATAACAAAAACATCAATCATTGACCAGCGGCCAACAAACTCCACTATTTCATAAATAAAATGCATCCGTTCAGTATCGGTATTACCTTTGCCTTTTGCATCCCAACATAACCAACCTATCGCTAGCATTTTTAATGATGGCACCATAATACTGGCAATAAAAATCACCATTGCCACCGGATAAGAGCCTTCACTCCACAAGAAAATCACCCCAGCCATGATGGTGGAGTTCATCTGATTCCCCAAACTTTCAGTAATCATAATGGGCATCAGGTTGGCTGGGATATATAACATGATTGACGTGACTAATAGTGCCATTGTCCACTGGAGGCTATTGCGCCGACGGATATAGCCATGAGTATGGCAACGAGGGCATTCCACCAGGTCCTGTGGCAAAATGGCCGTACAGCACGCGCAAGAGCGCAGTCCCTGGCGCAAACCGGTTCGGCCTGCAATCAATGGATGAGGTAACGCGGGTGCGGGGGCAATATCCTGCCACATCCAATGGCGGTCGACACATTGAAAAGCACGCACCTGCAATAAACAGAATAAGCAATAAGGGACAAAACTGCTGCCAATGCCGATTTCGCCGTAAGCCATCAGCTTAACAAAACTAACCAGCACACCGGCGAGGAAAATCTCGACCATGCACCAGGTCTTGAATTGGAAAAGTGCTTTTGCTATCAGTGCCTTCCAGCGGTGCGGCATACGCACTCGCAGACAAAGTAAAATAATGGCTACCATGCAGAAAGCTGGAATCAGCTGAACCAAAACCATAAATAACGTTGCCATGCTGGCATAGTCATCTGCCACCATCACTTTGGGTATTTGGATCAGGGTAATTTCGCTGGTAATCCCTGCCACGCGCATATTGACGAAGGGGAACATATTAGCCAGCAACAGCATAAAGAGTGCGCTGATAGCATAACCAACCGGGCGCTTACGTGGTTCGTCCCACCGCGCGGTCAGTGTGGTTTTACAGCGCGGACATACCGCTTTGGTGCCATAAGGCAAGGAGGGTAAGGCCACTGACATATCGCACTGCCGGCACAGGATAACGTTCCCTGACTGCCCTGTGTGCTCGCCGTGCTCAGGCTGAATTACAGAACACAATATCGAATCCCTCACGGCTGCCCCCCTTTTATATAAAGGGGATTGAACACCGTTCTATCAAGTAACTTACTATAACAATAGACATAATATCATCATAAAGTAGGATATCGCGTCACCTGACAGAACGGTGCAAATACGTTTTAGCCGTTTTTCTGAGCTTCCAGCTCTTCCCAACGACTAAACGCCACTTCTAATGCTTGTTCAGCATCGGCTAATGCTTTCAAAACCTGTTGTGTTTCTTCGTGTGGACGGGAGAAGAAATCAGCATGGCTAACCTCAGCCTGTAACTTACTGATTTCATGTTCCAGTTTTTCTAATTGCTGTGGTAACTGATCCAACTCACGTTGCAAGTTATAGCTCAGCTTGCCAGGGCGTTTGGCCGCTGGAGCAGTGCTTTTAACCGGCGCAGCCGCTTTGGTTTCTTCAACTTTTGCTGCCACCTGACGAATAGGTTTCGCCTCGGCGCGCTGCTGATGAGCATCATAATAGCCGCCGACGAAGCTGCTAATTTGACCATTGCCTTCAAAGATCCAGCACTCTGTTACTGAGTTATCAACGAATTGACGGTCATGGCTAACCAACAATACGGTGCCCTGATAGCTATCAACCATTTCTTCCAACAGTTCCAGTGTTTCCACATCCAGATCGTTGGTCGGTTCATCGAGGATCAGCAAGTTACTTGGCTTAAGGAATAATTTAGCCAATAACAGACGGTTACGCTCACCACCAGATAACGCTTTTACCGGGGTCATAGCGCGTTTCGGGTGGAACAAGAAGTCTTGCAGGTAGCCCAGAACATGGCGTGAACGGCCATTGACCATCACTTCCTGCTTACCTTCAGCCAGGTTATCCATCACCGTGCGCTCTGGATCAAGTTCTGCACGATGCTGGTCAAAATAGGCCACTTCCAGTTTGGTGCCGCAATGGACTTTACCGCTATCGGCTTTAAGCTGACCGAGCATCAGTTTCAGCAAGGTGGTTTTACCGCAACCATTCGGCCCCACTAGCGCAATTTTGTCACCGCGCTGTACTTGAGCAGTGAAATCTTTCACCAAAACTTTGCCACCGACCTGATAATTAACATTTTCCAGGTCGAAGACAATTTTGCCTGAACGCACGGTTTCTTCCACTTGCATCTTGGCCGTACCCATCACTTCACGGCGCTGTGAACGCTCCATACGCAGTGCTTTCAGGGCGCGAACACGGCCCTCATTACGGGTGCGTCGTGCTTTGATACCTTGGCGGATCCACACTTCTTCTTGCGCCAGTTTGCGGTCAAATTCAGCGTTTTGCAGTTCTTCGACCCGCAGCGCTTCTTCTTTGCTGGCAAGATACAGTTCGTAATTACCTGGCCATGACACCAATTTACCGCGGTCCAGATCGACAATGCGTGTTGCCATCGCGCGAATAAAGGAACGGTCATGAGAAATAAAGACAATGCTGCCCTGGAATTCTTTCAGGAACCCTTCCAGCCAGTTAATGGTTTCAATATCTAAATGGTTGGTCGGTTCATCCAGTAACAGCACTTTTGGCGAGCTAACCAGTGCGCGACCTAATGCCGCTTTACGCAACCAGCCGCCCGACAGCGAGGAAAGCTCGGCATCTGCATTCAGACCCAACTGTTTCAGCACTTCCTGAATGCGGCTATCTAATTGCCATAAACCCTGGTGATCCAAAATCTCCTGCAATGCCGCCAGCCGATTGAGGTTTTTTTCGCTCGGATCAAGTTCAACCTGATGCAGCGTGGCATGGTAAGCCTTCAAATGCTCGGCTTGTTCCTGAACACCTTCTGCAACAAAGTCAAACACCGTACCGGCCACATTACGCGGTGGATCTTGTTGCAAACGCGCGACAATTAAATCCTGCTCATAAATGAGCCGACCATCATCCAAAGGCACTTCTTTGCTCAGAATTTTCAGCAAGGTGGATTTGCCCGCGCCATTGCGGCCCACCAGACAAACACGTTCGTTTGCCTCAATATGCAATTCAGTATTATCTAATAAAGGTGCATCGCTGAACGACAGCCAGGCACCGGACATGCTAATTAACGACATAGTTTCTACTTTTCCTCGTGGCTGTGAGTCACCAGCCAGCAGTTGTGGATTTGACGATTGCGGGCAAAGTCTTCAGATTGTGTTTGCGCGGTGATCTCTTTCGCTTCCAATCCCAACGCCTTTATCCCGTCCAAATCCATCTGGAAACCGCGCTTATTGTTTGAGAACATGATTGTTCCCTTACGGCGCAGTAACCGTCTAAGTTCTTTCATCAGCACTAAATGATCGCGCTGAACATCAAAGGTGGTCTCCATACGCTTGGAGTTGGAGAACGTCGGTGGATCAATGAAGATCACGTCGAATTGCTCATCGGTGTTACTCAGCCAGGAGAGGCAATCGGCCTGAATCAAGCGGTGCTGCTGGCCAGTTAAACCATTTGCCCGCAGGTTTTTCTCCGCCCATTCCAAATAGGTGCGCGACATATCGACTGTAGTGGTACTGCGTGCGCCCCCCAGCCCTGCATGAACACTGGCAGTACCGGTATAAGCGAACAGATTAAGGAAGTCTTTACCCTGGCTCATTTTGCCCAGCATCTGACGGGCAATACGGTGATCCAGGAACAAGCCGGTATCGAGATAATCGGTCAGGTTAACCCATAACTTGGCATTATATTCACTCACCAGCAGGAACTCGCCTTTCTGGGCCAATTTCTCGTATTGGTTTTTGCCTTTCTGCCGTTCGCGAGTTTTCAATACCAACTGGTTAGAAGGCAAATTCAACACCGCCAAAGTGGCATTAATCACATCAAACAGACGCTGACGCGCTTTTTGTGCATCAATGGTTTTCGGCGGCGCATATTCCTGCACTACCACCTTGCTACCATAACGGTCAACGGCCACGTTATAATCTGGCAAATCAGCATCATACAGGCGGTAACACTCAATGCCCTGTTGCTTAGCCCATTTATCCAGCTTTTTCACATTCTTACGCAGGCGGTTAGCATAATCCTCAGCAACCTGAACACCCGCCGCACCTTGTGGATTTACCGCTAATTGGTAGTTTTTCTGCACGCAATCCAACGGGCCATTTTTAGCTTTGAATTCGCGCTCTGCACGCAATTGCAGGCAGCTCAGCAGGTCCGGCGAGGCACTGAACAAGGATAGACGCCAACCACCAAATGACGTTTTCATAATGCGGCCGAGCATATTATGCAACGCAATCAATGCTGGCTCACTGTCCAACCGCTCACCATAAGGTGGGTTACTGATAACCGTACCTACTGGCCCTTCCGGTAATGGATTTACCAATTTGCTGACATCGTTGGCATTAAAGGTAATCAGTTCTGCTACCCCAGCGCGACGGGCATTGGCTCGAGCCATCTCAATCACACGCCGATCAATATCAGAACCAAAGAAGCGCGAGGTCGTCTCCTGCAAACCACGGCGCGCACGAACTTGCGCTTCGGTGGTTAATTCACGCCACAGCTCTTCGTTAAAAGCACTCCAGGCGGTAAAGCCCCAATGCTCACGATGCAGCCCCGGTGCGCGGTCAGATGCCATCATGGCAGCTTCAATCAGCAATGTACCTGAACCACACATCGGATCGACCATCGGCGTGCCCAACTGCCAGCCAGAACGTTGGATAATCGCCGCAGCCAAATTTTCTTTCAGCGGCGCCTGACCGGTAAGGTCACGATAGCCGCGCTGATGCAAACCTTCGCCACTGAGATCCAGCGCGACACTGGCCATCTCTCGTTGCAGGAAAACATTCACCCGGATATCCGGCTGCTGTTTAGCTACAGTTGGGCGCTGATCCAGCTTACGAGTAAAGCTATCGACGATGGCATCTTTAACTTTTAATGCCCCATACTGGCTATTGCGGATTTCGTCATTCACGCCGCTAAAATGCACGGCAAAGGTTTTATCCACACCAAAAATTGATGGCCAATCAATCGCCTGCACCCCAAGGTACAAATCTAAATCGCTGTAAACTTTAAAATCATTGAGCGGTAACAAAATGCGCGAAGCCAAACGGCTCCACAACAGGCTTTGGTACATGAGTCGATCGTCGCCCTGAAAATGTACCCCGCCCTGCACTATTTTACAGTCGTGAGCGCCCAACGCTTCGAGTTCGCTTTTTAACAGTTCTTCCAGTCCACGCGCCGTGCTGGCAAACAGAGAGTTCATATCGCACTATCACCAAAAAGAAAATTGTTGCGCATTATAGCTAATCCCAGCAGCTTGTCATAAAGTTGCTCCCTCTTATTTAATACTCGCACGGAGGCAATGGTGATTACCCTCTCCCGACTTTATGTTCATCCGGTAAAATCCATGCGCGGCTTGCAGCTTTCTCATGCACAAGTCAGCAGCAGTGGATTGGCCTTTGACCGCGTATTTATGATTACCGAACCGGATGGCACTTTTATTACTGCGCGCCAATATCCGAAGATGGTGATGTTTACCCCCGCCTTAATGTCAGACGGTTTATATCTCACGGCCCCTGACGGCGAGAGTGCCAGTATCCGCTTTAATGATTTTTTAGCCAATGCCGAACCGACAGAAGTTTGGGGGAATCATTTTACCGCGCTCATTGCCCCTGCAGCTATCAACAACTGGCTCAGTGGTTATTTTCAAAGAGAAGTACAATTACGCTGGCTGGGGCCAGAATTAACTCGGCGGGTAAAACCCATGCCGGAAATCCCGCTGTCATTCGCTGATGGTTTCCCTTATCTGTTAATTAACGAAGCTTCATTTAAAGAGTTGCAACAACGCTGCCCCGGCAGTATTAAGCTAGAGCAGTTTCGCCCTAATTTACTGGTGACCGGCGCCAGTGCATTTGCTGAAGACAGTTGGCAAGTTATCCGAGTGGGCGATATTACCTTTGATTTGGTTAAGCCATGTAGCCGCTGCGTATTAACCACGGTCAGTGTTGAGCGCGGTCGCAAGCATCCAACCGGCGAGCCATTACAAACACTACAGACATTCCGAACCGCCGAGAATGGCGATATCGATTTTGGTCAGAATATGGTGGCCAGGAACAGTGGTATTATTCGGGTTGGGGATGAAGTAGAAGTTCTGTCAACTAAGCCACCGCGCCCTTATGGCGCTGGAGCGGTAGTTGAAAGCCTTGCGGCACCAGAGGATAAATCCAAAGCTGTAGCCATTGAATATAATGGTATTCGCTTTAACGGGAATAATCAGCAGGTATTATTGGAACAGTTGGAGCAACAAAATATCCGCATTCCTTACTCGTGCCGGGCAGGAATATGTGGCAGTTGCAGAATTACGTTAATCAATGGCGAGGTCGCACCGTTAAAACAAAGTGCTATTGGAAATGACGGAACGATTCTTTGTTGCAGTTGCATACCTAAAGGAGATATTACGCTTAGCGGCAAATAAGCTGCAACTGATTAACTAAACCGCCCGGTCAAGATTAAAGGCCGGTGCGGCATAAGGTTTCTCGATAACCAACGGTATTAAGCGGTCATTCATTATCTTTATCGCATCGCCCAATACTAACTGACGCCCGGCTAATACTACCTGGGATTGTGCTAATAAACACAAACTGGCAGTGTCACCAGACTCAACCACTAACAAACTAATATCTTCACCGTTCTCCAATACTTTTACTGTCGCCAGCTCTGCATTCTGTGGCAGCCACGTTTTAGATTGTTGTGCAAAATACCAGCTTTTGGGCATTAATGGTTTAAGAAAACGAAAAGCAACCAACGCATTTAATATCAATTCCGAACGTTGCTCATGCCCCATTTTAATTTGGCGGCATTGATCTTCAAACTCAAAATAAAGCGCGGCATCGTCGACACAAAATGCAGACTCATCAAATGCATCAGGGGTTAACATTTTAGACGGGAAGCGCGAGCGAAATATCATACCATTGGCTAAATCCAACATAAGTCGGTCATGTTCGGTATCAAAATACCAACGCCATTTATCGTCTGGTTTAATCCGCATATTTTACCCTTCCCGCCACGCTCACCAACATTATTGACTCAACAATTTGAGTTATCAACCATCTAATTGCACTTAATCGTATAAGGCTTTTGATGTATATTTAATCCATTGGGGTAAAATATAGACGAGCCGGAGGAATAAATAAACCCCCCGGCCAATAATGAAGATAAATAATTAGATATGAGTAACGATATTCTTAATCAAACCTGGCCCACGGAAGATAAATCCGGAATAAATTTGAATCAATGAAGCTCCCGCAGCCATTTTTTCTCGAGCAGCAGTGACTGAGTCAATTCCACCCACCCCAATAATAGGTAAGCGGCCTTGTAGCTCTTGCGATAAACGGCGAATCACTTCAGTACTACGTAATTGCAATGGACGGCCACTTAACCCACCGGCTTGTTCGCAATAATTTAATCCCTGAATGAGAGAACGATCTAAAGTGGTATTAGTGGCGATAACGCCATCTATATTATGGCGAACCAAACTGTCCGCTATTTGGATCAATTCTTCTTCAGTAAGATCCGGGGCGATCTTTACCGCCACCGGAACATACTTATGATGGCGCTGATGTAATTCAGTTTGTTTATTTTTAATTGCTGCTAATAAATCATCCAGCGCTTCACCATACTGTAAAGATCGTAATCCTGGGGTGTTGGGTGATGAAATATTAATCGCGATATATCCGGCGTAAGGATAAACTTTATCCATACAAATCAAGTAATCTTCTTTGCCTTGTTCTACCGGCGTATCTTTATTCTTGCCAATATTAATACCTAAAATACCGCCAAAATGTGATTTCTTGACGTTTTCAATTAAGTTATCAACCCCATGATTATTAAATCCCATACGATTGATCAAGCCTTCAGCCTCGACGATCCTAAACAATCTTGGTTTATCATTTCCTGACTGTGGCTTTGGTGTTACCGTTCCGACTTCAATAAAACCAAATCCCATCGCGCCAAGAGCATCAATACACTCGCCGTCTTTATCCAAACCCGCAGCCAAACCTAATGGATTCTTGAATGACAGGCCCATACAGCTTACAGGCTTGGTTGGCACTGATTGGCTAACCAAAAATTGAAGCGGTGTGCCGGTAAGACGTTTTAGCTGGCGAAAAGTGAATTCATGGGCACGTTCTGGATCAAGCTGAAATAGTGCTTTTTTAACGAGTGGATAATACATGTAATCTCCTGAGCGAGCGGTGACTAGCCGTTGATGCGGGAATGGTAAATTCATCTCTCAGGAAAGTAAACGTTTGCGACGTAAAGCCATGCAAAGACTGAAGGTATTTCAGGGAATAAAAAACAGAGAGCATCGCTGCCCTCTGTTTATCATGCAAACAACCTATCTATGCGGCCAATGCTTTGGTTATCTTTTCGTATAAATCACCAGATAAATTATCCAATGTTTTCAATTGTTCCAAAGCCTGGCGCATCAACGTTTGGCGACCTGAGTCATAGCGTTTCAAACGAATCAATGGTTCAATCAAACGAGCGGCAACCTGTGGGTTACGGGTATTCAAATCGCTGAGTATTTCTACCAGGAATTGATAACCGCTACCGTCAGTGGCGTGGAATGCGGCCGGATTACCGGAAGCAAAACTACCAATCAACGAACGGGTACGGTTGGGATTACTCAGACTAAATGCAGGATGCTTAAGTAAAGCTCGCACCTGTGTCAAAACATCCGCCGCAGGGCTGGTTGCTTGCAGTGCAAACCATTTATCCATCACCAAACCATCATGACTCCAGCGCACATCAAACGCCGCCAATAATTCATCACGGCAAGGCAACTGGGCAGCAACTGCGGCTGCTAATGCTGCCAGCGAGTCCGTCATGTTGTCAGCTTGATGATATTGAGAAGAGACAAGCTTATTTGCAAACTCAGCATCACCAAACGCCAAATAATTCAGACAAGTATTTCGTAATGCCCGCTTGGCAATATCACTGTGTTCAATACGATATTCAGGAGTTATATTCGCCACATAGACGGCCAATAATTCGTCCGATAATTCATTTGCCAGACAGCGGGTAATCGCCTCATGCACCGCACTGATAGCTTGCGGATCAATTGTGGTAAACAGTTCCGCAATTTCATTTTCTGATGGCAATGTCAGGATCTGTGCCGCTAACGCGGGATCAAGATTTTCATCAAGCAATATGGCGCGGAAAGCATCAGCGACGTGATTTGGCAAAGTCGGCGGCTGTTTTTGTTGGTATTTAGCAACATTGAGTTTGATATAGGTTGCCAGCAAACTTTGTGCCGCATCCCAACGAGAAAATTCATTGCGCGCATGTTGCATGAGGAACGTGAGTTGCTGATCGCTGTAGGTATAATCCAATTTGACCGGTGCAGAGAATTCCCGCAATAGAGACGGGATCGGAGTGTGCTCTACATTATCAAAGGTAAAGGTCTGTTCAGCCTCTGTCACATTCAGAACATGATGAACTGGTAAACCATTTCGCTGCAATGCAATCACATTGCCTTTACTGTCATATAGCTCAATATCCAATGGGATATGCAATGGCAATTTTTCTGGCTGATCAGCCGTTGGCAACGTTTTCTGACTAACGTGCAGATGATATTGCTGTTTTTCAGCATCATAATCATCACGTACCGTCAGTATTGGTGTACCGGATTGGCTATACCAGCGGCGGAATAAAGACAGATCGACATTAGATGCATCTTCCATTGCCTGCACAAAATCATCACAGGTCGCCGCACTGCCATCATGGCGTTCAAAATAGAGTTGCATGCCAGCCTGGAATTGCTGTTCACCCAGCAAAGTATGCATCATGCGGATAACTTCTGACCCTTTCTCATACACAGTTAAGGTATAGAAGTTGTTCATCTCGATGACTTTATCCGGGCGAATGGCATGAGCCATCGGGCTGGCATCTTCGGCAAACTGCGCTGCACGCATAACTCGTACGTTTTCAATACGATTGACTGAGCGCGAGCCTAAGTCAGAACTAAATTCCTGGTCGCGGAATACCGTTAAACCTTCTTTCAGGCTTAATTGGAACCAATCACGGCAGGTGACTCGGTTACCCGTCCAGTTATGAAAATATTCATGACCAATAACCGCTTCAATGTTCAGATAATCTTTATCTGTCGCCGTTTCTGCTTTTGCCAGAACATATTTTGAATTGAAAACATTCAACCCTTTATTTTCCATGGCCCCCATATTGAAGAAATCAACCGCCACAATCATATAAATGTCGAGGTCATACTCCAGACCAAAACGGGTTTCATCCCACTTCATGGAGTTCTTCAATGAGGTCATCGCCCAGTCGGCGCGATCCAGATTACCGCGGTCAACAAACAACTCCAGCGCAACTTCACGCCCCGAGCGGGTAATGAACTTATCACGCAACACATCAAAATCACCGGCGACCAAAGCAAACAGGTAACAAGGTTTTGGGAACGGGTCTTCCCATTTTACCCAATGGCGGCCATCATCCAGAACGCCCTGCCCCACACGGTTACCGTTGGAGAGTAAATAAGGATAAAGTGCTTTATCAGCGACAATGCGGGTGGTAAAACGCGCCAACACATCAGGGCGATCTAAATAATAGGTAATATGACGGAAACCTTCAGCTTCACATTGGGTACAGAGTGCCTCACCAGAAAGATATAACCCCTCAAGTGCGCTGTTAGTTGCAGGGTGAATATCATTGACGATTGTCAGAGTAAAATGAGCGGGTAATTGCTCAATAACCAGCGAATTATCCTGTAGCTGGTAATGCGGCCATGCTTGCCCGTCAACGCTGATACTCACGAGCGTTAAATCCTCACCATCTAAAACCAACGGTGTCACGTCTGCTGTTTGACGTTTTACCTGACTGATCGCCGTTACTGTGGTTTTTTGTGCATCAAGTGCAAAATCCAGATTGATATCGGTGATAGTGTAATCCGGCGATTTATAATCGTGACGGTATTTAACTTGTGGCTGTTGTGTCATGGAAACCCTTTTGACGTCATCAGTGAATATGATTATCAAGTCTGTATTTATGGTCGTTTTGGCTTAAAACTTTAGCTTCAAAACCTTATCTTCAAAGTACGGCTGCCAGCGACTTCGTCTTAGACTCAGAGAATCTTTTCAATGTATCACAATGCTCAAAAAAACCTAGGTGAGAGGCGGTGTTAATACGGCAAATAGTGCATTGAATGATCTTTTTTCGAGCCGCCTCGCATGCCCGCGACTTTATTACATTTAACTCAAAACCAAACGGAGAGTTGATGTTATCAAGAGAAGAAAGCTTGCCGGATGTTTCACGTTATTTCGAATATACCCGTGGCTATTGTCTATATTCTATTCAGATTAATAACCCTATATATTTTAATACAATTTTCTCCTTATTATCTAAATAGCTAAAAAACTGACCTTAATTGGATTGATCGTTTAGCAAAACAGCTTTTCTATCGCTGATGGCACGTTTAATCCTAGACCTGGGATTAGAATTTATGGTGTGATGAGGCTTCAATAACAGGATAATACCGGTATACTTCTGCGACTTTAGATTATGCCGACTGTGGAAAATGCTCCTACGAGGATGCTGTATAGCGCCATGACCCAAGACGCCTCACCGATTTTGACTTCATTGCTTGATACCGATGCATATAAACTTCATATGCAACAAGCAGTGTTTCATCGTTATCGCCATATTACCGTTGCCGCTGAGTTCCGCTGCCGTGGTGATGAGCTGCTGGGCGAGTATGCCGACGAAATCCGCCACCAGATAACATTGATGAGCCAATTGGCATTGACCGATGATGAGTATCAGTACCTCTCCGGTTTGCCCTTCTTTAAAAATGACTATCTCAATTGGCTACGGGCCTTTCGTTTTAATCCCGAGCAAGTCACTGTATCTGATAATGACGGTGAATTAGATATTCGTATTACTGGGTTATGGTGCGAAACAATTCTGTGGGAAGTGCCACTATTAGCGGTAATCAGTGAAATCGTCCATCGCCGCCGTTCTGCACATGTCACGGCTGATCTGGCTGTTTCACAGCTGCGTAGCAAGCTTCAGCAATTTAACGCGCTCAGTGCTGATATTGATATAACCCACTTCAAGTTAATGGATTTTGGTACGCGTCGCCGTTTCTCACGCGAAATACAACATGCCATTGTCAGTCACTTAAAAGATGAATTCCCCTACCTGGTGGGCACCAGTAATTATGATTTAGCACGGAAATTGTCTTTAGACCCCGTGGGAACCCAAGCTCATGAATGGTTCCAGGCGCATCAACAAATTAGCCCGGTGCTGGCCAATAGCCAACGCGTCGCGTTACAAGCCTGGTTAGATGAGTATCCAAACCAACTTGGTGTGGCGTTAACCGACTGCATTACTATGGATGCATTCCTGCGCGATTTTGATAAAACCTTCGCGGACCGCTATCAGGGATTGCGCCATGACTCGGGTGATCCGGTTGAATGGGGTGAAAAGGCTATCGCCCATTATGAAAAACTGGGCATTGACCCAATGAGTAAGACACTCGTGTTCTCAGATAATCTGGATCTGGAAAAAGCGCTGTCGCTATACCGCCACTTCTACCAACGGGTTAAGTTAGTATTTGGCATTGGTACGCGTTTAACCTGTGATATTCCAGGCGTAAAGCCGCTGAATATCGTGATTAAACTGGTTGAGTGTAATGACAAACCGGTGGCTAAACTGTCTGATAGCCCAGGTAAAACTATTTGTCATGATCCCGCGTTTGTTGATGAATTACGTGAAGCATTCGCTCTGCCGTTGGTTAAAAAGGCCAGCTAATACGCAATTGCCGGGCGGCAAATGCTTGCCCGGCCTCTCTCTAATTTGAACTTTTTTCCTCGCTTTACTCTTCTATATTCCACTATTCAATCATTTCTCTGTTTGTGTCGTATATTTTTATAACAATGTTGCACTGAACTGATGATTTCTACTTGTGTCCTGCACCGCCACAAGTAACATAGCAACATCCCCATTTCTTTGGGTTGTTAACTATTTCGATATCAAAATTATCCAAAACTATTAAAGAGAGAAATCTATGAGCGTAGTGCCTGTAGTCGACGTACTGCAAGGCCGTGCTGCGGTTGACAGTGAAGTCACCGTGCGCGGTTGGGTGCGTACCCGGAGAGATTCTAAAGCGGGTATCTCCTTCGTTGCCGTTTATGACGGTTCCTGCTTTGACCCGTTACAGGCCGTCGTAAATAATACTTTGCCTAATTATCAGGACGAAGTATTGCATTTAACTACCGGCTGTTCAGTAGAAGTCACTGGCACCGTAGTGGCATCACCGGGTGAAGGGCAGAGTTTTGAAATTCAGGCAACCGCTATCAAAGTGGTCGGTTGGGTTGATGATCCCGATACTTATCCAATGGCGGCAAAACGTCACAGTATCGAATACTTGCGCGAAGTCGCACACTTGCGTCCGCGCACTAACCTGATTGGTGCAGTGGCTCGTGTTCGCCATACTTTGGCACAAGCTATTCACCGTTTCTTCGATGAGAACGGTTACTTTTGGGTTTCAACACCGCTAATCACGGCATCTGATACTGAAGGTGCGGGTGAGATGTTCCGTGTATCGACATTGGATCTGGAAAACCTGCCGCGTACTGATAGCGGCGCGGTCGATTTCAGTGAAGATTTCTTCGGCAAAGAAGCTTTTCTGACGGTATCCGGTCAGCTTAACGGCGAAACTTACGCCTGCGCGTTATCCAAAGTTTACACATTCGGCCCAACTTTCCGTGCTGAGAACTCTAACACCAGCCGCCATTTGGCCGAGTTCTGGATGGTAGAGCCAGAAGTGGCCTTTGCATCATTAGATGATGTCGCCGGTTTAGCTGAGAAAATGTTGAAATACGTCTTCCAGGCGGTGTTGAACGAACGTGCAGATGACATGAAATTCTTTGCCGAACGTGTGGATAAAGATGCGGTTGATCGCTTGCAGCGCTTTGTCACCTCGGACTTTGCTCAGGTTGACTACACTGATGCTATTGAGATCTTGCTGGCATCAGGCCAGAAGTTTGAGAATGATGTCTCCTGGGGCATAGATTTGTCTTCTGAGCATGAGCGCTATTTAGCTGAGCAACACTTTAAAGCGCCAGTAGTGGTTAAAAACTATCCAAAAGATATCAAAGCATTCTATATGCGTATGAATGAAGATGGTAAAACCGTGGCAGCAATGGATGTTCTCGCACCGGGTATTGGCGAAATCATCGGTGGTTCACAACGTGAAGAGCGTTTAGATGTGCTGGATGCACGTTTGGCAGAAATGGGCCTCAATAAAGAAGATTATTGGTGGTATCGTGATCTGCGTCGCTATGGCACGGTGCCACATTCAGGCTTTGGCCTTGGATTTGAGCGGTTGATCTCATATGTAACAGGGGTTCAAAACGTTCGGGATGTCATTCCGTTCCCACGCACACCGAGAAATGCCAGTTTCTAATTTCGTCATTTAGAAAAAAAGTGTGATTTTGTATAAATAAAAGCCAGCCTTGCTGGCTTTTATCATTTTTTAAAGTTCGATCTAAGTCACAAAGTTCCCTGATATTTACATTTAGTAACACATAGTTTCCCAATGAAACATATTCAGGTAATTGGTAGCATTTTCGGTCTGGATTATAACCCCCGTGAATGGAACACTGCGTTCAGACACAGACGACACCAAACTCTCAACAATAGTTCCAAAAAAATTATTGGCGGCAGTGGCAGGTGTCCGAATAACACCAATGAGGGTAATAATAATGATGAAGCGCAATATTCTTGCAGTAGTAATCCCAGCATTGTTAGTAGCTGGTGCAGCTAATGCAGCAGAAATCTACAACAAAGACGGCAACAAACTTGACCTGTACGGTAAAGTTGACGCGCGTCACCAGTTCTCTGACAACGCTGGCCAAGACGGCGACGAATCTTATGTTCGTTTCGGCTTCAAAGGTGAAACCCAAATTACTGACCAACTGACCGGTTACGGCCAGTGGGAATACAACGTTCAGGCTAACCACGCTGAATCTCAAGGCGACAAAGGCAACAAAACTCGTCTGGGCTTTGCTGGTCTGAAATTTGCTGAATTCGGTTCATTCGACTACGGCCGTAACTACGGCGTAATCTATGATGTCAACGCATGGACTGACATGCTGCCAGTGTTCGGTGGTGATTCAATCTCCAACTCTGACAACTACATGACTGGCCGTTCTACTGGCCTGGCTACTTACCGTAACACCAACTTCTTCGGTCTGGTTGATGGCCTGAACTTTGCTCTGCAATATCAAGGCAAAAACGAAGATGGTCGTAATGGCATTACTACTGACCCAGTAACTGGTTTAGTAACTTCTTACGACAATCTGAAAGATCAGAACGGCGACGGCTTCGGTATCTCTTCTACTTATGATATCGGCTACGGCGTGAACTTTGGTGCTGGTTTCTCTTCTTCCAACCGTACTGATCAACAAAAACGTTTCAGTACTGCTGAAGGCGATAAAGCTCAGGCATGGAACGTTGGTGCTAAATACGACGCTAACAACGTATACCTGGCTGTAATGTATGCTGAAACTCAGAACATGACTCCGTACGGCGATGCTAACGATACTATCGCTAACAAGACTCGTGACATTGAAATCACTGCACAATACCAGTTCGACTTCGGTCTGCGTCCATCTTTAGGCTACGTTCAGTCTAAAGGGAAAGATCTTAACGCGAATGGCGATAACCAAGATCTGTTGAAATATGTTTCTGTTGGTACTTACTACTACTTCAACAAAAACATGTCTACCTATGTTGATTACAAAATCAACTTGTTGGACGAAAATGGCTTCACTCGTGATAACAAGCTGAACACTGATGACGTTGTTGGTGTTGGCTTGGTATACCAGTTCTAAGTTAAACTTAATCACGCAGTTTATCTGCTGACCTAAGTTAAAAAAGACAGGGCCTCGGCTCTGTCTTTTTGTTTTTATCTTTGGCTAAAAGAGAGATATCACGCTGCCGAATACACTATTTTGCCGATTTTTCACCCCGAATCCCCTCGCCTCACAACATTCATTTCTTTTTATCGCAAACGGTTGGCAAAGGCCGCAACTGGCGCTACCCTGATGGTTCTGTTTGCTTAACGCTAAGCCATGGAAGCCTCTGACATGTTTGAAAAAATCACTGCTGCACCTGCCGACCCTATTCTGGGCCTGACCGATATTTTCCGCGCGGATGACCGCCCTAATAAAATTAACCTGGGCATCGGTGTCTACAAAGACGAAACCGGGAAAACGCCGGTGCTGACCAGCGTCAAAAAAGCTGAGCAGTATTTGCTGGAAAATGAAGTCACCAAAAACTATTTGGGAATTGAAGGGCTGCTGGCTTTCGCCCATTGTACTCAGGAACTGCTGTTCGGTGCTAATAGCACGATTATTACTGATAAACGTGCGCGCACTGCTCAAACCCCTGGTGGTACGGGTGGCCTGCGTATCGCGGCTGATTTTATCGCCCATCAGACCAGCGCCAAACGTGTCTGGGTCAGTAATCCAAGCTGGCCAAATCATAAAAACATCTTCGCCGCAGCTGGGTTGGAGGTGGTTGAATATGCCTATTATGATGCCGCTAACCATGCACTCGACTTCGATGGGCTATTAAATAGCCTGTCAGAAGCCCAAGCAGGTGATGTCGTGTTGTTCCACGGCTGCTGCCATAACCCAACTGGGATTGACCCAACAGAAGCTCAGTGGAGCCAATTAGCTGAACTGTCAGTGGCTAAAGGTTGGTTGCCACTGTTTGACTTCGCTTATCAAGGTTTTGCCAAAGGTTTGGAAGAAGATGCTCAAGGCCTGCGTATTTTTGCCGCACAGCATCAAGAACTAATTGTTTGCAGCTCTTACTCCAAAAACTTCGGTCTGTACAATGAACGTGTTGGCGCTTGTACCCTTGTTGCTGCAAACAGTGAAGTGGCTGATATCGCCTTTAGCCAGGTTAAAGCGGTTATCCGTGCTAACTATTCCAACCCTCCTGCTCACGGTGCGTCAGTGGTTGCGACCATACTGAGTGACAAAGCGCTACGGGCAATTTGGGAGCAAGAACTGACTGATATGCGTCAGCGCATTCATCGTATGCGTCAGTTGTTTGTTAACACCTTGCAAGAAAAAGGTGCTAAGCAAGATTTCAGCTTTATCATTAACCAGAATGGCATGTTCTCGTTCAGTGGCCTGACCAAAGAGCAAGTGCTGCGTCTGCGCAATGAGTTCGCGGTTTATGCAGTGAATTCTGGCCGTGTTAACGTGGCCGGTATGACGCCAGATAATATGGCGCCATTGTGTGAAGCTATTGTTGCGGTGCTCTAATTAAGTCACTGTGATTAATCTGTAAAAAGGGTGCCCCAGGCACCCTTCAGATTGCTGACAAACCTCGACGACTCGATCTCAGGTGGTGAGGACAGGTAGAAGAGTAAAGCGTCCGCGCCAGGGATGGCGCGGCTCGAGCCATCAGGGACGATTTACGGCGTCTTTACGATCTGCCTGTTTTTACCACTGCGAGCACTTTGTCAATAAACTCAAAGGGTGCCCAGGCACCCTTTATTTTATCTATCAGGCCAAAATTTTAATGAAATAAATACCTGGCAAATTCGTTCATCGGCATAGGTCGCCCATACATATAACCTTGCAGGTAATCCACATTGTGGGCCTGTAAATAACGCATTTGAGTCTCGTTTTCGACACCCTCGGCAATAGTTTGCAGCCCCAACCGAGTGGCCAGGTCAATCACATTTCCCACGATGTGGCTCGACAAAGCATCTGAACCAATCATGCCCACAAAACTTTGGTCAATCTTGAGAAAATCAACTTTGAACTTCTGTAAATAAGTCAGACTCGAATGACCTGTGCCAAAGTCGTCAATAGCAATAAAAACACCTAACGCATGAAGCTCAGCAAATAATTTATCTGTAGTCGCATCGGCAACAATTAATTTCCGTTCAGTTAATTCCAGCGTGATATTTATTTTATTGCCACCGAAGGCCTGGATAAAATGACGACAGTCATCTACCAGACTGAGATCACGGCAATGATTGGCGCTGATATTAAAACCGAAGTGGAAACCTTCAGGTAATTGATTTACGTAAGGTGCAAATTTGGCACTGACTTGTTGCATAATAGCACGAGTCATCGGCACGATAAGTTCACTGTCCTCTGCCATCGGAATAAATTGATTCGGTTGAATTAGCCCCTGCCCCGGATGTTGCCAGCGCATTAAGACTTCACAACCAACCCAGCATTGCTCTTTACCACTAACAATCGGTTGTAGGTAAGGAATAAATTCGTTATTTTCTAACGCGTGTTTTAATACCTGGGTAGGTGATGCCGCCCTACCAGATAACCAGAAGACAAGTGCAGCTGACCCAACACTCATTAGTATGAAGAAAATTAAGCTGCCACGGGCATATTGCCAAGCGTAAGCCAAATATTGTTGATTAGACAGTGTGGTGCTTAATGCATAAGCATACTTTTCTGAAGATAAATATAGCGGCTCCCCTCCATTCGGCGGATTACCAGAATGTACAATTCCAGCCGCATCCATCCATTTATCGCCAACTCTCAGTTGTAACTCTATATCGCTACTCAATAAATTAAGAATGCTACGCAGATAATAACCATCAACTGCAACCAGAATGCCGTAATTACCTCTCGCCAGGCGGTAAACCATCAAAGCGCGATCAGGTGTCACATCATTGCCTTGCATTAATTCTAATTGCCCACCAACAAATACATCTAAATCGAAAGAGGTAGAAAGTGGGCCATATATTGAGGAACAATAAATGTTACTGCCTTTGGTTAAAGAGACAGAGCGGACATCCGGAATCAACACCACCTGATCGCGTAAATTCTGTACCACTTGCAAACAGGGTTTTCCAAGCCCCGTTTCTACCTGGATAGCCGCATGATGCAAATTATTAAATATCTGGTCGAAGCGCGCCCTGGCCTGCAATAACTTGGCTTCGGCATCCTGGTGCATATTGCTTTTTGTTTGCGCATAAATCACCACTGCGCCCAATAACAGAAACAGCAATAACACCATAGAAGAAAAACCTAGCCGGGACAGGAACTTATTCAGTCTGAAACGACGAAATGGCATAGTGGATTCCATTGAAAGGCGCTCGTTAATATTACGAACTCAAACGGCAGAGAAATGACTGCCGAGTCAATATCAGTTATATCTTTCAGCCATGCAACGTCTTATGGATATCTCAGAGGTAATGCTTACTTGATGAACACCATCATTATCTTCATAGTTCGCATAAATAGCTGATTATGACTTCACAAAATGCTTTAACAGCTCATTAAATATAATATAAAAAAGGCACCGAATGGTGCCCTTCTTGTGATTCCATACAGTCATTCTGCTAAGAGTTTATAACACTCAGCAGTTGCTGTTACCAAACAGCAGGTTCTTCGCGTATAAACGGATTAGTCTGCCGTTCATGTCCGAGCGTCGACATTGGGCCATGACCTGGAATAAATGTCATGTCATCCCCCAAAGGTAACAGTTTAGTTCGGATGGAATTAATCAGCTGCTGATGGTCACCACGCGGGAAATCACTACGCCCAACCCCACCATTAAAAATAACATCCCCAACTAACGCCAAACGATCTTTTTGATCAATAAAGACGATATGCCCCGGCGTATGTCCTGGGCAATGTAAAACTGAGAGCTCGATTGCACCCACAGTAATTTTATCGCCCTCTTCCAGCCAACGCGTTGGCGTAAAGGCCTCACATTCGCTCAACCCGAACATTCTACTTTGAGCGGGTAGCCCTTCTAGCCAGAAGGTATCTTCTTTTTCTGGCCCATAAATCGGCACCTGAAAATGTGCAGCTAATTCAGCGGCAGCACCCACGTGATCCAGATGGCCGTGGGTCAATAAAATCTGGCTAATCTTAATATCGTGACGAGCAACTTCTGCAATGATCTTGGCAGCTTCACCACCTGGGTCAACAAGGGCGGCCTGCCCTGTTTCTTCACACCAGATAAGTGTGCAATTTTGGCTAAAGGCCGTCACTGGAATAATTTGATATTTCATAAAGCTCCAACCCCAGTGCCTTGGGTATAGATTCAAAGCACTGGCATAAAAATACGCGTTACCAGGATCGTGTTGGCCCAGTATCAATATGCACAAAGTTACTGCGAGGATAATATCCTACACCACCAGCGCGCATTTTTAATGCTGCTTTACGGATATTACTCAATTGAATGCCTTCAATATGGAAATCCATCGCCCGGCCTTGTGTGTGGAAGCTGTGTTTGGCTACACCACGACTCCGTTCACGTAGCTCATTATTAGTATCAAGCGAGCGGTAACCTGAAATCAGCTGCACCGGTTTAGTTGTACCAAGAAGGCCTTGCAGACGGTATAGCTGATCGAAGAGACGAGGATCGATGGTTTTTACTTTATTGGCCCGATAATCGCGGAGTAAATGATTCAAACGGGAAAGTTCATCTTTGTTATAGCTTCTACCGTCAAAAAACTCGGCTTTTATGGACTCACCTGTATTCAGGTTATTCAGGGTCAAGATACGTGGGCGAGGAGTAGAAAGGGTAGCAAATGCCTGCCCTGGGAGCAGCGACATCCCGAGTGCTACCCCGCCTAACGCTAGCCATTTACGGCGATAATTATCAATTTTATCCATGATCTCTGTTAATACCTGGCAAGAATGTCAAAAGTAAGCACTGCCCCTTATTACTTGAAGCCGCAACTGTATTGGCTGCAACCCAATTGCTTTGGGTATCTATGTGCCGTCCCGAACCATAACCGCCTACGGAAAACCAGTCAACCCGCATTCAGCACGCATTCACTGTGCGTTTAGTCCAGGTTTATAGGGTGCCCGCAGAGGAGCCCCATAAGACAACCCGATATTGAGACCATTAGTTATTGAGTTTTACTGCATTTATTGCAGCAAAAGTTCGGCTTGATGGGAGATTTGTGAACCTGATCTCACCGTCATATCATAATTGTAAATATCTGTTCTAAACTGCGGTTTACCGTCATCAGCCACCCACGCCGTCAGATAATAGAGTTGTACCGGAACGCGTTGACGGATGTTGACATAAGTAGTATCGCCTTGTTTCAAGGTCGAGGATACCCGAGCATCATTCCAGCCAGCATCCTGCAACAGCATATTGGCTAAATCAGAGGCTTTATTCACCCGAACACAACCAGAGCTCAGCGCGCGGATATCTTTCTGGAACAAGCCATGGTTCGGCGTGTCATGCAGATAGATTGCATCTGAGCTTGGCATATTGAATTTGAACCGCCCCAAGGAGTTGCTGGCACCTGGTGCCTGGCGCAAGCGGTACGGGAAATTGTTCGGTGAAATCATGCTCCAGTCAATCATCGAAGGATCGACGACTTCGGCATCATTACTCCAACCGGACAAGACGGTATAGCCATGACGCTGGAAATAGCTGGAATCGTAACGTGCTTTCGGCACGATATCCTGACGCACCAGAGAAGTCGGCACGTTCCACGGCGGGTTTACCACTACATTATTCAGCGCACTACTCATTAATGGTGTTTTACGGCTTGGGCGACCCACAATCACACGGGATGAAAGCACCTGTGTGCCATTCTTATAATAATTCAGCGAATAGTTTGGAATGTTAACCATGATGCCGTTATCCACCCGCCCCGGCAAAATACGCAAACGCTGAATATTCAATGCTAACAATGTCGCCCTTGTCTGCGGAGAAACATTCAACCACTCGCGCGTCCGGGCTCCGATAACGCCATCATCACTCAGACCATGCCAGCGTTGAAAACGTTTGACTGCCTCCATTAGCTCTGGCGTATAGACATTGTCGGTCACTGTCGCCGTCACAGGCGCAGAAGATGGAGCAACCACGCCACTGGTCACAGGCGTATCTGCAACAGGTGCTGCTGATGGACTAACCACCAGGCTGTGGGCCTGGGCACGGCTTTTCTCTTCATCAACAGAGAGGTCATCATTCACCACCGCCACCGCCGGATTATCAACCGGAATGACTTCCGGAGTTTGTACCGGTGCTGACACAACCGGATGCAACATGCCGGTTCTGTCGAGAATCTCCCGTAAAGCAGGTATATCGTCGCTTAGCTGACCTGGGCGTAAACTCGGTCCATTGGCCATTTGTGGCCACGGGCGGCGGTCGGCTAGCATCTCTTTCAGCGCCTGATGCATTTTTTCATATTGAGGATGCTGCGGTGCCAGGGACGCCAGATATGGAGCAGTAGTACCCTCATGCACCGCCTGCTGCCAACGATTTAAAATCGTTGCAGGTGGCATCGCCATCTTGTACGGCACATTGCTGTACAACCAGACACTGCCATTCGCGCCAACACCTGAGATAAAGTGTAAATAGCCCAGCATCGCGTCGGACAAAATAACGTCGCGCGCCAAACCGGTAATGGTCGGATCACTCAGCCATTTCACCCATTGCATAAATTGTGGTTGGATACCGGAGAGTGCTAATTCCGCTAATTGTTGCTGGAAATGCTGAACAGCGGCCCGGTCTTGCCACATTGGCTGCATATGGTTTGCAGCATAAAGCACAGCCAACTCAGAAGAATAGAACGGCGTAACATTTTTCGGTAATACCGCCAATAATTGGGAACGGCTTTGTGCCACCGACATGCTTTGCGATGCAGGTGAGCGCGCCGACGATGAATCTACAGGCATGATAGGTGCTGTGGCCGATGCGGTAAATGTAGGCATCAGGCTACAAATTAAAGCGCAATATAACGCGAATGCGCGTTGCGGATTTCTTTTCTCTACCGACATTCTATGCCCCCGGTATGCTTATCTAAGTACGTCATAGTTTGTCGTAACCCTTCTTCCTTGAAGTCGCAGCATGTTAGCGGCTCAGCACGATTCTTTCGTTAACTGCAACACCACTTTCGTTGGGTATTAATATTATTATACAAACAGAAATACCACTAAGTAGCCAATAATATAAATTTAACCATTTATGTACGCTAACAGATTTCCCTTGCTTATAAAATATAACCCTCAGATGTGGCAACAAATAAAAATGGCCGCTAGGCGGCCATTTACGAGAATTAATTATTATTACGTTCTTATTGAACAATAATTAACCATTAGGTCATTGCTCAACGGGTATCGATGGCAATGTTGGTATTTCATTTGCAAAACCGCGCAAGCCAACCACGTGTACATGTTCATGGTTTTGGAAGACTTTTCGTACCAGCTTATAGGTAGTCCCTTTTTCTGGGCTGATATTTTCTGGCGCAGCAATAATTAATTGCATTTCTAACCGTTCACACAATTCAAATAATGTCGCGATAGATTTTGCATCCAAGCGCGCTGCTTCATCGAGGAACAGTAAGCGGCACGGCGAAATATCTTTACCGCGTAAACGGCGCGATTCTTCTTCCCAACTCTGTACCACCATCACCAGAATAGACATACCGGTACCGATAGCCTCACCGGTAGACAGTGCGCCACTCTCGGCACGTAGCCAGCCATCAGCACCACGGTTAACTTCAACTTCCAGCTCTAAATAGTTACGGTAATCAAGTAACTCTTCGCCGATGGTTTGCGGTAAGCGCTGGCCCATATCCATTTGTGGGTTCAGGCGCTGATACAGTTTTGCCAGTGCTTCAGAGAAGGTCAGACGGTTACTGTTGAACAAGTCCTGATGTTGCTCTTGTTGTTCAGACAGCACATCCAGCAAGGTCGCATGAGCTTCGCGCACATTCACATTCAGCCGCACACTCTTAACCTGGCCGAATGATACCGCTTGCAAGCCCTGGTTCAGCATGCGAATCCGGTTCTGCTCGCGCTGAATGGTTTTACGAATGATATTCGACACACTTTTCGAGCTGATGGCCAGTTTCTGTTCGCGGGCGGTCAATTCTTCGGTCAAACGGCCCAGTTCAATCTCCATTTGCTCAATGGCTTCGACTGGGTCATCAGTGCGGATAATATCCTGACGGATACGCTCACGCAGATGCTGATACACCGCAATATAGAACTGGATTTTGCGCTCAGGCCGTTTGGGATCTTCAGACATACGCAGCACATCGCGCAAATGCTCATTATCCGCTACCGCCAGACGCAATGCCCCCAGCGCCTTATCCGACATAGAACGCAGCTCATCACCATCCATATAGGCCAGCTCTCGGCGATGTAAACGGCGCTCAACACCATTATCTTTCACCATGCGCATCACCGCGCACCAACCCGCTTTCGCATTAACTACCTGCTCGCGAATCTGATGATAATCCCGCTCCAGTTTGCGCAGTTTCTTCTGCAAACTGTCCATCTCGGCTTCACAGAAGGTCAGTTGTTTTTCCAACTGATTACGGCGCGAACGGTTAGCGCTTAGTGCGGCATGCAGTTCATCACGACGGGTACGGGCGCGGGCTTCAGCATCGGCATCGGCCTGAACGCCAATATCCACCAGCTCCTGACTCAACTCTTTGAGCATGTCACGTTTGGCATCATATGAACTTTTCAATGACGCCAGCACTTGATTGTATTGGGTAAACTGCGCCTGATATTGACGTAACTGCTCACGGGCGCGAGTACGCTCCGCTTCTGCCTGTTCCAGGCGATGACGCAGTTTATCATTGAGGTCAGAGTTTTCGGTCAACATCCCCGCAGAATCGGTATAACCGAAGTGCGCGCGGCGCTGCACCACTTCAACTAAAGCAAATGCTTGTTGCTTGGCCTGACGCTGACTGTTCTGCGCCTGCGCATAGTTCTCTTTTAGCTGCTCGTGTTGCTGCGGATCGCTTTGCAATACCGCCAACAGCGGTTCAAGTTTAGTCAGGGACGCACCGTGTTTCTGAATATGGCGTACCGCTTCTTGTGCTTCTGTCAGCTCTTCCGTAATTTCTTCAACACGGTCAGCCAGAGTATCGTCAAGCAGCAATGAAACTAGCGGGATCAAACGATTAAGGGCTGAAATGCCCTCTTTGGCTTGTTCGAATTGCTGACGTTGTTGCTGATTTCTTTCTTCATGCGCGTTCAGAGCGCGTTCGATTTCGCTACGGCGGGTATTCAGCAACCGAATCTCTGCTTCCGGATCTGAGTCGAATGCCACCCCCAGATGAGAACCAATAAACCGGCTGAATGCCTGATGCAACCGTTGCGTTTTTTGCACATCAAATGACAGCGTCGCATAGCGCTCTGCCAGGCTATCACGTTCTTGATACAGCGCTTCTAGCCGATTTTCACGAGCCGCACGGCCAAACAATGGCACTTCGGGATAGCGGGAGTAACGCCATTGGCGATCGGCAATTTTCACCACTACCGCTTTTTCAAGCTCTTCGACAGCAAAGACGCTGTCATCAAATGACTGCGGGTCCCCTTCGATGAGATACAAATCTTCCGGGCAATCTTCCAACCCTGCCAATTGGTCGCGCACCAATGACAAATCAGGCACCACAATACCGTGGCGAGACGGGCCATACAGCGCAGAGAAGTATGGCGCATCATCAAGAGTCACATCGTCGTAAATCTCGGATAACAGCACGCCACCAAAACGCTCGGCCAACGCAATCATCCGTGAATCTTCAGCACCACTTGGCTGGCTCAAGCGCTCAATTTGAGCATCAATAGCCCGTTTAGTTGCCGCCACTTCGTCACGCTCGACGGTGGTTTCGCGCTCGCGCTCCAGCAACTGCTGCATATATTCCGTCACTTGACGGCTGTCTTCCAGCGCTTCACCGCTCTGCTCACTCAGTTGGCTCAGGGCATCTTGTGCCGCCAGCCAAACCGGAGCCCGCGCCGTCAATTCCTGAATTTTGAGCTTAATTTGCTCGAGTTCCTGACGCATTTCCATGCGCCGCTCACCGGCATCACTGACATTGAGAGAAAGCTCTTCAACCGTTGATTCCAACTCACGTTGCAGCTCTTCCAGCTCTTCCGGTTGATAGGCTTGCCCCTGACGTTTACAGAACTCTTGCAACAAGCGCTCGGCATCTTGCTGCGCGCGTAAACGCTGCTCCAGCTCGGACAAACGCATACGCAATGGCTGAACGCGTTCGGCCAAATGTTGCTGCGACGGCCAATCACGCAATAATTCGCGGGCAGTTTGCCAGGCCTCGCTGCGGCTAACCTGACCGGCGATGCTCACCACTAACTGATAGGCTTGCTCAAATTGACTGTGTGCGGCGTCAGCGACACTCAGCTTTTGCTCAAGTTGCAATAGCGCCTCGGTGGCTTCCTGCTCTTTGGCCTGGAAAGTTTCCAGCCAATCTTCAGCGTTATCCGCCGTTAATTCAGGTAACTGGCACAGCGCACGGGCACGTTCCAATGCTTGTAATGCCTGTTGATACTGAATGGCACGGGTCTGCTGAACATCCAGCGCTTGCTGATAATCAGCCAACTGGCTTTTCAGTTCATCCACTTCCAACTCAGCGGCTTCGGCACGAGCTTCGTTATCAGCCTGCTGTTCGCTGGCCTCAGCGACAACTTCATTTTGCTCTTCCAACCGGTAAGTCAGCTCTTCCAAATCACTTTGGTAGCGCTCGATTTTTTCTTGCTGGCGCATCGCGGTTTGCACCAGGCTCAAGTGGTCGCTGGCGGCCTGATAATCAGTTTCGAGATCAGACTCAGCCCCACTTTGCTCAGCCAGCTCACGAGACATCTCGACATGGCGATACTGCTCGGTCACCAGTTGTTTGCGGCTGGCCAGCAACTCACGACGCAATACCAAAGCGCCGTCAAGATGAATGCGCCGCTCATTGGCATGGCGCATATAGTCAGCGGCAACGTAGGAGGTCGCTTCGGAAATCAGATGCTTAAACAGGTCACGGTCGGACTGAGTAACACGTATAGCCTCAAGGGTCATACGGTTTTCGCGTAACGCCGCTTCCATATCCTGGAAAGCTTTACGTACTCCGCTGTTTTCTGGCAATAAATAATCGCGCAGCGAGCGAGTAATCGCGCTGGAAATACCGCCGTACAATGAGGCTTCAATCAAACGATAGAATTTGCTGCGGTCAGCAGAAGAGCGCAGACGTTTGGGAATCACACCCAAATCAAACATCAATGAGTGGTAATCGGTGATGGAGTTAAATTGCTTAAACTGCACCCCTTCCATGGCTTCAACACTTTCTTTCAACTCTTGCAATGACAACACGCGCGCCTGGCGCTCACCGACAACTTCAGTGAGGATCTGTGTTGGTTGAATCGCCGTTGGAAGGCCTTGAATAGTAAACGGCTTGATATCAACTTTGCGGTCACGCCCTGCGACTTGTTGCAGGCGTACCCCGACAATCACCCGCTGATGGCGGGAGTTGACCACATCTAACGTGGAGTAACATACGCCAGCGCGCAATTTACCGTGCAAACCTTTATCACGAGAGCCGCTGGTAGCACCCGCTTCGGTGGTATTACGAAAGTGCAGCAAGGTCAAGTCTGGGATCAATGCAGTGACGAAAGCTGCCATAGTGGTGGATTTACCCGCACCATTCCCCCCTGATAAGGTGGTGACCAGCTCATCAAGATCGAAGGTTCGGGCAAAGAAACCATTCCAGTTAACCAAGGTCAGTGAGCGAAATTTACCGCGTTCAATCATTCCTGTTCATCCTCTGCACTGTCCGTTGCATTTCTCATGGTGATATCGCTGTCATCGCTTTCATCATGGAGTGACAGACTGTTCTCTACTGCCATAGCTTCGCCATCGCGGATCATACGCAACTGAGCTTCACGTGGGTCATCGCCACTGCGCACATCGGCACCGAAACGGAATACCGCCTCAGTGATACGGAACTTGCTGCTGTCATTGCCCATAAAGTAAATCATGCCCAAACGGCGCAGTCGGTTGAGCGAGGTGCGTACTTTTTCCTGCAACTTCTGCTTATCTAAATCCGAGCCGGTTGAGCGCTGGTTAACGAACTTCAGCAATTTGCTCTCATCGGCCAGGCTCAGCAGCTCTTCGTACAACTCGTGTTGGGCGAAAATACCTTCATGAGCCAGACGTTCCGGGCTGAGATACAGATAACAAAGAATTTTGCCCACCATCATATCCAGCTCAGATAACACTGAGCGCGGGATAAGAGTGGTAGAACGTGGCCGCAGATAGAAGAAACCTTCCGGTGCGCGAATTAACTCCACGTTATAGCGGGTATAGAACTCTTCCAGTTGCTCCTGAAAATCCATCAGGAAAGCATGATTATCCAGCTCATCAATCCCGATATGACGGCCAGCACGCAACTGGCTATCCAGTGCCGGAAACAATGAGTTGGCCAATGCCTGAGCCAGCTTAACCGGCATTACTACTTCAATATTTGTTGATGACATGTGCCTGCACCTTGGCTCCGTAATCATTGATTGCCAGCCATTCAGCTGGTAACCCTGAGAAATCGGCTTCGGCCACACCAAGGCGAACTGCCTGGTCGACCAGGATACGAGCCACGTCAAAATGACGAGCACGCGGATATTGCGCGAGATAATCGCGCATAACTTCCCCCAGATTGAGCGGCAGTTTTTGCTGTTGATACACCAGCAGTGCCTGTTCAATCATGGCGGCCAACTGCTCACGAATGGCATTAAATTCTTCAAATTCCAGATCCGGTGGCAGTTCCCCAGTGACCTCTTCACTACGCAGCGACAACTCTTCATCGCGCATATCCAGCAAGCGATCTGCATTGGCGTAGGTTAAGGCCCAAGGGCTATCAAAATAATTTTGCACTGACTGGCGCAAGCGCTGAGCGAATACCCGGTTTTTATCCATATCAATCGCAGTACGGATAAACTTATGCACATGACGGTCATAGCCAATCCACAGATCAATCGCCTGCTGGCCCCAACTGATAATACGGTCAAGTTTACTCTGTAAATCAAAGACTAACTTATCAACCAGATCCAAGCCCGCATTACCGATAGTCGCTTCTTGAATACGCAATAAATTCGCCTGAAGCTTATCACCTGCCGCTTCCAGCGTATCTTGCAACTCACGCAGTGTGCCGGAGGTTTCTGACAACAGCATTTCACAGCTGGCGATGGCGGCACGCCAATCTTGATTCAGCAGCGCCGCAATATCTTCTTTGACGCTATGCTGCTGCTCATCCATCAAGCGCTGTGTCATATCGATGCTGTCAAAGATTTCAGCAACTGAATATTTAAGTGGGGCAAAGACGTTACGATGCCAGTGGAATTCGTCACCGCCCTCTTCTGCTGCTTCTGCTGCCCGTTGCAGCTCTTGTGCCACAATCGATAACTGCATCGACAACCGCAGAGTGGAAAACTCACGTTGGCGGATATAGTAATCGGTGATACCAATGCCCAATGGGGTCAGGCGATAAATAGCATTGCCATCAGCCATTTCGCTGGTAAAGCGGTTAAGCAAACGCTGGCGCACCATATCATTGATGGCGTTATTAGCGCGCACTGCCACGGTTTCTGTGGTCTGTTCAAAACCTTTGCTGACGTGACGAAATGCATCAACCAACTCGCCTTCGCTCATTTCACCGTCCAGCCGCTCACCGTTTAAGGTAGCAATAGCCATAAGAAAGGCCAGACGCTCTGTTGGCAGAGTAATCGAAAAATCATTTTTCCGCGCCCAGGCGACCAGTTCGGGTACTGTCTGGGAAAATTCACTCATAATGGGTCCTTCAGATTCGGCTTAAACGCCATGACATGCACGTAGCGCCCCAAACTGATAAAGGGCTCCTGCCGGCAATAGCGCTGTTCCAACGCCAATAATTCAGCAAACTCATCAACTTGTTGCTGTTTATTTTTCATGTAATCGTGAAACACCCGCACTCCCGTCTTACCGCAAATGGATAAACCCATTTGCTCAAGCCAACCATATACCGTCGGGGGATCTAAAGGGTATTGCGGCGACAACGAGCGCTGCCGACGTCTTTTAACGCCCGGTATCGCCAATTGAAAGTTTCCTAATACCGCATTACGCATCACCAGCCCATTGGCATTGAAAAACATCAACGATAGCGCGCCACCTGGGTTTAGCGCATTAAAAAGTATTTGTAGAACTTGTTGTTGCTCTGCAACCCATTCTAAAACCGCATGGAACAATATCAGATCAACGGGCTGTGCTAAATGTTGGGTGATGTCCTGAGCCGCACTTTGTACAAATTGCATGTTGTGGCTCACACCTTTTTCTTCAGCCGCAACTTTTGCACGCTGGATCATCTCGGCAGACAGGTCACATAATAGAACCTGATGGCCCAATGCCGCCAATTGGCAAGCCATATGCCCTTCACCACCACCTGCATCTAAAATCCGTAACGGGCGTTGCGGTAACTGCGCTAACAGCCCGGTGATATCCTGCCACACCACCGCCTGACGGATCATTCCCTTCGTCGTACCGTAGATATTGCGCGAGAACTTCTCGGCAATATCATCGAAATTGCGATCCTGCATGGACACTTGCTCCGCTATCACTATTGATTTGCCGCCCTTGCTTGATAGAAACTCGCAAATCAATGGCTACAGCAAAAAGAATGACTACCAACCTGCTATTTTGGCACAGCCTGACTTAGAATAAATCTTCTTGACCCGTAATCATCACCAAATGCCGTTTTTTCAGCCAAAAGGTCCCCATTTTTATGCTTTTTACCCTAAAAAAGTTTGTTGGCGGCTTATTAATGCCATTGCCCTTTCTGCTTATCGTTATGGGGCTGGCGTTAATCCTATTGTGGTTTACCCGCTGGCAAAAAAGCGGCAAAACGCTTTTTACACTAAGTTGGCTGGCATTATTGCTTATTAGCCTGCAACCGGTCGCCGATCGCCTATTATTGCCGCTGGAAAAACAATACGCCACCTATCAGGGAAATGACCAAGTAGATTACATTGTTGTCCTCGGTGGCGGCTACACGTTTAATCCGAATTGGGCGCCAAGTGCTAATTTATTCGCAAATAGTTTGCCGAGGGTAACGGAGGGGATCCGGCTATATCGTGCCCATCCCAACGCCAAAATGGTATTTACTGGCAGTGCCGGGCCGAACAGCCAAAGCAGTGCGAAAACGGCGGCACAGGTAGCGGAAAGTTTAGGGGTTCCAGCGGAAGATATTATTGCCTTGGAGCAGCCCAAAGATACGGTTGAAGAAGCGGCAGCAGTGGCAACCTTGGTGGGTGATAAACCTTTTTTGTTGGTGACGTCGGCCAGCCATTTACCTCGAGCAATTAAATTTTTCACCACCAAGGGGCTGCATCCTATTCCTGCCCCAGCCAATCAGTTAGCCATTACTACCCCATTACATAGCTGGGAGCGCACTATTCCGGCAGCCGCCTATTTAGGCCATTCCGAGCGCGCCTGGTATGAAACATTAGGGCTACTGTGGCAAAAGTTAACCGGCAACAAAAATGATGAATAAAGCTATTCTAACCAAGGTAAAAGTTGCTGAGCGGCATTATTAAATAAAGTGCGGTCCAGATTACCGGTATGAATAAAACGGGAAACCAGTTCCCAAAGAGTATAGAGCCAGCGGCGCGCCACAAAAGATTCAGAAACCGGCGCTTTGCTAAGGTAGCGATAAAATAGCTGGCTTGGCATCCCCTCTTCACTGAGGCGGAATAAATCATACTCACGCGGTGCCCATAGCATTGGGCCAGGATTGAGCATAGCCAACAGTTGGTCACTGCGGGGATCTTTGAGCATACTGCGCAAAGTCAAATTGCCGTGAACCAGTACCGAACTGTCGTCAAAACCGGCGAAAAGTCTATTTAGTGATGCCCGAGCACGATAAAGCACCGCCCGATCGTCCAAAGTCATTAGCGGTGAATTCATATTAGACAGCGTGGCCCACAGCACTTCAACTCGTTGCTGATACCAACTAAACCAATCATTCTCTTGTGTGCTGTCAACATTGCCGACACAGCCATGGCTATCAATCCGGTGCCAGGCTAATACTCCTTCAACTATCTGATCCATCAGCGCATTCCAGCGCTCCCCTGTTCGAGTGGGCGCCTCTACCGAAACGCCACGTAAGCGTTCCATCAGCAGAATTTCTTTATAAGGGGATTGATGGGTCATGACTAAACCGTACACTGTCGGCAAGCGAATATCACCTTCACGTGAGAGCATTGAAAGTTTATAGGCCTCTTGCTGCGCAATCCCCTGACAGACATAACTCTTTGCCAACAATGGGATAGCCTGCCCCTGCTGATTATACATCGCATACAAGTGGGCATATGGCTGCTCGCTGATGCGTTCAAGGCGGGTAATAGACTCCCCGAGCACGACACTTAACTCAGCTTTCAGTTGTTCCATAAGGCGTTGTCCGATTATCTGACGAAATAGATAATTCATAATGAGATGATGGGCTGAATATTTCCAGAATGCAGATCAAATAACATCCACAATAAAAATCAAACCAGCAGGATCGGAATAGAATGGGATAAAAAGACAGGAATAATAACGCCAGACCCTATAAGCCTGGCGTAGAAATCTGAACAATAATTATTTATTGAGCATAATGGCTCTAACTCTATCCAAATCTTCTTGAGTATCAACGCCAACTGCGGGTACTGCTTTTGCCACAGCAACGTGAATTTTTTCACCGTACCACAACACTCGCAATTGCTCTAACAGCTCGATTTGCTCAAGTTGACTCGGTGCCCAATTAACATAACGGCGCACAAAACCGGCGCGATAAGCATAAATGCCAATATGGCGTAAGAAACAATCACCGATGGTTTCTTTAGACTGCGCAAAGCGCTCTCTTTCCCACGGAATAGCGGCGCGCGAGAAATACAGCGCATAGCCTTGTGCATCCATCACCACTTTCACGGCATTAGGGTTAAAGGCCTCTTCACTGCTTTCAATCGGCACAGCCAATGTTGCCATACCCGCACTGGAGGCTGCCAAATTCTCAGCAACCTGGCGAATGATCGCTGGTGGCACCAGTGGCTCATCCCCTTGCACATTGACGATAATTTGATCATCGGCAAAGCCATAACGCTCAATAACTTCCGCTAAGCGCTCGGTACCGGATTGATGATCGGCCCGGGTTAGGCACACTTCACCACCCGCCGCTTCAACTGCCGTCACCACTTCCGGATGGTCTGTTGCCACAATCACCCGGGAAGCCCCTGACTCCTTCGCTCGCTCCATCACATGTACCACCATCGGTTTACCAGCGATATCCGCCAATGGCTTGCCGGGTAGACGGGTTGAAGCATAACGGGCGGGAATTATAGCAATGAAACTCATGCGTGTTTCTCATCAATTGACAGTGGGCGAGCTTCATTTTCTAACAATACCGGAATGCCATCACGCACCGGGTAAGCCAGATTGTCAGCTTTGCATACCAATTCAAGGTTTTCTTTATTGAAGTACAACTTACCGTTGCAGACAGGACAGGCAACGATTTCGAGTAAACGGTGGTCCATACAACCTCCAAAATGGAGTTTAGCCAACAGGAAAGTGGTCGAGGATACCATATCCGCCGATGCAGGTTAACTGTGTCGATACCATCACGCACATCAGGTATTGATAACAAAGAGTTATGTTAATCAATCTCAAGATAAGTAAATACAACCCACGGTCGGGATAATAAATGTTGGTTTTGTTATTGATATGTTGAATTGCGAGGAGTAATATTTTGTGACTGGCATCACACAATTATGTACATCGAGTAAGAAATGAAAGTATTCCATAAAATCATTGCGCTGTTTGCTAACTTCAGCAACTAAACCGCAAAAACAAATAGAAGCACCTGCAAAAAGGCCCGGCGACAGAAAAAACTGTCGAACAGAGACCAAAAAACTAACGGCTACCCTTGGGTAGCCGTTTCTTTAGAAGCGATTATTTCACCGCTTACTTAGAAAGCAATCACATCTGCTGCTGACGGCCCGTGAATACTACGATAAGTAGAGAATTCAACGTCCTGCCCTTCACTCAGTGATTTGTTTTTGGTGTTGGCAATGGCTGTCTTACTGACATACACATCCAAACTACCGTCGTGTGGTGAAATGAAGCCGTAGCCTTCGGATTGATTGAACCATTTCACGCGACCCATTTTTAACGTCATAATAAATTTCCTTTTACTGGGCATCCTAACAACTCATTTTTATTTATTGTTTAGATGCAGTTGCCCATCCTAAAGTTTTCTGATTAAACCTCTATGAGCTTGATTATATGAAAAAACCCGCATAAACGCGGGCTTTAGAATTTTGCTATCCGGAGAGATGATTAACACATCAGCATCATCAATTTCCTGGATCATTCAAACATTATATTTCTGTATTACAGAGCAACAACGTTTGCAGCAGCCGGCCCGCGCGGGCTGTCTTGGATGGTGTACTCAACACGTTGGCCTTCAGCCAAAGTCTTGAAACCATCAGTTGCGATTGCGGAGAAGTGAACAAACACATCTTTGCCGCCATCATGCTGTTCAATAAAACCAAAACCTTTAGCTTCGTTGAACCACTTAACCTGACCAGTTTTCTTAGACATAATTCTTACCTTTACTATCAAATACAAATACTAATAAATCTGCCATAAGGCACTCGACGCCATTGGAATAGCGGGTCTGCAACAGGAACATTACTTATGGGAGTTACTTATCGGAGATACTAGGAGGTTCGTCTTTGAAGCGGCATCAAAAGATAACGTCTTGGGAGGAACTGCTTTGCTTTACTCTCGTACACTCTTACACATAAATAGGTCTGTAACACAGGCCGGCGGCTATTTACTCACAAAACAAATCACCATGCAACTTATTTTATCTGGGAACATGTTTTTATCTGGGAATAGGTAGCAAACAGTAGCATCAATGAGATGCCACGCATAAAAAACCAATATTATCCGCGAGATCCCCGCAATTTACCGATATCAACCTAAAATAAAAACTGAACATCTACGCCATTATTTGCCAATTTTGTGCCTTAGCTGGCCCAAAGGAGCAACCTGATTATGATCCATCAGCCATTTGTCCCACCTGACGAGATTCGCGCCAAATTCTCCAGTGCAATGTCGGATATGTATCAGGTTGAAGTTCCGTTATACGGGGCTTTATTGCAATTAGTCGCCGAAACGAATCGCCACACTATGGAGCAACAGCCAGAGCTGAGTCGCCATTTACGTCAAACCGGTGAAATTGAACGATTAAATCTGGAGCGGCATGGCGCAATCCGGGTGGGAACCGCCGCCGAACTGGCTACCTTGCGCCGTTTGTTTGCAGTTATGGGTATGTTTCCAGTTGGCTATTATGACCTGGCCCCTGCTGGGGTCCCGGTTCACTCTACGGCATTTCGTGCGGTGCATGAAGCTTCACTACAAGCCAGCCCATTCAGAATTTTTACTTCTTTACTGCGTTTGGAATTGATTGAACAACCGCAATTACGGCAACGGGCTGCGGATATTCTTGCTAAAAGAAACATTTTCACGCCACGTGCTATTGAATTGATTGTTAAGCATGAAACCGCCGGAGGGCTGACCAGCCAGGAGGCAGATGATTTTATTATTCACTCACTAGAAACATTCCGCTGGCATAATCAGGCAACTGTCAGTGCAGAGGTTTATCAGCAACTACATGATCAACATCGATTAATTGCAGATGTCGTAGCTTTTAAGGGGCCGCACATTAACCACTTAACCCCAAGAACACTGAATATAGACGCCGTGCAAGTTGCCATGCCACAGCACAACATTACCCCTAAAGCAGTAATCGAAGGGCCACCTCCACGCCATTGCCCAATACTGCTGCGACAAACCAGTTTCAAAGCCATGGAGGAAAAAGTCGCTTTTATCTCGCCCGATGGCGAAATTATTCAGGGGCATCATACTGCCCGTTTTGGTGAAATAGAGCAGCGCGGTGCGGCACTGACGGCGAAAGGCCGCCATCTCTATGACCATTTGCTGCAAGCAGCACAAGATCAACTGCAAGTTCCGGCGAATGAGAAAAATGCGGCGCAATATATGGCTATTCTTAGCGAGCAGTTTAGCCAATTCCCGGATGATTACCCGACAATACGCGCTGAGAAACTGGCTTTCTTCCGCTATTTCCCGACAGAGAAAAGCCTTAAATCCCCAGCAGACCTAATGCAAGGTTTAACCTTAGATAAGTTAATTGATGCCGGATTCATCCAATTCGAGCCTTTGGTTTATGAAGATTTTCTGCCAGTCAGTGCCGCCGGTATTTTCCAATCAAATTTAGGCGATAAAGAGAAAAGTCATTTTACGGGGCACTCTAGCAAGCAGAGTTTCCAACACCACTTGGGGGCTGAAGTTATCGATGAACTGCAATTATATGAAGAAACTCAGCAACGTTCGCTCACTGCATGCGCAGCGGCCCTGAAGCTCGCATCCCTGAGTCTCTAACTGAGATTACGCAGAACGGCAGGATAGTGCCTGGATCTTCAGCAGTAATTGTTCTGCTTGATCAGGAGGTAACTGCGCATCTACCGGCAAATACCACCAGTTCGGCTGAGCAAAAGCCCGGCACTTCACGGCATCTTTTTCAGTCATCAGCAAAATTTGTGGCCCGGAAGTCAGCGAACTCAGTTGGGCTAATGAATAATCCTGATGGTCGGCGAAGGCATATTCCTTTTTGGGGGCAATACCAAGCAGATTCAATGTGGCGAAAAAACGTGGGGGATGACCGATACCGGCCATGGCAACAACATGCTGTAGTTGTTGTACAGGACAACGTTCCCCCGTCACCAAATTGACAGCTTCCCGTGCAACCAGTTGCATCGGTATCTCGCCAGTTGCAGCGATACCACCATTGGTTATCACTGCATCGACTGAGCGCAATCGCCCAGCTCGTTCGCGCATCGGGCCAGCCGGTAGCCACCAGCCATTACCAAAGCGGCGTACACCGTCAATCACCACCAGCTCGAAATCTCGCTGTAACGCATAATGCTGTAAACCATCATCGGTGATAATGAAATCCAGATCATGAGATTTCAGTAATGCTTGGACTGCATCAGAACGCTTTGGCGAGACAGCAACTGGGGCTGTGGTGCGCTGATAAATCAAAACTGGCTCATCGCCAGCTTGAGACGTTGTGGTGCTGTTAGAGAGCAGTAATGGATACACATCTGATTTGCCACCGTAACCACGGGACACAACCCCAACGCGATAACCCCGCTGTTTAAGCTGTTCTACCAACCAAATAACTACCGGCGTTTTGCCATTGCCGCCCGCAGTTAGGTTACCCACAATGATAACCGGCACTGGGGCGCGCCATGCTGAGCGCAGCCCCAGAGTATAACTGATGCGGATAAGCCAAGTGATGGCACCATATAGCCAGGACAGCGGCAACAGGAGCAAATACAGCCAAGACTTTCCCGACCAGATACGCTCAATCATTGGCCAAACTGCATACGGTTAAGCTGAGCATAAACGCCCTTTTTCGCTAGCAATTCAGCATGCATGCCTCGTTCCACAATGCGCCCATCCTCAATCACCAGGATCTCATCGGCTTTTTCAATAGTCGACAAGCGGTGGGCGATGACCAGCGAAGTCCGGTTTTTCTGCAACTCATCCAATGCAGCTTGAATTGCTCGCTCAGATTCAGTATCCAGCGCCGAGGTAGCTTCATCCAAAATCAATATTGGGCAATCACGTAACAGCGCTCGTGCAATTGCAATGCGCTGGCGTTGACCACCGGAGAGCATGACACCATTTTCACCAATAACAGTGTCCAGGCCATTTTCCATTTTATTGATAAAGTCCATCGCATAGGCCATGCGGGCAGCTTCTTCAATTTCAGCACGGCTGTATTGCTCATCACGGGCATAGGCAATGTTATTAGCAACCGTATCATTGAATAGATGAACATTTTGCGACACCAATGCTACCTGGTTGCGTAATGCCCCCAATCGGTAATCACGTAAATCATGACCATCCAACAGTATACTGCCCTCGCTGACATCATAGAAACGGGTCATTAAATTGGCGATGGTTGACTTACCCGAGCCTGAGCGCCCCACCAATGCAACCGTTTTACCGGCTTCAATATGCATATTGATGTCATTCAGTGCTGGAGTATCTTTGCCCGGATAGTAGAACGTCACATGGCGGAATTCTATTTCGCCTTTAGCACGTTCAACTTCCAGTTTACCCTCGTCTTTTTCCTGCTCCATATCCAGAATGGTGAACAATGTCTGACAAGCGGCCATCCCACGTTGGAATTGAGCATTCACATTGGTCAATGACTTCAGCGGGCGCATCAGCGCAATCATAGCTGAGAACACCACGGTAATTGTACCGGCGGTCAGAGTTTCCATCACACTTGGGAAGCTTGCGGCATACAATACAAATGCCAGAGCAAAAGAGGCAATCAACTGAATGATCGGGTCTGAAATGGAAGACGCCGAAACCAGTTTCATCCCTTGCTGGCGCATACGGTTACTCACCGCTTCAAAGCGCTCGGTTTCAACTTTTTGGCCGCCGAAGATCAAGACTTCTTTATGCCCTTTCAGCATTTGCTCTGCACTGGTGGTGACTTCCCCCATAGTGCTTTGCATATTTTTGCTGATATTACGAAAACGCTTAGAAACCAATCGAATAGAAACCGACACGATCGGTGCAATGACGATTAAAATCAGCGACAACTGCCAGCTGTAATAAAACATCATAATAAACAAGCCGATAATAGAGGCCCCTTCCCGCACCACTGTAACCAGTGCGCCAGAAGAAGATGCAGCTACCTGCTCGGAATCATAAGTAATACGCGATAACAGCGTACCAGTTGATTGCTGGTCAAAAAAGGAAACCGGCATACCCATCATATGGCTGAATAAGCGGCGACGGATATGCATCACCACTTTGCCAGATACCCATGAGATGCAATAGCTGGAAACAAAACCGGTTACGCCACGAACCACCATCAAGCCAATAACAGCCAGAGGCATCCATTTTAATATTGAGCTGTTAGCCTTACCAAAACCATCGTCGAGCAAGGGTTTCAGTAATGACAGCATAAAGGTGTCACTGGCAGCATTAAGAATTAATGCTATCGCCGCAACAACAAGACCGGTCTTATAAGGAGAGATCAATGGCCAGAGGCGACGAAACGTCTGCCAAGTGGATAGATCTTTATCATTCATCATGCAAATACCAGCACCAGAAGAAATAGCGGCCCATTCTACTCATTATGGCCTCCAACGCCAAATTGCTGGTGATACCAGCGAGGCATTAATTGTTCCCTATAACCATTAATTTGCCAACCATCGCTGTAAAAATAAACACTTAGTTGCCCGGACACCGAAGTATCACGCCAGATAATGTTATTTTTTTGATAGCGTTGTGTCACTTTTCTCGCCGGGAGATGCCATTGGTTATAGCGTGCAACAGAAGCAAACGCCAATTCCGGCTTTACAGCCCGCAGAAAAGGGGGAGTTGAAGATGTATTGCTCCCATGATGAGGAACTTGTAGCAATGTTGAGGCTAATTTAGTTCGCGAATCTTTAATCAACGCTTTTTCACCTCGCATCTCAAGGTCACCAGTCAATAATAAACTGTGTTTTCCATCATCAATACGGATAACACACGAATCATCATTCTGAGCATTAATAATCTGCTCACGAGGCCATAAAACTTCAAAATTCAAACCTTGCCATTGCCATACCAAGCCTTGCTTACAAGGCAAAACATTTGGCGCGTATTTTAAGGGAAAAGGAGCACGAACCGTAGCCATGGGAAAAGCGGCCTGAATTTCAGCTACCCCTCCGGTATGATCCTGATGATCATGGCTGAGAATAATTTGCTCAATAGTAATACCCCGCCAGCGTAAATAGGGCAAAATCACTTTGGACGCCATGCTGCCGGTTCCCCAGCGATTACCGGTATCAAAGATAATTGCCTTCCCCTCTCGTTCAATTACCACTGCCAGGCCATGTCCGATATCCAGCATATCAACACGCCATTGATATTCATCACGACGCTGGGTGAATAATACTAAATTCACACAAAGCACCATGACCCCGATGGAATAGTTACGCCACCATGCAAAACGCCAGATAAGCATGGCCAGCCACCCACCGAATCCGATAGCAACTGATGCCGAACCAGTATAAAACCAACCTATTCTCATCAGATTCAACGGCAAGAGCACCGCAGTTAACGATAGATCAGCCAACCACCAGAACATCCCCGCGACCGTGGGAAGTAGAGTAAAAACCAGTGCCAGCAAGACACAAGGAACAGTGATTAGGGAGACAAGAGGTACTGCCCACAGGTTTGCAGGTATCGAAAATAAACTAATGCCATGAAACAAAACTATTTGTAGTGGCATTAACAGCAACATCATGCCTAATTGTAAATGCAGCCCGCGAATAACCAGCCCCTGCCAACCCGTTCTAAAACGCGGGGCAAGCGGGACCCAGTAAAACCAACATATCAAGCTAAATACCGCCAGACAGGAGAGCCAGAAACTGTCCGAAAGTATCGCGAGAGGATCACTAAGCAAAATTAGCGCTAATGCCCATAGCCATATTTGCCATGCACTACAGGAGACACAAAACAACCTAAGCAGCAGCCATAGTGTTAATGCCATCGTCGCTCTCACAGCCGGCGGATTCGCTCCCGCTAACCAAGCGTAAATGACAGCAACAAGCCAACTGGTGATGAGCGGAAACAGAGGCCCAATGCGGCTGACAGGAAGTAAAAACTGAAGCCCTCGGGCCAACATGCCACCAAATAACGCCGCCATAGCAATGTGTAAACCTGAAATTGCCATCAGATGGGCCGTACCGGTATCACGCAACAGCGTCCAATACTGGGGATCCAGTTGGCTTCTTTCACCAAAAGCTAACGCCAGCAAGATCTGCCGCTGTCTATAGGGTTCAAGTTGTTGTTCAACAATACGGATAGTTTGCTGGCGAGCATTACAGGACGCATCCAGTAATTCAGCCCGAATGATTCGCCCCTGCAATGGGCGGCGGTTTGTTATCGCCCAGCGCTGGCTATCAAAACCACCTTCATTGAGTAAACTATGCACCCCTCGCATTCGTAACCAAAGTTTCCATTGCTGCCCGGCGCAGTAATTTAGGCCCTTTTGCCATGCTACAGTGACCTTTATCGTAGGGAATACCCTCTTCCCATTGACCTGTTGGATATCTAATAAAACCCTATTACCCTCCACCCATGCCAAGTGTGAGGTATTTATTGTGGCGACGACTTGCTGTTCTCTGTGAGTGAGTTGATCAATCTGCATCAACAGGTTATCCCCCTGCCAGCATCCCCATACAAAGCTCACCAGAGCCAATGTCAGCCACTGACAATAGACATTGCCGCTAACCCATAGCAGTGCCCCCACTATCAACAATATGCTAATAATCCTAACGCCAGGCAGTTGAGGGAGCACAATAAGGGGCAAAAGTCCGGCAATAATAGCGAGTGCTGCATGATCAATTGATAAAGTGATAAACAACCGTCCGTTTTATGACTCTCGAATAGCCTCATTGCCATCCGTTCACCCTATGGGTAACAAGCTGATTTTCGCAATGGAAGGGCTATAGAGCCAGTGTCAATGACAGGAGTTCCGAGCAGGCTCGCTAACAGTTTTAGCTTGTTACAACATCAGCAGTAGAAATGCGGGATGTATCTAAAATAATCGAGAATATGCAGGAGTGTTATTGAGGAGAGACTTGTTTTATGACGAACAAATTAGGAGGGATAAAAGAATGAAACGCCAAAATAAAAACGGTGCCCTTAGAGGCACCGTTTCGTATCAGCTTTACATAATAACGCGATTAGTTGTAAACAACTTAACCGTAGATATTCGCGCGATCACGTAACTCTTTACCTGGCTTAAAGTGTGGAACGTACTTACCTTCCAACTCAACTTTAGCGCCGGTCTTTGGATTACGGCCAACACGCGGAGCACGGTAGTGAAGAGAAAAACTGCCAAATCCGCGGATCTCAATGCGCTCACCTTCAGCTAGTGTTCCAGCCATATGTTCAAGCATTTCTTTCACTGCATCCTCAACGACTTTAGTCGGTACATGAGATTGCTGGCCAGCAAGTCTTTCAATAAGTTCAGACTTGGTCATATTACCTCCAAGCTTTGCAGCTAAACTACCGTATAGGGGCGGACAAAACCGCCCCCGTTATTATTACTCGCCTTTTGCAGCTTTGAACGCTTCTGCCATTGCGCTAGAGAAGTTGCCTTCTTCTGGCTTGTTGTTAACTGTAGCAATAGCATCTTTCTCATCAGCTTCGTCTTTAGCACGAACAGACAGGCTGATTACGCGGTTTTTGCGGTCAACGCCAGTATATTTGGCTTCAACTTCATCACCGACGTTCAGAACCAGCGTCGCATCTTCAACGCGGTCGCGAGTTGCTTCGGAAGCACGCAGATAACCTTCTACGCCGCCTGCCAATTCAACTGTAGCACCTTTAGCGTCAACTGCAGTTACTTTACCAGTAACAATAGCACCTTTCTTGTTAACAGACAGGTAGTTATTGAACGGGTCTTCTGCAAGTTGTTTCACGCCCAGGGAGATACGCTCACGTTCTGCGTCAACTTGCAGAACCACAGCTGCGATTTCGTCGCCTTTCTTATATTCACGAACTGCTTCTTCGCCTGCAACGTTCCAGGAGATGTCAGACAGGTGAACCAGGCCGTCGATGCCGCCGTCCAGGCCGATGAAGATACCGAAGTCAGTGATAGACTTGATTTTACCTTCAACGCGGTCGTTTTTGTTGTGGGTTTCTGCAAACAGCTGCCATGGGTTAGATTTGCACTGTTTCAGGCCCAGAGAAATACGACGACGTTCTTCATCGATGTCCAGAACCATAACTTCCACTACGTCGCCAACGTTAACAACTTTAGACGGGTGAATGTTTTTGTTGGTCCAATCCATTTCTGAAACGTGTACCAGACCTTCAACGCCTTCTTCGATTTCTACGAAGCAGCCGTAATCAGTCAGGTTAGTTACACGACCAGTCAGCTTGGTGCTTTCTGGGTAACGTTTAGCGATAGCAACCCATGGATCTTCGCCCAGCTGTTTCAAGCCAAGGGATACACGAGTACGTTCGCGGTCGAATTTCAGAACTTTAACAGTGATTTCGTCGCCCACATTGACGATTTCGCTTGGGTGTTTAACACGTTTCCAAGCCATGTCAGTAATGTGCAGCAAGCCATCAACGCCACCCAGATCAACGAATGCACCGTAGTCAGTCAGGTTCTTAACGATACCCTTAACTTCCATGCCTTCTTGCAGGTTTTCCAGCAATTGATCACGCTCAGCGCTGTTCTCAGATTCGATAACTGCACGACGAGAAACAACGACGTTGTTGCGTTTCTGATCCAGCTTGATGACTTTGAACTCAAGCTCTTTGCCTTCCAGATGCAGAGTATCGCGAACTGGGCGCACATCAACCAGTGAACCAGGCAGGAACGCACGGATGCCGTTCAGTTCGACTGTAAAGCCGCCCTTCACTTTGCCGTTGATCACACCAGTAACGGTTGCAGCTTCTTCGTAAGCCTTTTCCAGCATCAGCCATGCTTCGTGACGCTTAGCTTTCTCACGGGACAGCAGAGTTTCACCGAAGCCGTCTTCAACAGCGTCCAGTGCAACGTCAACTTCGTCGCCGACTTGAATTTCCAGTTCACCTTGCGCGTTCTTGAACTGTTCTGCTGGAATTGCTGACTCAGATTTCAGACCGGCGTCAACCAGTACGATATCTTTATCGATAGAAACAACAACACCACGGACGATAGAGCCCGGACGTGTTTCAATTGTTTTCAGGGATTCTTCAAAGAGTTGAGCAAAAGATTCTGTCATGTTTATAATCTTCAGGATTCTTAAGTTTAACGTCCATCTAGCATCCCGCCGGATGGGGTTGTTTCACATGCCTCGCCACACATCCTTGCAGCAAGGTTAAAGTGCTCATCAAAAATAATTTTATTTAAAAAATAAATCGTTGAGAGCTCAGAACTGACCGCATTGTCGTTATTTTTTTAACGGCAACGCCAGAATTCGTTGGGCATACGCCAGCGCCTGTTCGATCACCTGCTCGATGGACATACTGGTTGAATCCAGTACCAACGCATCTGTAGCAGGGACTAAAGGTGCAATAGCCCGATTACGATCGCGATCATCTCGCTCCTGTATCTCGGACAAAAGACGTTCAAAGTTAACATTAAACCCCTTTTCCTGCAACTGTAGCATACGTCTGTGTGCTCGTTCTTGCGAACTTGCATCAAGAAATATTTTCACCGGCGCGTCTGGAAACACCACGGTTCCCATATCACGGCCATCAGCAATCAGGCCGGGCGGTTCACGGAAAGCCCGCTGGCGGCGCAATAGTGCTTCACGCACCCGAGGAAACGCTGCCGCCTGAGATGCCGTATTCCCCACAGTTTCGGTGCGGATCTCATTACTGACGTCCTCACCTTCTAAAATCACTTTTAACTGCCCATTCTGTGAGACAAAACGAACATCGAGATGTGCGGCAAGTGGAACTAATGCCTCTTCGGTGCTGATATCAACTTGATGATGCAGCGCTGCCAAAGCTAAAACACGGTAAATCGCACCAGAATCCAGCAAACGCCAGTCCAACGATTCAGCCAATGCTTTGCAAAGCGTACCTTTACCTGCACCACTTGGTCCATCAACGGTTATCACCGGGGCTGACGCCGTCATTTCTCTCTCCTTTCGGTAGGCAAAACCTCTTGTCTACCCGGCAGGGCAAACACAGGAGCAGTATTATACGCTGCATCGGAGTGAACTGTTACCCTGCGGTGTTTAGTTGCTGAAAATAAAACCATCGGCGGTAGCAGAAGTGTAGAAGAGATAAGAAAGATAGACAGGAAATATTTATTTTCTAGCCGATATAACCGATAAGAAATGGGTGTCGAGCGACACCCATCTTAAGCTGATAATTAGGCCATCTGGCTCAATCGGGCCAGTTGTTCAAAGTAGTCAGGAAATGTTTTCGCAGTACATTTCGGATCAAGAATAGTGACCGGCGTGTCAGATAAAGCCACCAGCGAGAAACACATCGCCATGCGGTGGTCATTATAAGTCCCTATTTCGGCTGCAATTAGCTGCGCAGGGGGCACCACCCGAATGTAGTCTTGCCCCTCTTCCACTTCCGCGCCCACTTTTCTCAACTCTGTCGCCATCGCGGATAAGCGGTCGGTTTCCTTCACTCGCCAGTTATAGATATTACGAATAACAGTCGGGCCGTCGGCAAACAGTGCGGTGGTAGCAATGGTCATCGCAGCATCAGGAATATGGTTCATATCCATATCGATACCCTGTAATTCACCACGGCTGCACTCGATATAATCATCACCCCAACTGATTTTAGCGCCCATTTTCTCCAGCACATCAGCAAACTTGGTATCACCTTGCACACTTTTTTTACCAATACCGGTTACGCGTACTGTTCCACCTTTGATAGCAGCAGCGGCGAGGAAATAAGAGGCAGAAGACGCATCACCTTCAACCAGATAGGTACCTGGCGAGTGGTAAGTCTGCCCGCCTTTAATATGAAAAATCTGATAATTTTCATGTACGACATCCACACCGAAGGCTTGCATCAGATGCAACGTAATGTCGATATAAGGCTTAGACACCAACTCCCCTTGGATCTGAATTTCAGTATCTTGTTCAGCTAAGGGAGCGGTCATCAAAAGTGCCGTGAGGAATTGACTGGAAACACTGCCGTCTACGGTGAGTTTACCGCCACGAAAGCCCCCGCGTATGCGTAACGGCGGGTAGTTTTCTTGCTCCAGATAATCAATCTGTGCTCCGCCCTGGCGCAATGCATCAACCAAATGACCAATTGGCCGTTCTTTCATGCGTGGTTCGCCGGTCAATACAATGTCATTTTTTCCCAGGCACAGTGCCGCAGCCAATGGGCGCATGGCCGTGCCTGCATTACCCAAAAACAATTCTAATGGCTGTTCAGCAACCAACTTGCCGCCCAATCCATCAACCTCACAGCGGGTACGATCAGCAGATAGGCGATATTTAACCCCCAATGCCTGTAGAGCATTGAGCATATGGCGAATGTCATCACTGTCTAACAAGTTATTCAGCTGAGTTGTCCCCTCGGCCAGCGCTGCCAGAAGAAGTGCACGGTTAGAAACACTTTTAGAACCGGGTAAATTAACGGTGCCATTAATCAGGGCAATGGGGTGTAAAGTCAGGGATTCCAGCATGGGAAAAGCACTCTCCAGTCTTTTATGAGCAACAGCCCCGCACAGGACGGGGCTGTTGTTATTCCAAATAAATACATTTAAATCATTATGATAAATAAAGCTGAACAGATAAATATCCACTCAGAGCAATCAACCGTGGCGACGCTCGAAGTCAGCCATAAAATCGGTTAATGCTTTTACGCCTTCAATTGGCATCGCGTTATAGATAGAGGCACGCATTCCCCCAGCAACACGGTGGCCTTTTAAGGCTTGCAGACCTTGGGCCTCTGCTTCACTCAAGAACAATTTGTCCAGTGAAGGATCAATCATTTGGAACGGTACATTCATCCAGGAACGATTCGCAGTCGCGACCTGATTGCGATAGAAATCAGTGCGATCGATAGCGCCATACAGTAATTCAGCTTTCGCCTGATTACGTTTCCCCATTTCGCCTAAACCGCCCTGTTCTTTCAGCCATTTAAATACCAGGCCGGACAGATACCAGGCGAAAGTCGGCGGCGTGTTGAACATAGAGTCGTTCTCTGCCAAAACCTTATAATCAAGGATAGATGGCAGCTCAGTGCGCGCTTTACCAAGCAAATCTTCGCGCACGATAACCACTGTCAGACCAGCTGGGCCTATATTCTTTTGGGCACCGGCATAAATGACACCATAGCGGCTGACATCAATCGGCCGAGAGAGGATGGATGAGGAGTAATCGGCAACCACAACTTTGTTACCAAAGTCAGGTTCTTCGTTGATAGCCAGCCCGTCAATGGTTTCATTCGGGCAATAATGCATATAGGCGGCATTATCACTCAATTTCCATTGTTTCATCGGAGCAATGCCTGTCACGCCGTTATCATGTGTCGTCACATCAATCACATTCGGCGTGCAATATTTCTGAGCTTCTTTGACCGCACTGTGCGCCCAATAGCCACCGTCAATGTAATCAGCGCTGCGGCTGTCACCCAGTAAATTCAGTGGCACTGCGGCAAACTGCGCACGTGCTCCGCCATGGCAAAATAACACTTTATAATTGGCCGGGATCTGCATCAGATCGCGCAGATCTTTTTCTGCCTCTTCAGCTACCTGCATAAATTCTTTACTGCGATGGCTGATCTCCATGACCGACGTACCCAGACCATGCCAGTTACGTAATTCCTGTTCCGCACGACGTAAAACTTCGACCGGCAGCATTGCAGGCCCTGCGCTAAAATTATAAACCTGTGTCATTTCCCCTCACCGCACTCAACTGAGATTGCCATCGTTATAAATCCTCACTCGGTTTTATCATTCGACTCCGCCTGCTGCAACGGTTATTCGCCGGCGAGGGAGAAACACTTGGCCGCTACAACAGCAGTCTGTGCGCTAAGCTGCCATTAATTTGAAGTTATTCACCAAAAATCGCGCAGCCATGACCTTGTTGCATGATAGATAACTCATTTTTCCCGTTGATGACGCAACGCCTCGACCCAGTGGTGGTGACCACAGCGTTGACAAGTCGCACTGGAATTATTGGATAACGTGATAATCAGGCTACATTGGCTACAGGCGTATTCACCCGGTTTTTCTATATTAACTAATGGCTTAATACAGCATTTAGGGAGTACAGGCAGACCAGGCTTAACTTTATCTTTGCTAAAGAAAAAGACACTGATAGCGCCATTGACCTCCAGAATAGCCAGCCGCACTTGGCCAAGATGCTCGACGCCTTGTTGGCGTAACTCCATAAAAAACTCATCGTGCGTAATATTTTCCTGCTGCATGGTTTCCCAAACAAATATCCCATCACTAATAATGATGAGCGGCTTCCCTTCCATCCACTGCTGGATTTTCTCACTGCGCGACATGAGAAAAGTGGATAAGCGATACAAAAACATAATACTGACAAATACCATGACCACCGGCAGCATCGGCACGTCTTCATAAAAAGTGACATCACCGGCGGCTGAGCCAAGAGTCAGAATGATAACCACTTCAAATAGCGACATCTGCCGCACACCACGGCGACCACTCAGTTTGAGAAATAAAAAAACCAATACAAAGGTGAATAAACACCGGATACCCACCTCAGCTAAAAATTCGATAGGGAATTTATCCAGTGCCATACGGTTGAAATCGAAAGTTTTCATTTATTGTTATCCTGCCATCTAAAAAGAGACAAAGCATTGCCGCACTCCCATTAAAGGTAGCTGGTTGATGGAGTTAGCATTTTTATTTCAGATTACCGGTAATAAATAGATACGGAGACCGAAGCCTCCGTCAAAGATTGGATCTATCAATACGCGTGGAACAACTTTTGAATTTCTTGTGGTTTTTGCGTTTGGGTTAATGCCAATTGCAACAGCACCCGTGCTTTTTGTGGATTAAGTGAGCCAGAAGCAACAAAGCCATATTTGGTATCATCAACTTCAGCATCTTCAGTAGTAGAGCCTGTGGGGACGCGGGACGAACGCACTACTGCGACGCCATTGTGTGCCGCCGTTGCCAGCGTATCGAATACTGTTTTATACAGGTTACCGTTACCCACACCAGCGCTGACAATCCCTTTATAACCATCTTCAATCAATGCCTTAGCGGGTAAGTCAGAGGCATTGGCATAGTTATAAATAATACCCACTTTCGGTAGCTCATTTAGCTTGCTGATATCAAAGGCTGGCTGGCGTGGTGCAGGCTGATGAAGATAGTTCACTTTACCATCATAGATATAGCCCAGTGGGCCAGTATTAGGTGATTGGAAAGTTTGCACCGAAGTGGTGTTGGTTTTCATAACATCACGGCCGGTTAACACCGTATCATTCATCGCCACCAGCACGCCGCGTTTAGCGGAGTTAGGGTCACTGGCAACCACCACGGCGTTGTAGAGATTCAGCGGCCCGTCTGCCCCCAGAGCTGTGGCCGGGCGCATTGCCCCAACCATCACCACAGGCTTATCACAATTAACAGTTAAATCGAGGAAATAGGCGGTTTCCTCCAATGTATCAGTCCCATGAGTGATGACGAATCCGTCAGTTTTGGCACAATCAGCATTAATTTTTTTCGCTAATTTCAGCCACACTTCATCATTCATATCCTGAGAACCGATATTGACCACTTGCTCACCCTGAATATTGGCGAGTTTTTTCATTTCTGGCACGGCGTTAACCAGAGCATCGACTCCTAGTTTGCCCGCAGTATAGTTAGATTTAGTGGCTGAATCACCGCCACCGGCGATAGTTCCCCCGGTCGCCAATAAGGTAATATTGGGCAGAGCAAAGGCCGAACCGCTGATCCCTGCTAAGATTCCGGCTAAGACAGTTAGCTTTATAGATTTCATATTATGACTCCATTATTTATAAGCTAGTGAATTATCCGGAATATCCATACGAAAACTGTGACATTTACTGTGCTTTAGGAATACATGGAGCTATTAACTAAAAACCCGTATGATTGCGCGTTTTTAGTACCGCCAAAAAGTGAAGACCATGACCCAAACCTTTATTCCCGGCAAAGACGCCGCGCTGGAAGACTCTATCTCCCGCTTTCAGCAAAAACTGAGCGACCTCGGTTTTAATATTGAAGAAGCCTCCTGGCTGAACCCAGTTCCTCACGTTTGGTCGGTACATATCCGTGATCGTGACTGCCCGCTGTGCTTTACCAACGGTAAAGGTGCCAGCAAGAAAGCCGCACTGGCGTCGGCCTTGGGTGAATATTTCGAGCGTTTATCCACTAACTATTTCTTTGCCGACTTCTATCTGGGTAAAGCTATTGCTGAGGGTGATTTCGTTCACTACCCAAATGAGAAATGGTTCCCAATTCCTGAAGATGATTTATTGCCGGAAGGTATTCTGGATGAGCGCTTGCTGGCGTTTTACGATCCAGAAAACGAACTGGTCGCCAGTGACCTGGTGGATTTGCAGTCAGGGAATGCGGCGCGCGGTATTTGTTCTCTGCCATTCACCCGCCAGTCAGATTTAGAAACCGTCTATATTCCAATGAATATTATCGGCAATCTGTATGTTTCAAACGGCATGTCTGCTGGTAATACCGCCAATGAAGCTCGCGTACAGGCATTGTCTGAAGTGTTTGAACGTTCAGTGAAGAATCGCATTATCGCAGAATCTATCAGCTTGCCGGAAATCCCGGCCGAGGTGTTAAACCGCTATCCAGGCGTGGTGGAAGCTATCGCAAAACTGGAAGAGGAAGGTTTCCCGATCCTGTCATACGATGCCTCTTTAGGTGGCAAATACCCAGTAATTTGTGTGGTGTTGTTTAACCCGTCAAACGGAACATGTTTTGCTTCATTCGGCGCACATCCAGACTTCGGTGTGGCCCTTGAGCGTACCGTCACTGAGCTGTTGCAAGGCCGTAGCCTCAAAGACTTAGATGTATTCACCGCGCCAACCTTTGATGATGAAGAAGTAGCCGAGCATACCAATCTGGAAACACACTTTATCGATTCAAGCGGTCTAATCAGCTGGGATATGTTTAAACAACAGGCTGATTATCCCTTCGTGGATTGGAGCTTTAAAGGTACGACAGAAGAAGAGTTTGCCACCTTAATGGCTATCTTCAAGCAAGAAGACGCCGAAGTGTACATCGCCGATTATGAACACTTAGGAGTGTATGCTTGCCGAATTTTGGTGCCGGGGATGTCTGATATTTATCCAGCTGAAGATCTGCTGATGGCGAACAACACCATGGGCGTGCACCTGCGTGATACCTTGCTGGCGCTGCCAGGCAGTGATTGGCAACCAGAGCAGTATCTGGAGCTCATTCAAACCCTGGATGATGAAGGGTTGGATGATTTCGCCCGCGTGCGCGAGCTGCTGGGTATTGCCTCTGGTAAAGATAACGGCTGGTACACACTGCGGGTGGGTGAGTTGAAATCTATGCTGGCGCTGGCTGGCGGTGATTTGGAGCAAGCACTGATTTGGGTGGAATGGACACAAGACTTCAACTCTTCGGTCTTTACCGCAAAACAGGCAAACTACTATCGTTGCCTACAAACTCTGCTGCTGTTAACTCAAGAGCCAGACCGCGACCCAGCGCAATATTACAATGCATTCGTCAAGATGTATGGTCAGGAAGCTGTAGAGGCTGCATCCGCAGTCATCGCCGGTGAAGAGCGCTTCAATGGCCTGTTCAGTGTGGATGAAGATCTCAAAGCCCTGCCAGCACACCAGGCGCTGTTGGGTGCTTACGCTAAATTGCAGGCGGCGAAACGCCGTTATTGGGCAAAAAGCGAGTAAGCGGCATTTCGCCGCTTCAGACTGCTGATAAAACCCGATAACTCGATCTTGCAAGGTGAAAGCAGGTGCGTCCGCGCCAGGGAGGGCGCGGCTCGAGCCCCCAGGGAAGGCTTGTTTTAACAAAAGAAGTGTGGCGTCTTTACGATCTGCCTGCTTTCACCGTTACGAGCACTTTGTCATTAACCTCAAGCGGCATTTCGCCGCTTTTTATCGCATATTTTCCAGCTATTAATTTCTGCAATTATTCCTAACCAAAATAAATACCAATGACACCAGCCAACAATTGTTTTTGTCTTAAAAAACGTTATTTTCTGACGCCGCTTAGGGTAAAAACAGCACCTTTAAACAAACATTATTTACCAATCATGGAAAGCAGACAAACAGGTAAATAAATAGTTAATTTTTAATGACAGCGGTGAATTAAAATAGCTACAAATGCTGCTTTTAGTTAACGTTCTCAACGGCTTTAAAACAGTGCAATCAAAATTTTTTGTAAATCTTAAAATATTTTTTTATTTTAAGAATCAAAAACTTAACCTCATTAAGCACACATTTAGTAGTGTTTTAAAGCGAACTAAACTCTCGCAATATGATCCACATCAATTTTCACGCTATACTGCTTTGCTAGTATCTCGTTGTGCTTTATTAACCCTTAAGAGAGAGTTAGTGTGAAAGCTGACAACCCCTTCGATGCATTATTACCTGCGGCAATGGCTAAAGTAGCCGAAGATGCCGGTGTCTATAAAGCCACCAAGCATCCGCTAAAAACTTTTTATTTAGCGATTACTGCTGGTGTGTTTATTTCAATTGCGTTTGTTTTTTATATTACAGCGACTACCGGTACTGCTGGCGTGCCTTTCGGTTTTGCCAAGTTGGTAGGTGGTATTTGTTTCTCCCTGGGGCTAATGTTAGTGGTGGTATGTGGTGGTGATCTTTTCACTTCTACTGTTCTGACTACGGTGGCCAAAGCCAGTGGCCGTATTACCTGGCGTCAACTGGGATGCAACTGGGTTAATGTCTATATTGGGAACCTGTGCGGTGCGCTATTCTTCGTGTGCCTTATTTGGTTCGCGGGCCAATATACTGTGGCAAATGGTCAATGGGGCTTGAATGTTTTACAAACAGCCGACCACAAATTGCACCATACTTTTGTTGAAGCAGTATGTTTGGGTATTTTGGCCAACTTAATGGTCTGCCTGGCGGTTTGGATGAGTTACTCCGGCCGTACCATAATGGACAAAATGTTTGCGATGATTTTACCGGTGGGCATGTTTGTTGCCAGCGGCTTTGAGCATAGCATCGCAAATATGTTTATGATTCCTATGGGTATTGTGATTAAAAACTTTGCTTCGCCTGAGTTCTGGCAATCCATAGGAGCAGCACCTGAGCAATTTGCTAACTTAACCGTAAGTAACTTTATTATTGATAACCTGATCCCAGTCACTATCGGCAACATCATTGGTGGCGGATTATTGGTAGGTTTGACTTACTGGGTAATTTATCTGCGCGGTGACCAGCAACACTAAGTGTGGCCGCACACGGTTTTCGAAGAAATTCACATTAAAAGGTAGATGCATTATGACCGAACTTAATGAAAAATTGGCCAAAGCATGGCAAGGTTTTACCCAAGGTGACTGGCAAAAAGAAGTCAATGTTCGTGACTTCATCCAGAAAAACTACACCCCTTATGAAGGCGATGAGTCCTTCCTTGCCGGCTCTACCGAAGCGACCGACAAGTTGTGGGCGCAAGTTATGGAAGGTATCAAACTGGAAAACCGCACTCATGCGCCAGTTGATTTCGATACCGACGTAGCAGCGACCATCATTTCACACGATGCTGGCTACATTAATAAAGATCTGGAAACCATCGTTGGTTTGCAGACTGAAAAACCATTGAAACGTGCCCTGATCCCATTCGGCGGCATCAAAATGGTAGAAGGCTCTTGCAAAGTTTACGGTCGCGAACTTGACCCGCAACTGAAAAAAGTCTTCACCGAATACCGTAAAACACATAACCAAGGTGTGTTTGACGTTTATACCAAAGACATCCTGAACTGCCGTAAATCTGGTGTACTGACTGGTTTGCCAGATGCTTATGGCCGTGGCCGTATCATCGGTGACTATCGTCGTGTAGCCGTTTACGGTATCGACTTCCTGATGAAAGACAAACTGGCTCAGTTCAACTCTTTACAGGATGACCTGGAAAACGGTAAAGACCTGGAAATGACAATTCAGCTGCGCGAAGAAATTGCTGAACAGCATCGCGCTCTGGGTCAAATCAAAGAAATGGCAGCCAAATATGGTTGTGATATTTCTGGTCCAGCAACTAACGCTAAAGAAGCAGTACAGTGGACTTACTTCGGCTACCTGGCTGCGGTTAAATCTCAGAACGGCGCTGCAATGTCCTTCGGCCGTGTTTCTACCTTCCTCGACGTTTATATCGAACGTGATATGAAAGAAGGTAAACTGACTGAAATCGAAGCGCAGGAACTGATTGACCATTTGGTAATGAAACTGCGTATGGTTCGCTTCCTGCGTACCCCTGAGTATGATGAGCTGTTCTCTGGTGACCCAATCTGGGCAACTGAGTCTCTGGCTGGTATGGGCGTTGATGGCCGTACTCTGGTGACTAAAACCAGCTTCCGCTTCTTGAACACCCTTTACACCATGGGGCCGTCTCCAGAGCCGAACATGACCATCCTGTGGTCTGAAAAGCTGCCACTGAACTTCAAAAAATATGCAGCTAAAGTGTCTATCGATACTTCATCTGTACAGTATGAAAATGATGACCTGATGCGTCCTGACTTCAACAACGATGACTATGCCATCGCATGTTGTGTTAGCCCGATGATTGTCGGTAAACAAATGCAGTTCTTCGGCGCGCGTGCCAACCTGGCGAAAACCATGTTGTATGCAATTAACGGCGGCGTTGATGAAAAAATGAAGATCCAGGTTGGCCCGAAAGAAGCGCCAATGATGGATGAAGTGCTGGACTATGACAAAGTCATGGAACGCATGGATCACTTTATGGATTGGCTGGCTAAACAATACGTTACTGCGCTGAACATCATCCATTACATGCATGACAAGTACAGCTACGAAGCTGCACTGATGGCCCTGCATGACCGTGATGTTTACCGTACTATGGCGTGTGGTATCGCAGGTCTGTCTGTTGCTGCTGACTCCCTGTCTGCTATCAAATATGCCAAAGTAAGCACCATTCGTGATGCTGATGGCCTGGCTATCGACTTCAATATCGAAGGCGAATATCCACAGTTTGGTAACAACGACTCACGCGTTGATGACATCGCTTGTGACCTGGTTGAGCGCTTTATGAAGAAAATTCAGAAGCTGCGTACTTACCGTGGTGCAGTCGCAACTCAGTCTGTGCTGACCATCACCTCTAACGTGGTTTATGGTAAGAAAACAGGTAACACCCCAGATGGCCGCCGCGCTGGCGCTCCATTCGGTCCAGGTGCTAACCCAATGCACGGTCGTGACCAGAAAGGTGCTGTTGCCTCTCTGACTTCTGTTGCTAAACTGCCGTTTGCTTACGCGAAAGATGGTATTTCTTACACCTTCTCTATCGTGCCAAACGCACTGGGTAAAGACGACGAAGTTCGTAAAGCTAACCTGGCAGGTCTGATGGATGGTTACTTCCATCACGAGGCGTCCATCGAAGGTGGTCAACACCTGAACGTGAACGTAATGAATCGCGAAATGCTGTTAGATGCGATGGAAAATCCGGAAAAATATCCGCAATTGACCATCCGTGTATCAGGCTACGCTGTTCGTTTCAACTCGCTGACTAAAGAACAGCAACAGGATGTGATTACACGTACATTCACACAGTCAATATAAGTTCTAACTAAAATAGATTAGACTAAAAGGCTCCACCTTCGTGGGGCCTTTATTTATCCAGTATTGGAGTAACCTGCAATGTCCGTACTTGGCCGCATTCACTCATTTGAATCCTGTGGCACCGTTGACGGCCCTGGTATTCGATTTATCGTATTCTTCCAGGGTTGCCTCATGCGCTGCCTGTATTGCCATAACCGTGATACCTGGGACACCCATGGCGGTAAGGAAGTTACCGTTGAAGAATTGGTCAAAGAAGCCGTTACCTATCGCCATTTTATGAATGCTTCTGGTGGCGGTGTTACTGCCTCCGGTGGCGAAGCCATCTTACAGGCTGAGTTTGTCCGTGATTGGTTCCGCGCCTGTCACGAAGAAGGTATTCACACTTGTCTGGATACCAATGGTTTTGTGCGCCGTTATGATCCGGTGATTGATGAATTACTGGATGCCACCGATTTAGTGATGTTGGATTTAAAACAGATGGATGACAGCGTGCATCAGAATCTGGTCGGCGTATCCAATCACCGAACCTTGGAATTTGCTCGTTACCTGGCAAAACGCAATCAAAAAACCTGGATCCGTTATGTGGTTGTGCCAGGTTGGTCAGATGATGACAAATCCGCTCATATGCTGGGTGAATTCACTCAGAACATGACCAATATCGAGAAAATCGAATTGTTGCCTTACCATGAGCTCGGTAAGCACAAATGGATTGCCATGGGCGAAGAATACAAACTGGATGGGGTGAAGCCCCCTACCGCGGAGATTATGGACCGCGTGAAAGGTATTCTTGAAAGCTATGGTCACAAAGTGATCTACTAATAATCATCAGAACATTAGCTGATTTTCAATCAATACCGCCATGCAAGATCTCCTCGCTGGCGGTATTTTTTTGGCGGTTACACCGCAGCGAATGGTGTTTTTTGTTGATCGGGTTTGCGCAGCAACATCATTAAATACACCAAAGCCACACCCGCAATCATGATAAACAATAGATTGTCTGAATAGCGCTGCATCAATAATGAAGTCATGGTCGGGCCGGTCAGGCTACCGATGGTATAACTCATCAATAGCGCCTGATTCATTGCGACCAATTCATCGGCACTCGCCTTTTCACATGCCCACGCCATGGCGACAGGATAAAGGGTAAAACCGGCGCACCCCAAAATAAACAGTGCCGGCGCCAGCGCATAGTTACCCAGAATCGCTATACTACCGAGAATCACTACAAACACCTGAATCCGCAGCACCAGCAAACGACCATAGCGGTCGGCCATTTTGCCTATTGGCCACTGACCAATAATCCCTGAACTGACCAGCAATGCCATCCACCATCCAACACTGGCGTCACTCATTCCTTGATGCGATAAATACAACGGCAGCAGACCATAGAGCGAACCTAACAACACACCGGAGATAATGCAGCCATTAATCCCCAAACGCGCACTACGACGCTTCAGCATCGGCCAAACGGCGATATGGGGTACATCACTGCTATCTTGATGAGAAAAATGTGCAAATAACAGCGGTAACATCGCGGTAATGACCAAAGCACTGACCCACGGAATAACACTCAGTAGTTGAGTCGAAACCACGCCCAAGAGTAATTGCCCAGTGACCGTGCCCAGATAGTAAACCATCATATAGGCCGCCAGCAGTTGTCCTCGATTGGTTACTGTACCACTGCGCAGTAATGCGCTTTCGACAATAACCCAAATTAACGCGCAGGCCACACCAGCGAAAAAGCGCCACCCTAACCAGCTCCAAAAATCAACCGACAGCATTAACCCGCACGTCGCCAGCGCGAATAAAATACAGGAATAATGATAGCTGCGATTAAAACCGAGTTGTTGGATAATTCGCCCGGCAATCAATGTCCCAACCAGATTCCCGCTAAAATACGATGAACTTACCATCCCCACTTGCCAGGTCGGCAATTGTTGATGAGATAGCCATAAGGGAACCAATGTATTTAAAACCGCGATAGAAATCGTAAACAGCAAAAGCCCACAGAGCAAAAGCAGCACCGGGCGAGAATATGCGGACATAATAAGATTGAAGCCGTCGGGACAAGAAAAGTGAGCGCATCATGCCACTGGTGATAAAAAAGTCAATTACATCACGAGAGCCGATAGCACAATATGTTGTTGGATAAATTCCTGCGCGTTGAATTTTGTCTATTCGCCATAACCCAAAAAAGAAAAAGCGCCCGTAGGCGCTTTATAACTACTTGATAATCAGGCGAGACATATTGACTCGTGACTAACCAATAAATTCCAAACCACCCATATAAGGGCGCAAAACTTCTGGTACCTGGATACGGCCATCAGCCTGCTGGTAATTTTCCAGCACTGCAACCAAAGTACGCCCAACCGCCAGACCAGAACCATTCAGGGTATGAACCAAACGGGTTTTTCTGTCAGTTTTGTTACGGCAACGTGCTTGCATACGGCGAGCCTGGAAATCCCACATGTTTGAACATGAAGAAATTTCTCGATAAGTATTCTGTGCTGGCAGCCACACTTCCAAGTCGTAAGTTTTGCTCGAACCAAAGCCCATATCACCAGTACACAGCAGCATTTTGCGATATGGCAATTCCAGCAATTGCAGCACTTTCTCTGCATGGCCGGTCAGCTCTTCCAGTGCCGCCATAGAATCTTCAGGGCGAGTTATCTGCACCATCTCAACTTTGTCGAATTGATGCATACGGATCAAGCCACGGGTATCACGGCCATAGGAACCCGCTTCAGAACGGAAGCAAGGTGTATGTGCCGTCATTTTCAATGGCAGAGACTCTTCTTCCAGAATCTCATCACGCACCAGATTGGTCACCGGCACTTCTGCCGTTGGAATCAATGCATAGTTGCTGCTGTCAGATTCTTCTTCCAGTGGTTTGGTATGGAAAAGATCACCACCAAATTTAGGCAACTGGCCGGTACCGTACAGAGTCGCATGGTTAACTAAATAAGGAACATAAGTTTCCAGATAACCGTGTTTTTCAGTATGAAGATCCAGCATGAACTGTGCCAATGCGCGGTGCATACGAGCAATTTGCCCTTTCATCACCACAAAACGCGCACCAGTCAGTTTCACCGCAGCGGCAAAATCAAGCCCACCAGCCATTTCACCCAAAGAAACGTGATCTCTCACCTCAAAGTCATACTGCCGTGGTTCGCCCCAACGGCTGACTTCAAGATTATCGTTTTCATCTTTACCCACTGGAACCGAATCATCCGGCAGATTAGGAATCGACAATGCCAGATCGCGGATTTCGTTTTGCAACTTGTCCAGCTCGGCCTTGGCTGCATCCAGCTTTTCACCCAACTCGTTGACTTCAAGACGTAATGGTTCGATATCTTCGCCACGCGCCTTAGCCGCACCAATCAGTTTCGATCGGGAGTTACGTTCTGCTTGCAGACTTTCTGTTTCAACCTGTAAAACTTTGCGGCGCTCTTCTTGTTGGCGCAACATCTCAACATCAAGTTTAAAACCTCTGCGAGCCAGTTTTTCGGCAACTGCGTCTAGCTCATTGCGCAGCATATTGGGATCGAGCATGCTAGTCCTGTGCTTGTAGTTATGGTTACACCCTTGAACTGGAATTGCCGTGTTGTTAGCAACGCCATGATTTGGGGTATAAAGGGTTATTGAAAAGAATTTAACCGCGTAAGCAGCATAAACAGCCGCTTAGCAGTTCTATATAGCGCTAACCTTACCGCAACAGCAAGGCTAGCGGTAGCGTTTTATCGGGCTATTTTGATCCTGCTCAGCCAGCCATGCCAGCTTTTCACCAATTTTGCCTTCCAGACCTCGGGATGACGGTAAATAGTAGCGGGTCGAGGCCATTTCTGGTGGAAAATAGTTCTCACCGGCAGCATAAGCATGTTGTTCATCATGGGCATAACGGTATTCAGCCCCCAAACCCATTTCTTTCATGAGTTTAGTTGGTGCATTACGCAGATGTTCCGGCACATCAAAGTCTGGTTTATCACGCGCATCTTGCATTGCTGCTTTAAACGCCGAGTAAACCGCATTACTTTTCGGCGCACAGGCCAGATAAACAATAGCCTGAGCAATCGCTCGCTCACCTTCAGCTGGGCCAACACGGGTAAAACAATCCCACGCTGATATCGCCACTTGCATCGCGCGAGGATCGGCATTGCCAATATCTTCTGACGCAATAGCCAGTAAACGTCGGGCAACATAAAGTGGATCACCGCCCGCCGTAATAATTCGCGCATACCAATACAAGGCAGCATCTGGCGCAGAACCACGAATTGATTTATGGACTGCCGAGATAAGGTCATAATAGCGATCACCTTTATTATCAAAGCGCGCGCTACGCTCACCTGACACTTCTTTCAGCAAATCTGGGGTTAACACTCGAACCCCGTTGGCATCTATTTCTGCCATATCGGCCATCATTTCAAGGCTATTCAAAGCACGGCGCGCATCGCCCCCCACCAATTCAGACATCATGCGGCGGGTTTCATCTGGCAGTTTTATATTCTGCCCACCATAGCCCCGACTGCTATCTGACATTGCTTGATCGATAACTTTTTCAATGTCTGCGGCAGTGAGAGCTTTGAGCAAATAAACCCGAGCCCTAGAGAGCAAAGCCGAATTCAGCTCAAATGAAGGGTTTTCAGTGGTGGCACCAATAAATGTGATCGTGCCATCTTCAATATGGGGTAGGAATGCATCTTGCTGGCTTTTATTGAAGCGATGAACTTCATCAACAAATAAAATGGTTCGCCGCCCCGCGTCGCGGTTTTGGCGGGCACGTTCAATCGCTTCACGAATTTCTTTGATGCCGGAGGTCACCGCAGAAATACGTTCAACATCAGCTTGACCATAACGGCCAATAATTTCTGCCAACGTGGTTTTTCCGGTTCCCGGAGGCCCCCAAAGGATCATTGAGTGTAACTGCCCGGCAACGATTGCCCGCGGTAACGGTTTACCCGGAGCCAGCAAATGCTGCTGACCAATATATTGCTCCAACGTCAAAGGCCGCATACGCGCGGCCAATGGCTGAAACTCATTCTGGGAAAAATCGAGGGACATATTACTCACACGGACCTCACTGCCGCTGGTCGTCCAGCGTCACGCCTTTTGGTAGGGTAAACTTAAATTTGCTGGCATCTGCTGAGCTATTTTGCTGACCTTTCAGCGTATAAGCGCTGCGCTGCCCATCTTGCTCAACCGCAGTAAAGCTTTTAATGGTGCCCGTTGGCGTCACTGTGATAGCAAATTGCTTCAGATTACCGCTGGCACTTTTCGGTGTCAGTTCAAAATCATCACCTTTCTGCTTCACATTATATTGTTTCCAATCATCTGGATTATTACGGGTGATAAGCATAAATGGCGTATTGCCTGTGGCATTTTTCAGCCAGGTCGCCGTTGCCTGTTCAACAAATGGGTTATAGAACCACAATGTTTCACCATCAGAAATCAAAACGCTCTCGTCAGGGGAAGTCATGTGCCAATTAAATAAATTAGGCCGCTTCACCCATAACTCACCCTCGCCTTCTTGTACCGCAGTACCCTCTGAGCTGGTCACTTTTTGCGAGAAGTTAGCATGGAAACTGTTCACCTTGCTCAGGCGAGCTTGTAAGTCGGAACTGGCATCGGCCAGCGCGTGAGCCGAAATTAACCCCGATAACAGACAGCAAGCAACAAGCAGTTTTTTCATTATTCTAAATACCTTATAAAATTCTCTGATAAATATGGGGTTTATGCTTCTTTGCATAAGGGCCGCAAAGCGGCCCTGTCTATATTAATTGCCTCAGAGCAAAATATGACTACTCATGTGGCGGTGGGGCCAATACTTCACGATTACCGTTATGCCCCGGTGTACTGACAATCTGCTGAGCTTCCATTTGTTCAATGATACGTGCAGCTCGGTTATAACCAATACGGAATTGGCGCTGCACACCGGAGATAGACGCACGGCGTTTCTCCAAAACAAAATTAACCGCCTGATCAAACAGTGGGTCCAACTCTTCGTCGCTATCCAGACCAAGGCTACCGCCTTCACCCTCATCGCTACCATTGAGAATGCTCTCAATATATTGAGGCCGGCCTCGCGCTTTCCAATCATTAACGACTGCATGCACTTCCTGATCTCGGACAAAAGCACCGTGAACACGTACCGGAATTGAGGAGTTAGGTGCCATATACAGCATGTCCCCCATACCCAGTAGTGATTCCGCTCCCCCCTGATCAAGGATAGTTCGTGAGTCAATCTTGCTGGAAACCGTAAATGCGATACGGGTTGGGATATTGGCTTTAATCAAGCCAGTAATCACATCCACAGATGGTCGCTGGGTTGCCAGAACCAAATGAATACCGGCAGCTCGGGCTTTTTGCGCCAAACGAGCAATCAACTCTTCAACTTTCTTACCCACTGTCATCATCAGGTCAGCAAACTCATCCACCATGACGACGATATAAGGCAATTTCACCAGCATTGGTGGTGAGATATCCATACTATCGGAGGGTTTCCAGAATGGATCTGGGATTGGCCGCCCCATAGCTTCAGCTTGTGCAACTCGCTCATTATACCCAGCGAGGTTACGTACACCTAAAGCCGACATCAGCTTATAACGCCGTTCCATTTCGCCAACACACCAGCGCAATGCATTCGCCGCATCCTTCATATCCGTAACCACTTCGGTTAACAGATGAGGAATGCCTTCATACACCGACAGTTCCAGCATTTTTGGGTCAATCATGATAAAGCGCACATCATCTGGCGTGGCTTTATACAAGATGCTGAGGATCATGGCGTTAACACCAACCGATTTACCGGAACCGGTTGTACCCGCCACCAGCAAGTGCGGCATTTTTGCAAGATCAGCCACTACCGGTTGCCCGGCAATATCTTTACCCAATACGATAGCTAACGGTGATGGGTTATCTCGGAATTTGGCGCAATCAAGCACTTCGCGCAAATAAACGGTCTGACGATGTTTATTGGGCAGTTCCAACCCGACATAAGGCTTGCCAGGAATGACCTCAACCACACGGACAGCAATGGCCGATAGCGAGCGAGCCAAGTCACGAGAAAGATTGGAGATACGTGAAGCTTTGACGCCCGGGGCTAAATCAAGTTCAAAGCGGGTAATCACTGGCCCTGGTGAAATACCGACCACTTCCGCTTTCACCCGATAATCCCCTAGCCGCGCTTCGACCAAGCGAGCTGTTTGCTCCAAAGCAAACATATCAACCGGCTCTTCTTCCGCTGGCGGCGAAGAAAGGAGATCCAACGTAGGCAATGGGGTTGTCGGTTTGACCAAAGGTTGGTCATTACGCATCAGGAACGGATGAATCAAACTGTCCATCGCAGGGGTTGGTTGCACCGGTGATACTGGCTGTGCTGCTGCCGTAGGTTGCACTGGTGTTGATTGACCTGAATATGCTTGATGAGTTTGATTTGCCGCTGATGGTTGATAGGCCGAAACCTGTTCAGTGTGCTCTGGTGCTGAAGAACTTTGCACGGGTGTAGGCTGTGCGGCTTCGTCAACATACGGAGACAGTGTGAACAGAGGCTCACGCGGGCTTTCATCAACCAGATCGGCAACAGGCGAGAACGTGAAAGCGCTGCGAGTATCTACAGGCTGCATCTCTTCAATAACAACATGTTCATATTGACTATTGTCACTGTTTTCACCCTGCATTGCGCCATAGCGATGTTGTTGCTGCGCGGCAAAAGCTTGTCGTAATGCCGCCTCTTGCAAGGCTTGCTCATCTTCCGGCTCTACCGCTGAGAAAGTATTCACTCCCGTATCGGCTGATTGCCCATAACGTTCGGATTGCTGATCAGCGAAGGCTTTACGCAAGATTGCCTGTTCTAATGCATCATCATCTTCAGATGTGGCACCTGCGGTAAACGGTGTTTCGGGCGTTTGAGGCGTTTGCACTTCTTGCTGACGTTGCTCCTGCTCCTGCTCCGCCATACGTTGAGACGGGAGTTTGATGCCGTAGGATGCCAGCTCGCGCCTAGTAGGGATGCGGACAGGATTAGGCCGTGGTAACTCCGGTCCTATACCTTGTTTAACCTGCGAACTGCTATCACTGGTAGCAGTAAATGCTGGCATAAACGTAGCTGCGGTTGCACTTGCTGCGACAATCCCAGCAGCAGAAACGGATCCAGGGTGACTGACTGACCCCATCGCGGCCAGGCTATCTGTATCTATGCCTAATACTGGATTCATATATGGTGTATTTTCCACCTGATCGCTATGGCGTTGTGCCGCAGAAAAATCAAATGGCGAATGGCTGGTTGGGGTTGCGGGTTTATCCCATGAACCCAGTTGAGGCTCAGGCCGTTCAACCGGTGGCGCAATCCGTGTTGGCGCAGGAGACGTCGCTTCTTGTGGGATCTCAAAAGAATAGAGCGGCGGCGTTGCGGCGACATTATCAACCATCGGCACTGCGCTGTGGTTGATTATGGGTTCAGACGGATTCCCAGCAGAAGTTAATCCGGGCTGTTCGCCATTATCTGTCGCACGCAATGTACTCAATAATGGATCATAATTATTTAATGACTCATCGCTTTCAGCCACAATTTCATCTGTCGGAATTGCCCCATCCAATATTGGGCTAACAGGCGTGTCAGTTACAGATGGTGCCGAGAACAAAACATCGTCGTCATCCGCATGAGCTGAATTGGCCACCAGCGCGCTAGCCGCAGCGACACCTGCTAGCGCTTTATTATTTGCACCGACACCCTTATCTTGCTCGACGGTATTCGCTTCTTCAGTTTGGTAATCGTCATCTTCATTATCATAACGTTCTTCGCGACGTGAACGATTAGTCATAAATGTTAATGAACCTAAGACGACTCCACCAATCTTCTCCGCAATGACTAACCATGACCAACCAGTGAAAAGCGTTAGACCAACAGCCCAGATACAAAGCAACGTCAGGGTAGCACCAACGCCATTGAACCACGGCAACATGGCATTACTGAATAGACTACCGATTACCCCACCTGAGGCGAAGTAATACAGATCGTCAATATTTAAGGCAGCCAGCCCGCATGACGTTAAAATCAGCGCTAATGTGCCAATCAGCCGCAGCGAGAGGGCAAAGTAATCGATATGCTCACTGGCATCACGCTGGCGGAATGCGGCCCAACACAACATCACCATAATGGCGGGAATTGCATACGCCAATACACCAAAAGTGAAGAACAATGTATCAGCCATCCAGGCACCTACGCTCCCGCCAAGATTATGGATAGGCTCGTGCCATGAGGTTTGTGACCAACTCGGGTCTGAAGGATTGAAACTAAGCAGCGCGGCCATTAGGAAGGCTGCCAGAATGGTTACTACAATCAAAACAGCCTCAAGCAAACGACGCCCACTGCTGAGTTTTTTCAAAGTAACTTCTTTATCTTCTGTATATTCCTGGCTCAAGAAAGGCTCTCCAGGTTCCTGTTAACTAGTATGAATAACAACGCCGAGAACCTTCCCGGCGCTGAAACTGTATGAATAAACAGGAGTGTAACCAAATTACTCAGGTTTTGCACCTGCCTGTTTATCGCGTTTTAATCACCAGATGGCTAGTCTGCTTCACTTCTTCCATCACCACATAGGTCCGAGTGTCATTGACACCCGGTAGGCGAAGCAAGGTCTCACCGAGTAATTTACGGTAAGCAGACATATCGGGCACGCGGGTTTTCAATAAATAGTCAAAATCACCGGAAACCAAGTGACACTCTTGAATTTCATCGAGTTTTTGTACTGCGGTGTTAAATTGCTCAAACACATCCGGAGCACCACGATTCAGAGTAATCTCAACGAAAACCAGCAATGATGCATCCAAATATTGTGGATTAAGCAGTGCAGTATAGCCATTAATGAAGCCCTGACGCTCTAAGCGGCGAACCCGTTCCAGACATGGTGTTGGTGACAACCCTACTCGTTTTGAAAGCTCAACGTTGGAGATACGCCCATCCTTTTGTAATTCATTTAGGATGTTACGATCTATACGATCAAGCTCTTTCCCCGGACGTTTTTTATTATCTGTCATCTTATAGTCTCTCTTAATTTCCTTAAGTCTGCGACATACTCTCATCATCAATAAATTTAGAATATGTGGCAAACAACGACCCGCAGCCTGTTTTATGCAAATATATCAATACGTTGTTATCTCACACCCTGTCTGTCCAATCGCATGCGAGGCACTCGATGATTATTAGCGTTGAGGAAGAGATAGCGCATCACGAACAACAGCAGAAACATCCCCCCTACGGTTGTTCGAGAACATACTCCACATGCCATCCAGTATTAATCGAAAACATTCCAGGGCTTTCGATTGGTATCACTGATACCAAATCTGAAATTATGGCGCGCAGATAATTTCTTCTTCCTATGATGTTTTCGCAAATGCACAGCCGATTGTCAAAGTAAAAGAAGTTAAATCAGTAGAACGTGCCAGAATTAAAATCTTAGCCCCCTTCTATAACCTATTTTTTCACCGTTTTTTAGCGATGAAATGGCGCTAAAAGGCACCAGTACATTGCGGGTATTTTTTGAGCTACCGGCTTGCAAGCCACATTATTTATAGGGTCAAAGGTTTTTCAGACTATTTGGTCCATAACGTAAAAATGAATTTTGGTCTAATTGGCGTATTGCTCAATTTTATTTAACAGCTAACTGTCGATTCTTAATACACTTAGTTCATTAAATAGGCATTACCTATCAAACAAATCGCTAACAACATTTTTGTCTGCTTTTTTTAATGCTCGAATTTCCCTACAATCGTTAACATTGTCCGCCATTGTGGGAAAGAGGTATTCATGAGTACGGCTAAACATAGCAAATTGATTATTTTAGGTTCTGGCCCTGCGGGTTATACTGCGGCAGTTTATGCGGCACGCGCCAACCTGAATCCCGTATTGATTACCGGAATGGAAAAAGGCGGTCAATTGACCACCACCACCGATGTCGAAAACTGGCCCGGTGACCCGGAAGGTCTTACCGGCCCGGCGCTGATGGAACGGATGCATGCACATGCAGAAAAGTTCCAGACAGAAATCCTGTTCGACCATATCCATAAAGTCGATTTACAAAACCGCCCGTTCCGCCTGTTTGGCGATAGTGCTGAGTACACCTGCGATGCACTGATCATCGCGACAGGTGCATCTGCACGCTATCTTGGAATGGAATCAGAAGAGGCATTCAAAGGTAAAGGGGTTTCTGCCTGCGCCACTTGTGATGGCTTCTTCTATCGTAACCAAAAAGTTGCCGTCGTCGGCGGTGGCAATACCGCCGTTGAAGAAGCACTGTATCTGGCCAATATCGCCGCTGAAGTTCATCTAATTCACCGCCGTGATAGCTTCCGTTCAGAAAAAATCCTGATCGACCGTCTGATGGAAAAAGTGAAAAACGGCAATATCGTGCTGCACACTGACCGTACGTTAGACGAAGTACTGGGCGACGATATGGGCGTGACTGGCGTACGGCTGAAGTCGACTAAAAACAATGAAACCGAAGAGTTAGCGGTAGCTGGGGTATTCATTGCTATCGGTCATAGTCCTAACACCGCTATCTTTGGCGACCAGTTAGCACTGGAAAATGGTTACATTAAGGTGCAATCAGGTATCCAGGGCAATGCAACACAAACTTCAATTCCGGGTGTATTTGCTGCGGGGGATGTTATGGACCACATCTATCGTCAGGCAATTACCTCTGCGGGTACCGGCTGCATGGCAGCATTAGATGCAGAGCGCTATCTGGATGGGTTAGTTAACGATAAATAATCTCTGACATAACTGATTCAACCAATACCAACGGGCAGCTAACAAATATGTGAGCTGCCCGTTTTTAATTTCTATTGGTACTTTATTTTGCATATCGGCATGTCAATGAAAAACAGCAAATTATAGATATCGACTAATGCGGCAACTATCACAAGCATTATGGTTTCACCTCATGGCATGACGAGGTAATATTGCCCCTCGCTGGTTTGTCATCTCGAAAGATGATAACCATTTTTTTGAAATTTCCCCGTACCTTGCGCAGACAAATTGCCCGATGAATAAAACACGACAGTATGAGTTGATTCGTTGGCTGAAAAAACAAAGCGCCCCGGCGCAACGTTGGCTCCGCCTGTCCATGTTACTTGGCCTCCTCAGCGGGTTATTGATTATTGCTCAAGCATGGCTGTTGGCCACCTTGCTGCAATCTTTGATTATCGACAAAGTCCCCCGTACAGAATTAATCACTGATTTTGGTTTATTGGCTGGAACCTTCGCCATACGTGCCGTGATTAGTTGGTTACGTGAGCGAGTAGGGTTTGTTTGCGGCATGAAAGTGCGTCAACAAATCCGCAAAACAGTATTAGACCGATTAGAACAACTCGGCCCAGCCTGGGTAAAAGGCAAACCAGCCGGAAGTTGGGCAACGATTATTTTGGAACAAATTGAAGATATGCAGGATTACTATTCTCGCTATCTTCCACAAATGTATTTGGCCGTTCTTATTCCGGTGCTGATTCTCATTGCTGTCTTCCCGATCAACTGGGCGGCAGGTTTAATTCTATTCGTCACCGCACCGCTCATCCCTTTGTTTATGGCACTGGTGGGAATGGGGGCAGCTGATGCTAACCGGCGTAATTTTGTGGCGTTGGCCCGTCTGAGTGGTAACTTCCTCGACCGTTTACGCGGTTTGGACACCTTACGGCTATTTAATCGCGCCAAAGCGGAAACAGACCAAATTCGCGAATCCTCAGAAGATTTTCGCCGCCGCACTATGGAGGTGCTGCGAATGGCCTTCCTCTCCTCTGCCGTATTGGAGTTTTTCGCCGCAATCTCCATCGCAGTCGTTGCTGTTTACTTCGGTTTTTCCTATTTGGGGGAATTGAATTTCGGCAGTTACGGCCTTGGTGTAACACTGTTTGCAGGTTTTCTGGTTTTGATTTTGGCACCTGAATTCTTCCAGCCATTGCGGGATTTAGGCACGTTTTATCACGCCAAAGCACAAGCTGTTGGTGCTGCTGAATCACTGGTTACCTTTTTGAGTACTGACGGTGAAACTATTGGCCGGGGTGATAAAGTTCTTGATGGCACCGATTCTATCGCTCTCGAAGCTAATGAACTGGAAATATTATCTCCTACAGGCACCCGTTTGGCCGGGCCACTAACATTCTCCCTATCAGCGGGAAAACGAGTGGCGATCGTTGGCCTGAGTGGTGCTGGAAAAAGCTCATTGCTTAACTTGCTATTGGGCTTTTTACCCTATCGCGGCTCATTAAAAGTCAACAACATAGAATTGCGTGAACTGGATCCGCAAACCTGGCGTCACCAGCTAAGTTGGGTCGGGCAAAATCCGCATTTACCAGAGCAGACGCTGGTTGCCAATATTTTGTTGGGCCAACCTGATGCTAACAATGACCAACTACAACTGGCGATTGAACGCGCGTATATCAATGAGTTCCTCAATGACTTGCCGCAAGGGTTAGATACGGAGGTCGGTGACCATTCGGCGCGCCTTTCTGTTGGTCAAGCCCAGCGCATAGCTGTTGCCAGAGCATTGCTGAACCCATGCCGGCTCTTGTTATTAGACGAACCTACGGCCAGTTTGGATGCACATAGTGAGCAATTGGTCATGAAAGCGCTTGAAGAAGCCTCTCGTAAGCAGACGACACTGCTGGTCACTCATCAGTTGGAAGATACGTTGGGATATGATCAAATCTGGGTGATGGATAATGGTCTTTTAATTCAACAAGGTGATTACTCCAGCTTAAGTCAAGCTGACGGTTCATTTGCCAATCTGCTGTCCCACCGCAGTGAGGAGCTTTAATCATGCGAGTACTTCTCCCCTTTCTGGCGTTGTATCGTCGCCATTGGTTCCTAATTTGCCTCGGTATTGTGTTGGCAATCATCACCCTACTCGCCAGTATCGGATTGCTCACTTTATCCGGTTGGTTCTTAGCAGGAACCGCCATTGCTGGCCCCGCAGGATTGTATACTTTTAACTATCTGCTCCCTGCAGCAGGCGTGCGAGGTGCTGCAATTACCCGAACAGCGGGCCGCTATGCCGAACGCGTCGTCAGCCATGACGCGACATTTAGAGTGCTGGCACATCTGCGAGTATTTGCATTCCAGAAAATCTTGCCACTTTCCCCAGCCGGTATTGCTCGTTTTCGCCAAAGTGAGTTACTGAACCGCCTGGTCGCCGATGTCGATACACTTGATCATCTCTATCTGCGGGTTATATCCCCACTGGTTGCCGCCGTTGTTATCATCGCAGCTGTTACCTTTGGCCTGAGTTACATCGATGTCAAATTAGCTCTGACACTCGGTGCCATTCTGCTCGGGTTATTATTGTTAGTACCGTTGATTTTCTATCGTGCCGGTAAGCCTATTGGCCATGATTTAACTGACCTACGCGGTCTTTATCGTTCACAACTGACCTCGTGGTTACAAGGTCAAGCCGAACTGTTGGTTTTCGGCGCATTACATCGTTTTCGTACTTCATTGGAAGAAATTGAACAGCGGTGGATGATTCGCCAAAAGCAACAAGCATCCTTGGCAGGCTTAGCCCAAGCGTTAATGATTCTTGCTTCAGGTTTGACTGTGACATTAATTTTATGGTTAGCCGCTGCCGGAATAGGGGGTGATAGCCAGCCAGGTGCATTGTTGGCTCTGTTCGTTTTCACATCGTTGGCAGCATTTGAAGCTCTGTTGCCCGTTGCAGGAGCTTTCCAACACTTGGGACAAGTTATTGCATCAGCGACTCGAGTTGGTCAGCTAATGGAACAAAAACCCGAAGTGACCTTCCCGGATAGTGGCCCCGCCGCAGCCCCACAGGTGGCGCTAGAAGTGACAGGGTTGAGTTTTACTTACCCACAGCAGCCCTTACCTGTTTTACAAAATATATCGCTGTCACTGGCCTCTGGTGAGCATATTGCGCTATTGGGCCGAACCGGCTGTGGCAAATCCACACTATTGCAGTTATTAACCCGAGCATGGGATGCCAATGAAGGAGTCATCACGCTAAACGGGAAACCTTTAGCCCGCTTTGATGAAACGACACTGCGCCAAATGATGACAGTGGTCAGCCAGCGAGTACATATTTTCAGCAGTACATTGCGAGAAAACCTATTACTGGCCTGCCCTACTGCAACAGATGAACAACTAAAAATTGTTTTGACACAAGTTGGTTTGGCTAATTTGCTAGATAACGATGAAGGGCTGAATGCCTGGATGGGTGATGGTGGGCGGCCATTATCTGGGGGGGAGCAACGCCGTTTAGGTATTGCTCGTGCGCTACTGCATCCAGCACCACTACTGCTTCTCGACGAACCTACCGAAGGATTAGACGCAGAAACCGAGCAACAAATTCTGACGTTATTACGCCAACACTGCCAGCATAAGAGCCTGATTATTGTCACGCATCGCTTGTATGGGTTGGAATATATGGATCGAATCTGTGTTATGGATGGAGGAAAGATAGTTGAGCAAGACAGCCACCAAAACTTGTTACAAAACAAGGGGCGTTACTACCAGTTCCATCAGCGGCATTAATACGAAGATGATGTGTAAATAAAGCTCCTATACCCTAAATAATTCGAGCTGCAGGAAGGCGGCAACTGAGTGACAAATTGGTTGTAAACCATTTTGAACAGCGCTTGCGCTGGCCCGTAGGGTGAGCCTCTGATGAGGCTCATAATCCCCAAGAGCTTACATAAGTAAGTGACTGGGGTGAACGAAGGCAGCCAACGCACATGCAGCTTGAAGTATGACGGATATAAACATAGGCAGATAATCAGCAAACTTATAGCTAATATTAAGTAAAGCTGCTGAAACCAAAGCAGTATTATTGTAATTGATGATTATATCCAAAGTCATTAGAGCCACAGCCAAAAGGTGCGATGAATACATCATCAATAACGCTGTGGCTCCAAATACTATGGGGATGCCCAAATGGGCCTGTAAGTGTCACTAAGGGGATTTATGCGCATCACGCAGCTCTCTTCTCAATCTTTTGCGTTCCCCTCGCCTGAGCTGGCTCTGCGCGAACCAAACGGATTGCTGGCCCTTGGGGGAGATCTATCTCCTCCTCGTTTGTTGGCCGCCTATGCACGGGGGATTTTCCCCTGGTTCAGTCCTGGAGAAATGATTTTATGGTGGTCACCTGACCCTCGAGCCGTATTGTATCCAGAAGATTTACATATCAGTCGGAGCATGCGGCGCTTTTTGCGCAACTGCCCTTATCGATTTACGCTCAATCACGCTTTTGAAGATGTTGTACGTGCCTGTGCCACTCTGCGTGATGAGGGAACCTGGATTGGCGATGATGTACAGCAAGCATATTGCCACTTACATACACTGGGTCATGCCCATTCCGTAGAGGTTTGGTTGGAAAATGAACTGGTTGGCGGTTTGTATGGTATTTCAGTGGGCTCACTCTTTTGTGGTGAATCCATGTTTAGCAGGGCTAATAATGCCTCAAAAAGCGCTTTAATGGTTTTTTGTCATCATTTTACCCGTCATGGTGGAGAACTGATTGACTGTCAGGTCCTCAACGCTCACACTGCGTCGCTGGGTGCGATTGAGATCCCACGCAACTTTTTTTTGCAACAGTTGAGTCAACTCCAGTTTAGTCCACTACCGGCTGAATGCTGGTTACCGCAATCGTTGAATTTTTCATCCGCGATGCAGTAAAACTCAACCGTTGAAAAGAACCCCACATTAGGCTTTATCCCCTCTTGCCGGCAGACTAATTTTGCTGAAATGGTGCGATGACCGCCAACACTTCTTTACATAATGTGGGTTTTTCGGCATTATCTTGCCGGTTAAAAACTAAGGTAGTTACACCTAGAGGATTCGATGGCCAAAGAAGACAATATTGAAATGCAGGGCACCGTTCTTGATACGCTGCCGAACACCATGTTCCGTGTTGAATTGGAAAACGGGCACGTGGTAACCGCTCATATCTCCGGTAAAATGCGTAAAAACTATATCCGCATCCTGACGGGTGACAAAGTCACTGTAGAGCTGACCCCGTACGACCTGAGCAAAGGCCGCATTGTCTTCCGTAGCCGTTAATCGGCTAATCTGTCGCCAGTTTAAGACTGGCGAGCTCTGAGGATGTAGTCCCCCTCCGGCGCCCTTCCCGTTTATGGTTAGGGCGTTTTGCGTTTTCTTTTATTTGTCGATTTAGTGCATTTATTCACCACACAAATAAAAGTAAAATGTGCAAAGAAATAAAAAGGGCGATAGCTAAATTAGCTTATCGCCCTTTATTTCGTTCTCAATATGAAGCTATGACGGATGTTAACAACACACTGACTTAATGAACTGCACCTTCAGTTTTGCGTTTTTGCGCACTTTGGAACTCATAAGCCAACTGTTGCTTTTCTTTATCCAACCCAACAGTGACCGAGCCACCATCGACCAGAGAACCGAATAATAACTCGTTCGCTAGTGGTTTTTTCAGGTTTTCCTGAATCACCCGAGCCATTGGCCGCGCGCCCATCGCCTTGTCGTAACCTTTATCAGATAACCAATCACGTGCTTCTTCACTGACTTCCAGTGATACACCTTTAGCGTCTAATTGCGCCTGCAATTCAACGATAAATTTATCGACCACTTGCTGGATAACAGCAGGTGACAAGTGGTTAAACCAAATGATGTTATCCAACCGGTTACGGAATTCCGGAGTAAACACTTTTTTGATCTCTTCCAGCGCATCAGTGCTGTTGTCCTGCTGTTTAAAACCAATGGAAGTGCGCTGAGTCTCGCGTACGCCGGCATTGGTGGTCATCACCAGAATAACGTTACGAAAATCGGCTTTACGGCCATTGTTATCTGTCAGCGTCCCGTTATCCATCACCTGCAAGAGCAAGTTAAACACATCCGGATGCGCCTTCTCAATTTCATCCAACAACAGAACCGCATGAGGATGCTTGATAACCGCATCAGTCAACAGGCCACCTTGGTCGTAACCCACATAGCCCGGAGGCGCACCAATCAAGCGGCTAACCGTATGGCGCTCCATATATTCAGACATATCAAAGCGCAGCAGTTCGATATCCAGCGCTTTGGCCAATTGCACCGTCACTTCTGTCTTACCAACCCCAGTTGGGCCAGCAAACAGGAATGAACCGACAGGTTTATGCTCATGCCCCAAGCCCGCGCGGCTCATCTTGATGGCCTCAGACAACGCTTCAATGGCTTTATCCTGACCAAAGACCAGCATGTTCAGGCGATCGCTCAGATTTTTAAGCACATCGCGATCACTCGCTGACACTGTTTTCTCCGGAATACGAGCGATACGAGCAACCACAGACTCAATATCCGATACATTAACTGTTTTCTTGCGTTTGTTCACCGGCATCAGACGACTACGTGCACCAGCTTCATCAATCACATCAATGGCTTTATCTGGTAGATGACGGTCATTAATATATTTGACCGACAACTCCACAGCCGCACGGATCGCTTTTGCGGTATAACGCACATCATGATGAGCTTCGTATTTCGGTTTCAGGCCGTTGATAATCTGAACAGTTTCTTCCGGCGTCGGCTCAGTAATATCAATTTTCTGGAAACGACGAGCCAGCGCACGATCTTTTTCAAAAATATTGCTGAATTCCTGATACGTGGTGGAGCCAATGACTCGAATTTTACCACTGGAAAGTAGTGGTTTGATCAAGTTAGCGGCATCTACTTGCCCACCAGAGGCCGCGCCTGCACCGATAATAGTATGAATTTCATCGATAAACAGGATGCTATCTTTGTCATTTTCTAACTGCTTCAGTAGCGCCTTGAAGCGTTTTTCAAAATCACCACGATATTTAGTTCCGGCCAGAAGTGACCCGATATCCAAGGAATATAATGTGCATTCGGACATGACTTCAGGAACATCGCCCTGCACGATACGCCAAGCTAAACCTTCGGCGATAGCCGTTTTACCGACGCCAGATTCCCCCACCAACAGTGGGTTATTTTTACGCCGACGACACAATACCTGAATGGTGCGCTCCAACTCTTTATCGCGGCCGATAAGTGGATCAATGCCGCCAACACGAGCCAGTTGATTCAGATTGGTGGTGAAGTTCTCCATACGGTCTTCCCCTCCTGCCTGTTCTTCATTCACCGGATTTTCTGCATTCGGTGCCTGACCCGGTTCGTCCTTACGGGCGCCGTGGGATATAAAGTTCACTACATCCAAACGGCTGACATCATGCTTACGCAGTAAGTAGGCCGCCTGAGACTCTTGTTCACTGAAGATAGCAACCAACACGTTGGCACCAGAAACTTCATTGCGCCCTGATGATTGCACGTGGAACACCGCACGTTGTAACACGCGTTGGAAACTGAGCGTCGGCTGAGTGTCACGTTCTTCTTCACTGACCGGTAAGGTCGGTGTGGTTTGTTCAATAAACGCTTCCAGTTCCTGGCGTAACGCCACCAAATCAACTGAACACGCCTCCAGCGCTTCCCGCGCAGCTGGATTGCTCAGCAATGCCAGCAACAGGTGCTCCACGGTCATAAACTCGTGTCTGTGCTCACGCGCTCTGGCGAAAGCCATATTGAGACTGAGTTCAAGTTCTTGATTGAGCATAGGCACCTCCCAATAATTGCCTTAATCAGGCTTTTTCCAGCGTACAAAGCAACGGATGCTCGTTCTCCCTGGCGTATTGATTTACATGTGCGACTTTTGTCTCTGCCACTTCGGCAGTAAAAACACCACAAATCGCCTTTCCTTGATAATGCACATTGAGCATCAGCTGTGTTGCACGTTCAATATCATAAGAAAAGAACTTTTGCAGAACGTCAATCACAAATTCCATCGGTGTGTAATCGTCGTTGTTAAGTATCACTTTATACATAGATGGCGGTTTGAGCGCCTCGATTTGTTTATCTTTGACTAAATGTTCAAAATTCAGCCAATCGTTGTTCTTACCCATTGCCTGCCCATCGTTTCACTGAACCATACAGGAGCAATACCTCACTCCGGTTATAAGACCATTTCATGCAGATATCTATTATTATTTTAACATCACTTATGCCATAACGCCGCTAGAGAAAGAAGTCAGCATTTTCACCTTAATAACAGTTAAATTGTATCCAAATAAAGACAATAGCGTTAGCTACATCAAACTTTGAAGAACTGCTCCGCTCTGACAAAAGCCGCCCCCTTGACGTTAAGGCCATTTCCACTAGAGTGTATTTTCGTGAGCTGTTGGAGTTTTAACCAATTTGCGCTCACTTTAACCAGTGATTACCTCATCTCGAACTAGAATAGCCTTGCGAGGAACGTAGAAGTATGGAGACGGGTACTGTTAAATGGTTCAACAATGCCAAAGGTTTTGGCTTTATTTGCCCTGAGGGCGGCGGCGAAGATATATTCGCTCACTATTCAACTATCCAGATGGATGGCTACCGAACGCTAAAAGCCGGTCAGATGGTTAACTTTGATGTCCATCAAGGGCCAAAAGGGAACCATGCCAGCCTGATTGTCCCACTCGAATTCGATGTGGTACTGCAAGAAGCCATACCGCAGGAACACGCTGCATTGGCCTAACACCGCACACTTATCCGCCATGTCTCTCGGGCATACCATCAGTTCAACACTCTGATGCTAAAAGTATTTCCAAAGCGGTTTGTTGCAGTGCAACATTTATAACGATTCAAAATGCCAGCCAATAATGGCTGGCATTTTTATTTCCGATACTTCTAATATGCGGCCAAATAAACCAAGATCAATCCTCTGGCCTATCTATTCACGAGCTAGTGCATCAATAGGGTTTAACCGTGCTGCGCTGCGCGCCGGTAGATAACCGAATACGACTCCAATGACGGTTGAACATAAAAACGCACTGAATAATGCCACTGGAGGGAAAGCAATTTGCCAGTTAGGTAAAAACATCTCTACTATCAAGCCAATAGCGAAAGACAGTGAAATACCGAGAGCGCCCCCTACCAGGCAGACCAGAATAGCTTCAATTAAGAATTGCTGCATAACATCACTGGACCGCGCGCCCACGGCCATACGAATACCAATTTCACGGGTACGCTCAGTTACTGATACCAACATAATATTCATCACGCCAATCCCACCAACGACTAGAGAGATAACTGCCACCAATGTCAGGAACAACTGCATGGTACGAGTCGTTTTCTCTGCGGTTTGCAGCAAACTATCCATGTTATAGGTGAATATGTCTTTCTTACCATGGCGCATAGTCAGCAACCTGACCAGCTGTTGTTCAGCTTCCTTACTGCTATAGCCCTCTTTAATCCGGATAGTAATCGAATCAAAGTAAGAACGCCCCATCAAACGACTAGCCATAGTGCTATAAGGCACCCACACCCGCAGCGCTTTACTGCTACCAAACATGGATTGTTTTTCTTCCACCACGCCCACAACAGTGGCAGGCATATTGCCAATCAATATTACTTGTCCCACGACATCTTTGATGTGGGGGAACAGGCGGCGCTGTGTATTGCGGTCGATAACAACCACTTGTGATTGGCGCTCAACCTGCTCGCCGGTGATAGCTGTACCTTGTTCAAGCTTCATGCCATATACCCGGAAATATTGATCGCTAACACCCGAGACACTAGCCGCTACATCAATATTGCCATAACGTAACCGCATACTGCCGGCGATAGTTGGGGATACAGCGCTGACGTATGACTGTGCTTTTAGCGCAGCCATATCATCATAAACTAGCGCCTGTCGGGTACTGGGGTCGTCGTCACCAAAGTCTTTACCAGGGTAAACATCGATAGTGTTAGTGCCGATAGCTCTGATATCTGCCAGCACCAACTGTTTAGCCGCGTCCCCAACCACTAGTATGGAAACAACCGAGGCAATACCAATAATGATACCTAACATCGTCAGGGCGGTACGCATTTTATTGGCCGACATAGCACGCCAGGCCATTAATAATGCCTCACGAAAGCGCCCCGCTAATTGCTGCCAGGAAGGTGCGGGTGGCGTCAGGCTAATCGCCTCAGAAGAGACAACGTCTTGCGTTATTTTCGAACCAGAGTCGGCCATGATACGACCATCTTTAATTTCAATAACCCGCTCAGCCTGAGCCGCAACAGTGGGGTCATGAGTCACAATAATGACCGTATGCCCCTGCTGTTGAAGCTGTTTCAAAATAGCCATCACCTCAACGCTGGAATGGCTATCCAGTGCGCCTGTCGGCTCATCAGCAAGAATAACCTGACCGCCATTCATCAAGGCACGAGCAATACTGACACGCTGTTGTTGCCCGCCAGATAGCTGGTTGGGCTGATAGCTCACTCGCTCCCCCAACCCCAGTCGGGTTAATAGCATGTTCGCTCGTTCACGGCGTTCATTTTTACCCAAACCAGCATAAACCGCAGGAACTTCGACATTATGGGCCGCACTAAGGTGAGGTAGCAGGTGATAGCGTTGGAAAATAAAACCGAAATGCTCGCGGCGCAATGCAGCCAATGCGTCGTTATCTAGTGCCGCAACATCTTGACCGGCCACCCGATAAACACCCGCGCTGGGCTTATCCAGGCAACCGAGAATATTCATCAATGTCGATTTACCTGAACCAGAGGCACCAATAATCGCCACCAACTCACCTGCATTAATGGTTAATGAGACATCCTGCAATACATCAACGGTTTCTTCGCCGGATTGATAGCTACGACGGATGCCTTTTAATTCAAGCAATGCCGCCATTACGCCTCCTCTGTGCCACCGCGGCTAACGATGACCTCTTCACCCACATTCAAGCCCGCAATAACCTGCGCATCGACGTTATTTCGGATACCAATAGTCACTTCGCGTTTTTCTTCCTTGCCGTCTTTAAGTACCGCGACTTGATAGCGATTGGTCCCTAACTCATCACCTAATGCCGATAATGGGATAACCATCGCCTGTGGGACATTTGCCAACTGAATTGATACCTGCGCGGTCATTTGCAGTCGCAATAACCGATCGGGGTTCGGCACTTCGAAACGCGCTGAGTAGAAAATCGCATCATTCACTTTTTCTGGTGTTGGCTGAATATCTTTTAATACGCCATCAAAGCGCTTTCCCGGGTCCCCCAATACAGTAAACGAAGCTTTCATGCCGGGTTTTAAATGAATCACATCTGCTTCTGAAACCTGCGCATTCACCAGCATAGTACTCATGTCTGCCAGTGTAAGAATGTTCGGTGCTTGCTGCGCAGCAATCACAGTTTGCCCTTGTAAAGTCGTGATTTGCACGACATCACCGTCCATCGGAGCCGATATTTTGGTGTAATCCAAGTTGATATTGGCAGTATCCAAACTGGCCTTGGTTTTATTAATTTGCGCATTAATGGTTTCAACTTGCGCTTTTTTCACTGCCAGTGCAGTGCTCGCCTGATCCAAATCCTGGCGTGACACAGCCTGTAATTTTGCCAAGTCTTGCTGGCGACGTAGGGTGACCGCAGCCAATTGAAGTTCAGCTTTCGCCTGCCCTAACTGTGCATTTAAGTCCTGTAATGTCGCTTCCACTTCTTTAATTTGGTTCTGCGCCTGTTGTGGGTCAATCATCGCCAGCAATTGCCCTTGCTTAACTTGATCGCCAATTTCCACATAGAGTTTCTCCAACTGGCCACTGACCTGAGCACCGACATCAACTTTGCGCACAGCATCAAGTTTACCGGTTGCCAATACATTTTGTTGCAGATCACGGTTGGCGACTTTTACCGTTTGAAATTGAACCGGTGTCGGCGCCATAAGGTGCCTGATAATGAAAAAACCGCTAATAATTAAAACGGCAATTGCGATAAGCCATCGGCGCTGACTGCTACTGAACTGCATCAAATCAATTACCTTCCTTAAAAATTATAAATGCTCCACCGTCTGAAAATAGCATCGGTAATGTTCATTTAACTAAACAACATATCAACACTCACCAGACTACCGCCGGAATCTAAGATGCATTGAGACTCCGTTTAGATCCCATTTGTTCCAATTAGCTCCGGAAATACATTGATATAACGGACTTAATCATGCACATCAACAACAACCCCGTATTAATCCCTAACAATATTAACCGTTGGGGGCTAATTACATTGCTGTTCAAAGGCCATCAGGCGCTGGGCGGTTCATGGCAAAAATCGCAGTTTCGGCTTAAATTTATCGCCCGAACCTTAATCAGCCCAAAATTGACCTTTAACTTACTGGGTGTACTGGTAAAGCAACCGTTTCTCAATAGCATGCTACGCGCTCAACCGGACTTACCTTGTAAATTACACCGCCCTTATTTGGCTAACACACTTAATAATCGGCAAAAACTGGAAGTCCTACAGGCTCATTTCCAGTTGGAAAACCAGTGTATTCCAGAATTATTACGCCGTAACTATTTGCACCATTCGCCTTATAAACTCACCGAGTTAACTGGCAAGAATGAGGAAAAGTATTCTATTTATTTAGGCGTTATTCCAAAACTCAATAAGGAGGGTGAAATTACGCTGATGCTTGCCAATGAGCAACAACAAACCCTGGCATTGCTCACATTTAGCCTCACTTATTACCAAAACCAAAAAACGCTGTTTATCGGTGGGTTACAAGGTGCAGATAACGAAACCCCACACAGCGAAATTCATGCTTGCACCAAGGCCTGTCATGGATTATTCCCGAAACGATTAGTATTGGAAGCCACCTGTTGCCTGGCTGAACTGATGGGAATAACACAGATAATAGCCGTCGGTAATGCCACCCATGTTTATCAGAACTGGCGCTATCGGGCGAAAAAGAGAGATAAGTTACATGCAGATTACGATAACTTCTGGATATCACTGGGCGGAGAACAGTGCTCGGAAGGTCATTTCAATTTGCCCGCCAGAATCGCACGTAAGCCGATAGAAGACATTGCGAGTAAAAAACGCGCAGAATATCGCCGCCGTTATCAATTACTTGAGCAACTTGAAAATGGCCTGGCCGCGCATTTTTCGCCCGACCAGGGGTGCTCAGGCGGAGCGATGCCGCGTTAATCAGCCCGGCCGCGCGCTAGCCAAACTACGCGAGAGAACATTTTTTTCAACAAGGGAGGAATGAATTCAATGCCCCGTTCTCTGGCGTAGCTAGTCACTTCAATCGCTAAGTCTGGCTTAGAGGTTCGATGAATGGCTTTTTCAATCACCCTGCGTGGCTGCATTTTAGCATTGGCAGGAATACCGGATATCCGGTGATATACCTCATCAAAGCCTGAGCGATATAAAAAGTGCTCCATATCTGGAGCTGGCAAAATGGTCAAACGATCTCGCTCGTGATCTCGCTCATTGTCCGCCATATTACGTACTGTCGCGGCATACTTTTTCCCTGCGTCATCGCCATCAGTCAGAACATGCCACTGGATCCCCATTCTATTGGCAAATTTGAGTAACGGGCGTAGGCCACTTTGAGCAAACTCAATCACTTTTACGCCTTCCGCTTCAAAGTGATAGCCGCACTGACGAGCCAGTTCATTCAACAACCAAATTTCGGTTTCCCCCTCTACCAACAGCCAGCAACGGGCAAACAACGCTGAGGGGCGATTGAAACGAATATGAAAAGCGATACGACGGCTATCTTCAGAACTCATACCTCGAGGACCGATGCGGTAAGTGGCAACCCTGGAAGATTCACGCACTAATCGACAAATGCTTTCAACGGGTACTAATGAAATGAGTTCCCCAGAGTTTGTAGTTGTAATGCGCTGAAGCGGCAGTTGGCTCAGTAGGCCCCAGGCAACAGATAACATGATCGGGTGCAAACGAGTTTCCGGGTCTTCCACCAGCAGCAATGGGCGTGCATGGGGGTCAAGACTCAGTGATCCTTTCGCTTGCAATAGCGTTGAAAACATACCCAACAGTATCAATCGCATACTGCGGCTGTTAGGTTCGGCCACCATGCGGTTGATGCTATCGAGGGCGAGCCAGGCTTCACGTTCAGGTTGTGGCCGGTGACGGTGGTTACGCAGGTTAGCAGACTGTGACCCTTGCTCGGCGAAATAGTGTTCTAGCAGTTGACGCATCGCCTCTAAGCCCTGCCGCAGCTGGGTATTAGTCAGTTTTTGTGGATTCCGTACCAATTCGCGGCTTAACTGATCCAACTGCTGATTCAACGCCACTTTATCTGGCTGGTTACTGTTTTCAGTCGTGGTGCTACGCAGTCGGCGGATGAAACGCGCATCTCGCAGGCGCAATACCGGATGAATGCGAATCACCCCACGCGCCAGTTTTTCAATATCGTGCAATTCCAGTGGGCACCCTTCTAAATCGAGGAACGTGCGCCAGGTACATACAGTGCCATCATCAGCCTGCTCACCTTCAATTCGATAATAAATACGATGTAAACCATCGTCATTATTTATCCATAGCGGCGCCAACTGGCGATAACGAGGGGCGCGCCAATGACCAATATCTTTTTCGCAAAAGGTGAAAATAATTTGTAAGTGGCGCTCTTTAGCACTTTCATCACCTGCTGGGTAATAAAAATCCTGCGAGGTAAAATGATAAAGTTGAGGTTCGGGGGATAAAAGTAACGTGAGAGCATCTAATAGACTGGATTTACCCCAGGCATTCTCACCGATCAGCACCGTATTATCGTCAAGGTTCAATGAAATACGATTAATACCACGAAAACCGACAATATCTACGCGTTCAAGATACATGCTACGCCTCCGATGCGAATTTATTCATACTGATACTATCAGATTACAGAGTTAACCTATTACCTGATTATCTCAGGCAAAAAAACCTTATAGGTCAAGTCACCTGGCGACTAGAGCTACTTTACTCTTCCTTTGATTTTAGATAGTTTATTGCGCCACAGCCCATTATTCATCTGCATATAATACCCAAAGTCATTGACGTTACAGCACGGCAAGTCACGACAATGAGGAAGGGTATAGGACGGTATAACTCGTGTATTCAGGATTGCTGATCATTCTTTTGCCGTTAATTATTGGTTATCTCATCCCACTTAGCCGCAAAACATTAATTCAATTGATCAACCGCTTATTGAGCTGGATGGTCTACGTTATTTTATTCTTTATGGGTATCAGCCTGGCATTTCTCGAAAATCTCAGTGCGAACCTGCTGCTTATTTTCCAATACACCGGTGTCTTCTTCCTGTGTATTTTTTGTGCCAATTTACTGGCGTTATTTTTGCTCGAACGCAAAACGCCGTGGAAAAATACCCATCGTCAGGAAGCATTACCGTCTCGTCTACATATGGCGTTGGAATCATTAAAGTTATGTGGCGTAGTCATTGTCGGTTTCTTACTGGGATTGAGCCAATGGGAGTGGTTGCAGTTTGCCGCTAAAGGTAGCGAGCTGGCACTGATCTTCCTACTTTTCTTAGTTGGGATTCAATTACGTAATAGCGGGATGACACTGCGCCAGATTGTATTGAATCGCCGTGGCACCATTGTGGCCTTTGTAGTGGCGATCAGCGCATTGGCGGGCGGAATGCTCGCCGCGGCATTGATGGGCTTACCGATTAAGACTGGGCTAGCGATGGCCTCTGGCTTTGGCTGGTATTCACTATCTGGCATTTTATTGACTGATTCATTCGGCCCCGTAATTGGGAGTGCGGCATTCTTCAATGACCTGGCGCGTGAATTAGTGGCCATTATGCTGATTCCAACACTGGTGCGCAGCAGCCGTTCCACCGCGCTAGGTTTGTGTGGCGCGACCTCCATGGACTTCACGCTGCCAGTATTACAACGCAGTGGCGGGTTAGAAATGGTGCCCGCCGCTATTGTGCACGGATTTTTACTGAGCTTGCTCGCACCAATCTTGATTGCTTTCTTCTCTTCATAATTCTTCATTCGCGCAGTGAGCCACCCGGTTCACTGCGTAATTTCACTCCAATAGTGAATGAATTCTCATTCGCAGCAAAAGTTGCGCCAAATCAAAACAAGTTAAAGTTGCATTAAAAAAGCCTTTTTAAACCTCTTGTGCACATCTATGCTTTTAAACACGCATTACAAATGCAACTTTAAAAGGAAAAATAATTATGTTCTGTGTGCAATGTGAACAAACTATCCGGACGCCTGTGGGTAATGGCTGCTCTTACGCGCAGGGAATGTGCGGAAAAACCGCCGAAACCTCTGATTTACAAGACTTATTAGTAGCCGTATTACAAGGACTGTCCGCTTGGGCATTAACCGCCCGCGAGCTAGGCATTATTGACCATGAGATTGACAGCTTTGCACCCAGAGCCTTTTTCTCCACACTGACCAACGTTAACTTTGACTCAGATCGCATCGTCGGTTATGCCAAAGAAGCCATTTTGTTACGCCAATCATTGGCTATTCGTTGCCGCCTGATTGACAGCACGATTACAGTCGATCACCCACTGGCCGAGCTACAACTACACTCCGACGACATCCCAACCCTGCAACAACAAGCCCAGCAATTTGCACTCAATAACGACAAAGCTGAGGTCGGTGATGATATTCATGGTCTGCGAATGTTGTGCCTGTATGGCCTAAAAGGGGCTGCTGCTTATATGGAACATGCCTATGTGCTGGGGCAGTTCGATGAGCAAATTTATGCACAATATCATGCCTATATGGCTTGGTTGGGCACTCAACCGCGTGATGTTGATACCTTACTGAATAACGCCATGGGCATTGGCAAAATGAACTTCAATGTCATGGCTATTTTGGATCGCGGCGAAACACAAGCTTACGGCGACCCGCAGCCAACATCAGTGAACGTGCGCCCGGTAGCCGGTAAAGCCATTTTGATTTCAGGTCATGATCTCAAAGACTTACAAATGCTGTTGGAGCAAACTCAGGGAACCGGAGTCAATATTTATACTCACGGCGAAATGTTGCCCGCCCACGGCTACCCTGAGTTAAAACGCTATTCACATTTGGTCGGTAACTATGGTAGTGGCTGGCAGAATCAGCAGACAGAATTTGCTAAATTCCCCGGCCCTATTTTGATGACATCCAACTGTATTATTGACCCAAATGTAGGAAATTACGGCGATCGTATTTGGACGCGCAGTATTGTTGGCTGGCCGGGTGTCAATCATCTGGAAGGTGAAGATTTTGCACCGGTTATTGAACAAGCATTGGGGATGGCAGGGTTCCCGTACAATGAGTTGGAACACTTAATTACTGTCGGTTTTGGTCGTCAAACCTTGCTAAATGCTGCGGATACCGTGATTGATCTGGTTGCCACTAAAAAACTGCGTCATGTCTTTTTGGTCGGTGGATGTGATGGTAGCCGCACAGAACGTAGCTATTTCACCGATTTTGCCCGCAGTGTGCCGCAAGATTGCATCATTATGACCTTGGCTTGCGGTAAATATCGCTTCAACAAACTCGATTTCGGCACTCTGGAAGGGTTACCGCGTCTGCTGGACGTTGGTCAATGCAATGATGCGTATTCTGCGATTATGCTGGCGGTTAAGTTGTCAGAAAAACTCGGTTGCACCGTCAATGACTTACCGCTCAGCCTGGTGTTGTCATGGTTCGAACAAAAAGCCATTGTTATTCTGCTGACCTTACTGTCCTTGGGTGTGAAAAATATCTATACCGGCCCGACCGCTCCGGGGTTCCTGACCGATAATTTGATGGCAATTCTGTATGAGAAATTTGGGATGCGGCCAATTACGACCGTAGAACAAGATATGAATGCAATCTTAGGTCATTAAGTCACCGCCTTATGCCCGGCCAATGCGCTTTGCTGTCGCTGGCTGGGCATAAATCATATTTTGCCCCAAATGACCTGATTTGTTGTGAGGTTCCCATGACTGATTTTATCCCCACTGATTGCCCTACTGCTATCACGCCCAACCGTATGCAAGTTCACTCCATCGTGCAAGAAACCCCCGACGTCTGGAGCCTGCGGCTGATTAATCATGACTTTTACCCTTATTTGCCGGGGCAATATGCTTTGGTGAGTATTCGTAACAGTGATGAAACCCTACGCGCTTATACCCTCTCTTCCACACCCGGTTTAAGCCCATTTATCCAGCTTACCGTGCGTTGTTTAGCTGATGGTGAAGGCTCACAATGGCTGACTCAACAGGTCAAAGCAGGTGATTATCTGTGGCTGTCCGATGCTCAGGGGGAGTTTACCTGTGCTCATTTTGATGATGACCACTATTTAATGTGTGCCGCCGGTTGCGGTGTTACACCGGTGATGTCGATGTGCCGTTATTTACTCGCGCAACGGCCAAAAGCCGATATCCGGGTCATTTTTAATGTCCGCACTCCAGCAGATGTCATTTTTGCCGATGCCTGGCAAGCACTATTGCAGCAGTATCCCCAGCAGTTGCAGCTCACATTGATGGCCGAGTCAAATGCAACGGATGGATTTATTACCGGGCGAATTAATGCTCAAGTGATGCAACAGGTCGCACCGGATATCACTCATCGCCGCGTCATGACTTGCGGGCCTGCACCTTATATGGATTGGGTTGAGCAATATTGTCGTGAGCAAGCTGTCCCGAATGACCATTTCCAGAAAGAGCAATTTCGAATATCCGATGAAGTTATCGACAGTAGCAATGAACTGACGATGACCATCAGTCACCCGCTACGTAGTGTGAAAGTCCCGGTTGGCACCTCGCTGTTATTTGCTTTGGAGCAACACAAAGTACCGGTAATGGCCGCTTGTCGCGCGGGTGTTTGTGGCTCTTGTAAAACCCGCATTCTGCACGGCGACTACACCACCACCAGCACCATGACACTGACACCGGAAGAAATCGCTCAGGGTTATGTTCTGGCATGCAGTTGCCAGTTGCAGGGGGATGTTCAACTGGCTTGATAGAATTATTCTTGCTCCATTAATGCGGTTAATACGGCAATAATCGTCAAACGCGCCATACTTTGGCCTCATATACCCTAAATAATTCGAGCTACAGGAAGGCGGCAATTGAGTAAATCCCCGGGAGCTTACATCAGTAAGTGACCGGGGTGCGCGAAAGCAGCCAACGCACCAGCAGCTTGGAGTATGACGGGTATAGGATAATGACTCGCCATTAATCCTTGAGGGAGCAACTATGAAGCAAACTGTGGCAACACTGGTCGCAAAAACGTTGGAACAAGCTGGCGTTAAGCGAATCTGGGGCGTAACCGGGGACTCACTCAATGGTCTGAGTGATAGCCTGCACCGCATGGGAACTATCGAGTGGTTGGGAACACGCCATGAAGAAGTTGCCGCTTTCGCTGCTGGCGCAGAGGCACAACTTACCGGACAACTCGCTGTCTGTGCCGGTTCTTGTGGCCCGGGTAACCTACATCTGATTAATGGCTTATTTGATTGCCATCGCAACCATGTTCCCGTGCTGGCAATCGCCGCTCATATCCCATCCAGTGAGATTGGCAGCGGATATTTCCAAGAAACTCACCCACAAGAACTGTTTCGCGAATGCAGTCACTACTGTGAATTGGTGTCAAATCCGGAGCAATTGCCTCGCGTGCTAGAAATTGCCATGCGCAAAGCCATCCTTAACCGTGGTGTTTCAGTGATTGTGCTACCGGGTGATGTCGCACTACAACCGGCTCCGGAAGATGCCGCCGTGGTGTGGCAAACACCTAAACTGCCTTTGGTTCAGCCACTGATGAGTGAGTTGAATATCTTGGCCGAGACATTAAACCAAGCCAAAAACATCACACTAATGTGCGGCAGTGGCTGCGCGGATGCCCATGATGAAGTGGTGAAACTGGCTGAAATGCTGCAAGCACCGGTAGTACATGCGCTGCGTGGTAAAGAACATATTGAGTGGGACAATTCCTACAGTGTAGGCATGACCGGGCTGATTGGTTTTGCCTCCGGCTATCATGCCATGATGAATGCCGATACGTTGGTATTACTGGGGACACAGTTCCCCTACCGCGCGTTTTATCCCACCCATGCAAATATCATTCAGATTGATATCAATCCCGGCAGCATCGGCGCTCACTGCCCGGTCAATATGGCGCTGGTCGGTGATATCAAAACCACGCTGAGTGCGCTGTTACCTCAACTAGAAGCCAAAAGTGATAATACATTTTTGACCAAGGCACTGGAGCACTATCGCACCACGCGCAAAGATCTGGATGGGCTGGCAACCGCCAATGATAACCAACCCATTCACCCGCAATATCTGGCGCAACAAATCAGCCGCCATGCCACAGATGATGCCGTTTTCACTTGTGATGTTGGCACACCCACTGTGTGGGCTGCCCGTTATCTGGAAATGAACGGAAAGCGCCGTTTACTGGGTTCGTTTAACCACGGATCTATGGCTAATGCCATGCCACAAGCCATTGGTGCGCAAGCCACCGACCCGAATCGACAAGTTGTGGCCTTATGTGGTGATGGCGGTTTCACTATGCTAATGGGGGATTTTCTCACCTTGGCACAGCTAAAATTGCCGGTGAAAATTGTGGTATTTAATAACAGTGTATTGGGCTTTGTCGCCATGGAGATGAAAGCCGGTGGCTATCTAACCGATGGCACTGATTTACATAATCCTGATTTTGCCGCTATCGCTAACGCGGCGGGCATTAAAGGTATTCGGGTAGAAAAAGCCTCTGAGTTAGATGCGGCACTGGAAAGCGCTTTTGCCCATCCGGGGCCAGTCTTGGTGGATGTGGTCACCGCCAAACAAGAACTGTCGATGCCGCCACAAATCAAGTTTGAGCAAGCCAAAGGATTCAGCTTGTACATGCTTAGAGCTATCATTAATGGCCGTGGTGATGAAGTGGTCGAACTGGCCAAAACCAACTGGTTACGGTGATAAAATACCGTTCATTTCATAAAAATTCTCTCCATTTTTCCTGCCACAGAGGCCGATTTTATACTGGCTTCTGTGGTAAACAATTGTTGTGATTTTCCCATCCAGTTAACAGTTTTCACATCCTATCCAGATAAAAATTAAGCAGGCGCATGAGGCTGCTTTATTTAAATCCTCATTCATAATGTACGGCGTAAATCTTAATTAAGTCGAATTCGTATTGGGGATAAATAAAATGGCAAAAAGCACCATGTCAGATTTCTCACCTTCGGCGGAGTTAATCTGCATACTCAGAGCAAAGTCTTACAGTGAGAAAAGAGAGGGATACAAAACAGATGATTATATCTCGCTATTAATTTCGCACTCTCTAACCTCTTTCTTTTCCATGACACAAAAATCTTTTTTGATGTCCGGCAATATTCTTTCTCCGCAGATCCCCGCAGGTAGCTATGAGTTTTTAATTAGCCGGATAAAATACATCGACGAGTTCTTCCAATTACGTGCCAGCGAGTTTGCCAATATTTTCATTCTGGGTGCAGGTTTTGATTCCAGAGCGATTCGATTCCAAAATCAACTACAGCAAAATCGAGTTTACGAACTCGACCACCCAGTATCTCAAAAGAACAAAATAGCTAAGCTACAAGAACTTAGCATCCCGATCCCGGAAAATTTACGCTATATCCCGATTGATTTTAATCAGCAGGATTTAACCACTACCTTACAAGAGATTCCGCGAAAAAAAGGAGAGAAAAACCTATTTATATTGGAAGGGCTAATTATGTATCTTCCTCCCAGCACGGTGAACCGTATTTTTTCAGCCATCGACACTTGTGCTCCTGATGGCAGTGAAATCATTTTCGATTATGTTTATTCCGACGTCATCGCCGGTGAAAGCACCTCATATGGTTCGGTCGAAGTTTTAGAAGGATTAAAAAACATTGGTGAGCACTGGATTTTTGGCATCGAAAAAGGACATCTGACGGCATTTCTTAATAAGTATCATCTGAAATTGTATTGTGATGCCGACGCCAGCACTTTAGAAAAGCGTTTTTTTACCAATAAACAAGGGACAGTTCTGGGCAAACTGAATAAAGCGCTAGCAATTGCTCATGGAATTAAATAAAAACCAGAATAAAATCAGCGAACAGACCTTACTTGCGAGATGAATAACCGATTTAAAGTAAATAATATTTTGTCGGGCTTCTTTGTTTTAATATTCTCGCTATGATGAAGCCACTCTTTCCCTGTTCGCGAGAAAATTATGCTGATCGATTTACGCAGTGACACCGTTACACAACCTGATGCCGCCATGCGCCAAGCCATAGCTAATGCCGAAGTCGGCGATGATGTGTATGGCGATGACCCGACGGTGAATGCTTTGGAAGCCCAAGCCGCCAGGTTATCAGGTAAAGAGGCCGCATTATTCCTGCCGACCGGTACACAAGCAAATTTGGTGGCACTGTTGACTCACTGTCAGCGTGGTGAAGAGTATATTGTCGGCCAAAAAGCGCATAACTATCTCTATGAAGCCGGTGGAGCCGCAGTGCTTGGCAGTATTCAACCACAGCCTATTGATGCAAATGATGACGGCACTTTGCCACTGGATAAAGTTTTGGCCGCTATCAAGCCTGATGATATTCATTTTGCCCAAACCCGGCTGTTAAGTTTGGAAAATACCCACAGCGGAAAAGTATTGCCACTGAGTTACTTGCAGCAGGCATGGGCATTGACTCGTGAACAGAAACTGTCGCTACATATTGATGGTGCTCGTATTTTTAATGCCGCCGTGGCATTGAATGTCCCGCTGAGCGAAATCACGCAATATTGCGATACCCTGACAATCTGCCTCTCCAAAGGGTTGGGCGCACCTGTTGGCTCATTACTGTGTGGCAGCGCTGAATACATTAAACGCGCGCGTCGTTGGCGCAAAATGACCGGCGGCGGCATGCGTCAGGCGGGTATTCTGGCAGCAGCAGGGCTGTATGCACTAGAGCATAATGTGGCGCGACTAAAAGATGATCATGACAATGCCCTCTGGCTGGAACAACAACTGCGTGCGCTAGGGGTAGAGATAGTGGCTCCGGGAGCGCAAACCAATGTGCTGTATAGTAAACAATCCGCTGAATTAGCCGCCAAGCTAGGCCCGTGGATGCGCGAACGTGGGGTATTAATCAGCGCTGGCCCAATCACCAGAATGATTACTCACATCAATATTAGCCGTAAGGATTTGGAAAAAGTCGTCGCGCTATGGCATGAGTTTTTGAGCGAGCAGCGCTCATGACACCGCAGCGGATATTGGTGCTGGGCGCCAGTGGCTATATTGGTCAGCATCTGGTGCCGAGACTCAGCCAGCAAGGGCATAGGGTCACTGCGGCTGCCCGCCGTATCGAGTGGTTAAAAGAGCAACCCTGGCCGGGGGTCGATTGCCGTTTTGTTGATCTTTACCAGCCCTCAACCCTTATTACCGCGCTACAAGATATTGATGTCGTCTATTATCTGGTGCATGGCATGGGTGACGGGCAGGATTTGATTGAGCAGGAACGCCTGGCCGCCACCAATATGAAAACAGCGCTGCAACAAAGTCCGTCAGTAAAGCAGATCATTTATCTCAGTGCATTACAGCCGGATGATAACAGTTCCTCTCATCTGATTGCCCGCAAACTAACCGGTGATCTGCTTTGTCAAAGTGGTATTCCGGTGACGGAGCTGCGCGCCAGTATTATTGTCGGCCCGGGTTCTGCCGCTTTTGAAATCATGCGCGATATGGTTTATAACCTGCCAATTCTGACACCACCGCGCTGGGTGCGCTCAAAGTCATCACCGGTTGCGCTGGAAAACTTGTTAGTTTACTTAACGGAATTGCTCAATCATCCGGCCGCAGAAAACCGCATTTTTGATGTCGCCGGGCCGGAATACATTAGCTATCAAACCATGTTCGAGCGCTTTATTGCCATCAGTGGTAAACGGCGCTGGCTGGTCCCCATTCCGCTCCCTACCCGCTTTATCTCGGTTTATTTCATCAATATGGTGACGTCAGTGCCCACGTCCATTGCCAGCGCATTGATTGAAGGACTGAATCACGATCTACCTGCGGATGGTCAAGCTTTACAGGCACTTATCCCCCAACAACTGATCAGTTTTGACGATGCTGTCAAAGAGACATTACGCCGTGAAGACGAAGTGGTGGATTCACCCGACTGGGGTTATGACCCCGAGGCTCGCGCCCGCTGGCGACCGGGTTATGGCTTTTATCCTAAACAAGCCGGCTGCCAACTCTATACCTCAGCATCCAGCGAAGCACTGTGGCATGTGGTACAGCAAATTGGCGGCAAAGAAGGTTATTTCTATGGTAATCCATTATGGAAAACCCGTGCCTGGATGGATGATCTTGCTGGTGGCGGGGTCGTTTATGGCCGTCCAGATAGGGAAACGCTGGAATTAGGTGACTTGATTGATGGCTGGAAAGTTATCACGCTCAAACCGCTGCGTCAGTTGGCAATGATGTTTGGCATGAAAGCACCGGGTCTCGGGCGGTTAACCTTTACCATCAAGGACTTGGGTGGACGCCGCAGTTTTGATGTTCGGGCATGGTGGCATCCGGCGGGCTTTAATGGATTACTGTATTGGTTTGTGATGATGCCAGCTCATCTGTTTATTTTTCGCGGAATGGCAAAACGCATCACCACTTTAGCGGTGCAATATGACCGCGAACGCAACCACAAGAGCGACGAATAACGCTGCAAATTCAAGTATGCAGGGGATTCTGATTGCATAGCGCTGCATTTCACGAAAGAATGGCATCTTATTTGCTGGATGAATAAATAAAAGCTCTAGCATTCTGATTTTTGGTGGGAACCGAATTCGCTATGAAGGTATTGGTCACCGGTGCAACCTGTGGGTTAGGCCGAAATGCCGTTGAATATCTCCGTCATCAGGGTATCAAAGTTATCGCCACCGGCAATAATCCGGCGATGGGTGCATTATTGACAAAAATGGGCGCTGAATTTATTCATGCGGATCTGACGAATCTGGTTTCCTCGCAGGCGAAAGCCATGCTGGCTGATGTCGATACGCTGTGGCATTGCTCCAGTTTTACCTCGCCGTGGGGCACGGAGCAGGCTTTCGAGCTGGCCAATGTCCGCGCCACACGCCGCCTGGGCGAATGGGCCGCTGCTTATGGTGTGGAAAATTTTATTCATATCTCCTCACCGGCCATTTATTTCGATTATCACCACCATCGTAATATTCAGGAAGACTTCCGCCCAGCACGTTTCGCCAATGAATTCGCACGAAGCAAGGCGGCGGGAGAGGAAGTAATTCAGCAATTAGCGCTGTCCAACCCGCAAACTCATTTCACTATTTTGCGGCCGCAAGGTTTGTTCGGCCCGCACGATACCGTGATGCTGCCGCGTCTGCTGCAAATGATTAAGTATTATGGCACGCTGCTGCTACCCCGTGGCGGTGATGCACTGGTGGACATGACCTACCAAGAAAATGCCGTACATGCGATGTGGTTAGCAACCCAAAGCCAGAATACACAGTCTGGTAGAGTTTATAATATTACTAATCAGCAACCCCGCCCGCTGCGCACCATCGTGCAACATCTACTGGAAGAGTTGGATATGCCCTGCCGTATTCGCTCAGTGCCCTACCCGATGTTGGATATCATGGCCCGAGCCATGGAAAAACTGGGGAATAAAGCCGAAAAGGAACCAGTATTGACCCATTATGGTGTCGCTAAACTTAATTTTGATCTGACGCTGGATACCCACCGTGCTGAATTAGAATTAGGGTATCGCCCGCAGGTGTCATTGGATGAAGGTATTATCCGCACGGCCCGTTGGTTAAAAGAGCACGGCAAGCTCAACACGCGTTAACTCCGCAGATTCTTTGGGTCTATACTACAATCACTTTCATAACAGATTCTTTCACTTAAGGTCATCATATGAAAAAGAAAAATATTGCCCTGATTCTTCCACTTGCCATTCTGCTTAGCGCTTGTAGTAATACCGTTGATCCTGCATACAAAGACATCAGCAGTCGCACTGCGCCTTGTATTGACGGTGGGCCAGACACGGTAGCGCAAAAATTCTATGACCTGCGGGTTCAGCAAATCGGCAATCAGAGTGGCTTGCCCGATGATAATCTGTCAGCTCAATTTCGCCCTTATCTAAGCCAGGCACTTTATGAGCAGATTCAAACCGCCAGAAAGCAAGCAGGCAATCGCACCTCTTCTGGGGTAAATAGCACACAAACCATTAATGGCGATATCTTCACCAGCTTACGTGAAGGTAGCACCAGCGCGGATGTTGCCAGTGCTTCAACCATTCCCAATACCGATGCGCGGAATATTCCATTACGCGTCAATTTGACGCACCAGTCGGCGGGTGGGCAGTCAGTGATGTGGCAAGACGAAGTGTTGATGATCCGCGAAGGAACCTGCTGGGTGGTCGATGATATCCGCTTTATGGGCGTCTCTGCCCCGGCCAGCAGCCTGCGCCAACTTTTGGGTGATCACTAACTCCGGCGATTTGAAAGATGACAGGTATGTACCGGTTTTGTTCCAGTAAACCGGTACTCCTTGATTTGCAAACACATTATTGTTTTGGTTGTTTTTTAACCTATCACTGCGGTTACTCTGTCAGATTTATTCATCGCATGACAAATTCCCTGCGATAGCATTCAAATCCAAATGTTATGCTGTTTTCTGCCCCTGATGTTGGTTATTAATAAATTTTAACGCACAAAGATTGCATAAGTATGCCGCGGAAGTTACCATTCACGGCATCATTGGCTATTCAGATTTGGCGCATGAGTATTCAACTTAACGGAATTAACTGTTACTACGGCGTACACCAGGCGCTGTTCGACATTACCTTAGACTGTCCTGCGGGCGAAACCTTAGTGTTACTGGGGCCAAGTGGTGCCGGTAAAAGCTCATTATTGCGTGTGCTTAACCTGCTGGAAATGCCACGTTCAGGAACCTTGCAGATAGCAGGTAATCACTTTGACTTTTCCCAGGCTCCAGGCGCAAAAGCTATTCGCGAATTACGCCAGAACGTGGGGATGGTCTTCCAACAATACAATCTTTGGCCACACCTCTCTGTCATACAGAATCTGATTGAAGCCCCTTGCCGCGTGCTGGGTCTGTCAAAAGATGAGGCTATGGCGCGGGCAGAAAAATTACTGACCCGTCTGCGTTTGACTGATTTTGCCGATCGCTTTCCGTTGCACCTCTCGGGTGGCCAGCAACAGCGTGTGGCTATTGCCCGCGCATTGATGATGGAACCGCAGGTTTTGTTGTTTGACGAACCGACTGCGGCGCTTGATCCAGAAATCACAGCACAAATTGTTAGTATTATCCGTGAATTGGCAGGAACCGGTATCACTCAGGTGATTGTCACCCATGAGGTTGAAGTGGCCCGCAAAACGGCCAGCCGTGTGGTTTACATGGAAAACGGCCACGTAGTGGAACAAGGTGATTCCAGCCACTTTACACAACCAACAACTGAAGCTTTTGCCAGCTATCTGTCACATTGATATCTATTTGGGAATTTGCGATGAAAAAATTAATAATTGCTGCCGTCCTTGCCAGTATCAGTTTGTCCGCCTCTGCCGCTGAAACTATTCGTTTCGCTGCTGAAGCCACTTACCCGCCATTCGAATTTATTGATGCCAATAATAAGATGCAAGGCTTTGATATCGATCTGGCTAATGCACTGTGTAAAGAGATGCAAGCCGAGTGTACCTTTACCAATCAGGCCTTCGACAGCTTGATCCCGAGCTTGAAATTTAAGCGTTTTGACGCGGTTATCTCTGGGATGGACATCACCCCTGAGCGCCAAAAACAAGTGGCCTTCACCCAGCCTTACTATGAAAATTCTGCACTGTTTATTGCTGAAAAAGGCAAAGTGGCTGATTTAGCGGCTCTGAAAGGCGAGCGTGTAGGGATGCAAAATGGTTCTACTCATCAAAAATACCTGATGGAGAAACACCCTGAAATTACCGCCGTGCCTTATGACAGCTATCAGAATGCCATTCTTGACCTGAAAAATGGCCGTCTGGACGCGGTATTTGGTGATACTGCGGTAGTCAATGAGTGGTTGAAGCAAAATAACCAATTGGCGGCTGTGGGTGACAAAGTGACTGACGCTGACTATTTCGGTACCGGTTTAGGGATTGCCGTTCGTCAGAACAACACTGAGTTACAGGGTAAGTTAGATGCTGCACTGGCGAAAGTTAAAGCAGATGGCACCTATCAGACAATTTATAAAAAATGGTTCCAGCAGTAATTTAAGCACCCATGAATGAATTTCAACCTTTAACAAGCGCCGCCGGTATGACCGTCGGCCTTGCCGTTTGTGCACTGGCCCTCGGTCTGGTTCTGGCGATGTTATTTGCCGTCTGTGAATCGTCACGATGGAAGGTCGTCAGCTACCTGACAACCGGCTGGGTCACCATTCTGCGCGGGCTACCAGAGATTCTGGTGGTTCTGTTTATCTATTTCGGTTCATCTCAGCTGTTGATGATGCTATCAGACGGCTTCACTTTGAATCTTTATCTGTTTGAGCTGCCGATTAAGCTCAATATTGATGATTTTGAAGTCAGCCCATTCCTGTGTGGTGTTATCGCACTGGCCCTGCTCTATTCTGCTTATGCGTCACAAACTTTACGCGGCGCACTGAAAGCGGTGCCTGTTGGTCAATGGGAATCGGGCCAAGCATTGGGCTTGAGTCAGGCAGCTATTTTCTTCCGCTTGATTATGCCGCAGATGTGGCGTCATGCCTTACCCGGCTTAGGCAACCAGTGGTTGGTACTGCTAAAAGACACCGCGTTAGTGTCACTCATCAGTGTTAATGACTTGATGCTGCAAACCAAAAGCATCGCCACCCGGACTCAGGAACCTTTCACCTGGTATGTTATTGCCGCAGCTATTTATTTGGTGGTGACCCTATTGAGTCAATATGTACTCAAGTGGATTGAACTCCGTACCACCCGTTTTGAACGGAGCCCATCCTGATGCTGGAATACTTACCCGAGATCCTAAAAGGGCTGCACACCAGCCTGACATTGACCATTGCCTCCTTGCTGGTCGCTTTAGTGTTGTCATTGCTGTTTACCATTGTGTTGACGCTGAAAACACCCATCGCCACGCCACTGGTCAAGATCTATATCACGCTGTTCACCGGTACCCCGCTGTTAGTCCAGATCTTTTTGATCTACTACGGCCCCGGCCAATTCCCAGCGATTCGTGAATACCCGTGGTTATGGAACCTGCTGTCGCAACCTTGGCTATGTGCCATGATTGCCCTGGCATTGAACAGCGCGGCCTATACTACTCAACTGTTCTATGGTGCGGTGCGCGCGATCCCTGCCGGCCAGTGGCAATCTTGCGAAGCTCTGGGGATGTCTAAGGCCCAGTCATTACGCATCTTGCTACCATTTGCATTTAAACGCGCACTCTCATCCTATTCCAACGAAGTGGTGCTGGTGTTCAAAAGTACTTCACTGGCTTACACCATTACATTGATGGAAGTAATGGGTTACAGCCAACTGATGTACGGCCGTACCTATGATGTGATGGTATTTGGCGCCGCAGGACTCGTTTATCTGGTTGTGAATGGGTTGCTGACACTGTTTATGCGGGTAGTGGAGCGCAGAGCATTGGCGTTTGAGCGGCGTAATTAAGGTTAGTTTTATCACTTGCGATTTAGTTAACAGGATTTAGTTAACAGAATTTAGTGATCCGGTTCGGTTGTTAGGGCACCGAGTTACTTTTTCGGTTGATATTCGTTCAGTGATCACCTGAACTTCGCGGCCTCAACCGAGCAGGAGGGCAAGCCGGCCCTCCTGCACCTGCGGCTTGCGCGAAATATTACTGCTATTCGCAGTCTCCTCCGGCAGCCGTTGGCCTTATCGAGCCAGCGCGAGTCGCTTCCTGCTCCAGCGCGCTTTTCGCCGCCGTCCATGGCGGCTCACTCGGGCCATCGTCTTTGTCGGTAATATTCCTGATTGCGCTCAACGTCAAAAGCCAATTCAAAACCATACTTTTGGAGTTTTGATTTTCTCTTTTGACTTTAAAAGCACATTTGAGCCGCCGAGTGAAGAATGAAGGTAGAACGCGAGGCAGGGATGCCGAGCGAGGGCCGCTTGAGCATGGATGCGAATCGGCCCGGTCCGTCAGCGGAATGATGAGTGAGGGAATCCACGAAGTGGGCAAGCGATACGTGCGCAAGCGCAGGGGATCCAAGAGGGTTACGCGCTTGTAACCCCTTTGGCGGTTGAGGTACCCAATGGCAAGGTGATCACCGCAATCATGTCAACCGAACATGATCACAAAACGAATATCAACCGAAATCCAATCCAATCCAATCCAATCCAATCCAATCCAATTTAATGCCAGTCAAACCTTAAACCAAATACCCTCCCCTCCCTTTATCTCTTAAAAATAAAAACTAAATTTTTAATCACATTACTTGCATATAAATTCATAAAATGGCAATGTAATCCACATCATTCATCCAAATAAATTGCGATGAAGCATCATCAGTCATAATAAAATCAATAACTAATAACATCTTCTATTAAAAAAATTCAGACAGGAGTTTAAGCATGAAAAAGTTACTATTGGCAACAATCTTAAGTGGCATGGTTTTTAGCGCAACCGCCACCGAAACCATCCGTTTCGCTGCTTCAGCAACCTACCCGCCTTTTGAATCTATCGGCGCCAATAACGAAATTGTTGGTTTTGATATGGATTTAGCAAAAGCATTATGTAAGCAGATGGAAGCCAACTGCACATTCACCAATCAGGCCTTTGATAGCTTGATCCCGGCGCTTAAATTCAAACGTTATGATGCTGTTATTTCCGGTATGGACATCACGCCTGAACGTAGCAAACAAGTCGCATTTAGCCAGCCTTACTATGCTAACTCGGCCATTGTTATTGCTCCGAAAGGTAAATTCAGTTCTTTCGCCGATCTGAAAGGCAAGAAGATCGGGATGGAAAATGGCACAACGCATCAGAAGTATTTACAGGATAAACACCCGGAAATTCAAACTGTGGCTTATGACAGTTATCAGAATGCCATTATCGATCTGAAGAATGGTCGTATTGATGGGGTGTTTGGTGACACCGCGGTAGTGAATGAGTGGCTGAAAACTAATCCGAATCTGGCAGCTGTTGGCGAGCATGTCACTGATCCACAATACTTCGGCACCGGTCTGGGTATTGCGGTGCGCCCGGATAACACCGCGTTGCTGGAAAAACTGAATAAAGCCATCGACGCGGTTAAAGCTGATGGCACCTATAAGGCCATCAATGATAAGTGGTTCCCACAGTAATACCTTTTGTACTTTCGCCCTACGACGTCAAGAACGTAGGGTTAGCAGTGTAAGGACTTCGTAGTGAGCGGTATGCGGAAACATATCAAACAACTGCACCCGCTCAATACGATAGTCCGCTAACAAACTGATATCTTTTGCCATTGTCTCGGCATTACAGCTTGAATAGAGAATGAATTGCGGTGCCATTTGGCTGAGGTATTCACACAATTTAGCACCAATGCCACGCCGTGGTGGGTTAACCAAGACCAATTGCGGCACTTGTGTTTCTGCGGTGGCGAATTGGGTTGAATCCAGAGCGGCAAAAGTGACATTTTTCAGTCCCAATTGATCTGCCGACTGGCGTGCGCAGGCGATAGCTTCGGCACTGATTTCAATTCCGGTCAACCGAGTTTCAATATCCGCACAATGCAGGCCAAATCCCCCCACCCCACAAAACAGATCCCACATGCTATCAATCTTCAGCTCACGCACCCATTGGCGTGCTGTGGCATAAAGTGATGCCGCAACCTGTGGATTTGTCTGGAAAAAACTTTGTGGGCGGATAAACAACGGCACCTGATTAAAGATTTCTGGTAGCGCCTGCTGTTCAGTTAATGGAATCTCCTGCTCCCCTTCCAAAATCGCCATATGTACTGGCTGAATATTCACCGAGATAACCGCCAGTTGGGGTAATTGTTGCTGTAACCAGGGTAAAGCCGCTTGTAGCTGCGCCAGCTTGGTTTGTGAGCGCAGTACAAAGCGCAACATTAGCTCGCCGCTATAAGTGCTTTCTGTCAATAACAGGAATTTCAGTTCACCGCGCTTGCGGGCAACGTTATAAGGCGTTAGCCCTGCACGGGCAATAAACGTTTTTAGTACCGCAAATACCGGCGCAAAGCTGGCTGGATAAAGTGGGCATTCGCATAAATCAACCGGGGTGCCATCACGGTGCAACATCCCTAATAATGGGCGCTCAACGCTACCACTGACCACCATTTTGGCTTTATTACGAAAAGCACTTTCCTGCCCGAAGACCGGCGACAGCCACTGAGTGACGCGGTGATCAGATAGCAGATTTTCTAAATGATTTTGTTTATCAGCAAGTTGCTGCGGATAAGATTTATCCAGCCACTGACAGGAACGGCAGCGGCCCGCCGTATATTGTGCGCATTGCATTAATAATTAACCGTTATAATCTGAGACACTAAGATACAGCCGAGGCTATTGATAGGGGCGGATTGTAGCACTGTGTAACACTAAACACTCATTTTGGCGACCGAAAATAGCGATGCCAGGGGAAAAACAACAAACCGAGAATAACCACATCGGGGATCTTTTGTAGCAGCAAACTATGCAAAATTTCAGCACCGGTATCGCCTTCGATTCGGAAAACATCGACATCCAGTACCAACCAATCCAGTGATGCCATTAGCAAATAGACAACAACCAACAATTGACAGGCCACATAGCACCAGCGCGCCCAGTTTTGTCGCAGGCATACCGCCACGCCACACACCATTTCCAGCAGCAAAATCAAAATACTGGCAATAAAAATCAGGCCGGAATCCCAGCTTTGCAAGCTTTCATAGATAAAACTGCCGGTTCCCCCCCAACCCAACGTCGCCACCAATAGGATTACGCCGACGAAGCGGGTCGCAATAATGGCGATTCCGGCAATTAAAACCGGGACAGGTGTGGTGGCAGCAGATGAAAACGCTGCGGGTGAAAATAACAGTCTCATATTGCCCAGCCTGTCTCCTTGTTCGGTTTTTGCAACCTGATGTTATCCCAGACAATAACGCCGCTCGGAAGCGGCGTTATAAGTTAATGAAAGACTATCAGTTTTAAGGCTAGTCAGCTATTTATTATCAATCAAGCATTTATTATCAATCAACCACGGGCAGCTTTGCGTAATTCACGCAACCGCTGTTTTTCCGAACGGGACATAAACCACCACGCAATTAAGCCAATGATCCCGACCACCAGCAAAATAAGCGTCGCCAGTGCATTGATCTCTGGATTGACCCCCATACGCACACTGGAGAACACCAGCATCGGCAACGTTGTCGCGCCCGGCCCGGCCACAAAGCTGGCTATCACCAAATCGTCCAGCGATAAAGTAAAGGCCAGCAACCAGCCAGAAATTAATGCTGGGGCAATCATTGGCACGGTAATCACGAAGAAGACTTTCAATGGGGTCGCTCCTAAATCCATCGCGGCTTCTTCGATTGATCGGTCTAATTCGCGCAAGCGGGAACTGATAACCACTGTGACATAGGCGGTACAGAAGGTCACATGTGCCAGCCAGATGGTGAACATACCGCGCTCTGCTGGCCAGCCAATAGCATGCCCCATAGCAACAAACAGCAACAGTAACGACAAACCAGTAATGACGTCGGGCATCACCAGCGGTGCGGTCAACATAAAAGCAAAACCGGTCGAGCCACGAAAACGGCCAAACCGTACCATGACTACCGCGGCTATCGTCCCCAACACCACCGCCATGGTGGCCGAGGCGGCGGCAATAGTGAGACTCAGGCCAACTGCGGATATCATCGCCGAATCATTGAACAGCTCAATATACCAGCGGATAGACCACCCTGCCCATACCGTCACCAGTTTAGAGCTGTTAAACGAATAGATAACCAGCATCAACATTGGCGCATACAAGAAGGTATAGCCGACAATCAAAATAACCCGACGCCAGACCGAACGCACTTCCGGTAAGTTATTCATACCGCGCCTCCTGGCTCTTTATTCTGGTGTTTGTGGAACCAGATAATCGGCACTATCAGTAGCACTAACATCACCGTTGCAACGGCGGAGGCTACTGGCCAGTCACGGTTATTGAAGAATTCTTGCCATAAAATACGGCCAATCATGATGCTATCCGGCCCCCCGAGCAGCTCAGGAATAACAAATTCGCCTACCGCCGGAATAAATACCAACATAGAACCGGCCACGATCCCCCCTTTGGTCAAAGGCACAATCACACTGACAAAGGTTTTAAATGGCTTCGCCCCCAGATCCAGTGCCGCTTCCACCAATGAATAATCTAGTCGGGTCAGTGCGGTATAGATAGGCAGCACCATGAAAGGCAGATAGGAATAGACCACGCCGATATAGACCGCCAGATTGGTGTGCAGAATAATCAACGGTTGATCGATAATTCCGGCCCAGATCAGGAAGTTATTCAGAATGCCATTATTTTTCAGAATGCCCATCCAGGCATAAACCCGAATCAGGAATGAGGTCCATGACGGCAGGATCACCAACAGCAATAAGATATTGCGCGTGGATGACTTGCTGTGAGCTATCGCCCATGCCAATGGATAACCGATAATCAGGCAACACAAGGTCGATACCGCAGCCACTTGCAGAGATTGCAGATAAGCATCGATATACAGTGGATCATCAAGCAGTTGCAGATAGTTGCCAAGATTGAGCGAGATATCCAGCTTGCTGTCCAGCCAGGTCACCAAGTCGGTATAAGGCGGAACTGCCCGCGCCATCTCTGCCAGACTGATTTTGAAGACAATCAGAAACGGCAACATAAACAGCAGGAATAACCATAAATAAGGGATGCCGATAACCAATTTGCGGCCATGCGACATTTGGAAACGTTGAATCAGCGCTTTAACCGGCCCCACCGCGCGGGTCGGTGGTTCTGCTGCTCCATGAGTGGATTCTGGTATCACAATATTTTGCTCCCCTAATGATCAGCTACAGGCCGATCAGTTACCCAACACGACACAGCTGTCAGCATCCCAACAGAGTTGTACTTCATCACCCCAGGTTGGCATCCCTTTGCGGTAACGATGGCCGTTCTGTAACTGTGCAGTGAGCATCTGTCCACTGTGTAATTTCACGTGATAAATGGACAAGTCGCCTAGATAAGCAATGTGTACCACTTCACCAACGGCAAAGTTGCAACCATCCTCCGGCACCTGTTCACACAGCATCACTTTTTCTGGCCGCAGCGCGACAAAGACGGGAACACCATCCACCACAGACGCGTCTGAATCCACCTTCAATGGATGGCGCAATCCGGGGCTGTCAATCACCAGCGCATCATCTAAACGCTCTTTTAATACGCCTTCAAACACATTCACCGAGCCGATAAACTCAGCACTGAATCTGCTGTTCGGATGCTCGTAAATCTCTTCCGGTTCGCCAATTTGCACAAACTTGCCACGGTTCATAATGGCGATGCGCCCAGCCATGGTCATGGCCTCTTCCTGGTCGTGGGTAACCATCACGCAAGTTGCTCCGACTCGCTCCAGAATATCCACCACTTCGAGTTGCATGCGGTCGCGCAGTTTTTTATCCAACGCGCCCATCGGCTCATCCAGCAATAGCAGTTTTGGCCGTTTGGCCAAGCTGCGAGCCAAAGCGACCCGTTGGCGTTGGCCGCCGGACAGCTGATGTGGCTTACGTTTGGCAAACTCTTGCATATGTACCAGAGTTAGCATCTCTGCCACCCGGCTTTTAATTTCATTAGCAGGCAATTTGTCTTGTTTCAAACCAAACGCGATATTTTGCTCAACAGTCATATGTGGGAACAATGCATATGACTGGAACATCATATTAATTGGGCGCTGATAAGGCGGTACATGCGACAAATCCTGCCCATCGAGGACAATTTGCCCCTGTGTCGGCTGTTCAAAGCCAGCCAGCATTCGCAACAAGGTGGATTTTCCACACCCTGAAGCCCCTAACAGCGCAAAAATCTCACCTTTGTAGATGGTTAAATTGACATCATCTACCGCGGCCTGACCATCAAATGATTTGGTTAAATTGCGAATCTCCAGCAAGGGTGTAAACACCTTCTGGGATTTTGGCTGTGGGCGGGGAATTACATCATTCACTCAGCGTGCTCTCCGTAAAAGCAGAACAGGCCGCATTCGAGGTGCGGCGCAATAAAAAACAGGAACAGGAAGATAACCCCCTGTTCCTACCATGATCTATTTTACTTATCCATCAATCTGTTATCAGTGACAGGCTCACCACCAGCCGCTGATTACCATCAATGGTTTATTTACCGCTTTTCACTTTGGTCCAAGCCCGGGTGATCACACGATCAATTTTCGGATCTTGTACTTTTAATGTGAACATCTTGGCTCGCACATCTGCCGGCGGATAAATACTTGGATTATCACGGACTTCTGCGTTCACCAGCGGGGTCGCAGCTTTGTTCGCATTGGCGTAGAACACGTGGTTGCTGATATTGGCAATCACATCAGGGCGCATCAGGTAATTCAGGAACTGATAGGCTTCATCCTGATTTTTAGCATCCGCAGGCATGGCAAACACGTCAAAGAAGGCTAATGCGCCCTCTTTCGGAATGCTATAAGCCACATTCACACCATTTTTGGCTTCTTTGGCACGATTAGAAGCCTGCATGATGTCGCCAGCCCAACCCACAGCCACACAGATGTCACCGTTTGCCAGATCATTAATGTATTGCGATGAGTGGAAATAACGGATATTTGGTCGCAGTTTCAATAACAACTCGGTGGCAGGGCCTGTGTAATCAGTAGCCTGAATACTGTTGGGATCTTTACCTAAATAATTAAGAACGGTGGCAAAAATCTCACTTGGCGCATCCAGGAAGGAAACACCGCAGCTTTTCAACTTCTCAAGATTTTCCGGTTTCAGCACCAGATCCCAGCTGTTTACTGGAGCATCTTTCCCGAGTGCCGCTTTCACTTTCTCGACGTTATAGCCAATACCGGTCGTCGCCCACAGATACGGAATGGCATATTTGTTATCGGGATCGTGCTTGCCAACCAGCGTCAGCAATTCAGGATCAAGATTTTTGTCATTCGGTAATTTACTTTTATCCAGCGGCTTAAATACGCCCGCAGACAATTGGCGCTCCAGGAAACTGGCTGACGGCACCACCAAGTCAAACCCGGTGCTCCCCGCCATCAATTTACCTTCCAACACCTCGTTGGAGTCAAACACATCATAGACAACTTTAATGCCGGTTTCTTTTTGGAAATTAGCCAGCGTATCTGGCGCGATATAATCAGACCAGTTGTAAATGTGCAGTGTTTTTTCTTCAGCAGATGCTGAGACGGACGCGGCCATTAACAGGCCGGCAGCAACACCCGATAACCACTTTTTACGTTGGGTGAACATCCGTTAACTCCTCCAGAATAGGGGGTAAATTCGTGCGATAAATTTGTATCCAGTGGGATACAACATGGTTGTCCTGCGAGTGCTATTGCCACCGACACCAGATGCATGACTATGCACGGTGAGTGATTATTAACCTAACAAAGATAATCACTGATTTTGCGGAGGAATATTATGCCCTTTGCAGAAACAGCAGCATAACCGCAGTTCGGAATCCACGCCAGACTCTAGGGTAAAAAACGCCTTTTATCGATTTTTTATGCACATTCTATCTATGTAATGCGTCACTAATGGCATAAACGGCGACAAATATCTGGCAAAGGAGGGTAAAAAGCAGAATATCTTATGGTTTAGCGGGGGAATCTTATGGCTTACCGTGTGCCACTGGTTATCAGCAGCACCCTGATTTTGATGCACGGGAGTCAATTAATGAATTTAGTGTATAACAGGATAAGCGGTGGCGGTTTGCGGCAACTCATCATCGTCGTCGCTGTTACCAATAAATAATAAATCATTGGCGCGCGCTTCCAGAATAATCATCGAAATCTGCTCTTCGCACTGCTGCATAAAGTAGCCAAACTGGGCGAATGTGACCCCGACCTCAACCGTCAGGGACTGACAGACAATCAATTTTGGCAGATTATCATCCTGAATATCGATAAACGCTTTAACTGTCAGCGAGCTGGCATTGATTTGACTGAGATCCGCGACCAACGGGATCAATGCTGTTGGGCGTACCTCGGCCAGCGCTGAAAATAGGATAACGTTATCCACCAAATCAATTTTGGCATCAAACACACCCTCAAAATTTTGCATATGCGGCAGATGCAGTGCCTGGCAGGAATCGCACTCAAAAAATGAGATACCGAGTTGATCCAGCCAACGCCGTAATAAGGCTAAATCCGGGACGATGAGTGAATCCATAACTACCTACCTCACGATTCTCATAATACGAAAAGTGCCATAGCTTACGGAATATTGGCCGACAGCGCTACTTCAATCCCGACTAATTTAATGCCGCAGGAAAGGCTCAGTAATGACCTTACTTAGATTTGTTCTCCTTTTCGGCACGCGCTTTATCTAACTCTTTCTTAGATTGGGGTCTGGAAATTCTATCTGCACTACCTAAGAGCGGGCCAAAACCACTGGCGACGCGCCAAACAATGCAGGCCGCAGCTGGGATCATCAAACCAATACCAACAAAAATCATAATAATCGCAACTGGCGGTGTACCTATTGCTCCTGGTAATGACAAATAGTCATTTATACTGAGATAGGCAACAACCAGTAATATCATCCCCAATGCTTCCAAAATAATCACAATACGGGGCATATCTCCTAACGAGCGCATCTTTACCTCCGATAGGCTCTGTACCCTTCACACTTAATGTCACCAGGCAGTTAAACCCTTACCTGCAACGCCGCGTTCATTGGCTATATATCAGCTTTTACTTAGTGTATTGAATCCCCAAGATTTGTAACAGTACCCATAAGCAAATAGGTAGGATTAATCGGACTAACAGGTAAATCCTGCTTTTTTTTCACCGCATCAGAAGGCATAGTAGTCAGCAGTCGAATGAGTAATACGCTATAAGTCATTTAGCAACTGAATACATCAGTAACTGTTGGCGAAGTGATTATCTCAAATTAATCAAGGAGTTTTACATGTTTGCTGTGATTTTTGGGCGTCCTGGATGTCCTTACTGTGTACGTGCCAAAGAATTGGCGGAAAAACTGGAAACTGAGCGTGACGATTTTAAATTCCGTTACATCGATATTCACGCAGAAGGTATCACCAAAGCTGATCTGGAAAAAACGGTCGGCAAACCAGTAGAAACCGTGCCACAAATCTTTATCGATGAGAAACACATCGGTGGCTGCACAGATTTCGAAGCCTATGCTAAAGAAAATCTGAGCCTGTTCCAATAATCGGCTGATAAACCTCTCTTATTGGCTAACGGTTAACAACAGTGCGCCAACCTTGATGAGTTTTATCCGAAAAAGGGTGCTTAGCGCCCTTTTTTCTTGCCTGTCATTTATACTCGCCCAGCAAAAACCAGGCGTCAAAGCGATATAACTCCGCCAAACACCAGCAGATAACCCCGCACTTTATCAGTAAACAAGCATATCCCCCTGGCTAAGGCAAACTTCCTGCTTACTACTGGCTGTCTCGCAACAGACCGATTAGAATAAGCACCGCTATCGCTTACATTTATATTTCAGCTAGCGATGTTTTTTTGAATTAAAAGGTTTTGAATTTAAAGATATGTGTCGCTCTGGCTTTACATTAAGGGTGTATGCATCGTGGATCATCCTGACTAAATAGAAAGTCATACTCGTGAATATAAACGTCGCAAACTTGTTAAACGGCAACTACATCTTGCTGTTATTCGTGGTGTTAGCGCTGGGGTTATGCCTGGGCAAACTGCGATTGGGGCCTATTCAATTAGGTAACGCTATTGGTGTGTTGGTGGTATCTCTGTTGCTTGGGCAACAGCATTTTACGATTAATACCGAAGCCCTGAATCTGGGCTTTATGTTGTTTATTTTTTGTGTCGGCGTCGAAGCTGGCCCAAACTTTTTCTCTATTTTCTTTCGTGACGGCAAAAACTACCTGATGCTGGCGTTGGTCATGGTGGGCAGCGCAATGGTTCTGGCGCTGGGGCTGGGTAAACTCTTTGGCTGGGATATTGGCCTGACCGCCGGGATGCTGGCCGGTTCCATGACATCCACTCCGGTTTTGGTGGGCGCTGGCGATACTCTACGCCATACCATCGCGAATAATCCGGCGTTGCAACATGCCCAAGATAACCTGAGCTTAGGTTACGCCCTGACCTACCTTATCGGGCTGGTTAGCCTGATTTTAGGGGCGCGATATTTACCCAAGCTTCAGCACCAAGACTTACCGACCAGCGCGCAGCAAATTGCTCGTGAGCGCGGCCTCGATACCGACAGTCAGCGCAAAGTCTATCTGCCCGTTATCCGTGCCTATCGCGTTGGCCCGGAATTGGTGGCTTGGGCTGATGGCAAAAATCTACGTGAATTAGGAATTTATCGTCAAACCGGCTGCTACATTGAGCGTATTCGTCGAAATGGTATTTTGGCGAACCCAGATGGTGATGCGGTGCTACAAGTCGGTGACGAGATCTCATTGGTCGGTTATCCAGATGCTCATTCCCGTCTTGATCCCAGTTTCCGTAACGGCAAAGAAGTGTTCGACCGCGATTTGCTGGATATGCGCATTGTTACCGAAGAGATTGTGGTCAAAAACAGCAATGCCGTCGGTAAGCGCCTGAGCCATTTAAAACTGACCGACCACGGTTGCTTCCTAAACCGCGTGATCCGCAGCCAGATAGAAATGCCGATTGATGACAATGTGGTACTGAATAAAGGCGATGTATTGCAAGTCAGCGGTGATGCACGACGCGTTAAAAGTGTGGCAGAGAAGATTGGTTTTATCTCTATTCACAGTCAGGTCACTGACCTGCTGGCGTTCTGTGCCTTCTTTATTTTAGGGTTGATGATCGGCCTGATCACCTTCCAATTCAGTAACTTTAGTTTTGGTATTGGTAATGCCGCTGGCCTACTAATGGCTGGGATCATGCTGGGCTTTTTACGTGCCAACCACCCGACTTTCGGCTATATACCGCAAGGGGCGCTAAATATGGTGAAAGAGTTCGGTTTGATGGTCTTTATGGCAGGGGTCGGCTTGAGCGCCGGTGGCGGTATTAATAGCAGCCTGGGGGCCGTCGGTGGGCAAATGCTGATTTCCGGCTTAATCGTGAGTTTAGTGCCCGTGGTTATCTGCTTTATCTTTGGCGCTTATGTATTGCGCATGAACCGTGCTCTACTTTTCGGCGCGATCATGGGAGCGCGCACCTGTGCTCCGGCCATGGATATCATCAGTGATACTGCGCGCAGTAATATCCCAGCGCTTGGTTACGCAGGTACTTATGCCATTGCGAACGTATTACTGACCTTGGCTGGCTCGCTAATCGTTATTGTTTGGCCGGGAATATTAGGTTAGTGCGTAAAAAAGGAGACTCAAGGCAAAGCTAAACATTTTTTTAAGCTTTTTTCATTTGCCCAGAACTTTCTTACTGGACTGGGGTCTGATTTAATGCCACTGCTTTTCTTTGATGTCCCCATATTGAGGAGCCCGATAGTCCCGCCTTCTTAGGTTCAAGACTAGTCGGGTTTTTTCTTGCCTGAAATTCGAACGCCCCATTCCTCCCCTTAAGGCTTTCTTAAGACAAAATTATTACAGTAGGAACATCACTACTTCTGCTCCAGGCTATTTCGTGAAGATCAACAAACCTGCCTCTCAATCAAGCGTTATGACATCGACATTAAATAATACCTCAACGGCACTGACAATTAGGACAAACTCCCTTTACTCGTTGCCGTTATCCTTTTATTTTTGGCAGGTTTTTGCATTGGTGATCAGTGGATTGCTGTTTCTTTGGTTATCCCGTGATGAACAGTTGGATTGGCTTATCAGTAATTATTGGTTTGATCCCGTCTCGCAACATTTTCCATGGGAAAATAATTACTGGCTGGATTTACTGAATCATCGCTTATTGAAAATAGCCATTATCAGCGCTGCCGTCGTCACATTGCTATGGGGTCTTTATCGCCGTAATAAGCGCGTAGTGACCACTATGTTGCTGTTCGGTATTGGCCCGCTGGTGATTGGTGTGCTAAAAGCGACCAGTGCCCACTCCTGCCCTTGGGATCTGGTGGAGTATGGCGGTAAATCCCTGAGTTATGTGCTGATGGGAACAGCCCCGGTCGGCGCAGGCCCTGGTCACTGCTTTCCTGGCGGCCATGCCTCTAGTGGGTTTGCAGTAATGGCATTGTTTTTCTTGTTTTACCCCGAGCGGCCACGCTGGGCTTTATTGTGTTGGTTTGCGGGGGTGAGTCTTGGCATGTTGATGGGTTTTGGACAAATCATGCGCGGGGCACATTTTCTTACCCATAACCTGTGGGCGGGTTGGTGGGTTTGGCTCAGCCAATTGGCTGTGTATTGGATGATCAGCGGTTTTTACAACCGTGATAAGGGTAAAGAATGATTGAACAAATGAATTACTTTTTCTTTTCCATGATAAATGCCACTCCAGCATCATCGCCATGGATGATTTCTTTTGCGACTTTTATCGCACGCGATTTGATCATGATTATCCCCATATTATTAGTGGGTATGTGGTTGTGGGGGCCACAAAGCGATATGGACTCACAGCGTGCCTTAGTGGCCAAAGCCGCTATCGCACTTGCTTTCTCAATGCTCTCAGCCTCCTGCATTGGGATGCTTATCCCCCACGACCGGCCTTTTGTCGTCGGTTTTGGTTATAACTTTATGAATCACGCACCCGATAGCTCTTTCCCGAGTGATCACGGCACCGCTATTTTCACTTTTGCTCTGGCCTTTGTTTTTTGGCACAAACTGTGGTCCGCTATCAGCCTGATGGTCGTAGCTATCGCAATTGCATGGTCACGAATTTACCTGGGTGTGCACTGGCCATTAGATATGGTGGGTGGATTTTTGCTAGGAATTGTCGGCTGCCTGTTTGCACAATTGGTGTGGAACTTGTTCGGCGACGCTATTTCAAATGGGTTGAAACGCCTCTATCAGGTTGGGTTTGCCTTACCTATCAGCAGAGGCTGGGTCAGAAACTAGCACCCTCTACGTGACTCATCTCACATTGCCGGCAGATTAAAATGCCGGCAAAATTCTCCGTAGAATCCTTTCATAATTTTAAAATGTACTAAAAATCAAATAATTACGCTAATACATGGTGTTTCATGCGGTTATTTAATCACCATCAATGTAATTAAAATAACAAAATAAAATCTAAAACAGCTAAAAATGTGAGAATTAGCTTTGTTTTTTCCTACCAATGTTATTATTATAACAACAGAGCTAACTTATAGATGAACTAAAGGATAAAAATCATGACGATCAATTACGCTAATTATATTGACCATACCCTACTGGCAATGGATGCCACCGAAGAGCAAATTATTAAGCTGTGCGAAGAAGCCAAGCAGCATCATTTTTATGCGGTATGTGTTAACTCTGGGTATGTTCCAGTTGCTGCACAGCAGTTAGCAGGCACCTCGGTTAAAGTGTGTTCAGTCATCGGTTTCCCGCTGGGGGCTGGCTTGACCGAAGCAAAAGCCTTTGAAGCCCAAGCTGCTATCAAAGCTGGCGCACAAGAGATTGATATGGTTATCAATGTTGGCTGGTTGAAAAGTGGCAAAATCGCAGAAGTTAAAGCGGACATCAAGGCCGTGCGCGATAATTGCACCTCCACACCGTTGAAGGTAATATTAGAAACCTGCCTGCTTAGCGATGCACAGATTGTACAAGTTTGTGAAATATGCCGTGAGCTTGACGTCGCTTTTGTTAAAACCTCAACAGGTTTCAGCACTGGTGGCGCTAAAGAAGATCATGTCAAATTGATGCGTGCCACAGTTGGCCAAGAGATGGGGGTCAAAGCCTCCGGCGCGGTTCGTGACAGAGCGACAGCAGAAACAATGATTAAGGCCGGCGCGACACGAATTGGCACCAGTTCTGGTGTTGCTATCGTTTCAGGCCAGCAAGCATCAACGTCAAGTTACTAACTTATTAAATATCCAATAGATTTCAAGCTGCTAAATGGCGAGTAGCTGGTGCCCGCAGTTTGAAAGATGATGGGTATAAGCCCGGTTATTACCGGGCTGAGGTTAATGACAAAGTGCTCGTAGCGGTGAAAACAGGCAGATCGTAAAGACGCCGTAAAATCGTCCCTGATGGCTCGAGCCGCGCCATCCCTGGCGCGGACGCTTTACTCTTCTACCTGTCCTCACCTTGCAAGATCGAGTTGTCGAGGTTTATCAGCAGTCTGAGCCCGGTTATTGCCGGGCTTACTTATTCCATGTACTGTTTGCACTCTTTGTTTTGCGCTTTTTATTTTACTCTTTTTATTTTACGGTACATGGTGTTAAAAATAACTCGTCAGGGATAGCTTATGGAAACTCGCCGTGCAGAACGTATCAATAAACTTACTCAGGCCCTTAAGCGCTCCGACAAAATCCATCTAAAAGACGCAGCCAATCTATTGCGTGTTTCTGAAATGACGATTCGGCGAGATCTGAGTGCCGAACCTACTTCCGTCATTTTACTGGGCGGTTATGTAGTGATGGACCCCAAAAGCAACAATGCCAATAACTATTTTGTTTCCGACCAACAAGCCAAGCAGGTGGAAGAAAAGCGCCTAATTGGTCAGTTAGCGGCACGTCTTATTGTGGAAAATGACACCGTTTTTTTTGACTGCGGCACCACAATTCCTTCAATAATCGATGAGATAGATGAGGAACTGTCATTTACTGCCATCTGCTACTCCCTCAATACCTTCCTGTCTTTACAAGACAAACCCAATTGCAAAGTTATCTTGTGCGGGGGTGAATTCAAACCCAATAACTATATTTTTACCCCTATCAGCCAACATAATGAGCTGGATAATGCTTGCCCAAATAAAGCTTTTATCTCTGCGGCGGGCGTTTCTATTGAGTATGGAGCCACCTGTTTCAACTTTGATGAGATCTTGTTGAAACACCGTGCTATAGCCAAATCCCAGCATAAAATCCTGGTGGCTGACCACAGTAAATTTGGCAAAATCAAGCCCGCCAGTATTGGTGCGCTAACACTTTTTGATGCCATCGTGACCAACCGTCAGCCCGATAGCGAATTCAGCCAGTTCTTTTTACAGCACAATATCAAAACCTACTGTTAGATTCTTTTCCCCCCTTATATACTCTAAATAATTCGAGTCGCAGGAAGGCGGCAAGAGAGAGAACCCCGATGAGCTTACTCTCGTAAGTGATTCGGGTAATTGAACGTAGCCAACGCACATGCAGCTTGAAGTATAACGAGTATAGATACGGATAACGGGCAAGATGCGCGCTAGATTCCCCCTCTCATTGATGTTATCCATAATGGCTGACACCCTTGATTACATAGTAAAAATCTTAGTTCACAAAATACTCAGTAGATAATTCCTTTATCTATATCAGATAAAAAATGGATTATATTTAAGCAAAATAATCTGACGGCAAATAACCATATTTAATTTGTGGCTTAATGGTGCTTTTATCCCTGCTAAATTTAAAACACGATTCCATTGTCGAATTAATATCCACTTATATTTAGGTTTAAGGTAAATTAATTTAACATTTAGTGTTCTTTTAATGCATTCAATTAAAGGAATGGTGTTAGTTTATTGTCTGACAATTACTAATCGCTCATTTTCATATGACAAATAAAGCATAGAGTACCAATAATCACTCGCTGACTTATTCCCATCCATCAACACTGTTATTGTTGTTTTCTTATTTCACTGTTTATATCACCGCCATTTCCAGATGCTATTGCTTATTCGCATAAAAAATAACAATTACCATTAATATCAATAAGTTAAACCAATTCACTTTCTTTGAATTAATGATATTCGTCAACAAACCGGTTAAAAAACCGATTTTTACTAGATTCGCAAGCTGGGTTAAAATATATTGCCCACCAAGGTATTAAGGGATAAAAAATAAATCGTTTATTTATTGTTCAGTAAGAAAGAGGTGTTTTTCATTGTGCTTATTGATGAATTATAAACATTCACCTAACAATAGGTTATAAATTCGCAACAAGTCATAAATGTCGAGTTTATTGAGCATTTGCGAGCATGATCACGGTAGTTTTCACTACAAATCGCTATCTTGCCGCCAGCAAAAACTACTGTTCTTTATTGAACAACAAAAATATCCGATAAAGCGAATTTACCCTCACAACATCGGTTAAATTTTGCACTTTAACGTTTAGGTATAAATCACAACCACGACACCAAAGTAATAACCAGGGCACCAATTTTAAACAAATCGTTTTGACTGAATTTTTCGCCTGATAAAGTCGCTAAATAAGGCATTACAGGTACTTAACTTTCGGCTCTTAATTTTAAATTAACGTGTTCACATTGGAGATTTTTCATGGACACTACTCAAACGGGCACTATTGCCTCCTCGGGAAAAACTTCATCAAGTACATGGCGTAAAAGTGACACCATGTGGATGTTGGGTCTGTACGGTACGGCAATCGGTGCAGGTGTATTGTTCCTACCAATCAATGCGGGTATCGGTGGCCTGCTACCTCTGATCGTTATGGCTATTATTGCTTTCCCAATGACCTTCTATGCGCACCGTGGCCTATGCCGTTTTGTGCTGTCAGGTAAAAATCCGGGAGAAGATATCACTGAAGTGGTTGAAGAGCATTTTGGTCAAGGCGCGGGTAAACTGATTACCCTGCTTTACTTCTTCGCTATCTACCCAATTTTGTTGGTCTACAGTGTCGCGATTACCAACACCGTTGATAGCTTTATTACTCATCAGATGCATCTGCCATCCCCACCACGTGCCATTCTGTCGCTGATCCTTATCATCGGCCTGATGACTATCGTGCGTTTTGGTGAGCATGCCATTGTGAAAGCAATGAGTATTCTGGTATTCCCATTTGTTGCAGTCCTAATGCTGCTGGCTGTTTACCTGATCCCTAACTGGTCAAGTGCTATCTTCGAACACGTTTCCATGGATGGCAATGGCACCGGTAGTGGTCTGTGGATGACTCTGTGGCTGGTCATTCCGGTGATGGTGTTCTCATTCAACCACTCCCCAATCATCTCTGCCTTTGCAGTAGCAAAACGCGAAGAATATGGTGTTGATGCTGAGAAAAAATGCTCGCGCATTTTAGCTTTCGCACACATCATGATGGTTGTTACCGTGATGTTCTTCGTATTCAGTTGCGTCCTGAGCCTGTCCCCTGCGGATCTGGCAGAAGCGAAAAGCCAGAATATCTCCATTCTGTCTTACCTGGCTAACCACTTTAATACCCCAATGATTGCCTACATGGCACCGGTTATTGCCTTTATCGCTATCACTAAATCTTTCCTTGGCCACTATTTAGGCGCACGTGAAGGCTTCAATGGCATGATGATCAAATCTTTGCGCAGCAAAGGCAAAGAGATCAATCATGACAAATTGAACCGCATCACTGCCCTGTTCATGCTGGTCACTACCTGGATCGTAGCAACCATGAACCCAAGCATTCTGGGCATGATTGAAACGCTGGGTGGCCCAATCATCGCGATGCTATTGTTCCTGATGCCAATGTACGCCATCCATAAAGTTCCGGCGATGCGTAAATACAGCGGTAAAGTGAGCAACGTATTCGTGGTCATCATGGGTCTTATTGCTATCTCAGCAATCTTGTTCAGCCTGTTCGGTAAATGATTCTGACGCTGGCTAACCTCCACGGCCAGCTCATTAGCATCCACTGAAAATCGTTTCAAAAGCCGGTGCGTCCGCGCCGGCTCTTTTTCCCACGGCATATAAGCATTTTAATAATTAACGCCTTTACATGAAGGAGGCGAATAATATGGTCAGCGTTTTTGACATTTTCAAGATTGGTATTGGTCCTTCCAGCTCTCACACCGTCGGCCCGATGAAGGCTGGCAAGCTGTTTACCGATGATTTAATCGCACTGGGGCATCTTTCTGCCATCACCCGAGTCACCGTTGATGTTTACGGTTCTTTGTCTCTAACCGGCAAAGGCCACCATACCGATATCGCCATCATTATGGGTCTGGCGGGGAATCTGCCTGATACTGTTGATATTGATGCTATCCCAGGTTTTATCCGTGACGTAGCCGCACGGGAACGTTTGTTGCTGGCAAATGGTAGCCATGAAGTCGATTTCCTGGCAAATGGTGGAATGAATTTCCATGAAACCAACTTGCCGCTGCATGAAAATGGCATGACCATCAGCGCACATGCGGGCGATGACTGCATTTTCAGCAAAACTTATTATTCCATTGGCGGTGGGTTTATTGTTGATGAAGCTCATTTTGGTCAGCAAGATAGCAACGCAGTTACTGTGCCCTACCCGTTCAACTCTGCGCGTGACTTACAAAAGCACTGTAAAGATACCGGTTTATCTTTATCGGGCTTAGTGATGCAAAATGAGCTGGCTTTGCACAGTAAAGCCGAGATAAGCGCGCACTTTGGGGCTATTTGGGATGTGATGCGTGCCGGTATTGAGCGCGGTATTAATACTGAAGGCCTATTGCCCGGCCCGATGAAAGTCCCGCGCCGCGCTGCCGCATTACGCCGTATGCTGGTGACTACCGATAAGCATAATGCTGATCCGATGATGGTTGTCGACTGGATCAATATGTATGCCTTGGCCGTCAATGAAGAAAATGCTGCGGGTGGTCGAGTGGTCACAGCACCCACCAACGGGGCTTGCGGTATCATCCCTGCGGTACTGGCTTACTATGACAAATTCATTCGCCCAGTGAATGAGAACTCATATAGTCGCTATTTCCTCGTGGCAGGTGTTATTGGTGCGCTATATAAAATGAACGCATCTATTTCCGGCGCTGAAGTGGGTTGCCAAGGGGAGGTGGGTGTAGCTTGTTCAATGGCCGCAGCCGGTCTGGCGGAGTTGATGGGCGGCAGCCCTGCTCAAGTCTGTATCGCTGCTGAGATCGCCATGGAGCATAACTTGGGGCTGACTTGTGACCCAGTGGCGGGCCAGGTTCAGGTGCCATGCATTGAGCGTAACGCCATTTCTGCGGTGCAAGCGGTTAACTCAGCGCGTATGGCATTGCGCCGCACCAGCGAGCCTAGTGTCTGTCTGGATAAAGTCATCGAAACGATGTACGAAACCGGCAAAGATATGAACTCAAAATATCGTGAAACCTCCCGTGGTGGTTTGGCAATCAAGGTTGTTGCCTGTAACTGATTTTCCTCAGTAATCAGATGATAAAAGGGCTACGGTGAAGTAGCCCTTAATAACCGCTACATCAGCTAAATAACTGGCTGATTTTCATCATTAAAAAGTCCCAGATGCGGCTGAAGAACCCGCCCTCTTTGACCTCGTTTAATACCACTAATGGGCGCTGATCAATGGTTTGCCCATTCAGTTGAAAATCAATAGTCCCGACTACCTGATGCTTCGCCAGCGGGGCGCGCAACTCGGTCTCATTCAGCTTATAACTGGCTTTCAAATTCTTCATTTGCCCTTTCGGGATGGTGATAGCAGCATCCTCCGCCACACCCAGTTCAGCTTGTCCAGTGTCACCAAACCATACTTTCTGCGTCACAAAAGGCTTTGTGGCCTTAATCGGCACCACCGTTTCATAGAAGCGGAATCCCCAGGTCAATAGCTTCTCACTTTCACTGAAACGGACTCTGTCACTGGGTGCGCCGAGCACAACAGAGATCAAACGCATCGGCCCGTCGGTAGCGGAAGCCACCAGATTATGCCCAGCGCCAGCGGTAAAGCCGGTTTTCATACCATCTACGTTGAGATTAGTACTCCATAACAATCGGTTACGGTTAATCTGGCGGATTTTATTAAAGGTAAATTCTTTCTCTTTATGCAATGCATATTCATCAGGAACATCGCGGATCAACGCCTGCCCCAATACTGCCATATCATGTGCGGTACTGTACTGACCAGGGGCATCAAGGCCATGCACCGTCATGAAATTGGTGTTATTGAGGCCGAGCGCTTTGGCGTAATTATTCATCAAGCCAACAAAACTGTCCTGACTGCCAGCAATATAATCCGCCAACGCGATGCTGGCATCATTACCAGACTGGATCACGATACCTTTATTCAAGTCGGACAATTTCACTTGATCGCCCGGTTTCAAAAACATCAATGAGGAGCCGCGCAGTGCCGGGTTACCGGTGGCCCAGGCATCTTTGCCGACCGTCACTAAATCGTCCGGATGCACTTTACCGGCTTTAATTGCCTGTCCAATCACATAACTGGACATAATTTTTGTCAGGCTGGCCGGGTCAAGGCGTTGGTCACTGTTCCCTTCTGCCAGAACTTTTCCACTGTGGTAATCCATCAATACATAGGCTTTGGCGTCTATCGCAGGAGCCGCAGGAGAGTCAGCCGCGTGGGCATAAGGCAGTGCCAAGAGCAACAAACCAGCACTGAAAGTCAGCTTTTTTAGCTTAAACGGGGGAATAAATTTCATCATGAGGTCGCCAGAGTATCCTTGCAAATAATCGGAAATAAGTGGTATTCCCAGAAAAAACCACTGTCCAATTAGCGAAAAAGTAACGTTTTTTCACTGGTACTGAAATATTAGCTTAGCCACAAATTAGTACCGCTCTAAATTTATCCCATTGCCGCGCCAATTGGGCATAGTTTTACGTTTTGTTTTGTAAAGAGGCTTTTTCCACACAGTATTGATGGCTATACGGCTAACCATCTGCCTATCTGAACGGCCTTACATCTAAGCACCTAAACGTCTAAAAAACCATAACTATATTACCAAAAGGAATATGAACGGGTTATTTGTTATTTTTAGTGCCTAAGCCGCTAGCGCTATTATCCAGCCGTAGATGGTTAACCGAACTCATTCGGTTAACTCAATTTTTACTGGAGTCAATAATGGCTATCCCACGCTCGGTGCTTGATCTTATCGGCCACACCCCCCTATTGGAACTGACCCGCTTTGATACCGGCCCGTGCCAATTATTTGTAAAATTGGAAAACCAAAACCCTGGGGGTTCGATTAAAGACCGTGTTGCACTCTCCATGATTGAACAGGCAGAAAGTGACGGTCTGCTGCAACCCGGCGGCACTATTATTGAAGCCACCGCAGGGAATACCGGCCTTGGCCTGGCGCTGGTTGCCGCACTAAAGGGCTATAAGCTGATACTGGTGGTACCAGATAAAATGAGCCAGGAGAAGATTTTCCATCTGCGCGCATTAGGCGCGCAAGTGCTGCTAACCCGCTCTGATGTGGGTAAAGGCCATCCCGCTTATTATCAGGACTATGCTCTGCGGTTGGCGCAGGAGACTCCGGGTTCTTTCTATATTGATCAGTTCAATAACCCGGCTAACCCCGCAGCTCACCGTACCTCAACCGGCCCGGAACTGTGGCAGCAGATGGGCGAACAAATCGATGCCATCGTAGTGGGCGTGGGTTCCAGCGGCACTCTGAGCGGCCTGAGCCACTATTTCTCCGAAGTTTCACCGACAACTGAATTTGTGCTGGCTGATCCAGCGGGTTCCATTTTGGCGGATTTCGTTGATAGCGACCGCATTGGTGATGCCGGCAGTTGGCTGGTCGAAGGGATTGGCGAGGACTTTATCCCGCCGCTGAGTAACTTCTCTCAGGTGAAAAAATCCTATCGTATTGATGATGCAGAAGCTTTCAGCACCGCACGCACCCTGTTACGCGAAGAAGGTGTATTGGCTGGCTCCTCAACCGGCACCTTACTGGCCGCAGCATTACGCTATTGCCGTGAGCAAACCACGGCTAAGCGAGTGGTGACCTTTGTCTGCGACAGCGGCAATAAATATCTGTCCAAAATGTTCAATGACTACTGGCTACTGGAGCAGGGGCTACTGAGCAAACCTCAACTGGGTGATTTACGTGATTACATCACTTATAGCCATGAGGATGGCGCGACTATTTCTGTCTCGCCAGAAGATAGCTTAGCCGTCGCTCATGCCCGCATGCGCTTGTACGACATCTCCCAATTGCCGGTATTAGACGGCGAAAAAGTGGTTGGATTAATCGACGAATGGGACTTGCTGAACGCGGTGCAAGCCGATGCTTCTCATTTCAAACACCCTGTCAGCAGCGCGATGACTCGTCAGGTCAAGACTTTACAGAAAGAGGCCGATTACCGCTCTTTACTGACGACCTTTAATGATGGCCATGTGGCGGTGGTGTTGGATGGAGAGCGATTCCTCGGCCTGATTACTCGTACCGATGTTTTGAATACCTGGCGTCAAAAGCTGGCTTAATCTTCTCTTATTAAGGATTTTTATCATGGCAAAGTTCGATACCCTAACCGTCCATGCCGGTTATACCCCAGACAGCACCGGTGCAGTGATGCCCGCAATTTATGCGACATCCACTTTCGCACAACCGGCCCCCGGCGAACACACCGGGTATGAATATTCCCGCAGTGGTAACCCGACACGCACCGCGTTGGAAAAAGCGATTGCAGAATTGGAAGGCGGCATTCGTGGTTATGCTTTTGCTTCTGGCTTAGCTGCCTGTTCGACCGTTCTGGAACTGCTGGATCAAGGTAGTCATATCATTGCTGTGGATGATTTATACGGTGGCACCTACCGTTTGCTGGAGAAAGTGCGCAGCCGCACTGCCGGTTTGCGCGTCACTTATGTCTCCCCTGCGGATACCGCAGCCTTGGAACAGGCCATTTTACCTGACACCAAAATGATCTGGGTGGAGACGCCAACTAACCCATTGTTAAAATTGGCGGATCTGACGGCGATTGCTGCTATTGCCAAGAAGCATCAATTGATCAGTGTGGCAGACAACACCTTTGCCTCTCCTTATATTCAGCGCCCGCTGGATTTAGGATTTGATATTGTGGTGCATTCAGCCACCAAATACCTGAATGGTCACTCAGATGTCGTCGCGGGTGTCGCGGCGGTAGGCAATAACCCTGAATTAGCCGAACAATTAGGCTTTTTACACAATGCAGTCGGCGGGATTTTAGACCCGTTCAGTAGCTTCCTGACATTGCGCGGTTTACGAACTTTGGCTTTACGTATGGCGCGACATAATGATAGCGCCCAGCGCATTGCCGAATGGCTTGAACAGCAGCCGCAAGTGGAAAATGTGTATTACCCGGGGCTAAAAAGCCACCCGCAACACGCACTGGCAGCCAAACAGATGGCCGGTTTTGGCGGCATGATCTCAGTGCGATTGAAAGGCGATGATGAGTTCGCCCGCGCCGTTATTAAGCGCTCGCATTTGTTTACGCTGGCCGAAAGCCTCGGTGGGGTTGAAAGCTTAATCAGCCAGCCCTACAGCATGACTCATGCCTCAATCCCACTGGAAACGCGCTTAAAACATGGAATTACTCCACAACTATTGCGTTTATCCGTTGGGATTGAAGACACCGAAGACTTGATTGCAGACTTAGACCAAGCGCTGAACGGCTAAGCTTTAATCAGACGAGAAAGGTAGGAATAGAGGCCATTCCTACCTAACTATGCAGAATACAGGCTAAACCGCCCGTTGCCACACATGACCACGCTCTTCAAATACTAATTTTTCCATAGATTTCTGCACTTGCGAATCCACCAGTATGCGCAACAAATGCCCCACATCACTGGTTTCATCAATCGATTCCGCATAAAGCGCTCGCAAAGCAACATCTGCGGTTCGCGGTAAACTGGTTTGCCCCTTTTCCCAACGAGCGACCGTCTGTATATCCACGCCGAGCAATGTCGCGAGCACTTTTTGCGACATATTCATTTCAACACGGATAAATCTAATTTCATCAGCAACTAATGGTTTGCAGCGATTAACTAATATTTTGCCAATGAGGCGATGCAACCCATCAACATCATCAATACTAGTAAACTGCTCACCATTAATAACGTCATAGTGATAACCATTTGCCAACCACACTGTGGTTAACCCGCTTTCCGTGTAGTGATACATGACCTTATCTCCCTTACTTAATCATCACTGTGATAACGTACACAGTAGGATCGTCTTCATGTCGTTTCAATACAGCAACAATTTCAAGCAGATCACCGGCAGCAATACCTTGTAGGTTGAACTTCCAATCACCAGCCGCAGTTTGGTGAGGTACTTCAGTAAATCGACTGTGTTTGCTGGTAAAAATAGACAAAATTTGCCGCAGTGTTACGCACCGCTCTGACATCCTTTGTTTAGCATGTGTGCTCATACGAATACGACCGGTATGATTCATCGCCAAATCATTCACTATTTTACGCGCTGAAATAGAGCTAAGCGGAAACTCTTTGATAGACATTCCCTGATAGCGCGAAGGTGTATTAGATTCCATTCAATTACCCCTCAATTTTGTATCTATCATATTGATAGGTACAAAAGAGAACGTCAAGAACAGACAGAGAAGAAAAGAAAAGAAAAGAAAGTAATTAAGCGAAGAATATACCCAAAGTAGTTGGAGTTGCCGGTAGGCTGCAAGTGAACAACAAATCGGTAGGGAACCGATTTGAACAGCATTAATGCTAGCCCGTAGGGTGAGCTTCAAGGATGAGGCTCATTAATCCCAATGAGCTTACTTGTGTAAGTGATTTGGGTCAGTGAATGTAGCTAACAACCCTGCGGCTTCAAATACGCAGGGTATAATTCAGCGCCGATGAGCTAATGACCTAACCCACCGATCACCCAAACTTTGTACACCCTGAACCAAAATCACCAATATGACTAATGTGGCGACCATCACTTCATTATTAAACCGCTGATAACCATAACGAATAGCTAAATCGCCCAAACCACCGCCGCCAATAACACCGGCCATGGAAGAGAACCCCACCAGCATCACCACGGTTAAGGTAACCCCAGCTAACAAAGCCGGTAAGGCTTCCGGTAATAGCACTTTTTGGACCACATGCCGCGCGGATCCGCCCATTGATAAAATGGCCTCAATTCGCCCCTTATCAACTTCATCCAGCGCTGCTTCGACGACTCGGGCAAAAAACGGAATCGCTCCAAGTGTGATTGGCACAATAGCGGCAGTGCTACCCAATGTGGTGCCGATAATCCAACGGGTGATGGGAATAAGCGCAATAAGTAATACTACAAAAGGCATTGAGCGCCCCAGATTCACAATTGCGCCGACCAATGTATTCACGCGGGGAGCAGGTAGCACCCCATTCGGGCGTGAAACAAATAATAAGACACCCAATGGCAGGCCAATCAGTATCGTGAAAAAGGTGGCGATCACCACCATATAGAGAGTTTCACCGGTCGCATTGGCGACCAATTCCAGCAGATCCTGCCAACTCATGCCACTATTCATATCAGTTCTGCCCTCACACCGCGCTCATTGAGAAATTGTAACACTTCAGCTAAATTCAACCCGCCGTCTGGGTGGCTGAAATCAACTTGTAAACGCCCGACCCGTTGACCACCAATTGATTCGACGCCGCCCCCGAGCAGAGTGACCCCAACCGCATGACGTTGTGCCAATTCACTGAGTACCGGCGAGGCCGAGACGGTATCAAAGAAAGTCAGCTCCGCCACCGGCGCGCCGGATAGTGATGCCGGGCCACGTGCAGGTAGCAATGAGCGCCCCAGACGAGAGTGAGGTGAAGAGAGCAAATCTGCTATCGCGCCGGTTTCGACCACCCGCCCACGTTCCAGTAACGCAGCAGTATCACAGATGGATTTCACAACATCCAACTCATGGGTAATCAGCACAATGGTTAACCCCAGTTGGCGATTAATATCACTGAGCAGCGCCAATATCGAAGCGGTAGTTTCAGGATCCAACGCACTGGTGGCTTCATCAGATAACAAATAGGACGGCTTAGCCGCCAGCGCTCTGGCAATGCCGACTCGCTGCTTTTGCCCCCCAGATAGCTGCGAGGGAAAAGCATGGGCTTTATCACCCAATCCGACTAAATCCAATAAATCTGCCACGCGAGTTTGGCGTTGTGCTTTCGGCATACCAATAATTTCCAATCCAACAGCAATGTTGTCCCATACGTTACGTGAATGGAGTAAGTGGAAATTCTGGAAGATCATGCCGATATTCTGCCGTTGCAGGCGTAATTCGCGATCAGAAAGTGTGGTTAACTCGCGGCCATCTACTTGAATACGGCCCGAAGTGGGCCGTTCCAGTAAATTCAAGCAGCGGATTAGGGTACTTTTACCCGCCCCGCTGCGGCCAATAATACCGAACACCGAGCCGGTCGGGATCTCCAGTGAGACCTCCTCCAGGGCCGCCATCGGCAGCCCCCCTTGCGTGTAGGTTTTACTCAGGCGTTCGATGCTAATCATGATTTGATGCCTGCCACCGGGATAACAGAACCGGCATATTTTTCAGTGATAAACTTCGCCACTTCCGGTGACTGCAAGTCTTTCGCCAACTGTTTGATACGCGGGTCATTTTCCAGCGCAGGTGTGGTTACCAGAATATTGGCATAAGGGTTGCCGGCAGCCTTCTCCAGCCCTAATGCATCTTTGGCTGGGTTTAAACCCGCTTCCAGTGCATAGTTACCATTGATCACTGCCAAATCAACATCATCCAGAGAGCGAGGGATCTGCGGTGATTCAATTTCAAGAATTTTCAGATGTTTTGGATTGCTGGCAATATCCTTAGGTGTTGCCTGGTTTTTAGCCGGATCGGTAAAACCCGGTTTTAAGGTGACCAATCCCTGATCTTGTAATAAATAGAGCGCACGGCTGAGGTTAGTGACGTTATTCGGTACGGCAACAGTGCCCTTATCTGGCACATCAGCAAAGGTTTTATGTTTGTGAGAATAGACACCCAAGGGTTCAATATGCACCGTGGCAGCAACGGCAAACTTTTGCCCCAGCGCTTGCTCTTGAGAATGCAGGTATGGAACATGTTGGAAGTAGTTAGCGTCCACATCGCCATGCGCTAACAGCTCATTCGAGTTAACGCCATTTGGGATTTCAATGACTTTTAGGTTCAACGACGGGTCTAGCTTTTGCACGAATTGCAGAATTTCTGCATGAGGAACCGGATCGGCCGCTACCCGTAAGGCTTCGGCAGCCTGGGCCGATAAAGTAAAAGTAGAGGTCAGAGCAGTCAATATTGCGGCGCGAACCAAGCCAGAAATGCGTGTTTTAGTCATGATAATCATCCCAAAAATAAGTTTTTATAATTTAATATCAATAAGTTGTGCTGGCAGTAGCCGATATTACTGATGGTGCAACCACTTCTGGATAGAATTTCGCGGCAACATCTGGGTGAGAGCGCAAACGCCCTTTGAGATAATTAAGCCCCACATCACGGAACAGTGGATTATCGGGGTCGCTCGCCGGGCCACGGGCCTCAGCGGCCAGTTCCGCGGTTAATGGATACAACGGAACCACTGCATCCAGACGGGCACCGAGGAAAAAGGCAATGGATAAGCGGTCAGTCCCTGCCGGTGGGGTTTCGACCCGATGTACCGTGGCACGCAGATAACCATTACTGGCCAACTCCAGCAATTCACCGATATTGACCACAAAGGTATCCGGCCGTGGCACGGCATCAATCCAATGCCCCTCTTCCACTTCAACCTGCAAACCGCGTTGCTGGTCTTGCAATAAGAAGCTGAGGAAACCTGAGTCTTTATGTGCGCCGACGCCCTGCCCGCTTTGCGTGGTTTCTCTCCCCGGATAGCGAATCAGTTTGATATGTTCGTTGGGCTTATCGCCATACAACTCATCAAAGGCGTTTTCATCCAGATCCAATGACAAAGCAAAGGCGCGCAGTAAACGCAAAGCCATACCCGTCATTTCGCGCTGCCATTGCAATAAGGCCGGTTTTAATTCGGGTAGTACTTCAGGCCACTGGTTTGGGCCTTGCAACCGCGCCCAACTCGGGGTGCCGGGTGTTTGAGGTAATGGTGTACGCTCAGCACCGATATCAAACTGTTCACGCCAATCTGGCTGACCACGAGTGAGTTCTGAGGCCGCGCGGTTGTAGCCACGAAAATGCGGTGAGCGCACCATGGCAACCGCCAGTTTCTCTTCATCAGGCAGAGCAAAGAATTCACGTGATAAGGTTTGGATTTGCTGTAATAACGCGGGATCGATGCCATGTCCGGTCAGATAAAAGAATCCAATATCTCGCGCGGCATGGCGTAAAGCGTCTAAGAATGTCTGACGTTCAGTTTCACTGCCATTGAGCAATGAAAGATCCAATAAAGGTAATGTATCTGTATTAACTCGCGATTGGCTGCTTAAGTGTTGGTGACTCATTTTTCACTCCAGGATGTTCAGTGGGCTGCTTTTTTTGCTCAGAACCAATGAAAACTGGACAACCATACAAACGAATAATCAGCATATTTAGCTCCTGAGCTGTGGGGTGAAAGTAGGCAGACGACAACACTCTCTATTTAGCTTGAGCGGCAAACCAATCTGGTTTTTAACCATAAGACGCAGTTTTAAGAGCGTTCTCGACTAGATACTTAACAATCTATATCTAAACGATATAAATAATTAACACCGAAACTCAGCGGCACACCAATATCAATCCGTTCTATGTTATTTCTTTCATTATTTTGTCTTATTTGGCCGCTACGCTGATTTGCTTTCCTATTGGGGTAGAAAGTATTAGGTTAGCTATTGATAGCCGTTATTTAGGTGGGTAATGACCAATGTCCAGTACTGTTAAGTTTCACTTCAATCGATTTGCCTACCTGGAGGTGGCTTAATGGATTTGGCCTTGTTTGATCTCGATGAAACGCTGATAAGTGATGACAGTTCTGGCCTGTGGCTACGCTGGCTGGTTGATCAAGGGCTTGCCCCTCAGGAACTGGCTGAGCAAGAGCAGTATTTAATGAAGCAGTATTATCAGGGGAGCCTGTCGATGTCTTGTTATATGGAGTCGACCTTGTCACCCTTGGTGGGCAAACATACGGCTGAAGTGGGTGGTTGGGTTGAGCGTTTTATTGAGCGCGACATTTTACCCCGCGTGTATCCGCAAGCCAGAAAACTCATGAACTGGCACCGTAATCGTGGTGATTATATCGTCATTATTTCAGCCACCGGCGAGCATTTAGTTACGCCGATTGCACAACAACTCTCGGCCAATGCGGCATTATCTATCGGTGTAGAGGTAGAAAATAGCCGCTATACCGGCAAGACTTATGGCACGCTGACTTACCGCGAAGGGAAAGTTGAGCGGCTAAAACAGTGGCTCACCGAGTCGCCCCAGTTAGATTTCCAGCGCAGCTATGGTTACAGTGATTCCATCAATGACAAGCCATTATTGGAGTATGTTGATCGTGCTGCGGTGATCAATCCGGGTACTGAATTGGTGGACTTGGCGATTCTACATCACTGGGATATCCACCATTGGCAACGGCGTTAAACAAGATGGGAGTTTGATATGCTGACGGTTTGGGGTCGGAATAATTCGACCAATGTCAAAAAAGTGCTGTGGTGTCTGGAAGAGTTGGGTGTCAGTTATGAGCGCATCGATGTTGGTGGGCAATATGGCAAATTGAACGATCCATTATATCGCTCACTCAACCCCAATGGTTTGATCCCTTGCCTGCAAGACGGTGATTTTATTCTGTGGGAATCTAACACTATTGTGCGCTATCTCGCGGCACAATATGGCGATAATGCACTTTATCTGCCTGAGGCAAAGCCGCGGGCGGCAGCTGAAAAATGGATGGATTGGGCGATATCCAGTGTAGTGGAACCGTTTAAAGCAGTGTTTATCGGGTTGGTACGTACTGCTCCGGAATTACAAGATAAAGCCAAAATTGCTCACGGTATTGATCAACTGAATGCATTAATGGCGATTGCAGATGAAGCTCTCAGCAAACAAACTTATCTTTCTGGCGATAAATTCGGTATCGGCGATATGCCATTAGGCTGCCTGGCTTATGCCTGGTTCAATCTATCCATTGAGCGCCCAGAATTACCGCACTTACAGCGATGGTACCAAAGCCTGACTCATAGAACCGCCTTCCAGAAAGTGATTGATATTGGTTTAAGCTAATTAAACAGGGGGTGAGAAAAATAGCTCCCCCTGCGGCTTCAAGTACGAATCCTATCTCCGAAGTCATTGGAGTCGCAGGTAGGCGGCCAGCGAACGCATCCCGATGAGCTTACTCAAGTAAGTGATTCGGGTAAGTGAACGCCCGCTAACACCCCTGCGGCTTCAAGTACGAAGGAGATTAGAAATCGTAGCTGGCACCCACCATATAACGGCGACCATCCAGAACTTTATCGTTAACTTCGATATCCACTCGCTTATCCAGCAGGTTATAGACTCCCCCCATCAGACGGAACTCTTTCGTTAACTGATAGTTAGCGCCTAAATCCACAAACGTATAAGACGGTGTGGTGGTGCCCATACTGGTACGATTAAGATACTCGGAGGTTTTACCGCGGTAGTTAGCACGAATCCAGGTTGCCAAATCTTCAGTGGCTTGCCAGTTCAATGTGCCGTTCAACATGTGTTTTGGCATCTGATTCAATGGTTGGCCGGAGAACTGACCACTTTTTTGCTCAGATTGAGTAAACGTATAGTTAGAGGTCAGTGACCAATCTTTGCTGATATCCCAACCAAAAGTCGCTTCCACACCGCGTGTCATGGCTTTATCTACGTTGGTACGGTCACTGATAAACTTATAGCTGTTGCCATTGATCATGCACTGGCCGGATGCGTTACCGGTAGTATCAGTACAGCGGCGAACTTCGGTAATTTTATCTTTAAAATCGGTATTAAATAGCGTCACGCCCGCATTCATACCTTCCTGGTTATCCCAGAGAACACCAATTTCCTCACTAATACTTCTTTCCGGTTTCAAGCTGGAATTACCGACAATAATTGCCGGATCACCTTTCCCGCCGGTGATTTGGCCCCAATTATCTGTTGCCTGACGTAAATCAGGTGAGCGATAGCCACCGGACACGCCACCTTTTAATGTCCATTGCTCGGACAAATGCCAAACACCGTACATTCGTGGTGTCCAGTGAGTACCATAGTTTTCATCCTGATCCATACGGATGCCGCCGGTCAGCGCGAAATCATTGGTCATTTGCCATTCATCTTCAGCAAACAATGCCCAACTCCAGCGCGTCAACTTGGTGAGGTCTTTAGCTGAAGCTAACTGATTACCCTCATCATATAACTCTTCATAGCGATATTGGCCGCCAAGAATTAACGTGTGGCTATCAAACAGGAAAGAAGTTTGGCTATTAAAGATATTATCGACACTTTTCATTTCACGCGATGGATTGCGGGTTTCATCACGCTGAACATAGCTGGTGGAATTGCCGAAATCATAATAACCGTGATGGGTAATCGCATAATTATTGCGGTCATATTGCACATCACTGCTTTTACCGTTTAACGCCACTGAACGCCCTGCGGTGGTATTTCTATCTTGCACATAATGGCCAATATCAAAATCAAATTCGTTTTTATCATCCGGTGTAAGTGTAAATGTCGCCGCGCCGTTTCTGAGGCGCTGCTCATTATAACCATCGATAATTTTATCTTCGCTACGATGAGAAAGCAGACCGCTGACTTTTAATCCCAATAAGCCCTCAATTAATGGGCCAGAGGCATAGGCGTTGGTTTGATAAATATCGCCAGAGTTGGAGTCTTCCTGCAAAGTCGCATCAGCACGCACGGTGCCGTGCCACTCTTTGCCCACTTTACGGGTAATAACGTTAATTACCCCGCCCATCGCATCCGAACCATATAAAGATGACATTGGGCCACGCACCACTTCAATGCGCTCGATGGCCGCCAATGGGGGTAACCAACCCTGTTCGATTCCTGAACCGTCGCTATTTGGCCGCGTACCACGGGTATCAACCCGCTTGCCATCGACCAGAATCAAGGTGTATTTCGCCGACATACCACGAATACTAATATCACTGTGACTTCCGCCGCCGGTCACAACCACACCCGGCACATCTTTCAGCGCATCGGTAATATCGGTATAGGCTTTATTCTCGATTTGTTCGCGGGTCACCACAGAAATAGACGCCGCCGAATCTTGAATTCGTTGTTGGAAGCCAGATGCCGTTACCACCATAGTATCTGTAGCAGTGGTTTCAGCAGCAGATGCCTGAGATGAAATAATTGTCGCTATTACCAATGCCGCAGCATTAGATTTCCTAAAGGCCTTAGCCATTACACGTTCTCCATGAGGTATTAATTTACTCAGAGCCTTTCCATCAGGTTCTTTTGCCTGTAGCGATACCGCCTGACGGGCAGGTGATAAATATTATTTTTATAAAAATTGGCAATAGCTCACCAAAGCAGAAATAGCGCTTCCAACGATTTCTGCTTAATACATAATTATTGTTTTATAAAACCTGTTACTGCATAAACATACCCAAAGTGTACGCAGGGTATTAAATTGTTGGTTCCGTGACTAATCCATCGATTAACACTTGTGGTGTCCCTTGTGAACAGCGCTCAATACGCCCTTTCACACCATAGACCTTGGCCAAACTTTGCGGCGTAATCACCTCTTCCGGCAAACCATCGGCAATTAAGGTGCCGTTTTGTAACATCAAAACATGGTCGCCATGACGCAAGGCTATATTGATGTCATGCACCACCACCACAGTAATAATATTGCGTTTGCGGGTTTCCTTACGCACCAAATCCATCACATGGAACTGATAATTAAGATCCAACGCACTGAGCGGCTCATCCAGTAATAACAGTGAGGGCTGGCGAATAAGTGACTGCGCCAAACCCACTAACTGCTTCTGACCGCCGGAGAGTTGATCCAGATAACTGAGTGCCAGATGGGCTATCCCCAGTTGTTCCAGTAAAGCCATAACCTCAGCTTCACTACTGGCATTACTGCGCCCGCCGGAAGCACGCTGTGCCACAATAATCGATTCCAACACATGGAGATGCACCCCAGCCGGTAATGATTGCGGCAAATACACCACTTTCTCGGCTCGCTGTGCAAACGGCATCTGCATCAGATCATTATTATCAAGCCATAACTGCCCTTGGGCGCGGTTCAAACCAGCCATTGAGCGTAACAATGTTGACTTCCCGCTGCCATTCGGCCCGAGCAATACGGTGATTTTGCCTCGTGGCAGTAATGGCACGGTCAAATTCTGAATGACCGGGCGTTTCGGGTAACCCGCATTGAAATGTTCAATACGTAAGCCAGAAGTCATACATTCCCCCTATGGCGCAAAATAATGCTGAGGAAAAAGGGTACACCCACCAGCGAAGTGACGATCCCGACGGGAATGATGACACCAGGAATCAGGTTTTTCGACGCAATCGATGCCATGGACAGCACCAGCGCACCAATCAGGGCGCTGGCTGGCAGATAGAAACGGTGGTCTTCACCAAAAATCATGCGCGCAATATGGGGGGCCACTAGCCCGATAAAGCCAATCGGGCCGACAAAAGCCACCGCCAGCGCCGATAACATACTGATACGCAGCAATGTCCCCAACCGCAAGCGGCGAACATCAATACCAAAACTGATGGCCCGGTCTTCACCTAAACGCAATGCCGTCAGCTTCCACGAGCTCATCATCGACAACGGCAGCATCAGGGCAAACACCGCCAGCATAATGCCCAGTTTGGCCCATGAAGCCCGTGCCAGGCTGCCCATCGTCCAGAACACTAAGCCTTGCAGCGTATCTTCGCTGGCAATGAACTGCATCATGGATACCAGCGCATTAAAGGTAAACACCAGCGCGATACCAAATAGCACCACACCGGAGGTCGCCACCCGCGTCCAGCGTGTAATACCGTCGAGCATTAATGCGGCAAACAGCGCAAAAATAAAGGCATTAACGGAAATAAACCACTGATCGGGCACCCCTGGAATACCAATTCCTGAGACAATCGCCAGTGCCGCACCAAAGGCCGCAGCAGAAGAGACGCCAAGGGTAAAGGGGCTGGCCAAAGGGTTGTTGAGGATGGTTTGCATCTCCGCACCCGCCAGTCCAAGTGACAAACCAATCACCACCGCCATCAAGGCGTAGGGTAAACGGATATCCCAAACGATAACCCGCGTTCCTGCATCTGCACTGGCCGGATCAATTAACGTCTGCCACAAGGATGACAAAGTCAGGCCTGATGGCCCCATCGTGAAATCCAGTAGCAAACAGCCGAAGATGGCCAGCACCAGCACGCCCATGATGAGCAGGCGATGACGCACAATGTTCTTATAACGCCCCATAACATCGGCATCAATCTGGTGAGAGGTTTCTGTCATGGATTCAGTGGATAGACTCATTTATTTCGGTTACCGACTTTCAATATGCCGCTAACAATAAAACAAACGATAATACTTATCAATAAGATTGCTATAACTGATTTGATATGAATATCTGTAAATGATTATTTTATAATGTTATTTAATGAGTATGGTGTGTTTTATCCATGACGTTAGCGAGGGAATGAAGCGAAGTTAGCGAAATTATTTGCTTAACTTCGTTCAAATGATCACCATTTTTGGCAACAAAAAAGGGCGATAATATTAGCGCCCTTCCATCATTGCGTCATTTTGTTAGTCAGCAATCAGTGCTGTTTTTTTAGCTTCCTGATCATCATGACTTTCATCACGCCATTTCGGGAATTCCATATCTTTGTATTTGATCACCTTGGTACCACGGCTCAGTTTATAGCCGAACCAAATCACCAGGAATAATGGAATACCGATATAAGTGGCGGTCACGCCATACCAATCAATGCGATCTTGCAGGAATGCCTGATAGTTTTGACCCAAAGTAATGATCAAACACAGGACAAAGGCAAAGATTGGCCCCAGCGGGAAGAAACCTGACTGATACGGTAAATCGTTCAAATCGCGGCCCTGCATCATATAACCACGACGGAAACGATAATGACTGATAGCAATACCCAACCAGGCGATAAAGCCTGTCATACCTGAAGTATTCAGTAACCACAGATAGACAGTTTGATTACCAAACATCGAACTTAAGAAGCACAAGCCCGCGACTACAGTGGTGGCATACAGCGCATTACGGGGTACACCACCGCGAGAAAGTTTGGCAAAAATACGCGGAGCCTTACCTTCTGAAGCCAAGGTAAATAGCATACGGGTAGAGGCGTACATGCCTGAGTTACCTGCTGACAATACCGCGGTCAGAATAACCGCATTCATCACCGCTGCCGCAGATAGCAGACCTGCATTCTGGAACACTAAGGTGAACGGGCTGACGCTAATATCTTTAACATCATTACGTAACAGACTTGGGTCGGTATACGGAATGATCAGGCTGATAATCAGGATAGCAAAGATATAGAACAGCAGAATACGCCAGAATACCTTGCGCACCGCACGAGGGATGTTTTTGCCTGGGTCTTTTGATTCACCAGCAGCAATACCAATCAGCTCAGTTCCCTGGAAGGAGAAACCGACAATCATCGCCACACCAATCATCGCCGAGAACCCTCCGGCAAACGGTGCATCACCGATTGTCCAGTTGTGCCACCCTGCACTCTCGCCGCCTTTCATGATGCCGCTAATCATCATCACACCAATAATGATGAAGATAATAACTGTGGTCACTTTAATCAGTGAGAACCAGTATTCCGCTTCACCAAAACCTTTCACTGATATGTAGTTGAGTAAAAACATCAGGGCGAGGAACAGCGCACTCCAGATCCAGCCCGGCGCATCCGGGAACCAGTAATTCATCACCAATTGTGCCGCGACCAGGTCAACAGCGATAGTCACCGCCCAGTTGTACCAATAGTTCCAGCCAAGGGCGAAGCCGAAGCCTTCCTCAACATATTTTGAGCCGTAAGTCGAAAATGAACCAGATACCGGCATAAATGCCGCCAATTCACCGAGACTGGTCATCAAGAAGTAAACCATCAAGCCAATCAATGCATAGGAGAGCAATGCTCCACCTGGGCCGGCCTGAGAAACTGTCGCGCCTGAGGCGACAAACAAACCGGTACCGATGGAGCCACCGATAGCAATCATGGCTAAATGCCGTGATTTAAGCTCACGGCGTAAACGCTGTGCACCCTGTTGCACTGGGATTTTAGTATTTTGCTGAGTCATTCTTACCCTAATTCACCCTTAAAAAATAAGGCGGGATTGTAACAAATCCCACCGTCTCGGATAGTAACAATGCGCTGATATAAGATACCTTCATGATCACAGCTCAATTATTAGCAAAAGCTCAATTGTCAGAATAAATCCCTGGCAGTGGAGCATTCATGCCGCGATCCCTGTTCCCTTTGGTGTAAAACACTTAAAATCTTATGCTTTATGACGTCAATACGCTTTGGCGGAAACCACCGATTCAGGGCTCTTCCTGGCAATAACTGAGAAAGCGCTGCAAAGCGTTCGAGATATGCTTTTGCCGGTGATGAATCAGGTATAACGTCCTGATAAGTGGAGACAAAGGAATGTTAAGTTCAATCAGTTCACCGTTGGCAAGTTGGTCGGCAATCACCCGGCGCGACAAACAACTGATCCCCATGCCGTAGCGCACTGCCCGCTTGATGGCCTCAGAGTTCCCAAGCTCCATCACCAGTTTAAAGTGTGGCAATTTTGCCAGTAATAAGTGGTCGAGCACTTCACGCGTGCCTGAACCCCGCTCGCGTAAGATCCACGCGGCATCGGCAAGCTCTTCTAACGTCAGCATTTTATGACATAACGGGTTATCCGGCGCGGCAAACACCACCAGTTCGTCACGCAACCAGGCTTGTGTCATCAGCTCTGGCATATGGCACGGCCCTTCAATCAGGCCAAGGTCACCGCGAAAATCAGCAACAGCTTCAATCACATCCTGACTGTTACCAATATTCAGCTCCAGTGGGGTACCGGGGAAATCGCGCCGGTATTTGGCAATCATGCCCGGCAACATATAATTGCCAATGGTGCTACTGGCAGCAATGCGCAGCGCACCTAAGTCTTGCTGGAAAAGCTGTTCAATTTCAAATGCTTGTTCTAGAAGTGCGAGTGCTTTTGGGTAAAGCAATCGCCCATGTTCATTGGTGACTAAACGCTTACCGACCCTATCAAAAAGCTGTACTCCTAATTGCCCTTCCAAATCCGCCAATGCTGCGCTGACTGCCGATTGTGAAAGCGCGAGCACAACCGAAGCTTGGGTCGTAGAGCCGCTTTTTAGCACCTCAGTAAAGACTTCAAGTTGACGTAAGGTTATGTGCATAACGGTCTCTGTAGTAAAGAATGGAGGACGCTATCATCATTCTGTTCGTCAGTTGTTGGATGAGAAGAGCTAACGTTTACCCAAAGTAATTGGAGTTGCGACCGGCGAGTCCGATGTGCTGGCTCAGGTCAGTGCCCCGTATGAACAGCCCACGCAGCAACTTCAAGTAAGAAGGGTATATTAGTCACTAACGCAATTGCTGACGAAAGGATTATATAGCCTCAATTACCGTATAAGACTAACACCTTTGAGTAAAATCTGGAGGTTATCCGGGATGAATTTCAGCAGTAAAAATGCTATTTATTCTCATTTCCCCGCAGGAAAAGATGATAAATAATTGTTGCGCCCCCGCCTATAACCACATTAAAAATCAACCAGATAACCAACAGATAGCTGAATGTCTGGGATAATGGGATACCGCGCTCACTTTTAAACGGATTAAAATGTGGCAGAGGGGCAATATGAAAAGGATTCAAGTTATACAACTTGAAAAAGTAAGCGACTAAATAAGGTGGAATCAATAAATATATAAGTGGGGCAATGATCAAGATAGCCCACAGTGCTTTTTCTGGTTTTACTTGTTTCATATTAAAACGCTAAATCCCCGATAACTATTGAAACTCACCACATTGTAGCCCGTTTCCCCACGACACTCTGCCTAACAAATGTCGCTCAAGCTCCGTTTACTTGCATACCACTTATATCGATAGATTATAAATATATAATCAATTTATCTATTATGCCCAAACCCGGTAAACTGTGCTCAATCTTTACAGGACAGAGGAAAAAACATGGCGACTTCACATACAACTGAACTCTCCCGTCCACAGCTGTTTACTCTGACCCGCTATATTCCGGGCTTGGTGTTGACCGGTGTGATTACTGGGTTAGCGCTCAAAGTGGGTGATATGCCGTGGTTTATCGATATGGGGCTGGGAGCACTGACCCTGGCTATTTTATTCGGCATCGTCGTCGGCAACACGGTGTACCCTTGGGCACAACCGGTCTGCTCTGACGGGGTGGTGCTGGCCAAACAGCACTTATTGCGGCTGGGGATTATTTTGTACGGTTTCCGCCTGACCTTCCAGCAAGTGGCTGATGTCGGGGCGACCGGGATGATTATTGACCTGTTAACTCTCAGTTCTACCTTTATATTGGCCTGCTGGCTGGGTAAGCGCGTATTTGGTCTGGATCAGCAAACCGTCATGTTAATTGGTGCCGGTAGCAGTATCTGTGGGGCAGCAGCTATTATGGCGACCGAACCGGTGCTGAAAGCCGATGCCAGCAAAGTGGCCGTGGCCGTCGCCACAGTGGTGATTTTCGGGACACTGGCGATTTTTGTTTATCCTTGGCTATTTCAGTTGAATCTGCATTACCAATGGCTGCCGTTTAATCAGGAAACCTTTGGTATCTTTGCCGGTTCGACTATTCATGAAGTGGCACAAGTCGTCGCAGCGGGTCATGCCATTGGCCCGGATGCTGAAAATGCCGCCGTCATTACCAAAATGATCCGCGTCATGATGCTCGCGCCCTTCTTGCTGTTACTGTCAGCTTATCTGGGTCGCAGCAGCCTGAAGGCCAGTGGGCAAAAACGTGAAAAAAGTGCCATCACTATTCCATGGTTTGCGGTGATATTTATTCTGATGGCCGGTTTTAACTCACTGAATTTGCTGCCCACTGCTTGGGTTAGCCACTTGATTACACTGGACACCATTTTGCTGGCGATGGCGATGGCAGCTCTGGGGTTAACCACCCATGTGGGTTCTATCCGCCAGGCTGGGGTCAAACCGCTGTTATTGGCTTTGATGCTATTTGCCTGGTTGCTGATTGGCGGTACGGGTATCAACTTATTGGTGCAGCATATTGCGGCGTAAAGCCAGTATCCCGCTATTTGATTACTATTTAAGGGCTGCCTCGGTGGCCCTTTTCTTTTCCCGCAGTTTATCCCATTCAATCGCGCCGCTATCGATGCCATAATGGCTGGGTTATCAAAGGAGAATGGAATGAAATTTGTCGGTGCACATGTCAGCGCAGCAGGTGGAGTCGATCAGGCTGTGATTCGGGCGCACGAACTTGAGGCCACTGCCTTTGCTCTGTTTACCAAGAATCAACGTCAATGGCGCGCCGCCCCACTGGCGGAAGATGTGATTGAAAAGTTTAAGCAAGCTTGTGAGCAATACGGTTATACCTCGGCCCAAATTCTGCCTCATGACAGCTATCTGATTAACCTCGGTCATCCGGTCACCGAGGCGCTTGAGAAGTCTCGTGAAGCCTTTATTGATGAAATGATGCGCTGCCAGCAACTGGGGCTATCATTATTGAATTTCCACCCCGGCAGTCATTTACTGCAAATTGATGAAGATAAGTGTCTGGCGCGTATCGCAGAATCCATCAATATCGCGTTGGATGCAACTGAGGGCGTGACCGCCGTGATTGAAAACACTGCGGGTCAGGGCAGTAATCTCGGTTTCAAATTTGAACATCTGGCCGCCATCATTGATGGGGTGGAAGATAAGAGCCGCGTGGGCGTTTGTATCGACACCTGCCATGCTTTCGCCGCCGGTTATGATTTGCGAACTGAAGCTGATTGCCAACACACATTCGGTGCGCTGGGGGATATTGTCGGTTTCGAATATCTGCGCGGTATGCATCTTAATGATGCGAAAAGCGAATTTAACAGCCGTGTTGACCGCCACCACAGCTTGGGTGAAGGGAACATCGGCAAAACCGTATTCAGCTATATTATGCGCGATCCGCGTTTCGATAATATTCCGCTGATTCTGGAAACTGTCAATCCAGATATCTGGGCTGAAGAAATAGCCTGGTTGAAGTCGCAAGCCGACGTGTAAACACAAAATGCCCGCCAGCTAACCTGACGGGCATTTTACTATGGTTTATCCCGCTTAATGACACACGCCACTGAGCATATACAGCCCGGCATCGCCTTTTTTCGCCGTCGCAAGCTGGTAATCAACCCGGCACTGCTGACTGGCATCTTTACCCCACTGCACCAACAACTGCCCGGTTTCCGGCAAGCCAGTCAGATAGGCTTTCCCGCCTTCGTCGACAATCGCTGCATTCGCGGGCTGATTAACCAAACTTGCCATCGCGCCAAACGGAATGGTCTCGCCATTAGCCCGTTTGATGGTCATCAGCGCCCGTGCGCCAATTTGTGGGCTAAAGCTGGCGCGCACTATCGCTCCTTCAGTCGGCAACACCTTGGCATCGGTGTTTGTCACCTCGGCATCCGGTGGTAAATCAGTGGTTTCCAGCGAGATATCATGCTCCTGATAAGGGAAGAGACTCGGCACGATACTGTAACCACGAAAATCCGTTTTCAGCCGATGGTCTTCGCTGGTAGACACTCCGCTAACCCCCGGCACTTCAATCAGTGCAGCAGTGCCATTGATCTGCGGCCCTAGTGTCAGCCCATGCCGGTGGATAACTGCCCCACCTGAGACATTGGCACTGATCTGGCGCATATTCGGATTATAGTAATAATCTCCGCCAATATCGCCATAGTTACCATGCCAATTCAGGCCCAGTGAGCCGCTGTTCTCACCGGAGTGAGATTGAGCATAATGCTCTGTCTGGCGCACATTCCAGTTCAACCGATTATCGAAAGCATGACCGTACAGACTCAATTCATGATCCCTGCTCTCATCGGATGAGGTCATACGATAAGCCGCATAAGTATTGTGATCGCGCCCCAACGGCATACTCACCGACAGACTCAACAGGCGATCATGGCTACCGCGATATTGATTTTGCGTCCAATCCAGTGACCAATAAAGGTTGCCAGTATTGAAGCTATACTGCACGCCCCAGGAACTGCTTGTCGGGGCATCCCGGTAACCCCGCCGTGACCAATTCAGGTTCAGATAGCCAAACTGGCCTAACGACTGGCCAATCGTCACCGCCGTTTGATTACGCAAATGCGGCGAATGCCAACCATTGCGGCTGTTATCATTGCGCCGGTAACTCTGCAACACCTCGGATAGCGTACTGAAATCAGCGGTGCTGTATTGGCTATTGACCAATGAAAACGAGGTATCCGACGCTTGCAAGGTTTTGTTATAGCGCACTTCCCACACCTGCCCTTTCACTGGCGACTGCTGGCGGTATTCGCTGGTCGCCTGAGTAATGCTGGATGATAACGCACCATAATCCCCCAACATCACCCCAAGCCCGGCAGTGGTCGCCTGATAATGCGGCGACCACTGCTGACCGGCAAAGACAGTCAGATTCCACGGCAAACCATAAGCCACCGTGGCCTGAGCAATAGGTGTGGTTTCCACATCTACATTAGCTGGCCGATAGCGCCCTGCCATCAGGTTGTAGCGCCAGCGCCCCTTGCGCAGTGCAATCGCCGGAACGCTATAAGGCACGGTAAACTCCTGCGTTGTGCCATTACTTTCCAGCACCGTCACATGCAGGTCGCTGCTGGAGCGACTTGGCATAACGTCTGTTAACTCAAACGGCCCCGGTGATACCACGGTGCTGTAGATCAGATAGCCATTTTGCCGCACCTCGACCCGCGCCTGACTGCGGGCAATGCCGCGCACCACTGGCATAAAATCGCGCTGGCTGCTCGGCAACATATTGTCATCATCGCCCAACATCACGCCACTAAAGGGCACGCTATCGAAAAAGTCACCGGGAGTATAACTTTGCCCTAATGTGACACGACTCTTTAAGCGATAAAGCCCGCGTGTGGCATAGATATAGCTGCTTTGCCATTTACCCGCGCTATTACCCGATTGGTTCCAACTGGTAGCATTACGAATACGCCATGCCCCGATATTGAAGCCGGGATACAACTGAACATAGTACGAGCTTTGCTGCTCACCGGTTTGGCGATAGGTTGTGGTACTGCTATTGGCCATATAATTCAGCAAAAAAGCAGTAATACCATCATCCCAACGCTCAACAGGTATTTCATCCTTAGGCCGTAACGCCACTTGCGGAATATTCAGCACCAGCCGCATAGCATAAAAATCAAACTCTTCACTGGCCTGTGGAATTGCCGCCAAATTAACACATTGTCTTGCTTGCTCATCCTGCTGGGTATTTTTCGCCGGCGGCAATAATTCCGGGTAATTATCCACATCCACGCCATAGCGGGATAATTGATCTTTAGTTAAACACGATTGTAGCGAATATTCTCCAGCCGGTGATTTTACTGCATGAAATGTCACATTAGTGGAATCCACCTTTTCATCACCTAAGAATATATCCACCAGATAAGTACCCGGTAATTGCCCTCCTTGTTCAAATAAAGAAAGATCCGTGTTGGTATTAGCATTGATATTATTATCTGCTAATAATGTAGGGTCAAAGGTATAACGACTGGCCCATACCGGAAATACCAAACATATTGCCAAAAATACAATAAGTTTAACTATCGGATTTTTTAAAAGGAAAAACATAACCTCACCCCATAAAAATACAGGGGAAATATCAGATTACAGTAATAACTTTAAATATTTTCTTTAAACATTGGCTTTAAATACCTGGCTCTCGCCGCCCGAATCATTAATGATTTGCCAATTAAGTTCTACGGGAGATCCGACCATATCCATCGGCAGTGCATAACTCCTTTCACCAAAAGGTGCCACATAGGTATTCTCACCAGCAGAAGATAAATTGATATCTTTACCTCCCAAATGAATTGATTTAAAACTGATATAAAATGGTGTCGGGTTATTAACTTGTAACTGTTTCCCATTACGCTGCCAGATTAATTCCCCAGCAACGTCTTCGGGTTTTTGTTTAAGTTGATCCGGTCTAACCAACAATTTCATGCAAGTGCTGATAGACAACCTGACATCCAGATTAACATCTTGCGTTTCCTTCTTGTTATCATGACGGCCATTATCCCACATATCGCCCTCTTTCGGTGGTATGCCGCTCAGGCACAGCCATTGCAAACTTTCGCGATCCTGCGGGAAGTTGCCGCCAGTGCGAATTACGCGTACTCGCCCTTGCATACCCGCATCCAGGCGAAATAATGGCGGTGTCACCACAAAAGGGGCTGATGAGTGTTTATCTTCATCCTTAATCTGCGTTTGCACTAAAATCGGATAATCTTGCGGATTCACCATAGACAATGAAATCCCTTTCACTGAAGATAATGGGTAGATAGCACGTGTTTCACCCACTTTTACTGAAAATTCATGTTGAATGATATGCAGGTTAGGCTCCTTAGCATAAACACAAGATAGAAAAGCTAACGATGATAATATTAGAAAAACAGTCTTGTTAAGATTACTTTTCATTTACATCTCATTAAGTATATTTTCATAAAATAATAAAATAGAGAATATGACGATAATAAAGCGTCATATTCTCTGCCTAACTAATTTATATATTGCTTAACTAATCTATAAATTCGTTAACGCGACCAGTGAAGTGATACTTTCCGGCTCTAACCACAGCATCTTTAGGAATCAAAAGTTGCATCTCTTGTTCAGCGTTTCCGTCGTCGTTTATATGCCAGGAATCATCCGAATCCGACCAAGTCCATTCGGAAGAATCCAATTTAACCTTATCACCAGAGTCAGTATACATAAACCCACCTTTAGATGAGCCAGTTGTTATTAGAGCCCAACCCGAATGTAATGCTGTGTCTGATACTTTCAAAATAAATACTTCTGAATCTTCTACCTGCTTGCCTGAAACAACCTCTTTAGAGCTGGGGATAAATTCAACTTTAAAAGCCCCACCTTGTTTAACTTCTTTCGTTGCAGAAACATCTTGGCTTTGTAAAATATCTGCTGCACGTGCCATATTCGCCACACCACCAAAGGTCAGCATTAATACAGCAATTGCCAGTGGCTTTTTAACGAATTTCTTCATATTCATTTGAACAACCTCCCATTAATTGATTAGTAAGAAGATGAATAACGATAAACTATAATGAATGTCGGTAACAGCACCTAATCTATAATACAAACGATGTCATCACCGACGAGGCATATACTGGCAAGGTTTTTTTGAAAGATTAAATTATTAATAGATTATTAATCTTTAATAAATAGTGGCGCATAAAAAAGCAAGATACCTCAGCGAGATACCCTGCTTTTTATCTTTTATTATGGAGATTATTAAGGGGATTTTTTAAAGTAACACTGTTACTCACTCAGGCTACGATAAGACGCATGGATATGCTTTCCTTGTAAACCCAATAATAGCGAAGACAAGTGAATAGTTTCGCCATTGATTTCAATAAACCCGCGATCACCATGAAAGAAACTGACAATATTCTTTTTCTGGTTATCGACTTCATAAATACACACTGATAAAGGTGATCCTAATGACTTTAGCGACCCTTTCGGTTGCCCACTGGGCGCCGATTGATATGAGTGCAATGGGAAGAATACAAATCCACCCCAAGGTTTTCTTAGGCTCACACCAGACATCTCTTCTGACAGAATCAAGTGCGAATCCTTATCAAGAATATAGTGCAGAACCTCAAACTTTAGCCCGCTCACTCTGACATCTATATGTTCAGTGTTGGGGCCATATTTGACTTCGGCGTAATAGCATAAGTGCTTGTAACTGTAGATTAATAATAATGTAATAATCGAGGTAACGGTGATGAGAACCCATGTTTTGATTTTCATTGCAATTTACATTCCGATTTATTACAAACAATCACTGAACCAAAATCGTCTTTAAATATCAGGCTATTTTTAGCCTTAGGTAATGCCGTGGCAGTATGAACTAATGCCGGTGGCGCATTAGTGATAATAGTGTTATTGGTATTACTATCAGTAAAAGAAACAATATCTTCCTCACCGCTAATAAAAAGTGTCATAGTAATAACAACAGCGACAGCCATAAAGTAGCCAACATAATTATGGCAAGACTTTTGACGCACTTTGGTCGATAGTTGTGGCTGAGGTTTGTCATCAATATTCTCATCAGCGGCAACGTGATTTAATGCCTGGTTATTTGCTGGTTGCTCATATACCGGGCTGCATATAACCAGTTCAAGACTATCTTGCTGAAAACTATAACCGACACTTTTATGGGTTTTTATGACCTCATTTGAGGTAGCTTTACGCAATACATCACGGATATGTTTTATCGCCACCGGTAGTGAAACCGCAGAAACCACCCGGTCAGGCCAGCAGCTACTGATTAATTCATCACGGGGAATCACTGCACCAGCACGTAAATAGAGCAACTCCAGCAGCAGCACTTCATTCTTTGATAAAGCATGTGCTTCATTATTAATCATAAGCACATTTTTTAATTTATCTAAAACAACAGAGCTACTCACCTCCCCCTCCTTTTCACTTTTAATCTTGCAGTTACTGAATGGCTAACCAGATGATTATTGGCGGATCGCGATTTTACGCAGAGAACTTAAACAAAACCTAAACAAAGTTTAATTTTTCGTCATCATTATTATCCATTAATAATGCAGTGTGTAGCTAACCCTACTTTATTAACCCATTGTAATAATGATAGAAAGCATAAAAAATGCCAGTCAGCGTTAACTGACTGGCACTGATTAATTATTGTGGCTAATAATACTTATGCCACTTTTGCCACGACCGCATCAGGGCGTTTCAACATCGCGTACAGGCCACCGGCCAGGACAGTACCGGCAATAATCGCCACCAGATATAACAGCACTGGATGGATGGCCCCTGGGATCAACAGCACGAACAAGCCACCATGTGGTGCCATCAGTTGCGCGCCAAAGGCCATCGACAGAGCACCGGTCAATGCACCGCCCGCGATACAGCACGGCAAGACACGCATTGGGTCACGGGCAGCAAACGGAATTGCCCCTTCAGAGATAAAGCACAAGCCCAGAACCAGCGCCGCTTTGCCCCCTTCCTGCTCACCTTTGTCGAACTTATGCCGCGCCAGCAGTGTTGCCAGCCCCATCGCCAGCGGTGGAACCATCCCCGCCGCCATAATGGCTGCCATCGGTGCATAAACTGAAGAACTCAACAGCGCCACCCCAAAGGCGTAAGCCGCTTTGTTCACTGGCCCACCCATGTCAGTACACATCATCGCACCGAGAATAGCCCCCAACAGTACCGCATTAGCCGTACCCATGGATTGCAGCCAGTTAGTCAGGCCAGTCATGATTTTAGCAACCGGTGTACCGACCACATAAATCATCACCAAACCAACAATCAAGCTAGCGACTAGCGGGATGATCAATATCGGTTTGAGCGCTTCCATACTCTGTGGCAAGCGCAGTTTGGTACTGATAGCTTTAGCAACATAACCGGCGAGGAAACCGGCAATGATACCGCCAAGGAAGCCCGCACCAGTACTCACCGCCAACATACCGCCAATCAGACCCGGCGTCAGGCCCGGGCGGTCAGCGATGGAGAAGGCGATAAAACCGGCCAATACCGGTACCATCAGGGCGAAGGCAGAACCACCACCAATTTGCATCAAGGCCGCAGCCAGTGTGCCTTTCACTTCAAAGGCTTTAATACCGAATACAAACGAGAGCGCGATACACAGGCCGCCAGCAACCACCATTGGCAACATGTAAGAGACACCGGTCAGCAGATGGCGATACGGGCCGCCGGTTTCTGCTTTCTTCACCCCAGTGCTGCTGCCAGTTTTTGGCTGATAAACTTCCGCTTCCACCAGTGCTTTATCCAGCTCCTGCGCGGTCTTTTTCAGCGCTAAGCCAGTCGTGGTGCGGTACATAGGTTTGCCGGCAAACTTATCTAAATCCACTTCAATGTCAGCCGCCACAATCACCAAGTCGGCCGCAGCCACTTCTTCCGGTGTAATAGCATTGCCTGCACCGACAGAACCGCGCGTTTCAACTTTTACCCACCAGCCACGTTTTTTCGCTTCACTTTCAATGGCTTCAGCAGCCATAAAGGTATGAGCTACACCGGTTGGACAGGCAGTAATCGCCACAATACGTTTCGGGCCGGTCGTTGATGCGGCGACTGGCGTGGCAGCAACCGCAGCCTGATAAGGTTTGGCCTGAGTGATAGCCTGAGCCAGAAAGCCTTCAGGATCACGTACCGCTTTTTCCACATCACCGAGATACACGTTTTTACCGTTCAGCGCACTGTCAGCTGGCACTGATTGCCCAGCCACAATCACCAGTTCTGCATCTGCCGCCTTCTCAACCCAGCTCAGTCCTGCTTTTGCCGCCGCAGCACCCAACATCAGTGACGCAAGGTGGCCTCTGGCCTGCCCGAGCGAACTGTCTATTATTAGTAGCGTTTTCATTTCGCCTCCGGAGATCAATTAAAGGGTTTCAGGTCCACTTTCGCCATCATGGCTGCCAGTTGTGGGCGATCCGTAATACCCACATTGCTCTGGCTGACAGCCAAAGCAGCGACTGCGGTTGCCAGACGCAAGGTATGCTCGCTGGACTCACGCATTAACAATCCATAAATCAGGCCACCCACCATTGAGTCACCGGCACCAACGGTGCTGACCACGTCACAGGCAGGCGGTTTTGCCAACCAGGCACCAGAGGCATTAACCCACAACGCACCTTCGGCCCCGAGAGAAATCACCACGTGGGCAATCCCCTGGTCGCGCAGTGCGTGTGCGGCTTCCACCACATCACCCAGTTCAGGTAACGGACGACCAGCCCAAATTTCCAGTTCACGACGATTGGGTTTCACCAACCAAGGTGAGGCTTTCAGACCCGCAACCAAGGCTTCGCGGCTGCTGTCGAAAATTATGCACGGGCACTGGGAGCGCAGGCGCTTCATCCAGTCGGTAAAGTCATCGGGATTCACCCCCGCTGGCAAGCTACCGCTGACCGCTACCATGTCGAACTGCCCCAACCAACTCAATGAGTCGTTTACAAAACGATCCCAATCCGGTTTGGTGACTTCAAAACCGGAGAAGTTAAAGTCAGTGACTTCACCATCTTTTTCGGTCAGTTTAACGTTAATGCGGGTACGTCCCGGCACTACCTGAAAACGGTTGGCGATACCCAATTCGCTAAATAACAGCTGGAAGCCATCTTGGTTATCTTTGCCGAGGAAACCGCCGACAGTGACATCAATACCCAAGTCTTTCAGCACCTTGGCAACATTAATACCTTTACCCGCCGCATGCAGACCGGCAGTTTTTACCAGATTAACTTCACCGCGTTCGATTTCCGGGCAAAAGCCCACCAGATCATAAGCTGGGTTCAATGTGATGGTGGCGACTCTTCTGCTCATGCTGCCCCCTCGCCCAGACCGGCGGCGATAGCTTCACCAATGGCATCCAGTGCAGCTTGTGCATCTTCACCGCTGGCGGTAAAGCGCAGACGATTCCCTTTTTTAACCCCTAGAGCCACAACTTTCATTAGACTACGTCCATTAGCGGGTTTACCGGTACCGTCCAGATTGGTTACGGTGATTTCACTGGTAAACTGTTTGATTGTATTGACTAAAATCGTCCCTGGGCGCGCATGTAACCCATGTTCGTTGCGAACAACAAACTCAGCGCTTAATACTTCATTTTGTTCAATATATTCACTGGTCAGCAAAGCCAACAGTGCGGCAGCATCAGCGTTCAGCAATAGGTCAGCTTTCTTCGCCAATAGCAAGTCGCTGAGATAGTTCAGCACCGAGAATGGCTGATCATCGACCACTGACAGTGTCAGCAACAGGGCAACTTTCTCCCCATTATGTTCAAAAGCGATTGCCGGGCGGCTGACCGTCGCAGCACTGACCAAATTACCTGCGGTGCTGTCACTCAGCCAGATCCCCTGTCCCAGATTCAGCGGTTCACGAGTAATAACATCACTAACAAAGTGCGCATCAACAGCCCCGATTTGCTGTAAACGACCCGCATTCAGTGCTTGCAGCGTGATCAAGTTGTCAGCCGCGACATCGAGGGCAATGAGTGAAGTGTCAAAATGGAATTCAGCGGTTTTTTTCTCACCCATCAGCAAGCTGCGTAATTCTTCAGCTGAGGTTGTTTTTGCCAACTGCGCGGCAACCGCATCGTCACTTAATACATGCGTCAGTTGGCGCAATAATGCCAGATGTTCATCGGAGCGTGCTGCAATGCCGATAACAATATAGGCGGTTTGATCTTCGCCCCAGGCAATACCCTGCGGGAATTGGAAAACCTGAACGCCAGTGTTCAGCACCAGGTCGCGGGTATCAGTGGTACCATGTGGAATAGCAATACCATTACCCAAATAGGTCGAGGTTTGCTGCTCGCGGGCTAGCATCCCATCAAGATAGCCAGCAGCAACATTGCCAGCTTGAGTGAGAGCAGCCGCCACCTGGGTGATGGCCTCGTTTTTGCTGCCTGCTTGTGCAGCCAGATGGATATCTTGCGTCGATAACTGGAACATTATGTCTCCTCTCTTGCTGAAATTGAATCGTTTCAGCTTCAATGAGAAAAAGGAGCGTTACCCTTTATCATCTGGTGACGAGATAACGCTGAAACGTTTCAAGGAGTGTGTTTCCGACTAAGAATATATGCAAGTTTTCTGCTTTTATTCTTAGTGGATTTTTGACACTCCGCACATTTTCGTCTTTAACGAGTTTCTGTTAGCAGCAAAATAGCCCCATTTGCTGACAGTTGCTGATACTCATATCAAAGGAGCTAAATGATGTCTGTTGTTGTCGGTGTTGGCGTTATTATTGTTAATCAACAAGGTGAGGTACTGTTCGGCAAACGCAGCAGTCAGCATGCGCCTTACTGGTCCATTCCCGGTGGCCACATGGAGGCTGGAGAATCTTTTGAACAAGCGGCACAGCGGGAGATATTTGAAGAAACAGGTTTAAATATCAATGAGATGAAAGTTATTGGTTTATGCAATAACCTAGCGACCTGGCGTGAAGAAGGTAAACATACAGTTTCGGTTTGTTTGCTGGCACAACACCCCGGCGGGCGACCTGAGCTGAAAGAACCGGATAAATGTCAGCAATGGCTGTGGTGTGATCCGCGCGAATTACCCGAACCTCATTTTGAAGCCAGCCGTCATGCTATCGATTTATGGTTGAATCAGCAGTTTTACTTCCCCTACGACTAAAAAATATCGCTATATAAACCAATATATAACCAGCAAAATCAGCTGGTTATATGTGCAATCCCACAAAAACTTATCCATCCATCACATTTATATTCAGCAATTTGAACTAATATTGCTAAATAACCCTATAGAGTTAGTCATCAACAGAAAACCTCCCTACAATAGACCCACTTATTTTATGGGAAAGACTTATCGCTGGTAGATAAGGCTCTGTTGGCAGATTATCTGGCATTTTATCCAGTCGTGCATTTGATCCGTCCGTTTTACCAATAATTATTAGATAAATAACAGTGGGTGCAATTATGAGCAACAAACAAACTGGCTTCGTGAAAAGACGCCGGTGGGGATGGTTATGGATTCTGCTGATCGGCATTATTATCGGTGCCGCGCTCCTCGCAGGAACTGCCACTGTCTTCCATAAAACCAGTGATACCGCGTTCTGCGTCTCCTGCCATACCATGCAGCAGCCACTGGCTGAATATCAAGGTAGCGTCCACTTCCAAAACACCAAAGGTATCCGCGCTGAATGTGCTGACTGCCACGTACCTCATGAGCCGCTGGATTATCTGTGGACCAAAATCCGCGCAGTGAAAGATATCTACGGTGAAATGGTTGGCACCATCAATACACCAGAGAAATATGAAGCCCATAAACTCGCTATGGCCCAATCGGTGTGGAAAACGCTGAAAGAAAACGACTCAGCCACCTGCCGCTCGTGCCACAGCTTTGATGCAATGGATATCACCGGGCAAAGTGCTGAAGCTCGGATTCAGCACCCTGTCGCCATCAAAAAGGGTGAAACCTGTATTGATTGCCATAAAGGTGTGGCCCATATCCTGCCCGACATGAGTGAAGTGACTCAGGCCGGTGCGGCCGAATTGGCCACCGCAGCAGCACAAACACCAGCAACCGCCACCACCCTGTATACCATCGCCACTGAGCCGTTCTTTATGAACGCAGGTGACAGCCATAACGCCGGTAACCTGATGCCATCGACTGAAGTTGAAGTGGTGAAACAGCAAGGTGACCAGGTGTTGGTGGATGTGAAAGGCTGGCAGCAAGATGGCGTGGCAGAAGTGTTCTATGCCGCTCAAGGGAAACGCATTTTGAGTGTGTTACTGGGCGAAGATGCGCAAAAAGCGCTGAAAACATTAAATACCCAAACTGACCCGGAAACTAATTTGGTCTGGCATCAGGTCGCGCTTCAGGTGTGGTTACCGAAGAAACAACTGGTTGATGATCAACAGAAAATCTGGCGCTATGCCGCTGATATGATGTCGGCTAACTGCACTGGCTGCCACGGTTTAACCGCGCTCGACCGCTTCAATGCGAACCAATGGATTGGGGTAATCAAAGGCATGGCACCACGTACCTCCCTGACTCAGGAACAGTTACGCGTGATGACACAATATGTACAAAAGCATGCCAGTGATATGCCGGCCAAGCTGTAAATAAGAGGCGAAAATGACTAAATACGAACAACAACCTTTGCAAATGAGCCGCCGTCGCTTCTTATTGGGCACCAGTGCGCTGGCCGCATTGCCTCTGATAGGTGGCCTGTGGCCAAAATCAGCCTTGGCGCAAGCTATCAGCCAGGCATTACCGCAGTTTCTGGCACTACGTCAGGCACAGAAAGGTATTCTGACCGGCGCGCATTGGGGAGCCTTTGAGGCTATCGTTGAAAATGGGCGTATGGTCGGCGTGCAGCCGGTCAAAGATGATCCGTGGCCAAATGACCTGATCACTATGGCTCCTTATCAAGTGCATGCTGAGAACCGTATCAAATATCCGATGGTGCGCAAAAGTTGGTTGGAAGGTGGCCCCGGCAGCCATACCGAACTACGTGGCCGCGATGAATGGGTGCGCGTCAGTTGGGACAAAGCCACAGAACTGGTGTGTAACGAAATAGTACGGGTACAGAAAGACCACGGCCCACAAGCGCTGTATGCCGGTTCTTATGGCTGGAAAAGTGTCGGTATGCTGCACAACAGCCGCACTTTGCTGCAACGCTTAATGAACCTGAGTGGTGGGTTCCTCGGTTATGCCGGTGACTATTCAACCGGTGCAGCACAGGTGATCATGACTCATGTCATGGGGTCAATGGAGGTTTACGAACAACAAACTGCCTGGCCTAACGTAGTAGATAATAGCGAGCTGGTGATCCTATGGGGGTGTAACCCAATGATCACACTGAAAAACAGTTGGAATGTTCCGGATCACGTTGGCCAAACGGGCTTTGAAGCGCTGAAGAAGAAAGGCACCAAAGTCATTAGCATTGACCCGGTTCATAATGACAGCGCCAAATTCACTAATGCCCAATGGATTGCCCCGCGCCCTTATACCGACAGCGCGATGCTCATTGGGATTGCCCATACCTTGCTGACGGAAAAGCTGCACAATCCGGACTTTATCAAAACCTATACCATTGGCTTCGATAAATTCCAGGCCTATCTGCTCGGGGAAACCGACGGCCAGCCGAAGACCGCAGAATGGGCGGCAGATATCAGTGGTGTCGATGCTGACGTGATACGCCAACTGGCACGCGATATGGCGAAGCAGCGCACCATGATCATGGGCGGCTGGGGAATTCAGCGCCAGCACCACGGTGAGCAACAACACTGGCTGCTGGTGACGGTTGCCTCGATGCTTGGCCAAATTGGTTTGCCGGGTGGCGGCTTTGGTTTCAGCTACCACTACTCTTCCGGTGGTAGCCCAACGGCGAAAGGCGGTATTTTACCGGGGATTTCTGCCGGGAATGCGCCGAAGAACTCGCCATCACCGATTCCGGTGGCGCGCATTGCCGAGTGTCTGGCAAATCCGGGCAAAACCATTGATTTCAATGGCACCAAAGTGACCTATCCCGATGTCAAAATGGTCTATGTGGCTGGCGGAAATACCTTCCATCAGCATCAGGATACCAATAATTTGGTGAAAGCCTGGCAACACCCTGAAACCATCGTGGTTAACGAACCCTACTGGACTGCCACCGCTAAACATGCCGATATCGTGTTACCGGCCACCACCAGTTATGAACGCAACGATTTGGAAATGGGCGGCGACTATTCACAGCTTTATGTTTTCCCGATGCATCAGTGCGTCCCGCCACAACATGAAGCCCGCAGTGATTTTGATATTTTCGCTGCTATGGCCACTCGGCTAGGGGTCATTGATGCCTTTACCGAGGGTAAAGATGAAACTCAGTGGCTGAAATCAATGTATGACGATATGAAGTCACAAGCCCGTACAGCACGTGTCGCCCTACCGCCTTTCGATATGTTCTGGGAGTCAAATAACTATATTCGCTTCCCCATTCCTGAGGCCAACAAGCAGTGGGTGCGTTTTGCCGATTATCGTGAGAATCCATTGCTCAACCCACTTGGTACGCCATCGGGTAAAATTGAAATCTATTCCGATACCATCGCCAAAATGGAGTATGCCGATTGTCAGGGGATCCCAACCTGGATGCCACCGCATGAATGGTATCGCGGAGCCGAAGCGAAAAAATATCCGCTGTCGCTGAACACTGCGCACCCAATCAACCGCCTGCATTCGCAATTGGATAACACACCACTGCGCGAAAAGTACGCGGTAGCGGATCGCGAAGCCATTCTGATCAGCCCACAAGATGCCAGCGCACGTCAGATTGTGAACGGCGATTTAGTGCGGGCATTTAATGATCGCGGGCAGATTTTGGTCGGTGCCGTGGTAACGGAAGATGTGCGGCCAGGCGTGGTACGGATAAGCGAAGGGGCATGGTTTGATCCCGCCGAGCCGTCTGTACCGGGTTCAATTTGTAAGAACGGTAATATTAATTGCCTGACTTTCGATATCGGCTCGTCCAGTTTGGCGCAAGGTAACTGTGGCCAGATGGCACAGCTTGAAATTGAAAAATACACCGGACCAGTGCTGAAAAATACCGCTCACGCAGTTCCGGCTGGGGCTTAGTCTTTAGGTTGAATAACTGAGGGCAATATTATTATCGCCCTCATATTGCTGACAAATTAAACCAAGGGAAATCGTGCCGTTGGGGTCGTAACGGCGTAAGCCGTCGGAGCGCCCCTTATATCTTGATCTCTTTCCTCATAGGATCGATGATCCCCGACTGATCATCGGGATGTCATGGGTGAGATTGCGAGTGCCCGTGGGTTTAAGCCTGTCACCTAGATTAATCCCCCATGACATAT